>SESA01000297.1_pt1 | contig 34578 bp, 35 predicted proteins | sample 3171451 | NCBI WGS metagenome assembly SESA01 (sample SAMN06051862, study PRJNA518727) | freshwater metagenome | biome: subpolar coniferous forest; feature: holomictic lake; material: water; isolation source: holomictic Lake 227, 8 m depth | place: Canada: near Kenora, Ontario | collected...
CAGGAAAAACTCAACCAAGGAGGCGTGAGCGTGCCTCGTTTGAAAGTCAGGGAAGGGACACCTGCGTGAGGCATATCGGATACTTGTTGAGTGGACATTGAAACGGACTGATTCTGCTTCGCGAGGGAATTTACGAGATCTTAAGAATCCAGCGAGGTCAACGGATTTTATCAGCAATCGGCGGATCAAATATGTTCTTTTCCCAAATCGTGTTTGAACGCAGAGGAGGAAAATGGGAAGTTTGAACTTCGATCGTCATCCATTCAACACCCTGCACCCTTTGTCCGAATCACATCGTCCCAAACATGAATGCGGCGTTTTTGCCGTTTACGGCCATAAGGACGCGGCCCTGCTGACTTACTACGGCCTCTTTGCGCTTCAACACCGGGGGCAAGAGAGCGCCGGCATTGCAAGCAGTAGCGGCGAGGGCGCCTACTTCAACCTGCACAAGGGGATGGGACTGGTCTCGCAGATTTTTGCACCCGAGAACCTTGATTCCCTCATTGGATCACGGGCCATCGGGCATGTGCGCTACTCAACCACCGGTTCCAGCACCCTTCTGAATTCTCAACCGCTTGTCGTTGACACCGCCAGGGGTCAAATAGCTGTCGCCCACAACGGCAATCTCGTCAATGCGGCGGCGCTCCGCGCAGAACTCGAGATGCGCGGGTCGATTTTCCAAACAACCGTGGATAGTGAGATAATCCTTCACCTGCTGGCTCAACCGGATGGCACCATGGGCGGACCACTGGGATCATTCCGAAAACTCGAGGGCGCCTTCTCGCTTGTGGTGATGGGAGAGAAGGAGATCATCGGGGTCCGTGACCCGTGCGGACTTCGCCCACTCTCCCTTGGGAAGCTGGATGGCGGGTGGGTCCTCTCCTCGGAGACGTGCGCCTTTGATCTCATCGGAGCCACCTTCGTGCGTGATATAGAACCCGGTGAGGTCCTCGTGATCAACGATCAAGGCCTGAGATCCGAGTTTCCTTTCACTCAATCCAAGGAGGCGTTCTGTATTTTTGAGTATGTCTACTTCGCTAGGCCCGACAGCCGCCTGCGCGGAGTCACGGTCAGCAAGGCTCGGGTCAATATGGGGCGCGAGCTTGCCAGACTTCATCCTGTGGAGGCAGATGTCGTCATTCCTGTTCCCGATTCGGGCATCTATGCGGCACTCGGTTTTTCGGAGGAACTTGGGATTCCCTACGACCCCGCCTTTGTTCGCAACCATTACATTGGCAGAACTTTCATCCAACCCACCCAGCTCATCCGGGACTTTAACGTTCGGGTAAAATTAAATCTGATCGGCGAGGCGGTGAAGGGAAAACGCGTGGTCGTGGTCGACGACTCGGTCGTCCGCGGAACCACGGCCAAGGCGCGTGTCATTAATCTGCGTGAGGCGGGGGCCAAGGAGGTGCATCTTCGAATCAGTTGCCCTCCCCACCGTAACGCCTGTTACTATGGCATCGACTTTCCAGATCCTGAAAAACTCATCGCCAACCAGTATAGCCACCAGGAGATCTGCGATTATCTTGGGGCAGACAGCATTGGCTACCTGGATGTCGACGGAATGGTGCGGGCTACCGGGTTGGATAAAGACTCCTTTTGCATGGCCTGCTTCACGGGGGAGTATCCGGTCCCTTTCGACACTGCGTTTGACAAACTCATCATGGAACGTCGCAAGGGAAGCGCTCAGCTTCTTCCGGACCTGAGCACCCAGCCACCCCTTTTCTCCCCTTAAAACTGAAAACCTTCTCTACCAGCCCACATAAAAACGTTTCTGAAGAGACAAGCCCGAAATGAGTACCCGTAAAAAAACCTCGCCCATCAAGACCTCAATAAAATCAAAGAGCCCGGCAAATGCTCCTTCGAAGCAAATCAAGCGCCCGGCCAAGGTTAAGAAAAAGAGTTCTTACGCAAGCGCCGGTGTCGATGTGGCGCTTGGCAATGAGGTAAAATCAGGAATCGGTGCTCTTGTCCGTCCGACGCACGGGGCAGAAGTGCTTGGGGGAATCGGAGGATTCGGCGGGCTGTTCAGGCCCGATTTCAAGAAACGGGGAGTCAAGGACCCCGTTTTGGTGAGCAGTGTTGATGGGGTCGGAACAAAGCTGAAGATTGCCTTTGCCACCGACCGCCACGATACGATCGGTGCCGATCTTGTAAACCACTGCGTCAACGACATCGCCGTAACGGGAGCCCGTCCCCTCTTCTTTCTGGATTACATTGCGGCGGCCAAACTCGATCCAAACGTACTGCGCCAGATCATCACGGGATTGTCCCGCGCCTGTAAAGAAGCCGGATGCGCTCTCATTGGCGGTGAGACGGCGCAGATGCCCGGTCTTTACGCCAAGGGTGAATACGATTTGGCAGGCTCCATCACGGGGTTGGTGGATCGTAAAGCCCTCCTGGATGGAAGTCGGGTCAAGGTGGGGGATGCTCTTATCGGACTCCCGTCCAACGGACTTCATACCAACGGTTATTCGCTGGCCCGAAAGGTGCTCTTTGACCTTCTGGGATTGAAACTTACGGATCGTCCCGCCGGTCTGGGTGCCACGCTGGCGGACGAACTCCTGAAGGTCCATCGCAGTTACCTGCCGGCTTTTGAGAAGATCAGCACGATGAAGAAAGCCCCTCTGCATGCCGCCGCTCATATCACCGGCGGAGGCCTCATCGACAACCTTCCCCGCATTTTACCTGAAAAATGTGACGCGGTGATCGATCCGCGTTCCTGGAAAGTTCCGGCGATTTTCGGGATCATTGGGCGTGGCGGAAATGTGGATCCCATGGAAATGTATCAGGTTTTCAACATGGGCATCGGCATGGTCCTTGTCGTTCCCGGGAAGCGGTCAAAACGGATCGCCAAGAGTCTCGGTGGGACGATTATCGGATCCGTCACCAAGGGCACTGGAATAGTCCGCTTTGCTCCGGAGCCTGGCAAATAAATCTCCTCGAAAGAACAAGACTTTTACCACCGAAATGAGCGACCAATCACAACCACCCCCAGCCCTCAAGAAGGGACTCGGCGTGGGATTGGGAGCAGGACTTCTCGGTGCAGTCGCACTCGCACTTCGGTATGGATGGCGGAATACCCTCAGAGGGATCATTCCGGACGCCATTTCTCCGGCAGTCTTTGCAACAAGGGTCGTGGACACCTCGGCCGGAGAGATCGTCTACCATACCGCCGACACCCAGACACCGGGGATACCGCTTCTCTTCCTGCACGGCGTCTTTCCGGGTGCATCATCCTTCGAGTGGTCAAAAATCTATCCGAGATTTGCCGAAAACTGGCGCGTGCTGGTTCCCGATATCATCGGCTTCGGGGAATCCCAGCGACCGAATCCTGCGGCGACAGCGGAGGAGCAGGTGCGCTCGTTGGCCGAGTTTCTGGACAGCACTGCCCCGAGGCAACCTGTGGTGATCGTTGCTTCGGGACTCACCGCCAACATCGCCCTCCTGTTTGCCTCCCGGCACCCCGAAAAAACCATCAAACTCATTCTCTGGATGCCTGACGTGGCCCTTGGTAAAGCAAATCCATCAAGGGGATGGCACCAACTCGGATGGTTCCCGAGAATGGCGCGCTTGGTTTATCGCTATCAACTCTGCACCGAATCATTCCTCAGAGCTTGGTTGCTACGCTCCGGGTTTACCACCGACGTCCCGGCCTTGGAGGAATCCCTCTCCGTGATTACATCCACGGCACAGCAATACGGCTCGGAATATGCCTTTCTGGCGCAATCCTCAAAAAACTACTGGCGCAGCCTCCGAACAGGATTACGCGACCTCTCATCACCCGTCTCCATCCTGCTGGCCATCGGTTCCGACAAGGACTCCTCGGCAGCCATCAATGATCTTCGTCCCCTGCTGAAACGGTTTTCCATTGTCGATGTTGCGGCGAAGGGCCATCTCGCCCCGCTTGCAGAACCTGAAACAATCATGATTGCCATCGAACAGGAACTCTTAACCCCGTTGGCAGAGGCGACATAAAAGGATTGCACCCTTCGGAACCTCCACCGCACATTCAGAGAAATCCGTGAACGTTTCAGACCTCAGAGAAATCCTCCAGTATGTCCCCCGATTCCGGGAGCGTATCTTCGTCATTGCGGTGGACGGAACCGTTGCGGCATCGCCGAACTTCCCGAACATTCTCCTCGATCTTGCGGTCCTGCGCTCCCTGAGTGTCCGCGTGGTCCTTGTCCATGGGGCAAGCCACCAGATTGAGGAACTGGCCCGCAAACGCGGCATCAAGGTGACCAACAGCGACGGGACCGGGATCACGAACGAGATCACATTGGAGCTTGCGATCGACGCCGCCATACGACTGACCAACGGGATCATGGAGGGGCTTTCCGCCGTCGATCTCAGGGCCGCCTATGCGAATGCCATCATTGCCCACCCGGCGGGGATCCTCGGCGGCACCGATCAACTCTTCACCGGAAGGGTGGAGCGGGTTGACAATCACGCCCTTGAACTCCTCCTCAAAGAGGGAATCATCCCTGTCATCCCACCCCTGGGATTCGATGGAGAGGGCCGGACTTACCGGGTGAATTCCGACGGGATCGCCCTCGAGGTGGCTGAATCCCTCTCAGCGGCCAAAATTATTTTTCTTGGCGCGGACGAGATTGTCGAGGGACCTCAGCAGCTTCCACGCCAGCTCTCGATCGACGAATCCGAGGAATTGGTGAAAAAATTGCGCGGATCTGCGGCAAATGCCGGCCTGATCTCAAAACTGGAGTGTTCTTCCCGTGCTTGCCGTGGAGGCGTTCCGCGCGCGCATCTTCTTGACGGGCGCATCAACGAGGCCCTGCTGACTGAAATTTTTAGCCACGAGGGCTCAGGAACGATGATCTACTCCAATGAGTATCAGCAGATCCGCCGCATCTTTAAAAAGGATGTCCGCTCGGTCATGGACCTGATCCAGCAGTCCGTGGAGGATGAGGAAATCACTAGGAGAACCAAGGCGGATATTCTGCAGCGGATCGAGGATTACTGGATCCTCGAAATCGACCGCACTCCCATCGCCTGCGTGGCTCTTCATACTCATCAGGACCTGTCACTGGCAGAGATGGCCTGCCTCTATGTGAGCAAGGCTCACGAGAACAAGGGGTTCGGCCGCAAACTCATGGCATTCGCTGAAAACCTGGCTCGGGAGAAAGGAATGGAACGGGTCTTTGCCCTCTCCACACGTGCCGTCAATTACCTCCAGCAAAAAGGTGGCTATGTTGAGACAGACATCGAGGTTCTTCCGGGTGAAAGAAGAATGCGTTATGAAGATAGCGGAAGAAACTCCAAGATCCTGATCAAGGAACTCCGCCCGCGGATTTCCTGAGTGCGGAGTTCAAGGCGCGGCACCGCTCCCCATGCCTCTTGCAAAGGATTTTTTGAACGGATTCGGGGTCGATGCCCTCGTGATTCTGGTCTATTTCACTGGAATCTGCGCCATCGGTATCCGGGCCGGAAGAGGGAGTGCTTCTCTCAAAGAGTTTGCCCTGGGGGGGAGATCGATTCCCTGGTGGGCAGTGCTCGCGTCCATCATTGCCGCGGAAACAAGCGCTGCAACCTTCTTGGGGGCTCCGGCAGAGGGTTTTAAGACACGGGCCTTCTTTTACGGCCAATTGGCAATCGGGACGGTCATTGCCCGCGTCCTCATCGCCTTTACCTTCATCGGCCCCTATTACCGATGCGGAGTCAGCAGCATCTACGAGTTCCTGATGGTCCGGTTTGGGCCGTGCACAAAAAATGCCGCCAGTGGAATTTTTCTTTTCACCCGGATTCTTGGAATCGGAGTGCGACTCTATCTTGGCGGCCTCATCATGGTCGTTCTCTGGCGGCACATCTTTCCAGGATCTCCCGTCACGCTGGGCAATTATTTCTGGGGAATCCTTTTTGTGACACTGATCACAACGGTCTACACTATGGTGGGTGGCATCAAGGCCGTTGTCTGGACCGACTTCATTCAGGCGTCGATGATGCTCGGGGCGGTCGGCTTCGTTCTTTGGTTCCTGATCCATCACCTTGGCGGAATTCAGGCAACAGGCCGGGCGATGGGTGGATGGAATCAACTTCACTGGATCCAGATCGGCTGGAATCCCTCCCTTCCGTTTGGCCAAGCGCTCGCCGCCATGCTCTCGGAACCTTACACAATCTTTGCGGCGGTCATCGGTTCCACATTTTTCACGATGGCAACGCACGGCACGGATCAGGATATGGTCCAGAGATTACTGACGGCGCCCAATCCCCAAAAATCGCGGCTTTCGTTGATCCTTAGCGGTCTGGCCGATATCCCGATTGCCTTGGCATTCCTTGGAGTCGGCATCCTGCTTTTCCTGTATTACAAAGGTCCGGGGGGAGGGGTGCCCGACATTCCCGACAATGAGATCTTCGCCCATTTCATCGTGCATGATCTTCCCACCGGCCTCAGGGGTCTGATCATTGCCGGTGTTTTTGCCACGATGATGGGCTCCACCTCGGCCGCCCTCAATGCATTGGCAACCAGCTTTACCTCCGACTTCTACCTGCCCTACATCAACCCAGGAGCGGATGAGCGGGCTGCCGTTCGCGCCGCAAGGATCGCCACACTGATCTTCGGCCTCCTCATGGTCCTGGTGGGAACGGCGGCCGCTTATTCCGTTCTCCGAGATCCCCGACTCACGATCATCCCGCTCGCCATTGGTGTTCTGGGGTATACCTACGGGGCATTGCTGGGCGTTTTCCTGCTCGGAATGCTGACCTCCTCACGCGGTTCGGATCGGATGAATGTGCCGGCCATGTGCGCCGGCGTCATCGCCGTTTTTTTTCTGGGTAAGGTTCACCTTCCGGGACTCATCGACTTCGGACGTTGGATGCCGTCCTGGTGGCCCGTGATCGCGTGGCCCTGGTATGTGCTGATCGGATGCCTGGTGACCTTTTGCCTTGCCGTGCCGTTTCATTCTTCCGGTGGCGTCAAGGGTTTTCGGATCAAATAAAAAAATTTAAACCACTCCCGGCGGGGTTTTTCCTTGAGGGTGCAAGGGTGGGGTTTTTATTGTGTATCTCCCCCTAACAATTTGCATCTCCCTTGAATACGCCTCTCCGTCAACACTTGGAATTTCCAGAGCATCCCCCGCTGGATTCCAAGTCTCCATTGTGGGACCAACTCGCTGCAATCATCAGAAGCCGGGTCAGTCCGGATAGCTACGAGCGCTGGTTCAGCGGGGTGTCTCTTGGTTCCGTGACATCGGAGGCAGTGACCCTGTGCGTACCCAACCCGATTCACCAGTTCTTTATCGAAAGCAACTACTCGACGCTTCTCTCCTCCGCTCTCACGGAGGCCTTCGGTTCTCCGAGGACTTTGATCCTTGAGTCGGCACAGGACGCAACGCCTCACTCAGAATTATCGGAACTAAAAACCGCGAACGAGTCCACTTCAGATTCCGAAACCGGAGTCCACCATCGGACGACGGAATCCAAGCCCTCTTTGGCTCCCTCGGGGATGAATCCCTCCTACACTTTTGACAGTTTCATTGTGGGCTCCAACAACCAGTTTGCCCATGCGGCCTCTCAGGCCGTGGCCAACTCCCCCGCCCGCACCTACAATCCGCTCTTCATCTATGGAGGTAGCGGCTTGGGCAAAACCCATCTCCTCCAATCCATCGGCCACCATATCCTTGCCCAAAAAAAGGGGGCGCGTGTTGTCTACCTCCGAAGCGAGCAATTCACCAACGAGTTCATTGACGCGATCCAGAAGAGTGCCCTTGTCGCCTTCCGCAAACGCTACCGCCAGGCCGATATCCTGATGATCGACGACATCCAGTTTTTTGCGGGAAAAGAGCGTTCACAGGAGGAGTTTTTCCACACGTTCGGAGCCCTGCATGACTGTAACAAGCAAATCATTCTCTCCAGTGACCGTCCAGCCAGTGAAATCTCCAATCTGGAACAACGACTAGTATCCCGCTTCGAGTGGGGAATGACGGCTGAAATACAACCTCCCGACATGGAAACCCGGATCGCAATCCTGCAGGGAAAAGCGTCCCGCATGCATATCGAGATCGAGCACTGGGTGATGGAGTTCCTTGCCGACAAGATCCGCAGTGACATTCGTCGCCTGGAGGGTGCCCTCATGAGGGTGGCTGCCTACAAATCCCTCAGCGGTCATGCCCTGACGACGGAGGCCTTGGAGCATCTCCTGCGCGACGTCCTTCAGGAGCAGGCTAGGAAGGCCGTGACCATTGAACAGATCCAGAAAAAGGTCGCCGAACATTTTGATATCCGTCTTGCGGACATGACAAGCAAGCGGAGGCCGACCAGTATCGCCTACCCTAGGCAAATCGCCATGTACCTATCAAGGGAGATGACTCCCTCTACCTTGGTTGAGATCGGGGATGCGTTCGGGGGCAAAGACCACGGAACGGTAATTCACGCCTGCAAATTGATCAAATCGCGAATCGATGAGGACCCAAAGACCCGACATCTGGTGCGCCTGCTGGACCAACAACTCCAGCGGTAGTGTTTCCCTGCGAGATTTCGGTCGAAATGCCGAGAATCGCTTTGACACCTGAGACGCCTGAATTTATCCAAGTAGGCTACTCCCTGCACAAAGCAGCAAACCTTCATCCATGAAATTTACGGTCACCAAACAAGCTCTTCTGGACGGTCTTCAGCGCATTCAGAATATCGTCTCAAGCAGGGTCACTCTTCCGGTGCTCTCCAATGTCCTGTTGGAGACCACGGAAACCGGACTTCAACTCACAGCGACAGACCTTGAAGTCAGTGTGAGGACTGAGACCACCGCCACCGTCGAAAAAACGGGATCCACGACCCTTCCTGCAAAACGACTCTTATCCATCATCCGGGAACTCCCCTCCGAGGAGATTCAGTTCGAAACGGACTCCAAGAACATCACCTCTATCCGGAGTGGTCCGAGTTTTTTCAAGGTCTTCGGACTTTCGAAGGATGAATACCCGGCATTCCCCTCCCTAGAGGAGAAGCGTGGCTTCTCGATGAAGCAGAGCGAGTTAAAGGACGGACTGAAAAAAACTTCCTACGCGATCTCCCTCGATGAGACCCGGTATGTTCTTAACGGCATTCTTTTCTCTTTCCGGGACGGTCATCTGACCTTGGTGGCCACCGACGGACGCCGTCTTGCCCTTTGTGATGCGGAGTTGGGGGAGATCAAGTATCCTGCCGGCCACGAACGTGATTTCATCGTTCCGACAAAGGCCATCAGCGAACTTCAGCGACTTCTCGTTGATGACCGCGAAGTTCGCCTTCATGTCGGGGATAACTTGGTCGCCTTTGACCTTGGAACGACCGTTCTGGCCACAAAACTGGTCGACGGCACCTACCCAAATTATCGCCAGGTCATCCCCGGAGAAGCCAAGGAAAGAGTCTCTTTGGAACGCGAAACCCTCCTCCAGTCCGTGCGCCGCGTTGCCCTTCTCAGCAGCGACAAGAGCGGCTCCGTTCGCCTGAACTTCACAAAAAACAATCTGGATATCACGTCGAACACACCAGAAGTCGGTGAAGCCAAGGAGTCGCTTGCGGTTCAATACAAAGGCCGAGACCTCTCCATCGCGTTCAATCCGGAGTTTGTCATCGATCCGCTCCGCAATCTGAGCGACGACACGATCGCCTTGGAATTGATCGACGAAATGAGTCCCGGGGTCATCAAGATCAATTCGGCGCAGCGCTTCCTCTACGTGCTCATGCCGATGCGCGTCTCGGTATAATCGGCTTTTTTTCGAATCGAGGACCTAAGATTTTTTAAAGTTCCTGGAGAGAAACACGTATGCAGAGACTCCTCCTGCTTTCCTGTTTCCTGATCCTTCTTCTCACAGGTTGCGAGGCTCCGCTTGTTCTCCAGTCTCCGCAGGATAAGGCAGCCATCAACGCCGCAATTAGCGGGGAAAAGCCGGGTGATTACTTCATCGGGAGACGATTCTACAAGGTTGATTACAAAATGTGGGGCTGGGTGAAAAATCCCGGAGAGTCTTGGAAGCAGTCGCGACTCGTGATGCTCAATGAGCAGAAAAAACTTGCCCCCGACAGGGAGCGGAACAACGTGGGCAGCGATAACAACTATGAGTATCGTCTTATTGGTCACTTCTCGGGGGAAAAGGTCTACGAGCCTGCTAGCGACACCTTCTATCCGGAGTTCATCCTGTCGTCGGCCACTGTCATCTCGACGAATCCACCTCTGATTTTCCCAGACAAACGCTGGATTAATCCCTCCGTTCGCTTGATAAACCCACCACAATACTGAAAACATAACCCCTATGAATACTACTGAAAAAAGTCTCTTTGATCTCTCCGGGCAAATTGCCGTCGTCATTGGTGCAACCGGTGTTCTCGGAGGAGCCCTTGCCGAGGGATTGGCCGCTGCGGGCGCCACCGTCGCGGTGACCGGCAGGAACGCCGAGCGCGGAGAGGCCTGTGTGACGAGAATCACCCAAGCCGGTGGCAAGGCATCGTTTGTCAATGCGGATGCCACCTCCATGGAGAGCGTCACGAAAGCCTCAAGTGAGATCGAGGCAACCATTGGATCCCCGACCATCCTTGTCAATGCGGCTGGTGGTAACGATCCGAGCGTGACAGTCACCCCGGATCATCCCTTCGAGCAGATCAAGACTTCGGACTGGCAAGCCAGCTTCGACCTGAATCTGGTCGGAGGCGCACTGATTCCCTGCCAGGTTTTCGGCCCTCGCATGACGCTGCAAGGCCACGGCAGCATCATCAACATTGCCAGCGTCTCCGCCCACCTGCCACTCTCCCGAGTGGTTGCCTATTCAGCAGCAAAGGCCGCCGTGCTCAATCTGACCCAATTCCTATCCCGTGAATGGGCAACCAAAGGCATCCGGGTCAATTCCGTTACTCCCGGGTTCTTCCCGGCGGAACAAAACCGCAAGCTCCTCTTCAACGAGGACGGCACCCCGACACCAAGGGCTGCCTCCATTCTCTCCCACACTCCCATGGGCCGTTTCGGGAGCTCCGAGGAGCTCATCGGAGCCGTGGTTTTCTTGGCAAGTCAGAAGGCGAGTGGCTTCGTGACCGGAGTCGACCTTCGCGTCGACGGCGGCTTCCTCAGCCAGACCATCTAAAATCATCATGCACCCACAGGTTAGCTCCGCGGAACTCACGGAAATCATCGCCCGGGGATGTCCGGTCTCCGAACTCAGGGGAAAGAAAGTCCTGCTGATCGTTCCCGACTCGACAAGAAGTTGTCCTCTCGGAACGGTTTTCAAGGAAGTTTATCGCCAGATTGGTCGGGAAACAGCTGCACTGGATGTGATGATCGCCCTGGGCACCCATGCTCCCATGAGTGAGGAGGCCATGTGCGAACGGTTGGAAATTTCACAGGATGAGAGAAAGTCCCTGTATGCCGGCGTCGCCTTGATCAATCACGAGTGGGACAATCCTGAGGCACTCAGGCAGGTCGGCACACTGACGGCTGATGAGATTTCGGGCCTCTCAGGCGGACTCTTTTCCATGGAAGTCAAAGTGGACATCAACAAGCGTCTCTTTGACTACGATGAACTTCTCATCATAGGACCCGTCTTCCCCCACGAGGTCGTCGGCTTCTCCGGAGGAAACAAGTATCTCTTCCCCGGTGTAGCAGGTCCGGAGATCCTGAATTTCTTCCACTGGCTTGGCGCGGTGGTCACCAATCCGATGATCATCGGTCACAAGTGGACCCCCGTCCGACGGGTCGTTGACCGAGCCGCCGCACTCATCCCGATTAAAAAACGCTGCCTCTGCATGGTGGTTGAGAAAGGCGGGCTCGCAGGTCTTTTTGCCGGAACCCCGGAGCAGGCTTGGGACGAAGCCTCCGAACTCTCCCGCAAACTTCACATCACCTACAAAAAACACCCCTTTCATACCGTCCTCTCCTGCGCACCGCAGATGTATGATGAGCTCTGGGTGGGAGGAAAGTGCATGTATAAGTTGGAACCTGTCGTCGCGGACAGCGGGGAGCTGATCATTTATGCCCCTCATATCCATGAAATTTCAGTTGTTCATGGAAAACTGATCGAGGAACTCGGCTATCACTGCCGCGATTACTTCCTAGGACAATGGGAACGCTTTAAGGATTACCCGTGGGGCGTGATCGCCCACAGCACCCATGTCCGTGGCATCGGAAAATATGAAAACGGCGAGGAGAAGTGCCGCGTGAAAGTGACGTTGGCCACCGGCATCCCCCGTGAGATCTGCGACCGCATCAACATGGGATACAGGGATCCGTCCACGATCAAAGTTGAGGACTACGCCAATCGTGAGGATGAGGGGATCCTTCTGGTCCCCAAGGCGGGCGAGATGCTCTTCCAACTCGAGACTCCCGCAGCCTGGGCTGCTGGTTCCTGAGCGCTCCTGACGCCCCGGGAAAACGTCCTCTGTAAGATTCCCTATTGCTCTCCCGGTGGATCGTAGCAGAGGATGCGAGAAGAGAATGCCCTTCAGAACTCACAAATTTTCCGCATTGGGGAGTGCCTTGTGCATGGGCCTCTCCCTGATCGTGCCATTCGGCATGGTTCGGGCCGAAGAGATGACCGGAGGAGAATCCTCCTCACCCCTGACAGTGACTCTGCAACCTCAGGTCACCACGAGCCCACTCCCTGCCTGGTTCGTGGAATCCCGGGCCACGAGCCCTTTTTCCGCGTCCTCGAATAGGGTCTTGGTTCAGCCCGAAAGCGATTCCGTCACCATCCCCGTGCCAGCTCTGGCAACACTTGATGAAATCGGCGCCTTCGCACTTACGGTAATCTTTGAAGACAATGGGGATGGTGGTCCGGTGGTTGAGTGGGAACCAAAGGAGGGGGGGCGTATCCTTCTGAGTTCGGGACTGGGCACGACCGGTTTACCGATCGGACTCAATGCCCGCACACTCCTCCTGACACAGTCCCTTGATCTAGATGGAGGAAGCATCAGGGTCTCTTTTGCGGGGCGCTTCCAGCGACTCCTCTCCCTCTCCCTGCGTCCTGCAAAACAGTTCGCAATAGCCTCCTTGGATGACAGCTTTCAACCGGCCTTGTTCCTTGGCAATGATCGAGTGATCGGGGCGGCGGAGGTCTCGGGAATGGACGAGCAGGCCAAACATGGTGACTCCCAGAAAGGGGACCTCATCCATGCCGAACTCTCGGCGTCTCCCCAACGACTGGACTTGGCCCAAGGAGATGCATCGCTTGAGTTCGTTGTTCCTCTCTCCACCCCTCCAAAAGGAAGCTATCTGCACACCGGGGTGGCGGGCCTTGATCCATCCTCCTGGATCAAGGTGGAGATCAATGGCATCTCCTGCGGAGCCTTGGGAATGTCTTCCTTCCCCCTCGATGATCCTCATGTTGTCCTGACCGATTCCGGAAAACTTCTTTTTGCAGGATGGCGACAAGCTTCCCTCTTCATTCCGGGGGAACTCTGGAAGGAGGGGGATAACTCGATCGTCTTGAGCTTGGAACGAGGAACGGGAGACGGCAGCCAGGCCGTTTTCATCCAAAAAACGGAAGTGGATCTTCTCCTTCCCAAGTCGGGGGCCTCCATCCCCTCCATAACTCAGGCATTACCTTCCATCCTCCCTTTGCTTGCTCCTTCCCCAGTGCCTGAGGCAGTCGCATCCCCCTCCCCGCCCACTTCAAACGACGAGACGCTCTCCACGGGTTCGCTGTATGGCAATCCATCCCCCGATCTTTTTCACGCAACGCCCCCTGCATCCCTGCCACCCGCGATCGTTATACCCTGATCATGCGTGGCGCTTGACCTGAGCGGCATGTTGGTGGAGATGTATCCAAGCAGTTGCAGATATGCTACTTTCCTAGAAACCCCATGGAACTCCTAACAACTCAAGTCCATAGCCGCTCCATCCATCGCCGAACTGTCCTGCGCCGGGAGTCCGGTTATACCCTCTTCGAGATCATGCTGGTCCTTGGCATCATCGCAGTGCTGGTCGGCTCCGCCATCTATATGCTCGCCGGAAACATTGATGTGGCCAAGGAACAGCGTGTCACAAGTGACATTCAGGCGATCTCGATGCAGTTGCGAACCTACGAGATGCTCAACTACCGCAAGCCTTCGACAGATCAGGGATTGAAAGCTCTCGTCCAGATGCCATCCAGTGATCCAAAACCCCAGCACTGGAAAAAATTAATGGAGAGCGTCCCAATGGATCCTTGGGGCAACGAGTATATCTACCATAACCCGGGCAAATTCAAGTCGGACGGATACGACCTCTATTCCTTGGGACCAAAAGGGGTCGAGGGGGATGGAAATATCGGCAAGTAACCTGCGAGACCGCCTATCGTGCAAACCCATCAACTCCACCGTTCTGTGAAACCGGTGGAGAGGGCAGGGAGAGCTTTCCACTCATTGGGCGCCTTCACTCTGCTGGAAATCCTCATCGCCATGGCCTTGGTGGCGATCCTCATCGCCGCGTCCATCCCTTATCTGTATGATGCAGCCGGAAGTTCGGAGGCGGATCGGATGTCAGACTCCATAGCCGCCCGCGTGCAGGAAGTCAGAAAGCAGTCTATGGAATCCGGGCTCTCCAAAGATCTTGAAATCACCTCCAATAAGATTGTGGGCCTGTCACTCCCCATCGGTTGGAGCCTCCAACTCAAGGGGATCAATGATTCCCGCTTCAGACCTCCCCTGCGGGGGGAAAAATGGACCTTCACTCCGGCCGGAATCTGCCAACCACTGGAACTGCGGATCGGCAATGGGGAGCGGAGCATCACCCTCTCCTTCGACGCCTTGACGGGAGAACTTTTGCATGACCGACCCTGACCAATGACCAATGACCATTAGGCGTTTGATATTCCCAGTTACCCCGGGGTGCAAAGCCCTAAGGATTAAATCCCCAAGTTGCCGGGGATTCACCCTCTTTGAGGTCCTCATTGCGCTAGGAGTCTTCATGATTGCGGTCACGGGCCTTGTCATCTCCATCAACACCGCTCTACAGGTTGTGATCGAGGCAAGGCAGCGCGCGGCCTCACGGGAACTTCTGGAATCACGCCTTGCCTATTGTCAGGCAAACCCGCCTCCGATCGGATCTCCACGAGTGATCCCAGCCAAAGAAAACCATGGCATAAGGGTTGAGGAGTCCCTTATTCCCTTCCCGGCCAAGGATGCCAAGGGGAACGAGATCGCCGGGCTTAAAAAGCTCACGATCATCACCAAATCCACCGACCAATCCGATCAGGCGGAGATTCTCCTCTATCAAGCTCAGCCATGATTTCTTTTTTACAAAGTAATTTGCGTAGTAATCGTGGGGGGATCCGGGGATTTACCCTGATCGAGGTCGTCGTCTCGATGGGGATCCTGGCCCTTCTTGCAGCCTCGGTTTACGCAATCGTGGGATCCTCCATCACTGCCGCAAGGGTTGCCATGGATCAACAATTGGTTCTTCGTCGGGTTGATGCCTTCCTCCGAGTGACTCGGGATGCTTTTCTCAATCTGCCCGCAGAGGGAACCGTGAGCTATGACGTCGGCAAAGTGGGAGGAGGGCAGGCCGAACAACGGATCACCCTGAGAAAGGCGAAAAATCTCTTTGGCGATCCAAGCCTTGGGGGAGGCTCGTTAGTGCTGGCAGCACGCCCGCAGTCGGATGGAACGCGGACCATCACGATGCTTAGCATTCCTTTGAATGCACAACCACTCGATCTTGCTCATGCCCTGGAGTCCCCGGGCACCCCCCTTCTTCCCGGGGTCACAAAACCGCATTGGAGCTTCTTTGCCAACGGAGACTGGACTGAGGAGTGCCCGGAGGGCACCCCCAGACCCTTGCTGGTGCGGCTTCAATGTGAGCTCAAGGATCTTCCCGACCCGATCGAGGCGATCTTCTATGTTCCACCTCTGGTGGCTCAACAGACGAACGCAACAACTGCCCCCCCGACTCCAACTTCTTCCACAAACCCCACAACCCCCACTGGAGGATGACCAAGGAACAAGAATCAGGCATGGCGCTCCCGATGGTGCTCTGGACGATCACCCTCCTTGCCGGCATCGTCGTCTTGCTGGTCGGAGTCCTTGATGGTTGGATCTCGGAGGAGAGTCGATCAGGCAAGCTTTTCAAGGCACGCCAGCAGGCACTCTCGGGCATTGCCATCGCCATGAGTCCCACTTTAAAACCCGGCGATCCGATCCTGACGCACTCCAACAGCGACCACTCAGAAGGATACTCGGTCGTCATGAAGGATGAGGGAGGCTTGATCAATCCGAATGCGTGGCTTGGAGCGACTCCGGATCATCGTGACCTCTTTCAAAAACTTTTTGCCTCTTGGGGACTCGACATAAACCAGTGCGCAACGGCCGCCGATGGCCTCTATGATTGGCAGAGTGCCACCCCCCTTCGCTCCCTCCATGGAGCGAAGCAGGCCGACTATGAAGCTGCCGGACAAAAAGGACTTCCTCCCGGGGCCCCATTTCTCTCTCCCGAAGAGATGTCGTGGGTGCACGGATTCGCGGACGTGAAGGATGCAAAACCGGAATGGCCCACTTACTTCACGACCTACAGCGGCACCAATGGCATCAATATCCTATATGCCCCGAAGGGCATCCTAGCAGACCTATTGGGCCTTACCTCAGCTCAGGCCGACACTTGGATCACCCTGCGCAATGGCAAAGATGGCATCGAGGGAACGGAGGATGATTTTAATGGAAAACCCCCGGGGGATGTTCCATCCACCATGCGTTTGATGGGGCTTCGCAATGTCCCGCCAAATATCACCTCCGCGTTCACCACCTCTTCCTGGGGAAGTATCCGCCATATCGAAAGCACCGGATTCTTCAACGGCGTGAAGCACCGCATCACGGTCGTGACGAGCGGAGGAAGTCTGCTAGGCTGGTCCGAGCAATGAACCTCCCCACGGAACAAACGGAACATGCAACCGGACAGAAAGCTCCGGATCCCGAACCGGGAGCAAATCGCCGTTCCGATGCCAAGGAGACTCAGCGGGATTTTCTTAAGAAGGGAAAAGATTGTTTTGTTCTCGAACGCCCAGGTTCGGAGGCCTTGGTCTGGGAGCGCTGGTTGCAAACCCCGGATAGGCAGTTCCAACCATTTGCACGCGAACGCCGGATTCCTCCCCTTGCGCAAAGGATCCTGACGATTCCCACTTCCTGCCTGTTTGCATGGCCCCTCTGGATCGCAACCGAAGGCACTGTGCGGGAACTGGTTCTGCTGGAGCTTTCAGGAAGGCACCTCCTGCGCAAGGGAATGGAAAACTCCCTCCTTGTGATGCCTGTCTGTGAACGGGAGGACCGTCGCCTAGTGCTGGCCGTCTCTGTTGAAGAACCCTTCCTTGGAGAGGGATTGCCGGATGACTGGAAGACAGCCGGGCGATTTGAAATCCCGATCCACACCATGGGAGAGGATCTCTCGACCGACCTGATGCTCTGGAGTGAGTGGGGGGTACTCCAACTCGCCTTTTTCCGCGCTGGCAAACCGGTCTGGTTCTGCGGTGTAAGGGGAGATAGCATGGGCTCCCTTGCCAGACGTGTTGCCATCAGATTACAGGCGGAGGAGATCCTGGAACATAGTCCACGCACGATCACTATCACGGGCGTCAGGGAAGAACTTGCGGACAAGTGCATCTCAGAACTGCAACGGGCATTCCCGGAAGCCAGATTTCAGAGAGACCCACTCCCCAACACAGGATCCCTGCCCCCACCCCATCTTCCTCTTGAACTGATCGACTTGCCTCCGATGGAGGCCGTATCCCTACGACATCATCAGGGAAAAAAGTCACGGACGATCGCCGTCATCAAGGCGGCCCTGCTTGTCTACCTCCTTTTGCTGATTTGGGGAACTGGAGACCTGCTTATTCGCCATCACGCGCTGAAAAAGATCCGCACGGAGACGGCGCAGTTGGAAAATTCCGCAGAGGCCGCCAAGTTGGAGTCCAAGCAATGGCAGACCTTGCGGCAGGCCATCGATCCCACGACCTTTGCACTGGATCTGCTCTCGGCGGTAGCCTCCCCAACCCAGGGTGGCAAGGTGAGGCTCACCCTCTTTTCCCTGGAGTCCGGACGGCTTCAACTCTCCGGAGAGGCAACCGACGTGAGCCAGGCCTATGCCTTTATCGAACAACTAAAACAAAATCCGCTCCTGCAGGAGTATGAATGGAACGCCGGCCAGCCGCAATTGGCTGGCAAGAACAGCGTGCGATTCGACATGGAAGGAACCCGACACAATGCGCCCACTGGCCCCGAGTGAGAAAAACCTTCTTCTGATCCTGCTAGGAGTGGTTTTTATCGCTCTCAACATGGTCGGTCTGCACTCCTTTTTTCAGGCTAAGGCAAATTTGCAGCGCACGATTCAGAAGGCCAAAACCCAACTTGCATCCGAGCTAGCCTGGTTGACAATTGCGGATGGTCTCCAACCCGCCGAGCAATGGATCACGTCTCATCCGATGCAGGAAATCTCGACGGACGATGCCAGTGCGGAGTTGCTGAAAGTTGAACGGGAAGAGGCTGAAAAAGCGGGTCTCAAAGTCACTGAGGAAAACCTCCTGCCAGCTCAGGACTCCCCCCAAGGAAAGAGCGTCTCTCTGGAGGCGAAATTTTCAGGCCCCTTCGAAGGGATGGTCAGGATGCTATTTGCCCTGCAGTCGCCCACAGCCTGGCGCTCCATTGAGAAGTTGGTGGTGAAAAGTGATGCCCAGCCTCCCAATGTGATTGTGGAACTTGTGCTGAAGCAATACTTCCGCCCGTCTTCCATGCCCTCCAAACAACCGGCACCATGACGATTGTGACGACTCGTTCCGAACATCACTCAATCGGCCACAGATCCCTAGGGGTTGGAGTTCTCTGGATTTTCCTTCTATTTCTCGCCGTTCGCCAGACCGCCTCCGCTTCCGATAATGCGCCGGCTTGGGAAAAATCACGGACGATCTCCAACTTCCAGTTTCTCATCTCCAAGTCTCCTTTTGCCCTTCCGACCGCAGAGGAGACCTCGCCCCTCAGCGAGCGCTATGCGATGACGGGGATCATCTCCATCGGGGGTAAAGAACAGCTTTTTGTCTTTGACCGAACCGATCAGAGCCGTGAACTTCTGACGACTACCCCGAATGCCAAGAACATGATGCTGGTCTCCATTCAACGAGAGGGAACCGCCGCACCGAACAAAGCTACCATCCGAGTGGGGAACGAAACAGGCACTATTTCCTATCTTGAAGCCTCAGCTCAACCGGCTCCAGCACCCACCGTCATCGGCGCCCCCCAAGGCGGGCGTCCGGGCATTCAACTTCCCCCACTTCCATCCTTGCCGAAAGCACCGGTCTCGGGACAGCTTCAACCTGGTCAGCAACCCAATAACCCGCCGACACGTCGCATCATCCGCAGGCCCGTTGTCACACCCCAGCAGACCGCAGTTCCCAAATAGGCCAACCAGACAAAATCGCCCATATCATGAATCATCTTCCAACCGGACAGCACCTCCGATTAGCCCTGATCATGGGCCTGATGAGTGCCTCTCTCTTATTGTCTGAGACGACCTCCCTGCAGGGGCAAACCCCAGCAGTCCAGAAACCGGTTCCATCCTCCACGTCAACGGCAAATCGGATCCTTCTTCCGCCAACCACTCCCTATGCCACGGCTTCTACTCCTTCAGCAGCCCCTGCATCTTCTCAACCCATCTCGATTCCCACAGCCCCATCCGCCAACTCAGGTGAACCGATCTCGATCCAGTTTCCCCACACATCGGTTGCTGAAGTTCTAACGGTCTACGAGAAACTCACTGGGAAAAGGATTATACGTGACTCCAATCTGGCGGGACCGGAGCTCTCCATTGTGGTCAATGATCCGATTCCTCAATCAGAGGCTATCGCCTTGATCGAAAGTTCACTCCTGCTCAACGGATACACGCTGGTCCCTGTGGATGGAAAAACCGTCAAGATTCTCGGCCCCAGCCGTCCACCCCGATCGGAAGGGCTCCCTCTCTATCTAGAGGAATCTCAACTCCCCCAGGATGGAGACAAACTGGTCAGCTTCTATAAGGTCTTGAAATACCTCACCCCTGATGAGGCCATCACCATCGTTCAAGGGGTCGTTCAGTTGAATGCCTATGGTTCCCTTGTGGCGGTTCCCAACACAGGAGCCATCGTCATTACCGACAAGACACCCATGATTCGCAAGGCAATCGCCCTGATTGATGTGGTCGATCATGAACCGAATCAGATCATCACGGAATTCATCCCCCTCGAGCGGGCAAATGCTGAAAAGGTTGTGGAGACCCTCAATCAGATGTTCGGCAAGGAGGGATCTTCCTCATCGGCCGCACGTCCGCCCGGTCAACCGCAAGCCAACCAAGGGGCCGTCACCTCCTCCGGAGGGGGTGATGCTCACTTACTCAGTGGCAAGGCCCAGTTCATCGCGGACAAGCGTACCAACAGAATCTTGGTGATCGTGAAGGCTGAAAACTATAAATACCTGCGCGAACTCATTGCAAAGCTCGACCAACCAGTGGATGACGCACAACCACTGGTTAGGCCGCTTAACTATCTTTCTGTGAATGATCTCTTCCCTGTCCTTGTCGATATGCTCAAGGGGAAAGATAATGCTGACAAGAGTACCACGGAGTCGGGCAAAGCACAGACTCAAGCAACACCCCAAAATCAATCATCTTCCTCTACTGGAAGCACGGGAAGCAGTGGAAGTTCAGGTGGAGGTGTTGCAAATACACCAGACAAACTTGCTGAAGCAGCCAGTCAGAGCCCACCACAATCTGCCACGATCGGATCAACTAGCGTGATCGCGAACTCGAGCGGTAACTCCATCATCGTTTACGGCCCACCGGAGAGCAAAGCCAAGGCTGCCCAGATCATCGACCTGCTCGACCAACGCCCCAAGCAGGTCTACCTTGCCGCAGTGATCGGCCAACTCAGGTTAACGGAGGGGATGGATTACGGTGCGAGCTGGATTGCTAAAATCCAGACAAGCGGGACCAATAATCTATTTGTCAACGCCTTGAATCCGGTGGCCAATGGCTTAACGAATATCGTCACCTCCGGTGTGACCAATGCGCTTGGGCTCATTCCGGGCGCACTCGGAGGGCTGACAGCTTATGGCACGGTGGCAAAGGGGGTCATGACTTACGCCCAGTTCCTGGAGACAACCGGACGATTTCGCGTTCTTTCCAGGCCTTGCGTTTACACAAGCAATAACAAGAAAGCGACGATCTTCTCAGGCCAGAATGTCCCGATTCCAGGACAAACCACATACAATGGTAACTACGGAGGGGGAAGCAATGCCTTCCCATCGCAAACGTCCTCGATCCAATACCAGCCCGTCGTTCTTAAACTGGAGGTCATTCCGCTTATCAACTCCGACAAGGAGGTCAATCTCGTGATTGCCCAGCGTAACGACAAGGTGGGAACCTACAACAATGTTGGCGGAGTCCAAGTCCCTACCATCGAGACCCAGGAACTGACGACCACCGTGCGGGTGCCCAACGGATCAACGATCGTCCTGGGTGGACTGATCACCGACGACAAAACCACGGATGATGCAGGCATCCCCTACATCAACAGAATCCCGGTTATTGGCCCCTTGCTGGGAGGTCACACCAATAAAGTCCGCACGCGGAGTGAACTCGTGGTGATGATCCAACCGATCGTCGTCGATTCCAACGAGTCCATGGAAAAAGCCAGCAAGGCAGAGGGCGCAGACTCGGAACTGGGAAGCAACGCCAGAAAAGTTAAGGAGAAACTTCTGCCATCTCCAACGCCAGTTTCAACAAAGAAGAAGTTCCAGCTCTTTGGCCTTCCAAAAATTGACAATTATTAATCTGCAATGCTCCAATACAACTTACTCCATTCACTTTCTGGTGGACGGAAAGAACAAGAGATTGCATCCTTTGTTCCCCAATCGCTTTAGGGCGAAGGAAAACGGGTAGGTACCGAAGTGGCCAAACGGGGCGGACTGTAAATCCGCTGGCATCGCCTTCAGTGGTTCGAATCCACTCCTGCCCAGTTCTTTCCGTGTAGCGGAAACCAAATCAATGCAGTGGATGAGAACGCTGTTCGACTGCCAGCGCGGTAGCGCATTGGATACTGCGAGAGTAGCGAGCGTGTTTGGCAGAGCCTTTGGATATTTCTTCCAAAGGATCATCCACTCCTGCCCAGTTCCTCTTACAGCCACTAAAATAGAGGATCCAGGGGAAATCTTGTAGGTTTTAGCTTCATGCACGAGCGTGATGGCTTTTGCACAGAAATGCAGTCTATCTGGCAAGTAAACAGCAAGTCGTTTTACAGAGAAACTCCTACTTGTCTTCGTTGCTTCGGTTGATTCGGATTCACACTTTTTCTTTTTCTCCAGCACGCCAATATTCCCACCCCAACAATAAAACTAATGATTGTGGTTGGCTCAGGAACACTGGTTGCAAGGCGAAATCCTATAATGTTGCTCTCGAACGCAGGGTCTTGCACATCGCCGCGCGAAGATGACATCAACCTGAGATAGTTGTTACTCCAGGTGCCGCCTCTCAAACCCCGGGTTGAACCTTTAACTGTATCATCCCACTGATAGACTTCTCCGCCCATATCATACGTTCCATACGAACTCGCTGATTGGGTGAAAGCACCGACATCGGTGAGGTAGTTCTGCTTGCTACTGAGTGAACTGCTCTGTGTCACTGAATAAAGCAAACCGCCCGTGGAGCTGTATCGGTAATTTGCCTGATTAGCTGAGCCCCCCACGATGTTCCCCGGAGCCGTATTGCTTCGAGTTGGATACTGCCAATAGCCACCTGATCCACCGTTCAGGTTGGGATCGTAATACGCCGCCTTATACCATTCGTTCTCGCCAGGAATCCAATATGCTGCGTCTGAGTTCTTGGTGATGCTCAACCCTCCGCTCGTCAGTCCGTTGAGTGTGTAAGCTCCCTGCTCCGTGGAAGCCGCAACCTCTCCGAGACCCACTGGCTGGCCATTTGCCATCCAGTTGGCAAAGCGGGCCGCATCAAACCAGCTCACATAGGTCACCGGATGCTGACCACTTCCAATCACTGAATAAGTGTAGCTCCCGCTGCTCCCAGTTTTGGAAATACCAGCGATGTTCAAGTCGGTTGCCATGCTGGGATGATAAAGGCTGTAGTTGTCCGTTGCGGCTACTGCATTCAGGAATGTCGTATACTGACTTACAGTCACATCATATTTCCCCATGCTATAAATGTAGTTCACACCTCCAAGATAAAGACCCGACCCCGTTCCTTGCTCCACGGTGTCATTGGAATTTCCAGGATTACCGACTGTGACAAACTGATAGCCGATGTCCGCAAAAGCGGTAGTAACAGCCAGCACAGTGATCGCAAAAACAATCCTATTAACTGCTCGTGCGAGTTTCAAAAGGGATTTCCTCACGGGGATGAACGTTTTATAACAAGTATGAGAAATTGATCCAAATGCCAGCCCGAGTCTCGGTTTTCTCAGATTTCTTTGAGGACTCGATCGCTCTGAAGAGGTTGCCACAACCATAATGAGGATGGTGGGGGTGCATGAATAATGAACAGGTCACTGCCGAATGTTCGATAGTTTAAAACGTATTATTTTCTACACTTTTTTGTACCATGAAGAAGATTTCCGCGGTTTTATAAAAAAATGCGCATTGCTATTTCAGGAGCTCATTCCTTAGGGAAATCTACCATTGTGAATGACTGGGTTGCAAAGTTTCCTCAGTATATGAGAGAGGAAGAGCCTTACCGAGCCTTAAGCCTTGATGGTCCCTATGAAATCCTTTTTCGGGATGAATCGACAAAACTCCATAATGGAATCCAACTGTACTATAATATAGGCAGGGTGAATCAATATGCCCGATCTAATAGTGACGTCATATTTGATCGATCGCCGGTAGACTATATTGCCTACTCTCAGTACACCGCTAACCAAAACAGCACGGATATAGACTCGGCTTTTGTAGAATCCATGGTTCCTGCTGTTAAAGAATCACTTGAGCATTTGGATATACTTGCTTTTGTTCCCAAATCTGAGCAATGGCCCGTGGAGATGGAGGATGACGGGATTCGCCCTGTGGATACCAACTATCGTGATGATGTTGATACGATTTTTAAGCAGATCTATCGGGAGGGACTCTTTGACATTGTGTCTGAAAATAAAGCTCCGTATTTGATTGAATTATGGGGACCGAAACATCAACGAATAGCTCAACTTCAAGGAGCTATTAATGATTTTAATTTTTCTGCCAGATGACAAAGAATGACGTTTTAGCCGAGTAGAGTGGTGAAATTGGCTTGGCCATAAACGGGCTGCTGACCCCCTACGCCCAAGGTTGCAATCCACCCAACAGCCATCCACAACATCAACCAACCAATCCAAGCAGAACTTTAGTTTTGATGTGTCCCAATATCGGGGTCAGGTCAAGTTGGCCCTCATAGCAAAGGCGGAACAGCGGGTCAAAGTGCCTACCGACTACTTCCAAATAAAAAAGGCCGAATAGATGACGTTGAGCGTCCATGAGAGCGTTCTCTGATTTTTTTTGCTTTTCATTTTGTTCTCTATCTTGATTGTCCCACCATCACTGATTGCTCTTATGAATGGAGGGGATGGGAGAATATGGACTCTATTTTAAAACTTTCATCTTTTATGTGACGAATCAGGCAATTTTAGACACGAATCAGGCACAAAGTCGGGTTTTCCCGGACAGGAAGTATCACCCAGATCACTTTTTGGATGATCACCATCGCAAGGGTTTTTATCTTCCGCGCGCCCCCTTTGAACTGTGATGCCTCCATTGCACCCGGTGCTATTCAGGATTCACGAGTCAAAAAAAGGCCCTCCCCAAGATAGGGAGGGCCTTTTGATAATTTACTTACTCAGTTTAGCTTACTTGGAAACCGTCAACGTGACGGCAGAAGCACTGGCCTTGATGGAGTACTTGGAGGTCGTTCCCTTATAAATCAAGGAGCTGACCGATCCATTGAGGGCAGAACCCGAGATCAGGGTGTAAGTTCCTGCAGGATAGGTTGCCGCAAGGTTGATCACGTTGTTCGTACCGCTGATGGTGACAGCGCCCGTGGACTTGAAGACCGAGTTGATGCCATCGAGGGTGATGGTGGTATTGCCATTCAGATTGATGGCTCCGACAGTGAGGGAGCTGTTGGCCTGGATGTTCACCAAGGCATTGGTCAGGCTCAACGTGTTGACCAGGGTATTGGTGTTGCCGGAGAAGGTCTCGATCCCACCACCATTGATGTTGACGGCATTGGTGCTGAAGGCAGCATTATTACCGATGGCGATGAGCCCTTGGCTGATCGTCGTGGTGCCGTTGTAGTTGTTGCTACCGGAGAGCAGGGTCACGCCTGCACCGGTCTTGGTGATACTAGCGAAGGCATCGTTGACCAAGTTGGCATCGGTCTGAAGGGATCCGCTGATGATCAGGTCGATTCCGCTGGCCGTGGTACCAGCGGCGTTGCTGATGATGAGGCTGTTGTTGGTCGTGCCGAGGCGGATATTGATGCCGACGGAGACAACCGAGGTGGTAGAGCTAGCGACTGTTGTAAGAACAGGGTTGTTGGTCGTGCCGAGACCAATGGCGAAGCCCCAGCCGTTGTTGGTCGTGGCGTCCAGAGGACCACCCTCATACCAATCGAAGGCTGCAGTTGCGGCATTGACTGAGTTCGTGGCGGCGCCGTAAGCCTTGATGGTTCCACCATTGAGGGTAATAGTGCGGGCGGCCGTTCCACCGGAGGTGTTGTTGGTCTCTCCGAAGGCGAGCGTTCCACCGTTCACGGTGATCGCCGTGACCGAGGCATTGGTCTTATAGCCGAGACCCCAGACGGATCCTGCCTGGACGGTAGCTCCCGAATTGATTGTCAGGTTGCCGGAGATGTTGCCAGCATAGGTGTAAGGATTGGCATTGGATCCGGTTCCATAGAGCGTACCGGCACCGAGGGCGACAGTTCCGGAGAGAACGGTCACGTTCGTGGTAACGCCATTGGTGAGGGAGACAGTCCCCGATCCGGCACTGATATTGGTTGATTGAGCGATCGCTGAGGAGAGCCCGATGATTGCGAGCAGAAGGGTTGCCGCACTGGCGGTGGTTTTACGTGACATATTTTTTAGGGTTACTTAATTGCTACGACGTTAGATACTGAGAGCTCACTGATGTTACAAGTTTTTTCTGGAGGGGATGTTATGAGTAGTTTTATCCAGTTATCCATCTCAACCACCCCCTCTCGATCTGAGAAATGACGGTGCCAATAGCGAAACCATCCAGATCAAGGGGTTATGACCTGCTCCTGATCTCTCTTTTAATCCCTTGGAATGAGCTTTGTGTTTGGTGAGTTGAGTTTTTAATGGATGTCATCCGAACTCTTCTATCATCTGAAATGTAAACGATGGAAACCTCTGAAAAAACCGAACTTCTATTACTTGGTCCCGAAAAACCGTTGATCACGGAGGGGCTAGCCGAAAGGTTCATGATTCACCGCTTGCTCTCTTCAGGCACTCTGAAAAGCGGCATTGCCTCCAAAATCCGTGCCATCGCCATCTGCGGTGGACATGAATCCGTCTCCTCGGATTTCATGCTCAGGTTCCCAAAATTGAAAATCATCGCAAGCTTCGGCGTCGGTTACGATCACATTGATGCCGTTTGGGCGGGCCAGCATGGAATTATTGTCACCAATACTCCGGACGTGCTGACCGAGGAGGTCGCCGACACCGCTCTGGGCTTGCTTCTCTGCACCGTGAGAGAGTTGCCGCAGGCTGAGCGCTATCTGAGGGCGGGTCAATGGATCCATGGATCTTACCCACTCTCCCGATCCAGCCTTAGGGGACGGTGTGTTGGGATCGTGGGATTAGGGAGAATAGGCAGTGCCATCGCCCGGAGATTGGAAGGATTCGGGGTTGGGATCTCCTACCACAACAGAAACAAACGTAATGTCCCCTACACGTATCACTCGACGCTACTTTCTTTGGCACACGAGGCGGACATTCTCATCGTGGTGACGCCCGGAGGCCCTGAAACCAACTCGTTGGTCAATTACGAGATCCTGCAAGCCTTGGGACCGAGAGGCATCCTGATCAATATCGGCAGGGGTGCCTCGGTTGATGAACGCGATCTGATCAAGGCCCTGAAATCCGGAGTGATTTATTCGGCCGGTCTGGATGTCTTCACCGAGGAACCGAATGTTCCCCAAGAACTTCTTGAGATGGAGAACGTCGTTCTTCTCCCCCATGTGGGGTCTGCTTCCGTGGAAACCCGTGATGCCATGTCGAGGCTGTTGGTCGATAACCTTCTTTCCTGGAAAGATGGGAAGGGCCCTCTGACTCCGGTCAAGGAGACTCCGGTTCTTACCCACTCGCCTTCAGCCTAAAAAGCTAACAGCTTGGCAAGCCCCCCACCCCTGGGCTTGGGGCTTTCTTCACTCCAGTCTGATCGACTGGACCACCACCTTCTCGGCGGGGTAATCATTGCTATCCGCAGGGAGACCGCTTATGGCGTCCAGCACATTGAGTCCCTCGATCACACGGCCGAAGACGGTATATTGGCCATTGAGTTGCGGCATGGCGTCGATGCAGACAAAGAACTGACTGCCGTTGGAAGCGCGCGTTGGGTTGATCTCGTCAGGGAGTCGTGCTGCCGCAACGGCCCCTTTGTCCAACTTAAGGCGAATCTCCGGAGGCACGGTGTAACCGGGACCTCCGGTGCCTGCACGGTCGAGTTCCCCGAAATCAATCCCGATTTTTTGGAGGAGTCTGACGGGTAGTAAGGGGCGAGTTTTGGGGTCTCCGGTCTGGACAAGATGATGGGGAAGAAGACGGTGGAAGCTCATCCCATCGTAATAGTGACGGCTGACGAGTTCTCTGAAATTGGCGACGGTCTGAGGGGCCGCCGAGTCGTTCAACTCAATCACGATACGCTGGGGCTTCTTCTCCTTGCGGACTTTGATCAGCATCACGGCAACTTGGGGACCGCTGCCAACCATTCGCGGAGAGGTGGCACACCCACTCAAAAGAGCGATCCCGGAAATGACTAACAGGGCAAGAATGGTGGTGTTTTGGCGGAAGCTCATGGACCGGGATTTTCAGTGATGGTGAGGACTCTCTTCTCTCCGGTCAAGGGATCGAAGGTAAAAAGAGGCTGCTGAACGTCCCTTTTCAGGAAAGCGAGTGCCATCATCAAGCCCGTATCAAATTGGGGAGAGATACTGGTCAGCGTTCCAACCTCCCTCCCCTCACCACTGAGCACCACTTGGCCCGCTTGCAAGGTGACTCCAGCTTCGCTCACAGCCACAAGGAGATGAAGTTGACGATTGACCTTCCCGACACTTTTGATCCGCGAGATGACCTCCTGTCCAGGATAGCATCCCCGGTCGTAGTCGATATGGCTCCTATCAAGCCCTGCCTCGGGAGGCAGAAGCTCGCCATCGAGTTCCGATCCCCATGCAGGGAGGCATCGCTCGATCCTTAGCGCCTCCACCACGACCGGATCCAGAAGATTCATGGAGCTCAAGGGAGCGGTCTCCGTCACATCAAGATCGATCCCAGGAACGCCGATTCGGCTGACACGCAGGCCATCTTGGGCTGTGAGTTCCAGTTCCGAAGCGGCATTGCCGAAGTGATGGATCACACTTTTCGGAGCCACTGTCGTGATGGTGACATCATCTGCGACGACGTAGCGCTCCAAGCGCGCAATCAGTCCCTCCTGAACCTCCGGAGATGATTCCAGGATAAAGTCCTCCCCCTCTTGCCAGATCAGGAGGGGAGCGCAGAGTTTTCCCTTGGGAGTCAGGATGCAGGCGTCGAGGGCCTCGTGAGGCGCCAGACGGGAGAGATCCCTTGTCACCTGACCATGAAGATACCGGAAGGCATCGGAACCACTGAGACGGATCAGCAAGCGGGGCGCCAGGAGGAATGCACCTCCCTCCAGTCGTGCAAGACGCAACTGCTGACCAAAATCTTTCTTATCCATGGGGATCCCGTTCAAGATCCGGTGGCTTTTGATCGATGGAAAAACCGAAACCAGAATTTACGAATCTTATGGTTTTCCTTCCCGCTTCCAATGGTGTCGCCATCGGCATCGTTCTTCGCTTGTTTTGGGGAGGCATCCGCCCCTGTCGCAGGGATTCCTTTCTGCCTTCCGGGGTACGAGTAATGGCGGGCGAGTGATGCAAAATCATCCTCCGCCCACCCGGATTGGACCGCCCCCATAAGGGCCCCCGCGGTGGCTGCGGTGGCCGGGAGATCCATGCCGGTTCCCTGCATCGACACGAGAGCCAAGCGCAGATCCTTGAGCATGTTTTTTACGGAGAAACGTGGCGAAAAATCCCCTTCCAACATGAGGGGCAATTTCGCGGCGATCACGCCGGAGTTTCCAACATTGTGAGTCAGGGCCTCCTTGAACGAATCCAGTGGCACCCCGCCGTTTTCAAGCAACGCAAGGGCTTCCGCAAGCGCCTCGACCTGGGCGGCACTGATCATGTTGGTTGCAAGCTTGATGTAGGTTGCCGATCCGACCGGGCCGGTATGAAGGATCTCCTTCGATGATGCCTCCAAGATGGGAATCGCGGACTCCAATGCCGATTCGTCACCCCCCACATAGTAGACCAACTCCCCCTCTGTGGCCGCATCGCGACTCCCCGTGAACGGGGCGTCCAGATAGGTGGCACCGGCATCAGAGACAAGGCGGGCGGCCTCCATGGTCTCGGCAGGACCGATCGTAGCATGGTTCATCACCAGATGATCGGCTCCTAGAGCCGGAAGCATGGCACGCAGAACCTCCAGCAACGCCTCTCCATCACGCACGAAGAGTTGAATGACGTCGGATGATTCGGAAACCTCTCGGGCTGAAGAGAGGAAATTCGGCTCGGGACGAGGCGAACGGTTCCAAACTACCACTGGATAACCGGCACGACGAAGCGAAGCCGCCACCCTGCTGCCAATAATCCCGAGCCCGATGACCCCAACGGACTTCTTCCGCGAATCGGCCATCGGTTTCGGGACTGTAACAGGAATTACTTGGCAGGGGCCGTTGCCGGAGCAGCCGCTGGAGGCGGAAGGGTGCTCTCTACCTTGGCTCCCTGGCGCAACTCCTGCATGATGCCCTTGAAGATCTGACGACGCTTCTGAGCTTGGAGGAACTGAATGATCTGAGTCTTTGCCTCATCGAAGGTTGCCGTGCCGGCAGACTTCTTGTCAGTGACCTTGATCACATGATAACCAAACTTGGTCTTGACCGGGGTGGCGCTGACATCGCCCTTCTTCATCGCGAAGGAAGCATCAGCAAACTCAGGGACCATTTTGTCCTTCGGGAAGAATCCGAGGTCGCCACCACGTTGGGCCGCTCCGGGCTCCTCGGAAAGTTCGGCGGCAAGCTTGGTGAAATCCTCACCTTTGTTAGCGCGGACGATCGCTGCCTTAGCCTTGTTCTCAGCCGCTTTTGCCTGATCAGGAGTCGCACCATCGGGCACACGGAAAAGAATGTGGCTTGCCTTCACCAGATCAGGATTGGCGAACTCCTTGGTATTGGCATCATAGAATTTTTTGGCATCCGCATCGGTCACGGTGTCCTTGCCCTGGACCTGTGCCTGCATCCACTTGGTCTGGCGCATGGAGCGGGTGAGGTTTGCAATGAACTGATCCATGGTGAGTCCTGCCTTCTTCATCTCACTTTCGAAGGCATCCTGGGAGGGGAATTGGCTCTTGATCTTGGCGAGTTGGGCATCGACATCAGCCTTGTCGATCTGGATGGCAGCAGCCTGCTTATCGACGAGCTTTTCCATGATCATTCCCTCAAGGATCTGGGAATATCCCTGCATCTTCTGATCGGCTGTCAGCGTAGAAGGATCCGCACCGCTGGAGGACAACGCATCCTTGAAGGTTTTCTCAAGCTCGGCCTTGGAAATTTTGACCCCGTTCACAGTCGCAACGGGATCCTTCAGGGCAACGGTCGAGGAGCTTGAGCCTCCCTTTGCCACGGCAGCCTGGATCATTTTATTAATGTCCGGAGAGGCTCCGGCAGCTGGTTTCTGAGTCGTATCCTGAGCATGGACGAGGCCAGTCGAGAGGATGACGGAAAGAAGGGGAAGGAATCGTGTATTCATGGGAATGTGGTGAACCTCTTTCATTGCATGGAGCAACGTTCTGCGCCAGCGGAAATTCATCTCTTTTGTGGAAAAGTCCTCCCGGCCGTCTTTCATTGGGGGTTTACTTTCCCGTGGGGAAGGATAAATTCACCACTCTTGCTCACGTGGCGAAACTGGCAGACGCGTACGTCTCAGAAGCGTATGGGGAAACCCATGGAGGTTCGATTCCTCTCGTGAGCACTTTTTCTTTTCAAGGCCCCTCTAACGACAACAGCGCAGACACCCCCATGGAGATCCACAAAGAGAATCCTGAACTGGTAAGGGGACTCTTTTCTGACATTGCCGGACGCTACCAGATGGTGAACCACCTCCTCAGCGGAGGTCTTGATTTCTATTGGCGTTGGGTTGCGGTAAATCTCATCCGACCATGGAATCCCAACACTGTTCTGGATGTGGCCACCGGAACAGGCGATCTCGCCATGGCCATCCGGAAGGCCTGTCCTCCTGCACGTGTTATCGGCGCTGACTTCTGCGCCCCAATGCTGGAGGTCGCCAGGAAGAATGGACTGACCGAACTGGTGGTAGCGGATGGAATGATGCTTCCGTTTGCCGATCAGAATTTCGATGTCGTCACCGCTGCCTTTGGTCTTCGCAACATGGCCTCGTGGAAGCAGGGACTCTCCGAGATGGCGCGCATCCTCAAACCGGGAGGTCATCTCCTCATCCTCGATTTCTCCCTCCCTGTGCTTCCGATCATCCGCCCCCTCTACCGCTTCTATCTCCACCACATCCTCCCCCACATCGCAGGCCTATTAACAAGCCGCAAAGATGCCTACGAATACCTCGGCATCTCGATCGAACAATTCCCCTCGGGAAAAAAAATGACCTCCCTCATCGAGTCCTGCGGATTCAAAAACGCCAAGGCATATCCGCTGACTCTTGGAACAGTTTCGATTTATACGGCCGAACGGGATTAAAGAGCCAGTGATTCCGTTAGGCGTTTCGGTCCTCTGGATTACAGAACCCTAAAGCCTCATCACTCTTCACACCATCTCGCTCCATAGAGCAAAAAGCTTATCGGTTCAGTGAAATAAAAAGCCCATCTCGGTTTGAGAGGATGGGTCTTCTTTAAAAAGCTTTTGAGCAATTTAGTTCTTCGAAACCTTCTGGAGTTGGATGTTGTAGAAAGTTGGGTCGTATTTCCAAAGGGCCCCAGTAGCCGCATCAATTCCCCAACTTAAAATGCTCAAGAGATTCAAAATAGCTACAGGATTGAAATTGGTTTGAGGCTGGAATGTCTTCTCCTGATAGCCCGGCAATATCAGAGTGATGCACTGGCCACTGGAACCTTTCTTCAAGACCATTGGGAGTGGAGTCTGACCTCGATCAATTCCACCGACTGAAACATTTGCCCCACTAGGCACTGAATTCACCTGAACGCTCTGAGTCGTTCCAGTAAAAATGGAAGCACAACCGCTAAAACTGAAGGCGGCCAATCCTAACAAAAGAATTAAAAAGGAGTTTTTCATAGTTGGTATAAATCAATCCAAGTTGAATCACATAGCATACAGAATGAGGCAAGATGAATTTGTCGTTGCTTTACTTCTCATTCAAACCAATCAACTGAACTTCCTGTATAGGAACCATCAAATCTACCGTCTCAGAGTCTCTATGCAACAGATCGCTTTAATGAGATCTAAGCTTCAAAAACTCCATCCTTCTCCCTCGGCACCGCCTCGATCTAAACGACAGAATGGAACTAACGCAACACCGCTGACTGAGCCGCTCTGATGTTATCAATGACTGGCTTGAGCGACGGATCCTGTTGTTCGATCAAGTCGAGTTTTAATTGAGCGAGAGCCCTTCTCGCTTGGATCTGATCTTCTGGCGTCGGTGCATTGGACACCGCTTTGCTCGCAGCCACAAACTTGGGATTGCCCTGGATGGTTCCCATCGCCGCCTTCATCTTCAACTTTTCAGAAAAGGAAAGCTGACTGATGACCTGCTCACGGCATTTTTCCATCGCCGCCAGCACCTGCTGCGGTGACTGTGCCTGGGCTTGGAGGGAAGATCCAAGGACAACGAGCACCAAGACAAATAATGGCTTTTTCATGAAGTTAACCTGGGAGTCTGGTCCAGCCAGGCTTTCCGAAAAGATCGCCAGCCTACCTGTTGTTTCCCCCACCGTTGAGAATGGAGAGAAGCCTCAGCATCGAAAGATAGAGCCAAACGAGCGTCACCATCAGGCCGAAGGCGCCGTACCACTCCATGTACTTGGGAGCGTTTCCGGAGTCAGCCGACTGCTGGATCATCTCAAAGTCAATGATGAGGTTGAGGGCGGCGACCACGACGACCACGAGGCTGAAGATGATCCCGATCTGCCCCCCTCCAAAGATGGAGAGGTTGATGTGAAAGAGGGATAGGATGAAGCCGAGAAGGTAGGCGAGCATGATCCCGACGGTCGCTCCGATGACGATCTTCATGAACATCGGTGTGGCCCGGAGGATATTCGCCTGAAAGAGGAAGAGCATGCCGGCAAAGGTACCGAAGGTAAGCATCGTGGCTTGGATGGTGATGCCGCCTGTCTTGGCCTCATACATAGCGGAGACTCCTCCGATGAGAAGCCCCTCGCAGAGTGCATAAAAAGGGGCTGTGACGGGTGCCCATGACTGCTTGAAGCAGGTAATCATGGCCAACACAAATCCAACGATACCTCCTACCATCGCGTACCCCATCCCCGCTGATGCGTAACCACCCCGAACGGCGTTCCATGTGTAGGCTGCGGATGCAATCGTGATGAGGAGAAGGAGGGCCGTCTTATTGACGGTGCCTCTCATGGTCATGACTCCCGAAGTTCCGGGGGCCACATCGAAATCAGCGCGTTCTAGGACAGGGTTGGACATAGAGGAGATACATACGTCCTGAAACCGACGCTGTCAATCCGGACGGATCATTTCGAAGCGATCCTTTGTTCGACTATACCAGTGCGGGGAGGCCATCCTCCCTACGGTGAAGATTCTCTCGCCGAGAATGCGCTTTGTTTCAGGGTCGTAGAATTCGTCGCGGACATGAATCCGCTTGATGAGTCCCACGACGAGGCGGTTCCCACCGATCTGAAGGGTTCCCCATTCAGCACACTCGAGACTGGCTGGAGCCTCTGCGATGCGCGGTGGTTTCACGATGCTGGAGGGAGCGGTGTGGAGTCCCGCGAGTTCCACTTCATCCACCCCATGAGGCACGGAAGCCGCGGTCTTGTTCATGGCTTCTACCAAGGACTCATCAACGATGTTGACGACGAACTCATGGGTGGAGCGGATATTCCGTGCCGTGTCCTTGGGAACCCCCTCCGAGCGATCACCTGGGCAAAACCCAAGGATGGGTGGATTCGCTCCGAGGAGGTTGAAGAAGCTGAAGGGGGCGGCATTCACTTTGCCTTCTGGGCTTATGGTCGTAACCCAGGCGATCGGTCGCGGGGTGACAAGATTGACCAGGAGCGAATACGCGCGCTCGGCGTGTTCATGTTCAAGATCGAGTTCCATGGAGTTGATGATTCCGAAGTGAAATTGATTAGACTACCAAAAAGG
>SESA01000299.1_pt1 | contig 34507 bp, 41 predicted proteins | sample 3171451 | NCBI WGS metagenome assembly SESA01 (sample SAMN06051862, study PRJNA518727) | freshwater metagenome | biome: subpolar coniferous forest; feature: holomictic lake; material: water; isolation source: holomictic Lake 227, 8 m depth | place: Canada: near Kenora, Ontario | collected...
AAAGCATCTTTTCAAACTCCTTTAAATCAGCTAGTTCATTTGCGTTCATTTTCTTCTTTCAACAAATATTCACCACGGAAAGGCATTCCTGTTTCAGCAAACATACTAGCCTTTGTAGCGCGGAGTATTGGTTTAACTTCACATTCTTCTCTAAGCCAATCAGGTAGCTTGTCAGCACGGATGTCTTTAAATATACCAGTGTATTGGCTCATATCTCTAGAATCATACCATTTGATTCTATCCCAGCCCATATCTGCATATACTCCTGGATACCGACGACTAAAGAATCCATTCTTGAATTGACATAAACAAGACTCAAGAGTAAATCTACCAATGTCGCTATAAGTTCCGTACTCTTTTGTAAATTCCTTCAAAAACTTATCAGCAGTGGATTCAAGCGTAGCACATATTTTCTCAAAGTCATGATACTTCCCGTCATGTGAATTAGGCTGACGTTTATCAAATATAAATTCGTCCATGCCTAGTAGAAAGAACATGCCGTTTCGATGAGAGCGCGAACCTGAGTAGTCATTAAACATTAAATCAGTACAATCTGCCCCAAAGCCATTGATAGCAACATACTCAAGGTATGAGAACGTGGACAACCGCCCAAAGCTTTTAATAGAGTTAGCAATCTCCCAATACTGAGGATAGGTTTTATTAGACCAGAGTTGAGCCTGAGTACCACCTGACTCCCTAAGTATTTCAGCATAAGAGTATAAACCTGAAATAGTATCTTTCTTTTGTTTATTCCTGTCACTGTCAAAAGAAAGGCGAGTCCATTGGTCATTAAATACTCTATGAGCCTCGCGCCATTCAACATTACTCTGAGGAATAGTCGGCATGAACTCCATAATTCGCATTGAAGTAATTGGGTTTTGAGTATGCCCATTGATTACAGCGAACCATAGAGCAGTTTCATCGTCCCAGTTTAGACGCTTTTTAAGTTCAGGCATATAACTATACACCATGCCAGGATGGCACTTGAACACAAGGTTTAGATTATATAGCGATTTAAAATACGCTAATCTATTCTCTTTGAGTCGGTAGTCCATTAGAAATTCTCCTTGTAAAATTTATCAATAACTTTCTCAAGTTCTTTAATTTTAAATTGGCCACCTTCTCTATTGCGAACTAATCCAATATAAATCTGTTCTTTCTTTTGTTTAGAAGATATAAAGTATTTACCGATTAATACACCCTCGCGTTTCAATTCTTCTTTCATTTGGATATACCGATCATTGGCATCAAAGGTAACATAGCAGGCATAGGAACTGGTGTAGAAACAAAAGTCGGAGTTGCCATAGGGGTTTGTATTGCAGACCCAATTGGTTGCCCATATTGGTTAGAATAAACGATTGTATTACCTGTTACTACTGCAGTCATAACTGGTTGCCCATATTGGTTGGTGTACTGCACAATTTGAGCTTTACAAGCAGTAGAACCCGCTAAGTAACCCACGCTGAATAGGATTATTAAGATTATAAGTTTCATATCACTCCTCTAGGCGCTTTTCAAGTTCATGTACGATTTCATCTTGCTCAAAATCAAACTCAGTTTGAGCATCGTCATTAATATCCATATGCCCAGCGAAGGGTACAGGCTCAGTTTTTTCAGCTTTTACGCGGTCTTCTGTTGTAAAGGTAGTCATGTCAATTCCTTTGAGATGGGATGCGGTTTAGGATTGCTTCTGCTATCAAAGCTTTAAAATCATCTGCTTTGCCATAGGTATCATTCTCTAGTTCATATGCAATCTTAGCGCATGCTTCTCGCTCCATCAAGACTGCAGTCTTACTTGCTTCAATTGCCATTGCCATAATCTCAGCTTGAGCCAGAGCTAAAGCATCATCAAACTCTTTTTGAGTAAATAGAGTAGCCTGTGTTCCCTTTGCAAAGAACTGTTTTTGAAAATCAGTCATCTCAGTCATTTTGCTAAATTCCTTTCTAGTATTACTGCAAGTTCAAGAGGAGTGGACTCTAAGTTATGTTGAAGTAGGCTCGTGGCATACATAGCTGCTTGACTCCAGCTTTCTAACCAGACCGAGTAAGGGTCAAGTAATAAATCTTCAGCATCTGCACGCTTGAGTAGTTTGTTCCAATCATTAAAAGCAATTTCACATTCAGTCATTTTTATTCTTTCTATAGTCATTGATAAATTTTTCAACTTTACGAAACTTCTTTAAATAGTTCTGAAATCTATTAGGTATTGGGGTTCTTGCTTTAGCCATGTAGAAATCATAAATATCTTGTTCTGGTATCATCAAAAATGCCCCCACCTAAGATATAGAGTAGTGAACACCATGATCACAATGAACAGCCCCATTACTCCACCTAATAAGAATTCTTTCATCTTGTACCTTTTGTCCAGAGACTAGGTATAATACGAAACTCTTCAATCCTATGTTGCTGAGGATGACGAACTGGTACATAATTTTTAAAATCTCTAAAGTTTACAGGATTTTTAGCAACTGGCTTAATCATATTATATCTCCTCTGTGTAAAAAGGTTCAACTATTTTCAGGCTCGGTGTTGAGCCTACAATCCAAAACAACGTACTGTCATCATAATCTAATTGATTAGTGGACTTTAGGAATCTCCATATTTTTGCTTCATACGTAGGGTGAAAATCAATCCCGTCAAAGTTCTCACCATTAAATTTATCTGTATACTTAGCATACTTAGTATCATGCAATGAATGATGTTTCCATTCAAATGGTAGGTTATCCACGTCAATACCCATGATTGCGGCACGCTCGCGTATCCATTCCCACTTGCTAGGACCAATACCTACAGTATAGAGCTTTTCTACATTCTTAGGATCTTGAGATAACCCAAGTAATACACTGCAAAGAGAGTTACAAGAACCTGCAGGCATTATGAGAGTTTTTATTTCATCTGGAATATTCTTTGTTTGATTTGCACCAATCTGATGAAAGCCCAGAACGTCCTCAGGATGCTTCTTATGATCAATGGTGATACCATAGTTGACCACAAGACTAGTTTCCTGCTCTAGACTGGTTACCATGCGTTGTAGCACTGGATTATATGGTGCGTTGGCATACTCAAAGTGTGCACCGAACCCAGCAGCAATCCTAGGGTTGTCATGACTCATTACAGTATGAGGTTTAGAGTATACCACAACGCGAGTCTTTAAACCCAAGTGCGCACCCACAACAGCTGACATGCTAATCTGGGGAGATTGAACACTCGCTCCAGTTAGCACATGGGTTTTACCTTTAGCGTTGCGAGTCATATACCAGATTAACTGACGGCACTTAGAACCATTCGGTCCTGCATAACCTAACGGAGCAAAATAATCGTCCCGCTTGAACCATATACCTCTATGGTTCTCCACGTCCGTCAGGTTATAAAGGTAATCCTCCCACTTGACCACTTTACGATCAAGAGAGAGTTTATCGAATATAGTTTTCATAGATATGTTTCAGCAATTTCCCAGAGTTTTTCATTAGCGCGAACTAATGGGCTTGCCCCAATTATGCCTCGAGATGTCATATTGCGCCCAGTTTTTGTCTTGTAAGTGATTCCACCACGTACAAGGTTCTCCTGCACTCGGTTAAATACATTCCAAAGTTGAGGACCACCATCTTCATCTCTACGAGAGGTTAATAGGTTTCCTGGGTCAATATGTGCACCGACAACTTGCAGAGCCATCTCACTTGCCTCGGTAGCGAGGTTATAAACTTCTGTACCTGTTAATACGCGAGACATGAAGAGTTCAATACGACGAGCAGACTCCCGCGCTGAATTGATAACACGCATAGCCTCGGTAATTACTCTATCTTCTGTTATTTCAAGATGACGCAAACGAGCTGCATAAATATCATGGGACTTAACAACCAACCCATTACCACAAACAATGCGGAACAGAGCAGCATCTAAACGCAGTGAGGTAGAGCCATCGTGAGAGTTGACAACGAGGATCTCAGGTACAGAACCATTAATAGCGGTTAGATTATCACGATGCCTCAAACGAATAAAATGTTCAACAGAGCGCGGGTCACGTACTCTAGGTTTGAGGGAATGAACTTGAGTAACAACGAAGTTATTCTCAGTCATAATATCAAGCACGTCAGATGTTTTAATCATCTGGTATTTAGCAGAAAGGTTATTACCCTGCAATGCATTGACTGCAGAGACTGGAAGTTCTAATTCTAAAGATGCATCTGAAGTTAAGATCATGATTATTTTCCTGTAAAGATTATGAACAAAAGCCAAGCGACAGTAGCGTAAATCAAAACATCAGCTACAAAAAAGTATGGGAAGTATGCGCGGTAATTGAATTTCATGATTATTCCTTTATTTGTTTATTAGATGTATAAGCTAATTCATTCAGCTTATTTTGAAACTTCTTTAGGTGCTTCTTTGGTACTGTTTTAGTGATACCTAACTTGCGGTCTAGGCGCTTGAAAACACCCTTGAGGAGTTCTTCCTCCTCAGTGGTGAATATTGAGCCACGATTCATAATTATCTCCTAACGAGCGGTTACGCGGATTGCGATTGAGGCTACTGGCTTGTAGTATTGTTGCAACTGAGCAGTAGTGATACCCATATCAGCGACCATTTGTTTATAGTCGTAGGTAGAGCGTTGGCTGAGTGTTACAGTTGCTTTGTAGAGGGCACTCTCGTATGTTCCTTCACCAGCGTTCTTGAAAACATCTTTGAGTACATCTGCTTCCTGCTGTAGGTCAGCAATTTGAGCAAGCAAGATGCCGAGCTTATCAAGATCTTCCATTTGAGCATTCTGGCTCAAGGCTTGTGATACGAGGGTTGTCATGGTAGTGTGGTTCATTTTTATTTCCTTTATTAATCGTTTATTAAGTGAAGCTAAGTTAGACTATACCTGAGAATATTTTAAAAGGCAAGTGTTTTTAAAAATATATTTTTACCAGCCGTATCTGTCTGCACAGATTGGACCGATGCCACGTTCAACTGAGACTGGATCACTTAACGTGCGAGCACATACTGCGCATGATCCATATTTCTTCCCGTATGCGATTGCTGCACTGGCGGGATCACTAGCTACTGCAATAATGCGACCTTGAACCTCGTCAGTGCAATCCCGAGAGCCAAAGAACTTACCACGTAAAACTTTACCTAGGTATTGGTCACCTTCCTTAACGTATAACGCGCCTGCGTTCTGTCCTGAGGCAGGAGCAGGTGAAAAGGTAAATGTATCAAGACGCAACTTTGGACGTTGAATACCAGCAGACTGCGCTTTATTGAATGCGACCTCGATTGCTTCTACGGATACTGACGGAGCTAATGAGTCTTTCTCTACCTTCTGCGCAGTGCGAGCCAGCTCTTTAGCCACGCAATTTTGAACGGCAGCGAGTTGGCGTTCTGTTAGCGAGCCATACTTCTTGACTGAGTCATACATTGACTGTGCAAATTCAAAAGTAGCATGAGACTTCATCATCCAGTTGTACTCAGCTGGGAACTCTTTTTGAAAGTTATGTACGGCTGTGGCTTCCTTACGCTCTTTAGATTGACTATAAGAGTTGCGATTCTTTTCACGCTCAGTTGCGCTGGTTTTGAATTCATGAAAACCAACACCCTTACAACTAAAGCATTGGCCAGTAAAGCTTCTGTTACTGGCGACCCAGATTCCTGTGCCAGCGCAATTTTTGCACTTTTCTTTGTAGAGGGTTACTGCGGAGTCGGACACCTTTGTGGTGGCTACGATTTCGTCTTCTGCAATGTCAAACAAGTTCATGATTATTCCTTGATTTAGATTATTAAGTTAATTCACCAACAATTATTACAACACCTGAAAGAGAAGCAGCGCTAGAAGGGAAAACAACACACCGCTGAATTGCGTTTACAATTGAGCAATTATAACCACCTTGAAGTTCAAGGCGGTCAGGGAAAGCTTCACGGCAGATTTCAGGAGCATCGTAGAGAGCACGTTCTGAAGAAACATTAATGTTAAAAGAAGATTCTTTCCAGCCATTGAAAAAAGCTGGGCTACCTATTACTACTTTGAGTTCGTACAATGTTTTCATCATTATTTCCTTTATTAAAGCGGTTATTATTTACTACGTTGTGAAGCTATACAATGAATTAAACCTCAAAAGCTTCATGAAGGCAACATTTATTTTTGAGTGAAAACCCTTAGTTAGAAAAAGTGAGTGATAATAGGGGTGTTCGGTGACTTGACCCATTTTAGTTCTACCCACTCCTCCTCGCAGAGTTGACCGAACATCATTTGGGACCTAGTCCCACGAGTGGGTAGACCTAAAATGTGTTGAGTATTTATAACTTAATGCGAGGTAATAACGTAAATGGCTAACAAATTCGGTTTCGATCTGAATGATTATAACCCAGAAGAAATAAACAAGAGCAAAGGCTTCAGCTCTAGCGTCCCAGACAAAATGCGCTATGCCAAAAGATGGTTGCTTTGGCGCAGTGAGAAGGACAAAAACAACAGCGAGAAGTTTCGTAAAGTTCCGTATTATTCTGACCGCACATTTAGGCGCGGTACATTAGACACGAGTGAGGATTCAGACCGACTGGTGACTTATGATGAGGCACTCGCGGTATTTAACGGCAGTGACTTTACGGGCTTGGGCTTTGCGCTGGGTCGGGATGGTGAAGGTTACTGGCAGGGGATTGACCTTGATGACCTCGCAGAACATAAAACTGAATCCCTAGCTGATAGATTACCAGGATATGTAGAAACCAGTCCGAGTGGCGACGGAGTACATGCGATTGGATACGGTGAATACTTTAGAGGTAAAAACCGCAGTGGGGAGAACGGCTGGGAATACTACTCCCGCGCTAAGTACTTCACCTACACTGGTAACGTGTTTAGGGACGGAGAAATTGTTGACCTAAAACCATTCATTGAGAAGTATATTGACCCCGACCTAATAGATGATGAGGCTGAACGTAAAGGCTCATTAGCAAAATTAATACTCGGACCAGAGCAGGTAAGCGATATTGAACGCGCACTGCGGCACATTGACCCAGATTGCTCTCGTGATACATGGCTTCAGATATGTTTTAGCCTCGCTAGAGTACCTGACGGATTTAGGTTATTTTCTGAATGGTCTAAGCGGTCGGCTGGTTTGAATCATAGCGTGGCTACTGACTCTGAGATTGAAGATCAATGGAATGATATTCATACTAATTCAAGAGGTGAAATTGGGCTGGGTACGTTATATCACTATGCCTCAATCAATCCTAAGTTTCTGTTTACCGAGGTAAGCGAAGCAGTAAAAGAACTCAGCGTAGTGACTAGCGATCCCCTCATCATTGATATTGATCAATGGTCTGGCGACCCTATTACCCCAGATTGGGTGATTAATGAATTTATTGGTGAGGGTGTGCGTGTTATTTCAGGTGCGACTGGTAAAGGTAAAACGTCAATCATTGCTCCAATCTGCGCTAACGTGGCGCACCTCACAACTCCTAACTTCTTGACACCAAGGCATAGGCGCACTGTGTTCTACTTTACTGAGGACTCCAATCAGGTTAATAGAATGATCATGGGGATGAAGCGTCATCAAAGCAGGGAGTTCAGTAGTTTAGAAGAAAAAGAAGCTGAATGGCGTAAGTACTTTCAAATCAAACTCACGCAGAGGTATAAGACTAACCAGATAAAGAAATTAGCGGAAGTAATTAAGGATTATAAAACTGAGCAAGACGGCAAAAGTGTGCCTGCCCTCGTAGTGTTTGACACTCAAGCTGCCAGTTTAGACGTCGAAGACGAGAATAATAACGCTGAACTCTCAAAGTTTATTAGTGCGATTAAGTTGCACTTCTGGGAAATGAACCGCATACCAGTCTGGATTGTGACGCACATAACGAAGTCATCATCAGATTTAGATGATTACTCAAGCTTGACGTCAAGGGGGGCTGGTTCGGTTTCTGCGGATTGTCACGGCACAATGGGTATAGTACATCCAAAAAACATCAATGGTAGGATACTCGGAAACATCAAAGACCGCGACGGAGCGAGTATAAAAGAAGTACGCGCTGAAATAACTCCCCACACTGCGGTAGCAGTAACTCCGTATGGAGAGAAGGATACCCTGTCATACTATACTACGGAATACTTTGAGTCCACTCCGCTTGACCGCGCTGAAGTCAATACCGAGGCAAAAGACCAGACTAATACAAATAAAGTCTTTGACGCAATCCGTAAATTGAATGCGATTGGTGAACCTGCCACTGCTCGGAAAATCAGAGATTTAATCTCAATTAATGCTACTACCTTGAATAACCTGCTGATTGATTTAACGGGAGAAGGTAAGTTAGAACGTCAAGTATTTACCGCAAAAGAATTGAAAGCAAAGGGTTGGCACTTCTCTCAAAGTGAAATTTATAAATTCGCTGGGAATTGGGAGATGATTACATGAGTGAACCGATAGCCGAACCGATTGGGGGCTACGTAGTATATAGTTTAGAGACGCTATCGGTTCGTAATCGGTTCATTGAAACCGATAGGGGCAACTCTTGAACATAATCCTCTCTATTTGGGGAATTCATGCCCCAATAGATATTAGGTTGTCGCTATCGGTTCATCGGTTCTTCTCTTAGAGTGAACCGATAGGTTTTGAACCGATAGGTTTTTAAGGAGAAATAATGACTGAATTTGTATTTGAGAGTAATGACGGATCTGAGTGGACTGAGGAAGAAAAAGCAATGGCGATTAAGCGTCATCAAGCGATTGAAAAGTTGGCTCGGGAGAGGTGGGAAATCGCAAGATCTGATTTGATTATGAAGCATCTTTTCAAGGCAGATGAAAATGGGGGTTTGCCTTTAATAAAAAATGAGCGATAATTATATTAAACAATCTTCTAGGACTCGTGATGACTTCTGACACAAAGAAGCCCAGTGGTGGGCAAATAGGTAATACAAATCAGCAGGTGCGCGGAGCGTTTGCTGCAATGCTAAGACGCAAGGTAACACAAAATCCAAAGAAGCTTGAGGCGATTGTTGATAACCTGCTTACGCTAGCTGAGGCTGGTGAGTCATGGGCGGTACGGGAATTGAGCGACCGACTAGACGGGAAGGCTATTTCCGCTGTTGAAATGAGCGGACCAGACGGCAACCCAATCGAGGTAGAACAAGCAGGTACATTTGCAAAAGAGCTGATGGCGGTGCTGTTGTCAAAACGTCAAAAGGAGTCGGGAAATTGAGCGAACAGTTCAAACCGATGACTGTCCCTGACCCACACTGGGACGAAGACGTCAAAGCAATGGAGCGTGGATTGCAGTTTTTTGCTGAACTCAAAAAGGAACGCGCCCCACAAAAGCCCATGAACGCTTCTGAGATTGCTGGGTTATTTGACGTTAAGGCATCTACTCTTGATTCCAATGCAAATATCTTTAAGCTAATTGACGCAGTGCGGTTAGTAGAACAATTCCACGGGATTAAGTAATGCCCACTGCTCTTGATAAAATCGTAGAGGATAAACTAAAGAACGCGCCAGACTTAAACTGCTTACCCGCTCCAATGCGAGCAGCGATTAAGGCAAGACTCACATGGCTATCAATTGCAAATGCTCATCAGATTAAGCCTGCTGGGGATTGGTGGTCAATCTGGTTACTGCTCGCTGGGCGCGGTGCAGGGAAGACGAGAACGGCATCAGAGGAGATCTGGTGGGAGGCATGGACTGAGCCTGAGACAAGATGGCTCGTATCCGCGCCCACCAGTGCAGACGTGCGAGACACCTGCTTTGAGGGTGAGTCTGGAATACTGAACGTCATACCGCAGGAGATCATCGCTCCCAACGGATATAAATCATCACTCAATGAATTGACGCTAACCAACGGATCAATCATCAAAGGTATTCCCGCCAGTGAGCCAGGACGCTTCCGTGGTCCGCAGTTTCATGGTGGCTGGTTAGATGAACTCGCAGCATGGGATTACCTTGATGAGTCATGGGATATGATTCAGTTCGGGATGCGCCTTGGGCAACGTCCAATCCTCATCTGCACGACTACTCCAAAGCCCAAGCCACTCATTGTTGACCTAGTAAACCGAGACGGAGATGACGTTGCATACGTTACTGCATCAACCTATGATAACATTGATAACCTCGCTCCGACGTTCAAGAAGCAGATCCTCCAATACGAGGGTACAAACATCGGTCGTCAAGAGTTACATGCCGAGCTGATTGACCCAGAGGAGTCAGGCATCATCAAGCGAGACTGGTTCAAGCTCTGGCCAGCTAGTAAGCCTCTGCCTCAGTTTCAATACGTCATTCAATCTTATGACTGCGCTACGAGCGACAAGACCGCGAACGACCCGACTGCTTGCGTCGTACTGGGAGTCTTTAAACCTTCACCCGATAAACCAATGTCTGCGATGGTTATCGATTGCTGGACTGAACACATGCAGTATCCCGAGCTGAGACCGAGGGTCGTTGAGGAGTATGCCTCAATCTATGGCGATGACGACGAATGGGGCAACGGTAAAAAAGTAGACATGGTTCTGATTGAGGATAAGTCTGCGGGCATCTCATTGATTCAGGACTTACAGCGTGCAGGTCTACCAATCCGCCCGTACAATCCTGGCATGGCGGATAAGACTCAACGCTTAAACATCGTCAGTCCAATCATCGCAAAGGGTCTGGTATACCTGCCTGAGTCCACGGAGAAGAAGGGACACCCGAGGAGTTGGTGTGGTCCATTCCTCAATCAACTTTGTGCATTCCCTGAGGTTCGGCATGATGACCTTGTTGACGCTACCAGTCAAGCTTTGAGGTATTTAAGGGATTCTGGTTGGCTCGTCACAGATTTCATTTATAATGACGAGGATAAATACGTTGATGAAACCAAACCACGCAGGGTAAATCCATATGCCGCTTAACGAGTGGGACGATAACAGCATTCCCTTACCTGAGTCGCAGGACTTGATGCGTTATGAATTAGCTCGTAAAGGTTCAATGCCTTTGCAATCAAATGGATCCGATGTCCCGATGTTACCATCCGAGGCAGCAGGTCAGTATGTACCAGTCCCAATCGAGAAACCTCAGCCGTATTCCACAGCGACAAATATCTATCAAGCAGCAGCCGATAGATTAGGCTTGACTGCAGTGCCACAGGCTCTCATGGCAGCTATGACTAGCTTCCCCTCTGAGGTAGCGAAGGGCATCGGTCAACCTGAGGCAAGTGCCGCATTACAGTATCAACCAACTTCCCGCTCTGCCAATGAACTGCTCAAAGCCTACGATGAGTTTCATCCCCTCGGTAGTCACATGGGAGCTGGTCCTCTACCTGAGACATGGCAACTGCCCGCCTCACTCACAGCTAATGACCTGAGAGTAGTCGCTAAGCAGAACCTAGAACGCGCAAGAGAGTTTAAGAACATCCGTACCGACTTTGCTAATGCTCAATCAGGTATACGTCGTGAGAGCAATCTTGGTGGTAATACCTATGGTGCAAACCTTCAGGCAGTAGCTGAGGATATTGGTGACGTAGCTGCACGTCAAGCTGCACGTCGTTCTGAGACTGGAGCCAGACCTGGATCCGTTCAGGTATTCTCGGATCTTGTACCTGAGACCAATATGTACGCTGTGCGTCCAGTGGGTCATGGTCAATATATTGAACCAAATGACCTACCTAATGGTGTCTCGGCTGTAGGCAAAGTACCAGGTAACGTCGTCAATCAATTAGAGGACAACCTCAAGCGTGGAGAAGATCCCGAGTCTATATTTCAGAATTACTATGTAGACTTCATTGGGGCTACTCCACATGTTGATCAAGCATGGCAAACCTTCAGCGACAAAAAGCTGCAGGAAATGTATCCCGATGCACCCACAGTAAGTGAGGCTCGTAAAGCTTTTGAATTCGCAAATCCAGAAGATCTTGGGCATCATGCTCGTCTCAAGATGCTCGATGAGTTCAGCGAGACACCAGAAGCTAAAGCAGCCTTGAATAAAAGAAGTGAAGAGCGTCAAAAGCTACATGATGAACTCTACGTATTAAAGAATGCACCGCGTAAAGGCATGACAGAAGAGCAGAAAACCGAGTTAAATAACAAAACAGATGAGATTGAAGAGCTATTAGCAAGGACTCCTTCATTAGACCTGCCGACTCAGGCGCATGTCGGTAAACGTAACAAGGCTATCAGCGAGTTCTTCAAAAAGGATCTCAAGAACGAACTCGTCAAGTGGATTGGCACAGGTCAAGGTCCAACAATGGAACTCGCAAAGCGGGGCATAACTCACGTGCCCGCAAAAGATTTGCTTAATCATCAAGTTAATGACCCTAATTCATATGCGAATAAAGACCTAGTAGCAAGTCGTAAGGCAGCAGGCTTACCTGAGCAAGGATACGCAGGGGAGTTGTTAGCAAAGAAAGAAGCCGAACTCAAAACTGCCTCCGATGCATTCAATAAGCTCAACAGCCGTAAGAACCAATTAGGTATGCAGCATCAAACTGAGAACCCAGCGAACCCCGACCCGACTACCAACGCAGTCATCGGTGCTGAGTACAAAGAGTTGACTAACCAGATTGACAATGCATACCGAGCAAAAGAGAAGTTAGAGAAAGAAGCCGAGAACCTCAAAGTGGCTCGCGCTTATGAGGGTTTGAGTGACGTAGCCTTTAAGCCCACCACTGCTAAAGAAGCTCGTCAAATGGATTACGCACGTAAGCAGTTTTACACCAACAGTCTAACCAAAACACTGGAAGAACTTGTACCGTTCGGTGGAATGATGGAGTACCCTGCAATCCCTGATGAAGCACCCATGTTCAACATCAGGTCTGACTTCATTCGAGACCTTGGGTATGTTGACCTTGCCAAGCAGTATTCCGACGCAATCATGAAAGGGGAAATACCCCTTGATGAGAAAACAGGTAAGCCCACTCTGCGCTTAGACAAGTTCATTGAGGAACATACCGCACCGCGCATAAAGAAGGAAGAGAAAGAACGATTAGCTGAGCGGAATAAGATTGGTAATCTGAATAAGTATATGAAGGAGTTGGTAGACTCCATGCCTGAAACTACTAAGTTCGGTAACAGTAAAGTTATTGAGTTGACCTCCCAGACCCCATGGGAAGATATCCGTCGTCATACTAGCCTAGCTGGTCTTGTGTTTGACCACTGTATTGCACAATCTGACGCACCTCATCCAGGAATCAATCCATTCACTGGTCAACGCTATGCGCATTCCTACCCTATTGACCCAGTAACAGGTAAGCCGAGATTGAACGCAGGTGAAACAGATGAGAGTGTAAATCATTCAAGCTCGTATATGCGTGGAACCCAGAAGGGTGAAAAACGACTCGCTATTCAATTAGACGCAGATACTGGCATGCCAGTCGGTGCGATTGAATTTAGAGACGAACATAACGGGATGTACAACCTCGGTTATATTCAATCTCATAAAACTGACTCAATCAAAAAGCCGTATCGCGATGCATTTAAGGATTACCTGAATGCGCGTAGCGACATTATCAACGGTATCGGTTCAGATTTGAATAAGCATGATATCTTTGACATGACCGTACCTAATCAAGTCAACAAAGCCTTTCAAGCTGCGGGTATGCGTAAGTCTGACATCAGTCAATTAGACCTACCGCGCTTTTCCTCTGCTGAAGATTTACAACGTGCAGTACCTACTGTTTCTACAGATTTAACCGCGCCCGATACTCATGCTAGCCTAATTGCTAGAAAGAATCAGTTAGTAGATCATATTGAAGAATACAGACATGACCTACGTGATGCCCAACGGGATGACCCAACGGATCATGAAGAACATGAACGCATTCAAGGAATGATGGATGAGGCTCGCAATCAGATTGCAGACGTTAATTCTCGCTTAGAGAATATATCCAATAACGTGCGTAACGCTCCAGCGCAAATGAGTCCAAGGGATATAGCTTTAACAACTGAAGGAATGCAAAATGTCAATAGGGTTGACCAAGTCGTAGCATTGACTGAAGCTATTAACAACGAGTTAACAGAAATCATGACCGCTCCTCGTGAGGGTTTGATGGGCTTAGTTGACTTCTATGCTAACCCAAATCAATTACCAGATACCATTGTTGACCATACAAACTCATTTGATGATGCTACACGGATAGCCAATTACCTAAGACAGCACGCTCAAGCTAGATTAGATATGATGGCTCCAGAAGGTAATCAACTCGCGCCCGTCATGAATCAAGTTGAAGCTCAACGAGTGCGCGATGCTCATCTCTTGCAAAGAGAAGGAGTACAGCGAGGATTGTCTACAGCTGGTAACCCAGCTAACGTACGTACAGCGTATCACGATATACTCAATGATATTGACGCTGATGCAACTCCAGAAGATGCTATGCATCATCTCTCAATTGTACATGACATCATTCAAGACCCAGAGACTGACCTGCATAGGGAGTTCGGGATTCAAGATGAGAACCAAGTTGGTCAGCTGATTAATGTGCTTGAGCGCCATATGACTGCGATTGAACCGCAACTCGCAGCTAACCGCGCTGTCGCACCGCATCCGAATCCAGACATTGATAGATTGATTCGTGAAGAAGATAATAATATCAGCAGAGCGTGGGAAGATGTTCTGCAAAATGCATATGATTATCTTGATATGACCCCTCAGCAAATACGGGATCAAGCTGCGACTCTACGTCGTGATCCCTCAGCCGTATTAGGTCAAGCTACTAATGAGTTCTTGTTACATCCAGGATTCGTTGAAGGTTTAGCTCGTCAAATTGAAGCACAGGCAGGTCATGTTCAACAAATGATGGAAGATGATCAAGAAGCTCCACCGACGATGGATGCCGCATTGAGCATGGACTTGAACCGCATAATGGATATATACGGTGATGAACTCCATGACCGTATTCGTACAATTACAAATGATATTGATGACCGTATTAACATTGAGACTCATCCTCAATCTTTTATCAATGCTCTTGAAAGAGAAGCTGCAGATCAGCGTTCAATTAGGATTAGTACCGCTTTAACAGAAATGGTAACTAATTTACGGGAAGCCAACCAAACTTTACGTGCAGCTCCAGGTCAACTTGAGAATGACCTCGCAGGTGGTGACTGGATAGCGGAAGAAGAACCAGTCAATCATCGGTACAACGCATCATTAAGCCGTATTGACTCGGCAGTGGCATATCCCGACTTTCAGTTTGAGAATTATCGTGCAATGCATGAATCAATCATGAATGGTAATGAGGAGGGAACTCCGTGGCACAATCTTTCCGCTACCGAGCGTAGAAGATTGAATGCATATCTTGATGCCCAATATACACGTCGTATTAACGGAGACTTAGCACCGAACAATCCTCCACCTGAAGGTCATAAAGATGGTGGAGCTATTCATATGGCAGAGGGTGGAATGCCAGAAGATATTCAGCGAGGATTGGATGAAGGACGAATTACTCAGAATCAAGCTGACTATATTCATAATGCAAGACTAAATCCAGTGCCAGAGCATTGGGGTGACCATATGTCTTATCAAGACCGATACAATGAGTCTCTTGAGCCAAGACCAAAGTATGTTCCTCCTACTGAGCAGGAGATTCGTATGAAAGAGTTCTTGGATAAGCAAGACCCGATGAGACAACCTAATGTTGATATGAATCGTGAACAGATTAGAAAACACGCATTTCAAACTGAAAATCCTGCTACCTTCAGAACTAGCCCAGCACGAAGTGGTGGCAGTGGGGGTGGTGGTTACGCTCCTGGATCTAGAAACCCATTTAACCCTGATAGCCCCCTAAACCGCAAAAAAGGCGGTATCATTCGTATGAATCAAGGTGGTACTCCCAATCCAGAAGATACATACGGCACATTCTCTTATACTCCAGACTATTATGCTCAAGTTGCAGATAATATAAGCCCTGAAGGTCGCAGTGGGGGTTATAATGATGCAGCGCGTCATGTTCTTGCAGCTGCTGATTTGACTCGTAGAATTGAAAGTGTACCGTTAATTGGTAAATACATTGCTGACCCTATAGTGAATGCTGCTGGGCATGTACATGAATATGCCAATTATTTAGAGAACATTGGTGGTAAAAAGCCTCAAACCATCGAGGACATGCAACAAGATCTACACAACAATGCAGTAGGTAGGAAGTTAGGTGCAGGCTCTAAGAGTTTTCAAGAAATCATAGACAGAACTCCAGCCGTGCTAGACGTAGCCCCTTACCGAAAAGAAGAAGGTAAAGTATTTGTGCGTAATCCAAATGAAGTAAAAACACCCTATAAACCATTTGGTGCATTTAATGAGGGTGGTTCGGTTAATACTGATGACATGCGTTACGAATTATTAAGGAAGAACTAATGGCCACTCAAATGCCGATACCGCAAGACTATAACCGCCATATTGATGGTGTAGAAGACGATACTGATGATGAATCCATCTATGAAATATTAGATGAAGAATCAGATGTAGAAGAATTGCCAGATGGTTCGGCTATCGTTCGTTTAGAAGACTTAAAAGGACCAGAAGACAATCCAGACTTCTATGAGAACCTTGCAGATTCAAGTATAGATGCTTGGGAATTAGATAAAATTGCTATAAAGTATCTCGACTTAATCGAGAAAGATAAAGAAGCTCGAGAAGATCGCGATAAACAATACGAAGATGGTTTACGTAGAACAGGCTTGGGGCAAGATGCTCCTGGCGGTGCTCAATTCGCTGGAGCCTCAAAGGTAGTGCATCCAGTAATGGCAGAAGCCTGCGTAGACTTTGCAGCGCGGGCAATCAAAGAGTTATTCCCAGCTGACGGACCAGTAAGAACTAAAATCATTGGCGAGGCTACAGAGGAAAAAACTGCTCGGGCAGAGCGCAAACGTGATTATATGAATTGGCAGTTGACCGAGCAGATTGAAGAGTATAGAGATGAAGAAGAGCAAATGCTCACTCAACTCCCACTCGGTGGCTCACAGTATATGAAGATGTGGTACGATGAACGAAAGAAACGTCCATGTGCGGAGTTTGTCCCGATTGATAATATCTACCTACCCTTCGCTGCTGGTAACTTCTATACCGCTGCACGAGTTACTGAGGTGCAAGACATAACTCAAGAAGAATTTGACATTCGTGTCAATTCTGGGCTTTATGCAGACTTAGAAGTATACCGTGCTAGTCAAGAGCCTGATGAGTCAAAAGCTGAAAAGGCGAATAACAAGATTGAAGGTCGCAGTTCACAAGCTGACAATATTGACGGTATCCGCAGAGTATTTCATATCTTTACATGGTTAGAATTAGAAGATGATAACCTAAGTAAAACAGAACGCGCACCTTACATTCTAATGATTGATGAGAATGAACGCTCAGTCGTAGGTTTATACAGAAACTGGGAGGATGGTGATGATACCTTCACTAAGTTGGACTGGCTTATTGAGTTTAAATTCATACCTTGGCGTGGTGCTTATGCTATTGGCTTACCTCATCTTATTGGTGGGCTTAGTGCTGCTCTCACTGGTGCTTTACGTGCTTTATTGGACTCCGCACATATTAACACCGCGCCCACAATGCTCAAGCTTAAAGGGGCTAAAATCAGTGGTCAATCGACTGTTATTGAGCCTACGCAGGTTTCTGAGATTGAAGGAGCGCCAGGAGTAGACGATATTCGTAAGATTGCTATGGCTGTGCCTTTCAATCAACCGAGTCCTGTCTTATTTCAACTTTTAGGCTGGTTAACTGCAGCTGCAAAAGGAGTGGTAACCACTGCAGAAGAGAAGATTGCTGACGCAAGTAATAATATGCCTGTCGGAACTGCTCAAGCTCTAATTGAGCAAGGCTCAGTAGTGTTCTCATCAATCCATTCGCGATTACATGACTCACAACGCAGAGTATTCAAGGTTTTAACCCGCTTAAATCGCTGGTATCTTGATGAACAGCGTAAAACTGAGATTGTTGCAGATTTAGAAATCACTCAAGAGGACTTTACTTATAATTCTGACGTTATTCCTGTCTCTGACCCACATATTTTTGCTGAAAGTCAGCGTTATGCACAGATTCAAACCCTCGCAGCGCGTGCACAGGCTAATCCAGACCTATATAACCGCATAGAAGTTGAAAAGCGCATTCTCAAGCAGATCAAAATACCTGATATCAACGGAATTCTGCCCGATCCGCATGAAGTTGAGAATATGAACCCAGCTTTAGAGAATGTATCAATGACCCTCGGCAGACCAGTAGGTGCATTCCCGAATCAGGATCACCTCGCTCACTTCTTGACCCATTTGTCTTATGCAAAAGATCCAATTTTTGGGGCTAACCCAATTGTGGCTCCTCAATTTGTGCCTGCTTGCCTTGAGCATTTAAAGCAACATTTAACGCTATGGTATTTGAATCAAGTAGACGGATATGCTAGTGTGGCACTTGGTAAACCCTTCAATGCTCTAAAAGTACAAGAGGTTATTCAAGAGGCTCAAAAACTATTGGCTGTAGCTACGCAGCACGTTCATCAAGACTCTGCTCAAAACCTAGCTGAAGTAGGTCAAGGTATTCAAGGGATGATGCAATTGATGAAGACTCTACAACAGCAACAGCCTCTACCACCTACTGACCCTAATATCATAGCTCAGGTTAATGCCCTCACACAAACTGCTATGGCTGAGACTACACGCAAACAGGCTGTGGATTCTGCTGAACTTCAATTGAAAGCGCAGAAACAGAATCAAGATGCGCAAGAGAAAGAGGCTCAAATTGTGAGTCAGCAACAGATCGAAGCTGCAAAATTGACACATGACGTAAATGTTATGACGATTGAAAAACAATTTGAAGCTAAGCAGGCAGAAGTTCAGCATCAACAAGCGATGCAGCAAGCAGCGCAGCAACATGTTCAAAATACGCAACAATCCGCTCAAGAAGCCGAGCAATCAGCAATGCAACAGCAATTAGCAGCGCAAACAGAAGCACAACAATCTACAGCAGCACAACCTACTCAAGGAGAATTAAATGTCTGAAGCAATTAGCGCACACAAAAAGATGGCAATGGGAATCACAGAAGGTAATGTGATGAAAAAAGGCGGTAAAGTAAAGAAATATGCAAATGGTGGGGCTGTTGCTGAAAGCAAAGCAGCTAATCTGCCAGCTAAAGGTTCACCACTTAAAGCTGATTTTAATGCGGGTAAAATTAAAGTTGCCACCATGAAAAAAGGTGGTGCAGCTCGTGGTCGTTGATTTAATTGGTAAGCTAAAGAATAGGCGACTTGAAATCGCCCTTTCTCTTGCTGAAGGTGGGGCTATTAATATGGAAAGCTACCATCGCCTTGTAGGAATCAATTTAGGGCTTGCAGAAGCTCTTGATATGATTGACGAATTACTGAAAGAGCAAGACAAAGATTTGTAGTAAAACCGCTCTGTATAGAGCTTTTAAAAGGAGAGTCGCATGACTTTTGATGTAGAACAAACGCTGCAAGAAGCATTCCCTGCAGTTGATCCAATGATCACACCCTTTGGTGCTCGTGTACTAGTTCAGCTACGTGCCGTCAAAGAAAAAGTATCCAGCGCGGGTATATTACTCCCGTCTGAAACCAAAGAAACTGAAAAATGGAATACCCAAATCGGCAAAGTTCTAGCCGTTGGTCCTATTGCATTTAAACAGCGAGATACTAGTGAACCATGGCCAGAAGGCGCATGGGCTGAAGTCGGTGACTTCGTCCGTGTAGTTAAATGGGGTGGTGACCGATGGGAGGTCGACTATGTTGATGAAAATGGTTTGAATGGTAAGGCTCTATTTACTTTCTTTAATGACCATGAGCTAATCGGCAAAGTTACAGGGGATCCTCGTGCAATTAAAGCGTTCATTTAAGTTTCGAAAGGAAAACTAGCATGAATCCAACAGATAAAATGGAAACACAATTAGCAGTAGAAGAGTTACAAGATGGCGGTGCAGCAGTACAACTGCCAGATGGTGCATCAAATCCACAATCAACTGCAGAAGAGCATGATGATAATGACTTAGATGCAGGTGGAGATGATAACGATGAAGACCGCGAAAAGATTCGAGAGGCTAGACGTGAAGAACGTCGCTTGAAAAAGCAAATTCATCGTGAAAAAGTTAAAGAATCAAGTTCTCTTATCAATGCCCTAAAAAGACAGAACTCTGAACTATCTAACCGCTTAGCAGTTGTAGAGCGTAAAAGTTCAGGTGCTGAATTAGCTAGAGTTGATAAAGCAATTGAGGATGCTGGTGTTCAAGTTGAATATGCTAAGATGAAGCTATCCGAGGCAGTAGCTCAACAAGATGGGCAGGGAGTCACCCGCGCTCAGGAACTCTGGTATGAATCTAAGCGTAAACTTGAATCTCTTGAGAGCGTTAAGCACAATGCAACTCGCCAAATCAACCAACCACAACAGCAAAACATTCAAGTACCAGATCCTATGGTGCAAAAAATGGCTGCTGATTGGATGGAAGATAATCCATGGTATGACCCACGCGGTGGTAATGAGGAATCTCAGATTGCTCAAATCGTTGACAAAAAACTTACAGATGAGGGTTACGACCCAACTTCTGAAGATTATTGGGACGAACTAAGCGACCGCCTAAGCAAGTATATACCTAAACAAAGCCCTAGCGGTTCTAAACCCCAACAGAGACCAAGATCAGTTATGACCAGTTCAGGTAGAGATACTACAGCTACTACTAAGTCCAATGAATTCAGGATTAGTCCAGAGCGTGTGGCAGCAATGAAAGAAGCGGGTGCTTGGGAAAATCCTGAGTTACGTAAAAAGATGACACAGCGGTTCATAGATTATGACCGCGCAAATAAGAATAGAGGTTAATCATGAGTGATGATCGTTTGAAGAAAAATACTACCGCAGGTCGTGAAACTAGAGCCTCTCAGGATGTAAGTCGTGAGCCACCTGAGTCTAAAATGGTTTCATCTGATGAACGTCGTCGGATGTTTCGGTCAGAGTGGCAACAAGAAGCTTTACCAACAGTGCCTGAAATTCCTGGATTTCACCCTTGCTGGCTTTCAACTACAAATCAGTATGACCCTATTCATAAGCGTTTACGTATGGGCTATACCCCTGTAGTTGCGGAGGATGTTCCTGGCTTTGAACATTTGAAAGTAAAGTCTGGAGAAATGGAAGGATTTATCTCAGTTAATGAGATGGTTCTTTATAAAATTCCTAATGATATTTATCAGGAAATCATGCAAGAAATGCATCATGATGCTCCGATGGATGAACAAACCAAGATCAAACTTCAACAAGAACAGCTCTTAAGCGCTAAAGATAATAGCGGCAAACGTCTTGGTAATGTTGAAGGTGATGGTATGGAATTTGATATGAGTAAAAAAGCCCCCGTATTTGAATAAAAGAGGCTATAATTGGTTGCATAATAAGCGCTAGAAGTTTAGCGCTTAGTTCTAAAGAATTCGCAGTACTTAAAATCGCGATAATGTGATTTTGCTAAATCGGCTTTGAACAAAGCTAAAAACCAAAATCTATTAACCATTTTAAGGAGCAATCTATGTCAGCTACTAACGCTCCATTTGGTTTGCGCCCTGCATTCTTTCCAACAGGTTTGGAACGTGCTCAGGCTCTAACAAATGGTATCCCGTCTGGCTATGCGACCAATATTTTAAAAGGTCAGCCAGTCTCGTATTCCGCGAACAGTGGTCAGATCATTCCCGTCGCTACGACTGAAGCCTTTTCAGGTTCATTTCAAGGTGTCGAGTTTACTGATACAACTGGTCGTCGTCGTGTTTCTAATTACTGGCCAGCTAGTACTACAGGCACAAACATCATCGCTTATTTTTATAATGATCAACAAATCGTTTATGAAATTCAAGCTGATGGAGTTGTTGCACAAACTGCTATCGGTAACGAAGCAAACTTCACTAATCTAACGGCTGGTTCAACAACCACTGGTTTGTCCCAATGCACTATGTCTGCTTCTTTAGTAGGCTCTAGTACACAAGGTCAAATGCGTATTGTTGATATCGCACCGTACGTAGACAATAACTGGGGAGACGCTTATACAGTTGTACGTGTACAGATCTCTAAACCTCAGTTTGTTGCCGTCGTAACCGCAATTTAAGGAGAACTGAACTATGGCAGCCCCGATGCGCAGTACGGACTTCCGATCAATAGTTGAGCCTATCCTCAACGAATCTTTTGACGGTGTCTATGACCAACGTGCCGATGAATGGTCCACGGTTTTCCGTGAACAGTCAGGCATTCCACGTAACTATCATGAAGAGCCAGTATTGTACGGTTTTGGTGCAGCTCCTCAATTGCCTGATGGTAGCCCAGTAAGCTATCAACAAGGTGGTGTGTTATTCCTCCAACGCTATGTATACCAAGTATTCGGCTTGGCATTTGCTTTGACTAAAGTTTTAGTCGAAGATGGTGACCATATCCGTATCGGTCAGGTATATGCAAAACATTTGGCTCAATCATTGATTGAAACCAAAGAGTTGCTATGTGCTAACATTTTGAATCGTGCATTCAATAGTTCGTACACTGGCGGTGATGGTGTAGCATTGAATACAGCTGCTCACCCAATTGTTAACGGCACAACAAGCAATTTGCTTTCCACTGCTGCTAACTTATCCCAGACTTCACTTGAGCAAATGTTGATTCAGGTTCGTCAAGCTGTTGATAACAACGGTAAGAAGATCCGCCTCCAACCATTAAAACTGGTTGTGGCTCCTGGCAACGTGTTCCAAGCAGAAGTATTGTTGAAATCTGTTCTACGCGCTGGTACAGCAAACAATGATATCAATCCAATTAAATCAATTGGCTTGCTACCAGAAGGTGCTTCAGTAATCAGTCGTTTGACTTCAGCAACTAACTGGTGGGTTCAAACAGATGCACCAGAAGGCATGAAGTTGATGATGCGTCGTGCGCTTGAAAAGACCATGGAAGGCGATTTTGAAACCGACTCCATGCGTTATAAAGCAACCGAGCGTTATTGGCCAAGCTGGACTGACTGGCGTTCTATGTATGGAACTCCTGGAGTCTAAGTAGTATAAGGGCTGGGTCAAAAGCTCAGCCCTTTCTTTTTAATGTAATCTGTCTAAGCTTTTCAAGGAGAAAGACAAATGCCACAATATTCAGACGACCTATTTTTAGGCTCAGCATTAACCAATATGGGTACCAATGTTTCAAGCACTGAAGCAATATTTGCAGGATCTGTAACCACCACTACTTTAACAATTACTGCAGCGTTATCTGGTATCCCTTTATCTATGGGCGATTACATCGCAGGTACAGGTATCACTGCTGGCTCATACGTGACCGCATTCGGTACTGGCTCAGGCGGTGTAGGTACTTACACAGTTAGCGCATCTTCAAGCGCAACAGGTGCAATTAATATATTCGCTTCTAACAATTTGCTTTTAGGTGACCCATCCCCAATGTCTTTAGGTGTAGGTCCAATGGGTCGTTGTTTTGTATTCGATGTGATCCCTCAAGCATTGGCAGCTAGCAATATTGCCGCAGTTCAAACTACTTCAGCTACTATTGCCTTAACAGCTGGCACTTCAGTTAAATCTATAGTGCTTAATAGCGGGGTTACAGTTTTGCAACTTGATTGCCCTCGTGCTGTAAGTATTGTTTCGGGCACTGGCACTTTGGTTAACCGAAATGTGACTGTTTCTGGTTACGATTATTATGGTCAAGCAATGACTGAAATTATTGCAACTGGCACTGTTCAATCAACTACTGTCGCTGGTAAAAAAGCTTTCTATCAAATCTCTTCTGCAACTATTTCAGGTGCTTTAGGTGCAACTATCGCTATCGGTACAACTGATGTTATCGGTTTACCTGTCCGCGTTGTTGATTTAGGTTATTTGATTGGATTAGGTTATGCCAATGCTTCAACTCGGGCTGCTATGACTTGTGTTGCTGCAGATACTACGACTGCCACTAGTACTACTGGTGACGTACGCGGAACTGTTCTGCCTGCATCTGCAACAGATGGTACAAAGCGTATTGTCGTAACTGTTGGCTGTAACGCAATTATGGTAGGTCCAAATTCAACTCGTCTTGGCGCTCTTGGCGTTAACCAAGCCTAATTAGGAGATTAAGTCATGACAACTAACAACTTTAAACGTGTGTCTAAGATGCAAACTTCTGAGCCTACAGCTGATGAAGTAGGCAAGGGTATGAAAAAAGGTGGCAAAACCAAAAAGATGGCTATGGGTGGTTTACCTGTAGCTGCCCCTATGGCTCGTCGTCCAATGCTTACTCGTCCTCCAATGGCAGCACCTGCCTTACTTCAACGCAAAAATGGCGGTGAAAGTAAATCAGAAGAAGTCAGAGAAGAACGCGAAATCAAATCTGTAAAGAAAGATTTGAAAAAGCATGAAAGTGAAAAAGCTAGTAAAGCTCACCATGGTTTGAAAAAAGGTGGTAGAGCTGTTCCTGGAGCACTATTAGGTGGCGTAACTGATGCACCAAACCGTAAAAAAGCTGGTACTGAAGGTGTTGAAAAACCAGGATATAAAAATGGTGGCGCTTCTAAGTTTCTAAATGATATGAAAGATGGCTCCAAAAAAGCAAAAACTGGTGAGATTGTTAAAAACAAACCCGCTGGCTATAAAGATGGTGGCCACGTTGCTATGACTTGTAAAAGTACAGGCGGTTTTACTGTAAACAAGAAAATGTCTACGTATTAAGAATGTAGGGGAGCTAGTCTCCCCTCATTTTTAAACTTTGGAGAATAAAATATGACTGCATCAGTTTCGTCAGCAACCGTCAAAGGCGCGTATGAGCCGTTTGACTTACAAGTTGCTCGTGGCCAGATTTATGGTCACAGTACTGTAAATATTTATGGATTTCAATCCGCTGTAACAACAACTCAAATTCCTTTGTGGGAAAACGCTACTGCGTACACTTTTCCAGGATCAGCTGTAGTTATGACTTTAGCTAGTGCTTCTGCTTCTGACACCGCAGTTAAGATTCAAATTAATGGTCTTGATGCCAATTACAACGCTATTTCTGAATCTGTTTCTTTGAATGGTACGACAGGTGTAAATACTGTAAACAGTTATCTGCGTATTAGCAGTTTAATTACCACTTCTGGTAATGCAGTAGGAATTGTTACGGCTAAAAACGGTGGAACAACTTACGCTCAAATTAACATAGGATTCGGTCGCAGTTTGATGTCAATCTATACCGTACCTAATGGTTTTGATTTTTATTTAAAGCGTGTTGATGCTAATTCATCTTTTAACGGTAACAACGCCAATTACATCTATTATCAAAATCAAAGTACAAATATCGCTGGTGTAAATATTATTAGCCAAAAAGCTCCATTTGTAACAGGTTATAGCGCATTGCGAGTTATGCCTCGTAAGTTTTCAGCAAAAACTGACCTGCAGTTTTTATTCGTAACTAGTGCCAGTACAGCATCTATTAACTTAGGTGTTGAAGGTTACCTAATTCAATCTGATGTTTCTACGAATGTGACCCCATAATATGCCGCTAATTAAATCAAAATCTAAAGCTGCTTTCAGTAAAAATGTAGCTGCTGAAGTTAATGCGGGTAAACCCGTTAAGCAGGCAGTAGCAATTGCTTACTCAGAGAAACGCGCAGCGAAAAAGACGGGCGGAGTATTAACTACAAAAACTCGTAAATCATTGCCTAAATCTGAATTTGGTTTACCAGGAGAGCGTAAATATCCAATGCCTGATCGCGCTCATGCGGGTAATGCAAAAGCTAGAGCAAGTCAAGAAGTTAAAGCTGGAAAATTGTCTAAATCAAGTGAAGCTAAAATTGATGCTAAGGCGAATAAAATACTTGCTAAAAAGACTGGCGGAAAGATTACCAAGATAGCGGGGTGGTAGATGACTACCTCAGGTACTGTCGGTCAAACTATCATTAGTGTTCAGGACTTAATTGACCATGGTGCTCGTCGCGCAGGAAAACTAGCAGAAGAACTTACGAATGAACAGGTAAATGCAGCGAAAGATAGTTTATATTATCTTTTATCTAGCCTTACTAACTGGGGTATTAATTACTGGGCAATTAATAAGTATGTTACGGGGCTAATCCCAGATCAGGCTTATTATACTTTACCAGTTGGAACTGTGGATGTCCTAAATGCAAATTATAGAACTACTACAAATATTACTTCTGGAGCTTATAGTACTTCAGGGACTGTTGCTAATGCATTTGATGGTGTTGGACAAAGTATCTGTCAACTCACCACAAACACAGGCGCTATTGGTATCAACAATGGTTCAGGCAATCCTGTTTATATTAACACTGTAGGTATTTTATGTGCAGTTACAGGGTCGGTAACCATTCAGATTCAAGCTTCAGTAGATGGATCTACTTGGACTTCAGTAGCATCTCCTGGAGCTATTAATTGGGTAGCGGGTACGTGGTTATATTATGACCTGCCTACTACTGAGACTCAACCTTATTGGCGTATTCAACAGATCTCTGGTGTGAATATGGGTGTAAATCAGGTGCAATTTGGTACAATGCCTATTGCAATCCCGATGGCTCGCATGAACAGAGATGATTACTCAAATCTACCAAACAGACAATTTCAGTCACTTAGACCATTGCAATATTGGTTTAATCGTACAATCCCACAGCCGAATATGGAAGTCTGGCCAGTGCCTAATTCTATTCAGCCTCAGATTGAACTCTGGTTAAATCGATACATTCAAGACGTAGGAGATTTGAATGGTGAAATTGAAATCCCACAATATATGTATCTTGCTATCCAATGGGGAATTGCTCATCAAATGGCATGTGAATTACCTCAGGTAGATCCGCAACGAATTGTATATTGTGAAGCTCAGTATGAGAAACATTTATTGATGGCTCAAAATGAGAATAGAGATAAATCGCCAATTTTCTTTGCACCGAATATTTCAGCATACACAAGATGAACACTCAAATTTACTGGATACGGCATTCTGAACATACTGACATGTTCAGTCAAGGTTATATTGGAGTATCAAAACATTTAAAATATAGATTAAATACTCATGCCCAAACAACTGAAAACCCTCATTTAAGAAATGCCATAAATAAATACGGCTGGAACAATTTAATTAAAGAAATTATTTTAATTTCAGATGACGCGTATTGTTACAATGTTGAAAACAAACTTAGACCAAATGAGTCTATTGGCTGGAATATAAATATAGGTGGAACAAAGCCTCCTAGGTCTAAGCATAGAGGAGCTGATTATGTCAGCCCTCTTAAAGGTAAAAAACGAGAAACCCCTTGGTTGTTCGGTAGAACTGTTTCAGAAAACGAAAGAGAATTAGCTAGACAAAGATGTTTAGGTAAAAAATATGTATTAGGTAAAAAACAAACCCCTGAACACGCTGCTAAAAGAGTTGCATCTCGTAAAGCTACTTTAGAAGCTCAAGGAAGAACCAGATAATGTCAAAATGGCTTGACACTCGCGGAAACAATACTTTAAGTATTGCAATCTGTGATCGTTGTAAAATGAAATATGCATATTCTGATCTCATTCCAGATGGAAATATACCTGCTTTAAGAGTATGTCAGAATGGTTGTTCAGATCAGTTTGACCCATATCGGCTACCTGCCCGTCAACCTGAAAAGATTTCGATTCGCTTCCCGCGCCCTGATGCTGATATTGCGCAATACGATGATGCTATAACCACTGACCCTAACGTAGTGAATACGCCTAATAGTGTAACACAAGGTACTGAAGGTGAATATGGTATTGCACCTGAGACTTCGGAAGATGATTTAAATGGCAACCTCGACAATTTGTCACCTTAGTAAAGATTAATTATGTCAAACGTAAGAATCTCTCAGCTCCCTACAGCCCCATCCGCTATTACTGGTGCGGAGTTAGTCCCAATTGTTCAGAATGGGCAAACTGTCCATGCTACTATTAGTCAACTGGTTGCTTCTCCTTCACAAACTCAAACATTCTTAACAGTCAATAATGAACCTACGTTGCCCAATAGTCGTTATGTCAGTAGTGGTGTTGGCATTGGGCATACTGATAGCGGTGCTCAAGGTGCTTATTCATTTTATCTAAATGGCACATCTGGCTCATTAGAAGTTGCTGGTACAGGTATTATTGCTAAAACAGCAGCTAATACAATTACTGCCAGAACAATTTCAGTTAGTGGAGCAGGGCTCTCAGTAACGAATGGTGATGGGGTTAGTGGAAACCCTACACTAGCTGCGTCAGGACTGCTCTATGCCTTAGCGAATGCTTCAGGCACAGGATTGCTAACTATCAATGGTTCTAATATTTCGAATGTGGTGTTGCAAGGGACTACCAATCAAATCAGTATAACCAATGCTGATGGGTCTGCAGGCTATCCTACTTTTTCAATAGCCACAAACCCTGTAATACCAGGAACTGCCAGCTTAACTTTACCTGCAGGTGGAGTGGCATCGCGCCCTGTACTAGGTGTTAACGGTATGATCCGTTATAACTCAGATGCAGCATCTTTAGAAGCCTATGCTAACAATGCTTGGGGCGCAATTATCTCAGGTTCAGGTGTTGCTACATTTAGCGCAGGGACAACAGGGTTTACACCTAATACACCAACTGCTGGCGGTATAATTTTAGGTGGCACGCTTAATGTGAATAGTGGTGGTACTGGTGCCACAACCTTAACAGGTTATGTGTATGGAAATGGTACAAGCGCAATGACTGCGTCTATAACCATTCCTACAACCGCTTTGAGCGGTACTGTCACAAATGCTCAGATTGCAAACCCACAAGTAACATACAATGGTGTAACAGTTGCTCTAGGTGCTAGCGGAACCATTACCGCAACTGCAACAAACGCATTGACTATTGGCACTGGATTGTCAGGTACGAGCTATAACGGATCTACCGCAGTCACAATTGCGATTGATTCAACTGTTGCGACTTTAACTGGTATCCAAACCCTAACAAACAAGTCAATTTCAGGTAGCACAAATACATTTACTAACATTCCAAATAGTGGTTTGACCAATTCGTCATTGACTATTGGTGCCACTAATATTGCCCTTGGTGGAACTTCTTTGACTCTAGGTGGATTGACTTCAGTCACTGTTACTCAAGACCCTATATCTGGTTTGCAGTTGGCTACTAAGCAGTATGTTGATGCCGTAGCACAGGGTTTAAATGTTAAACCTGCAGTCTTACTAGCAACCACCGCAAATATTACACTTTCAGGAGAACAGTCGATTGATGGATTTACTACTTCATCTAGTCGGGTTCTGGTTAAAAATCAAAGTACTCAAGCTAATAATGGTATATACGTATCCAATGCATCTACTTGGACTAGAGCCGTTGATGCTGCGACATGGGCACAGTTAATCTCCGCGTTTGTATTTGTAGAGCAAGGTACAACTCAAGCTGACACAGGTTGGGTATGCACAGTTGATCCAGGAGGAACTCTTGGAGTTACAGCTGTTACGTGGGCTCAGTTTTCCGGAGCTGGTACGTATACTGCTGGTACAGGGTTAACCCTTACTGGTAGTCAATTTAGCCTTACAGCACCCGTCACAACCGCTTTAGGTGGTACAGGTTCAACATCAGCATTGACTCAGTATGGTGTTGTATATGGCTCTACAACTTCTGCAATGGCTACTACATTGGCAGGAACATCTACTCAAGTGTTGCATGGTAATGCTTCTGGCGCTCCTACATGGAGTGCTGTATCACTTACAGCAGATGTAACTGGTACTTTACCTATTGCTAGTGGCGGTACAAACAGCACGGCAACCCCTACAGCTGGTGGAGTTGGATATGGTACAGGTACGGCTCATGCTTATAGCGCTGTAGGCACATCAGGTCAAATTCTGACTAGTGCAGGGGCTGGTATACCGACATGGTCAACTCTTTCAAGTGTGTCAGTTACGACTCTATCATTTGGAACTACAGGATTAACCCCAGCAACAGCTACATCAGGTGCAATTACAGTGGCTGGAACCTTGGTAGTTGGTAATGGAGGTACTGGTGTAGCAACTCTGACAGGCTTGGCGTATGGTAATGGAGCTTCTGCGTTTACAGCAGCAACTGCTGCGCAGGTTGTAGCAGTTATTAGCACTACTGCTGTGACTAATGCTACAAACGCTGCTAATTTAAATCTTGCAGCAGGCTCAGGGGCTACAAACTATATCACCTATGCAGCAACCGCTACTGGAAATGTACCTCAGTACACTAGTACAGGTTTAACTTATAATGCTACAAATACTGCTCTTACTGGCGGAATAAATGGCGGAACGTTCTAAATGCATACTTTTCAAGTTATAATTGTAAAAAGGATTTAATATGGCAGCCACTGGCTTTACACCAATTATTCTGTTTAACAGCACGACAGCGTCGAATGCCCCTACGACTGCCAACCTTGCTGTTGGAGAACTCGCCCTTAATGTCCCTGATGGTAAGCTCTACTTTAATCAATCAGGCACAATTAAAGTTTTAGCTTCAAATGCTGCAGGTACTGTAGGCGGGGCTAATACTCAAGTTCAGTTTAATAATAGTGGTGTACTCGGAGGTTCTGCTAATCTTACATGGAACGGCACTACTCTAGGAGTCACAGGTGCAATTACCGCTTCTGCTGATTCAGCTTTTAATGGTACAGGTGCGCTTCAACTTCCAGTAGGCACTACAGCGCAACAACCTACAGGCGCAAGTGGTAAGCTCCGATTTAACTCTACTACATCGCAGTTTGAGGGGTACACAGGAGCAGCATGGAGTTCTGTAGGTGGTTCTGCTTTAAGTAATGACACCACAACAGCAACTAATCTCTACCCTCTCTTTGCCACAGCGACTACAGGTACCGCACTTAATGTCTATACCTCTAACGCCAAGTATCTTTATAAGCCAAGCACAGGCGAGCTACAGGCTAGTGCTTTAATAGCAAGTAACGGGCTTGTTGTTAATGCAACCACCCTTGTTTCAAGCTATACGATTGCATCGGGTCAAAGTGCCAGCTCTATTGGTGGTACAAGCGGATTTACTATTCCCTCTGGTCTGACAGTCACTGTTAGCTCAGGCAGTCGCTGGGTCATTCTTTAAGGAAATAATATGCCATTAATTTTAGCTGGAGCCACAAGCGGTTCTACCACAATCCAACCAACCGATGCAGTAACGACTGTACTTACGCTACCTAGCACTACAGGCACACTAGCCGTATCAGGTGGTTCACCATCTTTCACTACAATCACTACAACATCAGATGCTTCTATTTCAGGTCTTACTGTTGGTAAGGGTGGTGGCAGTGTTAGCACAAATACTGTATTGGGTGGCGGTGCTTTACCTGTTAATACAAGTGGCTTGGAAAATGTGGCTATTGGTTATATTGCAATGGCTTCAAATACAACAGGTTCTGATAATGTGGCTGTTGGTCGTGCCGCATTTAATTCAAACACTACAGGTATTAACTCTATTGCAATAGGTATAAATTCACTTGTTAATAATACTTCAGGTTCATACAATGTCGGTGTTGGTATGCAAGCCCTCAATGCAAACACCACCGCATCTAGCAACACAGCTGTAGGTTATCAAGCTGGGTATTCCATAACAACAAATACTGGTGGAATAACAGCAGTAGGTTATCAAGCTGGATATTCAACTACTTCTGGTGATGTTGTTGCTATGGGTTATCAAGCAGGTCAATCTAACACAACAGGTTCTAGTAATGCAGCTTTTGGTGTTTATACATTAAAAAACAACACAACAGGTGCATCAAATACCGCAATTGGTAATCAAGCCCTTAACGCAAACACCACCAATTCTAATAACACCGCATTAGGTTATCAAGCTGGGTATAGTTCAACTGGTGCAAATAATTTATTTTTAGGATATTTAGCTGGGCAATACAGTGTACCATTAACTACAGGCACACAATGCGTTTATATTGGATACCAACCAGCCGCATCAGCATCAGGCGCAACTAGCGAAATTGTTTTAGGAAACTCTATTGGTGGTAAAGGAAATAACACTACTTATATTGGTGGCTCAAGTGGTGTCTATCAATATCAGAATGTATCAACTTGGTATGTAACTTCTGACCAAAGACTTAAAAAGAATATTGTAGATAACACAGATGGTTTAAATAAAATAACTGCCATTCAAGTTCGTAACTTTGAGTATCGTTTACCTGAAGAAATTACTGATTTACCACAAAATCAAGCTATTCAAAAACAAGGTACACAACTTGGTGTTATTGCTCAAGAATTACAGCAAATCCTTCCTGAATGTGTAATTGGTAAAAATCAAGATACTTTAGCTGTTAGTTCAGATAATCTTGTTTGGTATCTTGTAAATGCAGTTAAAGAACTCAACGCAGAAATTATTGCGCTCAAAGCAAAGGTAGGAGTCTAATATGACCACAACTATTAACGCATCCACCTCGGCGGGCTTAGTTCAAACTGCCGACACCTCGGGTGTGCTTGCCCTACAGTCTGCGGGTACTACTTTTGCTACTGGCAACCAATATGGTATTGGTCTAGGTACTGCTGTTCCTACAAGTGGTATTGGTATTTCATTTCCAGCAACCCAATCCGCTTCATCTGATGCAAACACATTAGATGATTATGAGGAAGGGACTTTTACACCTGTGCTAGCAAGCGGAGGAAATACCTACGGGTTTCAAATTGGAAAATATGTAAAAGTTGGTAAAGCAGTAACAATAATTGGCTCTATAAATGTTAGTAGTAGAACAACTTCCGCTAATATTTTTGCGATTGGTGGACTTCCTTTTACTGCTGATACTACGGCTAGTAGTTATTTAGCAGTTTCTGTATTTCCAGTAAGTGGATTTAACAGAGCAACTGCAACATCCTATGTTGGGCAATTAGGATTTACTACAACTCAATTTAGCTTATACGGAGTTATTACTAGCTCAGGCAGTAATTTCTTAAGCATGACTATGAATGATACAGGGGCTGTCATAGAAGTTGAATTTGCCGTAACTTATATATCAGCAACTTAACTAAGCCAGATTAGCTTAGTCGGACACTTAACAGGAGATTTAAAATGGCATTAGAAAAACAAGTAGTAGTAGACCAAATTACAGTAACCGAGAACGGCACAGTCTTGTATCGTGAAGCTACACGCATTATGGAAGATGGCAAGCAAATTAGCCAAACTTACCATCGCACTTCACTTGCACCAGCACAAGACTTAACAGGTCAACCAGCCAATGTAGTGGCTATCTGCAATGCGGCATGGACACCTGAAGTAATTGCAGTATATCAAGCACAGCAAGAAGCTAACAAAGTAGGAGCTAAATAATGACAACTACTGTAGGTGGCTCATACCCAGCCGTCAATAGCGATTCTGATGCAACCATAAACGGGCTTACTGTTGGTAAAGGCGCAGGAAATCAAAATGGTAATACTGTTTTAGGCAATGGTGCTTTTACAGCAAATTCAACAGGTAACTATTGTGTAGCAATTGGTTATAACTCATTACAAGCTAATACAACAGCAAGAAACTTATCTATTGGTACCAATTCTTCTTTAGCAACTACAACAGGCGGAAGCAATACGGTTGTCGGTGATAGTGCTTTTTACACCAACACAACTGGCGGTTCGAATGCTGTTTTTGGTTATCAAGCATTGTTTTCAAACACCACAGGCTCACAACAAACCGCAGTAGGCTATCAAGCTGGATATAACGCTACAGGGCAATACAATACTTTCTTTGGTTATCAAGCTGGTTATGGAGTAACTTCAGGCACTACCAATACTTTTGTAGGAAATAGTGCTGGTATTTCAGTAACAACAGGCTCTAATAACACTATTATTGGTGGGTATGCTGGCAATGGTGGAGGTCTAGACATCCGTACCGCAAGTAACTACATTGTGTTATCTGATGGTGCTGGCAATCCTAGACAAGTTATTGATTCTAGTGGTAATGTGTTGATTGGGCAAACTGCAACAACAGGTGCTGGTTTTGAAGTTACTGTAGCTGGTGAAGTTCAATATTTAAACAGAAATACTTCAGCAGATGGAGTTATTGTTCGTTTTAGAAAACAAGGCTCTACTGTTGGTTATATCAGTACAAATACTTATTCTTTGCCTTCTGATGCTAGAGTTAAAAAAGATGTTAAAAACATTGAATATGGATTAGATTTTATTTCTGCATTAAGACCTGTTCAATACAATACTATTTTTCAAGACCCATTAAACGAGTCAAAAAAGAATTTTGGTTTAATTGCACAAGAAGTTGAAGAAACGCTTAATAATTTTGGAAAATCTATTGATGATGTAACTTTTTTAGAAAAATTTGAAGAATATAAAGATGGTGAAAGTCAATATGGTTTAGGTTATCAAAATTTAGTTCCTGTCCTTGTCAAAGCAATCCAAGAACTTAAGGCAGAAGTAGATTCCCTTAAACAACAATTAGCAACTAAATAGTTTTATTAACCGCAGCAATAACCTAGGAGAATGAAATGAGCGAAAACACGAAAAAAACTCAAATCACGATTGACGAAGTAGAGTACCAACTGGAAGATTTAACACCAGAGCAACAAGTATTATTCCAGCATTGCATCGACCTTGACCGCAAGATTAACAGCACCAAGTTCCAACTTGACCAGCTCTCAGTCGGCAAGCAAGGGTTTTACAATATGTTAAAACAAGCA
>SESA01000302.1_pt1 | contig 34360 bp, 26 predicted proteins | sample 3171451 | NCBI WGS metagenome assembly SESA01 (sample SAMN06051862, study PRJNA518727) | freshwater metagenome | biome: subpolar coniferous forest; feature: holomictic lake; material: water; isolation source: holomictic Lake 227, 8 m depth | place: Canada: near Kenora, Ontario | collected...
ACATGATTTTTTCGTACTTTTGTACACTCTAAAAAACACATAACGATGCCTAACACTAAAAGACACATTATTGAGAAGGAAAGCGTGGTTGTGAAGTTCGTCGGGGACTCTGGCGACGGCATGCAACTTTCAGGTTCCGTTTTTTCCGATTCCGCTGCTATGGCGGGGAATGACCTTGCAACCTTTCCTGATTTCCCTGCGGAAATAAGGGCTCCTCAGGGCACGATCGCCGGCGTTTCCGGCTTCCAGGTTCATATGGGCTCCGAAAAAATTTACACCACCGGTGACCTGGTCGATGTACTTGTTTGCATGAACCCTGCCTCGCTTAAATCCAACCTTAAATGGGCAAAGAAGGGCGCTACCATCCTTGTCGACACCGATTCTTTCGATGATAAAGCCATTGAAAAGGCAGGGTATAAAAAAAGTCCGCTTGCCGATAACAGCCTGGAATCGTACAATCTCATCAAGGCGCCGATAACAGCGATGACAAAAGAGAGCCTAAAGGATTCCGGTATTGATAATAAAACCGCCGAACGTTCAAAAAATATGTTCGCCCTGGGCATACTGTATTATATTTTCAACCGCGACACAAAACTTGCTTTCACTTACTTCGAGGAGCGTTTCAAAAAGAACCCAAAAATCGTCGAGATCAACAAAATCGTGATCCAGGCAGGATACAACTATGCTGAAACCGTTGAAGCACTTGAATCGGTTATACAGGTCGGTCCGGCAAAACTTGCCAAAGGCCGCTACCGCAACATTACAGGTAATATAGCCACTGCCTGGGGACTCCTTGCTGCTGCAGAAAAATCAGGCCGCCCCCTCTTCCTGGGCTCCTACCCTATCACTCCGGCAACTGAGATCCTGATGGAGCTGTCAAAACATAAATCCCTGGGAGCAAAAGTATTCCAGGCCGAAGACGAGATCGCTGGTATTTGCTCTTCAATCGGAGCATCTTATGCAGGCTCCCTGGCATGCACTACTACCTCGGGCCCTGGCCTTTCCCTGAAAAGCGAAGCTATCGGACTTGCACTGATCACCGAACTTCCCCTCGTGATCGTCGACGTTCAGCGTGGCGGTCCGTCAACCGGACTCCCAACCAAATCGGAACAATCGGACCTGATGCAGGCATTGTTTGGAAGAAACGGAGAAGGCCCCATCATCATCCTTGCCGCTTCAACTCCCGATGATTGCTTTTACAAGGCATACATGGCAGCAAAACTTTCGATGGAACATATGACTCCTGCAATCCTTCTGACCGATGGGTACCTGGGTTTCGGATCAGCTCTTTTCCGTATTCCTAAAGTTAAAGACCTGCCGCCGATCAAACCACCTATCGCCGAAGCAAACGATAAAGATTATAAACCTTACAAGCGCAATGCTGAGACCCTGGTTCGCCAATGGGCTATCCCTGGAACCGAAGGTCTGCGTCACAGGATTGGCGGGCTCGAAAAAGAAAACATCACCGGCGTGGTTTCCATGGATCCGATGAACCACCAGATCATGGTTGACCTGCGTGCTGCCAAAGTTGAAAAGATTGCCGATTTTATTCCCGAACAGGAAATCGACGGAGAGAAAAAAGGCGACCTGCTGGTAGTCAGTTGGGGAGGTACATTCGGAGCTGTGCATTCAGCAGTGAAGCTCGCCCAGAACGAAGGCAAAAGCATCAGCCATGCACACTTCAGCTATATAAGTCCGCTCCCCAAAAACACTGAAAAAGTCCTGAAAGGCTTTAAAAAGATAGTCGTTTGCGAACTCAACAGCGGACAATTCGTAAACTATCTGCGGATGAAATTCCCCATGCCGAATATTTCCCAGTTCAACAAGGTGCAGGGATTACCATTCATGATCAATGAGTTAACCGAAAAATTCAAACAAATCCTGGAGGAAAAGTAATATGGATTTCGTAAATACAACCATTGAACGCTCCACAGTTCAATTGTCCAAAGCCGATTTTGAAAGTGACCAGATGGTTAAATGGTGTGCCGGTTGCGGCGCCCACGCCATCCTTGCTGCAGTGGAAAGAGTATTCCCGAAAATAGGTTATCGCAAAGAGAACTTCTGCATGATCTCAGGTATCGGCTGTTCTTCTCGCTTCCCATACTATGTGAACACTTACGGTATTCACGGTATTCATGGACGTGCGGCGGCCATTTCAACAGGAGTGAAGATCGCAAACCCCAGGCTCAGTGTCTGGATGGCTACAGGTGACGGGGACTCGCTGGCAATCGGCGGGAACCATTTCATTCACGTCATCCGCAGAAACGTAGATATCAATATTCTTCTTTTCAATAACCAGATCTACGGACTGACGAAGGGGCAGTATTCCCCTACAACACCCATGGGCAAGGTCACAAAGACATCTCCCCAGGGAACCATCGAACACCCTTTCAATGTTGGTGAACTCGTGATGGGCGCACAGGGCACATTTTATGCCCGGGTTCCCGATAACAACATCACCCTGATGACTGAAGCCATGTTCGAAGCCGCAAAACACGATGGCACTTCCATTATCGAGATTATGCAGAATTGCATCATTTTTGCCGATAAGGCACATAATGATGTGATTGGCAAGGAACATAAGGATGAGAACATGCTTAATGTCAAAAATGGTCAGCCTATGACCTGGGGCAAGAACAACGAAAAAGGACTTATCCTGAAAGATACCATGCTTGACGTGGTCGAAATTGGCAAAAACGGGGTCACCATCGACGATATCCTTGTTCACGATGCCTACAGCCAGGATCCAGGCATCCACCTGATGCTTGCAAAGCTTGCTCCACCTCACTTCCCAATGGTTTTCGGAGTCATCCGTTCAGCCATGTTCCCAACTTACGATGATATGGTGGAAGAGCAGATCAAATACGCCAAGGAAACCAGCAAGATCAGGAATGTTGACGATCTGCTGAATTCAGGCGATGTCTGGGACATCAAATGATTTACGAAGTACGAAGTACGATTTACGATTGATTGATTTTTGCGCTACCTCGTTACTCTCTATTTCGCTATCCCGCTTCTCGCTACAACGCTACTTAAATAAGTATGCTTCAGCATTTTCAAAGTTTCATTAAGCAGCATTCACTGTTCAATGCAAAAGACAAAATTCTTCTTGCAGTGTCGGGAGGAGCAGACTCGGTCGTGATGGCCGATCTGTTTTATAATTCGGGACTTCAATTCGGAATAGCTCATTGCAATTTCAGGCTGAGAGGCAGTGAAAGTGATGCTGAGGAGAAATTTGTTGAAACACTTGCTTCAAAGTTCAGGGTTCCTTATTTCGCAGAACATTTCGATACATCAGCTTATGCAACGGATCATAAAATATCGGTGCAGATGGCTGCCAGGGAGCTGCGATACAAATGGTTTGAAGAGATCAGGGCTTCGGAAGAATTTGATTTCATTGCAACCGCCCATCATCTCGACGACCAGGTGGAAACCTTCCTGATCAACCTTGTAAGAGGAACCGGGATATCAGGACTTCATGGCATCCTTCCTAAACAGGGATTGTTAATCCGCCCCCTCCTTTTTGCCTTCAGGAGCGACATAGCCGATTATGCCAAATCAAACCATATCGGTTTTTGTAACGATAGTTCCAATGCCGAAGACAAGTATCTGCGGAATAAATTCCGTTTGAAGGTCATTCCTCTCCTCGAAGAGATCAATCCCGATTTCAGGAGAACCCTTTCTTCAGAAATCGCAATTCTGAGAGATTGGGAAGCAATAGGACGAAAATCCCTGAAAGAGAACATCCCGGTATTTTCTAAAGTTTTCAAGGATAAAACGATTGTCGATCTTAAACTCCTCGCACAATCTGCCCCGCATGAGCTGTATGCATGGGAGCTTCTTTCCGGCTATGGTTTCAATGCAAGCGTCGTGGGAGACATCCTTGCAAACAGCAGCAAAAACAGTGGAAGAACCTTCCTGTCATTGACTCACCGGGCTGTCATTGACCGTGGCAGCCTTATCATTCAGAGTGCTAAACCTGAGAGGAAAGAACAGGGAAGGATGATCTCTGAGAAAAGGAAAAATATTTCCTGGCCGGTAAAACTCCGGTTTACTGTTGCAGAATATGATCCCTCAGATCCAATCCCTGCTGAAAAAGAAACAGCCAGTCTTGATTTTGACAAACTCAGCTTCCCGCTTGAGCTGAGGAATTGGAAGCCAGGCGACAGTTTTCATCCGTTCGGAATGAAAGGAAAGAAAAAGATAAGTGATTTTCTTATTAATGAAAAAGTTTCACTTCCCGACAAAGAAAACACCTGGGTCCTCTGTAGTTCCGGAAAGATTGCCTGGGTGGTTGGAAAGCGTATTGACCACAGGTTCAGGATCACTCACGGGACAAGCAGGATTTTCAGGATTACCATGCAGGTGGCGGGGTAACTGGATCCGGGATGCAGGATAGCTGATGAAATAGATTTTTATCTTGCATCCTGCATCTTGCATCTTGCATCCTGCATCTTGCATCTTGCATCTTGCATCCTGCATCCTGCATCCTGCATCTTTCATCTTGCATCTTGCATCCTGCATCTTGCATCTTGAATCTTGCATCCTGCATCCTGCATCCCGCATCCCTATTTTTCTTACATTTGCACCCTAACAATTCGAACCTGTCAGACATGAAAAAAGCAGTCTTCTTCCTTTTGACAATTGCCTTACTCCCGCTGTTTGCGGGGAGCCAGGTACTCGAACCTGTAAAATGGACATTTAAGGTTGAACAAACCACGCCGGGAGAAGCAGTGTTGTTGCTTATTTCAAATTCAGAAAGAGGCTGGCATACCTACTCACAAAAGGTTGTTCCCGACGGACCGTCCCCTACCGAGTTTACATTTACAAAAAGCTCCGATTATGAACTGGTTGGCAAGGTAATTGAGCCCAAAGGCGTCAGTGAGAAAGATCCCCAGTTCGAGAATATGGTGATCACCTATTTCCCCGACAAAGCCATTTTCAGGCAAAAAATAAAGGTGCTCAGCAAAAAAGACTTTACCATCAAGGGAAGTGTCTATTTCATGTGCTGCAATGACCGTTCCTGCATTGCACCTACTGATGTTGAATTTGAATTTGCCGTTAAAGGAAATCCTTCATCCGCAACCACTGTCCAGGCTGAACCCTCAAAAAATCAAGCTGTTCAGGCAGTCACTGCAGCCACAGGCACAGCCCCTGCTGCCAAAACTGACACATCTGACACCACTAAAACCATCAAAAAAGCCTGCTGCAGCGCGAAACAGGACAGCGTAAAAATAGCACAGATCGGCTCGACGGGCACCGGGTCAAAAGAAGACAAATCCCTGCTGATCTTTTTCCTCATCAGTTTCCTGGCCGGGCTTGCAGCCATCGTCACACCCTGCGTATTCCCGATGATTCCTATGACCGTCACCTTCTTCATGAAAGGCAGCGAAAACAAACGTAAGGGCCGCATGCAGGCTATTGTATACGGACTTTCGATCATTGTGATCTATACCGTCATCGGAACCGTGGTTGCAGTGACCCTTGGCGCTAATTTCGCCAACTTCCTCAGTACACACTGGATCCCGAACGTATTCTTCTTTCTCATTTTCATGGTCTTTGCTGCTTCATTCCTTGGCATGTTCGAGATCACTTTACCCAGCTGGATTGTAAACAAGGCCGACAAGCAGGCCGACAAAGGGGGTTACAGCGGGGCGTTTTTCATGGCATTCACCCTGGTCCTGGTCTCCTTCTCCTGCACAGGTCCTATAGTTGGCGCCATCCTGGTACAGTCGGCAAGCGGCGAAATCCTGAAACCAATCATCGGGATGTTAGGATTTTCCCTTGCTTTTGCCCTGCCCTTCGGTTTGTTCGCATTTTTCCCGTCATGGCTCTCTGGCCTGCCTAAATCGGGCGGATGGCTTAATTCGGTTAAGGTCGTCCTCGGTTTTATTGAGATCGCATTGGGCTTAAAGTTCCTGAGTATTGCCGACCAGACTTACCACTGGCATATCCTTGACAGGGAAGTATACCTTGCCATCTGGATCATCACCTTTGCACTCATGGGTTTTTACCTCCTCGGGAAACTTAAATTCAACCATGACTCCGATGTTCCTTATGTCAGCGTTCCCAGGCTGCTGCTCGCAATAATCACATTCTCATTTGTGATCTATATGGTGCCCGGGATGTTCGGTGCTCCACTGAAAGCCCTTTCAGGTTATCTGCCCCCCGAAACTTCGCTTGACTTCGACCTCACACGAATTATCAGGGAGGAAGTCAAAGCCGTGAACGCAGGAGGGGGAGCCGCAGCTAACCCATCCGCCCTCTGTGAAAAACCAAGATATGGAGATTTCCTGAAGCTGCCCCACGGACTTGAAGGGTATTTCGATTACAAACAGGCCCTGGCATGTGCAAAAAAAACGAACAAACCCATTTTTATTGATTTTACCGGACACGGTTGTGTGAACTGCCGCGAAATGGAAGCCAATGTCTGGTCGGCTCCCCCGGTTTTGCAGAGGCTTCGCGAAAAATTTATTGTTACTGCATTGTATGTGGATGACAAAACCGAAGTCCCCGAGAATGAATGGATCACAAGCAAGTACGATGGAAAGGTCAAGAAATCTATTGGAAAGATCTATGCCGACCTGCAGATCTCGAAATACAACATCAACTCCCAGCCCTATTATGTTCTTCTCGATACCTCGGGAAACATGCTTGCCCAGCCCCGGGCCTATAACCTCAATGTTGACGAGTTTGTGAAATGGCTCGATGCTGCTCTCGATAATTTTCAGAAAGAACAGAAAAAATAGGGACAATGCGAAACGTGTTTCTTCTGGCATTCTTCCTGATACCAGGCTTTGCATGCAACTATCTTCAGGCCCAGGTACAGCCTTATGTGCTTGTTCAAAGCGCCGGTCTTCCCGACCTGGCTCACAGCTGGGTTTCCTGGGGCGATTACGATAAAGACGGGGATCTGGATATTGCCATCTGCGGCGACAGCGCTTTGATCCCGAAAGCCTATGTGTATCGCAATGATAACGGGATTTTCGTCAATTCTGGCTTCGTCCTTCCACAGCTTACCAGCGGCGGCGTTGAATGGGGCGATGCTGACAACGACGGATGGCTCGACCTCCTGATCACCGGCAAAGATGCTTCGGAAAACACCAAAGCTTACATCGTAAGCAATACCAATGGAGTCCTCAGCAACAACCCGGTTCCCCTCCCTTTCGCAGTTTCTTACGGACAAGCTCACTGGGGCGATTATGACAATGACGGCCGCCTTGATATCCTGATGGCGGGAAACTTCTCTTCGGAAATCCTGCATAACAACGGGAACCTGAATTTCTCCACCATAGCAGCCCCTCTGCCCCTTGTGAACGATGCTTCCTGTAACTGGATCGATTATAATAACGACGGGCAACCCGATGTCTTTGTATGTGGCCATGTTGATGTGGGAGATGTTTCTGTTCTGCTTCGCAACGATCACGGAACGTTTACACCGGTGAGTGTTCAGCCTTCGGGAATCACTGGAATATCTTATGGTAATTCGCGATGGGCCGACCTCGACCAGGATGGAGATATGGATCTGCTGATTTCAGGGGTCGACACGGTGGTCGGGTATATCCTCATTTACGAAAATAAGGGAAATGATGTGTTTGAAAAGATTGACAATTATACCTTCAACAGTTTTGCAACCAATATGGATGTTGCCGATTATGACAATGACGGAAAGCCTGATTTTATTGTAACAGGCAAACTCCATTCTTGCGGAGGCAGCGCCATCACCCTGTTATATCACAACGAAGGCGGGATGATGTTCAATAATTTCTATACGGATATCACCGGCATTGCAGCCGGCGGAACTGCCTTTGCTGATTACAACAACGATGGGTTCACCGACCTTTTGCTAAGCGGCACCGACAATAACGACCTCACTGCAACCCGGCTCTACCGCAATACCTCGGGAACATACCAGTATTTTACAAATACTCTTCCAGATCCGCCTTCAGGCCTGCTGGTCCGGCAAAACGGCAATACTGTGAAACTGAACTGGAATAAGGCAAGTGATTCCGAAACGCCTTCCGAAGGGCTCACGTATAACATAATGGTCGGCAGTGATGCCGATACCATGGACGTGTTCAGCCCGATGTCACTGTCCTCCACGGGTTTCCGCCTCGTTGAATCCCAGGGAAACACCGGACAGGATACCGCATGGACTATCACCGGACTGTCAGAAGGAACGTATTACTGGAGCGTTCAGACTATCGACAACGGCTTCATGCCTTCGGGGTTCGCCCCTGTAAAATCCTTCCAGTTTACTCCAACCGGGATTACTGAAAAAAATAATGCAGGCTTTGGTTTTTATCCAAACCCCTGCGATAAAACCATATATGTGAATATTCCCATTGCCTCAGATGCTTCCGTTTCGGTATACAACAGCCGCGGCCTTCTTGAAAAATATTCCCTGTATGCGGATGGCATCGACGTTTCATTACTTCCGGCAGGATTGTACTTTGCGAAAGTCCTGTCAGGCACCCGGGAATATCATGGCCCGTTTTTAAAAAGATAGAAGATGCAGGATGCAGGATGCAAGATGCAGGATCCATAATAATCTCACCATCTTACAATTTCGCAATTTCGCTTTTCGCTATTTCGCTATTTCGCTTTTCGCTATTTAATTATCTTTGCCCTTACATCTTAGAACAGTCAAACGTATGGACCAATTTTCATATCTCAATACCCAGGATGCTGCAGTTATCGAAGAGCTCTTCGAACAATATCGCAGAGATCCTGCTTCCGTTGATGAATCCTGGCGAAAATTTTTCGAAGGTTTCGAGTTCTGCCAGAAAAACTATAAAGCTGAGGAAGGAGAAGCTTTTTTATACCCGAATGAATTCAAGGTGATTAACCTCATCGCCGCTTACCGGCAAAGAGGGCATTTATTCACGAAAACCAATCCTGTGAGGACAAGGAGGAAATACTCCCCCACACTTGACATTGAAAATTTCGGATTGGGCAAGGAAGATCTGCAGAAGCACTTCCAGGCAGGTAAGGAAATTGGGCTGGGAAATGCCAGGCTTATTGATATCATTGCCCATCTGCAGAAAACATACTGTGAATCGGTTGGGATTGAATATTATTATATCCGCCGGCCCGAAGTAGTAGAATGGTTCATCTCAAAAATGGAACCGGTTAAAAACACAGCTGCTTTTTCAATACCTGAAAAAACCCGGATCCTTAAAAAACTTGCAGAAGCTGTTCTGATGGAGAAATTCATCCATAAGAAATTTCCGGGACATAAAAGTTTCTCTCTTGAAGGAGTCGAATCATTGATTCCTGCGTTGGATGCAGTGATAAGGAAAGGCTCGGAACTCGGGATCTCAGAATTCATTCTTGGCATGGCCCACAGAGGCAGGCTTAATGTGCTTGGGAACATCATGCAAAAACCGTTTGAACAGATCTTCTCTGAATTCGAGGGAAAAGAATACAGTGACGAGGAACTGCTTGGGGATGTCAAATACCATCTTGGGTACTCCACCAAAGTAAACACCGCCAGCGGACAAGTTCTGAATCTTACACTTTGCCCCAATCCATCCCATCTCGAGGCTGTTGATCCGGTAGCCGAAGGATTGTCAAGAGGGCGTATCGATCATGCTTATAAAGGAGATAGTTTAAAACTGGTTCCCATACTCATCCATGGTGATGCTTCGATTTCGGGCCAGGGTATCGTTTACGAAACAACCCAGATGGCCGATCTCGATGCGTATAAAACCGGTGGCACCATTCACCTGGTCATCAATAACCAGATAGGCTTTACCACCAATTACCTTGACGGGCGCTCAAGCGTTTACTGCACCGATGTCGCAAAAACTATACAGTCACCGGTATTTCATGTGAATGCCGACGATGTGGAAGCTGTGGTATACACTGTGCAGTTGGCTATGGAATTCAGGCAGCAGTTTCATAAAGATGTATTTATCGACCTGCTCGGTTACCGCAAATTCGGACACAACGAAAGTGACGAGCCCCGGTTTACCCAGCCTGTCCTTTACAAAATAATTGAAACACATCCCGATCCCCTTGATATCTATTGCACCAGGCTCGAAGAGGAAGGCATAGCAGCTGCCTTTGATGTTGACAGGATTAAAAGCGAAATAAATACCTCCCTTGAGGTTTCGTTCCAGTCGTCGAAAACTATTAAAAATGCCGACATCGCTCCCTTTCTTGGAGAACTTTGGACCGGGATACGAAGGGCTGTACCTGAAGATTTCAATTCTTCACCTGTAACGGCAATCCCCGAAGTCTTTCTCAGGGAGATTGGGAACAAGCTTACCATGCTTCCCGAAGGCGTACCGTTTTTCCGCAAAATAATCAAGTTGCAGGACGATCGTAAGACCATGCTCCAGGGTGAAGGCCACCTCGACTGGGCAATGGGTGAATTGCTGGCATACGGCAGCCTGCTCAGAGAAGGGTACCCGATCAGGATGACAGGCCAGGACTGCCAGCGCGGGACATTCTCACACAGGCATGCCGTGCTCACCATCGAGGACTCAGAAGAAAAATTCATCCCTCTCGATCATATCAGCGATAAACAGGCGAATTTCAGGATTTATAATTCCCTGCTGTCGGAATACGGGGTACTTGGGTTCGAATATGGCTACGCTTTTGCGACACCAGGAGGGCTTACCATCTGGGAAGCACAGTTCGGGGATTTCAACAATGGCACCCAGGTCATCATCGATCAATACCTCAGCAGCGCCGAGGACAAATGGAAGGTCATGAATGCCCTGGTACTTTTCCTGCCTCATGGGTATGAAGGACAGGGGCCTGAACATTCAAGCGCCAGGCTGGAGCGTTTCCTTACACTTTCGGGACATTACAACTGGCAGATCGCCAACTGCACCACCCCTGCAAACTTCTTCCATCTACTGAGACGGCAGCTGAGACGTGAATTCAGGAAGCCCCTGGTGGTGTTTACACCAAAAAGCCTGCTCAGGCATCCGCTTTGTGTTTCAAAGATCAGTGATTTCACAAACGGCGGCTTCAATGAAGTTATAGATGACAGCCTGCCAAACAAGGACGAAATCACGAAACTGGTCTTCTGCTCGGGTAAGGTATACTATGACATCCTTGAAAAAAGGAAGCAGCTCGGCATCAATAATGTTGCCCTCGTCAGAGTTGAACAGCTTTATCCATTCCCCCTCAAAAAACTGGAAGAAATTATTGCATCGTATCCCAGGGCCACCCATTTTGAATGGGCCCAGGAAGAACCAGCTAATATGGGAGCCCTGAATTATTTTTTGGATAGCTTTCCGAATCTGAAATTTACCTTCGTGGCAAGACCTCCCAGCGGAAGTCCGGCCACAGGATCCTCACAACTACATAAAGTTCAGCAGAATCTGCTGGCCGAAAAAGCCCTTGGCAAATGCACCTGTGAATTCTCTAACGGAACCTGCAGGCTTCACTGTGCCGGGAATTGAACCTGATTTGTTTTGAATCAGCATCATTATGTATTATCTTAGCACTTCTAAAACCAGAAAACCATGAGAAAAATTTATCTTTTTATGCTTGTCTTCCTGCTTCCGGCAGTGATGAGCTTCGCACAGTATGCCAAGGCCGATATGTCGGCTATGGACAAAATGTATAATCCATCCAGCGGATCAAAATCCCTGAATTTTTCGATAAAAAGCATGGGTTTTGTAAATACGCCTACCGCCGACCTTAAATGGAGAGCCATTGTGAGCCCTGTACCTATATACCATTCCAGCGAACAAAATGAAGTAGTCGAAAAACTGAAAGTTGAACGCATGGAACAAAAAATGGCTTCCCTCAACCTTAAATCAAACCAAAGCGCTTTCTCCCCTTCGGGAGCTGTTCCCCAGATTGGGGCCAACTTCGTGGGGAATCATTGCAACGGCAGTTCACCACTCGACAATTCCATTGCGGTTTCCAATGGCGGAATAATTTTAAGTGTAACAAATACAATTATTTTTTACACCAACAGCCAGGGACAAAACTTGTACTACAATGACCTGATCAGCTTTATCAACGACCCCGCAATTCAGGGTGTTTGCGACCCTGTTGCAGTTTATGACGGGGGTGCCGACCGCTTCGTTTTCTTTTGCCAGGTATCCCCTCTGAACTCTGCAACTTCAAAACTCCTGATTTTCTTCTCGAAAACGAATAATCCAATTGACGGTTGGTATTATTACAAACTGAGCGGGAATCCGCTGAACGATGCAAGCGCATTCGATTACCCGAAAATTGCATATTCCAACAATGAACTGTATATCACAGGGAACCTGTTTTTTGACGCAACGGGTAAATTCAACCAGGCTGTGATCTACCAGATCACTAAGGGACCGGCGTACAGCGGACAAAACATCAATTTCACCGTATGGTACAACATCGATGGCAACCCATTCACAATTTGCCCGGTATCCTATGGACAAGCAGGTAGTTATGGCCCTGGATGTTACCTTGTTGCAAGCTCATCTTCCGATGATAATACTGTTAAATTGTATAATCTCACCGATGACCTTTCAAGCGGGAACGTACAGCTGAAATACTACTCTATCAATACCACTCCCTATACGGTTGCCCCCAATGCATTGCAGATGGGAACTGCCACAAAACTAAACACTAACGATGCACGTACACTGAGTGGTTTTTACCTGAATAAAATGATACATTTCGTCTTTAATTCAATGTACGTCAACAACTACTGTGGTATCAACTATAACCGTCTTGACCTGAACAGTGGGGTTAACACCTCTTTCCTTGCCGGGATTGACGGGACCGACTGTACTTTCCCGGCCGTTGCGTCTACCGGACTTAATGCTTCCGACAAGGCTGTTCTCATTGGCTTTCAGGAGTCAAATACCACTTCCTATCCTTCGATATGGGTTGTGAACTGCGATAATAGCGGAGTATGGTCTGCTCCGGCTCTGGTTAAATCAGGTGAGGGTTTTGTTTATTATACAGGTGATCCCGAGCGCTGGGGTGATTATTCGGGGATGTACCGCAAATATAATTCATCCGTACCCACTGTCTGGATGAGCGGAGCCTTTGGCGGGGCCGATAATAAATGGGATTCCTGGATTGCTGAAGTGATTGACCATTCCAACAGTATTGAGCCCGCCAAAGATGATAAACCCTCTGTGACTGTATATCCGAACCCTGTGGTCGATATCTTTTCACTCGAGTTTTCGCTTTCAGAGGCTGCTCCCCTTACTGTTAATGTTATCGACATGAATGGCAGTGTGGTAAAGAACCTTTATGATGGCAAAGGCTACCAGGGTAAGAATGTACTGACTTTTAACAAGGCAAATCTTAAAACAGGAGTCTATTTCATCGTCCTGAAATCCAATGATTCAGTTTTAAAAAATGAGAAGATCATCATTAATTAAAATCCTCGTACTGGTCCCCTTCCTGCTTTTCTGTACTACTAAAAATGCCCAGCATTCAGGTACTGCAGCGAAGCAGGGAGAGATCCGGTCCGATACAGCAAACAAATCTGCCCCGAAAGATTATAATCAGCGGATCATACACAATTCAGATAACCAGCAGACCGTTGATTCATTAAAGAATTCCAGAGGGAAGGATAAGAAATAATATGGCAATTGAGATCAAAGTACCCAGTCCGGGTGAATCAATAACTCAGGTTCAGCTTGCCAAATGGCTTGTTGCCGACGGAGAGCAGGTTGAGAAAGACCAGGAAATAGTTGAAATAGACTCCGACAAAGCTTCATTTCCTGTAGCCAGTCCCGAAAACGGGGTAATAACACTTAAAGCCGCAGAAGGTGATGATGTCGATGTAGGAGCCGTTATTGCACTTATTGAACCAGGGGAAGGTACCGGGAAACAAACTAAGAAACCTGATGCTGCTTCAGTTTCAAAGGCTCCATCACAGTCGGCCAAACCTGAGCCGTGGAAACAGGCTGACCCGGAAGAGTTGAATAAACTTCATGCTTCTCCCCTGGCGAAAAAAATCATTGAAGACAAAGGTGTTCAGGTTCCCGATATCACCAGGGCCTTTCCCGGGAAGAAAATTACCCGGAACGATGTGGAAGAATTCATCAAGGGCAGGAAACCCGATGCTCCCCCATCCGCATTCAGTGGTTATAGAAAAGAAGAAAGGAAGAAGCTCAGCACACTAAGGCTGAAACTGGCTGAAAGGTTGGTTGCAGTAAAGAACCAGACGGCCATGCTGACGACATTCAACGAGATCAACATGACCGCTGCCCTAAAGCTGAAAGACAGGTACAGCGAGGTGTTCAAGGAAAAGTACGGCGTTGGCATAGGACTGATGTCTCTGTTTGCAAAAGCCGTAACCATTGCCCTCCAGGATTTTCCCCAGGTCAACAGTATGATAGACGGAGATGAGCTCATCAGTCCGAAATATGTCGATATCGGTATCGCGGTCAGCGCACCTAAAGGCCTTGTTGTTCCAGTTATCAGGAATGCCGAATCGAAAAGCCTGGCTGAGCTTGAGATTAAAGTCAAGGAATATGCTGTTAAAGCCAGGGAGGGCAAGCTGACCATTGATGAAATGAAAGGAGGAACCTTTACGATCACCAACGGAGGTGTGTTTGGCTCCCTGCTTTCGACACCAATACTGAACCCTCCTCAAAGTGCGATACTTGGAATGCATAAGATCATGGACCGGCCTATCGCTGTTGAACGACAGGTTGTGGTTGCTTCCATGATGTATGTTGCCCTCTCTTACGACCACAGGGTCATTGACGGACGTGAATCAGTCGGATTTCTTGTCAAGGTCAAGGAACTTGTTGAAGATCCGCTTAAAATGCTGACAATGGGTGAAGATCCGTTGACCCTTCTGCTCGACCTGTAATATTATAATCATGCGAAAAGTTGTTGATTTCCTTGTACTGGGTTCGGGGATTGCCGGGTTATCATTTGCCCTGAAAGTGGCGAAACATGGCAAGGTATGCATCATTACCAAGAGTAAGATGGATGATACGGCCACCAGCTGGGCCCAGGGAGGTATCGCTGCCGTAACCTACACCCCAGACAGTTTTGAGAAACATATCCAGGACACGATTATTGCCGGTGACGGATTATGCAACGAGAAGATAGTGAGGCTCACCATTACAGAGTCGACCGACCGTATCAGGGAACTGATCAAGTGGGGGGCCAAATTCGATAAAACGAAATCGGGAAGATATGACCTGGCCAAGGAAGGCGGGCATTCTGAATACAGGGTGCTTCACCACAAAGATAAAACCGGGAGGGAGATCGAAGATACCCTGCTCGACCAGGTGAAACGGCATCCGAACATAGAAATACTTGAGGATCATTTCACCGTGGACCTTATCACCCAGCATCACCTTGGGATCGAGGTAAACAAAAAGACTCTTGACATTACCTGTTTCGGCGTATATGTTATCAATCCACGGACAAGGCTTGTCGATACTATTCTTTCCAAGATCACACTAGTGGCAACCGGTGGGGCTGGTAATGTGTATGGTAATACCACTAACCCCCTGATTTCGACAGGGGACGGAATCGCAATGGTTTACCGTGCAAAAGGCTCTATTGAGAATATGGAATTCATCCAGTTCCACCCCACTGCATTGTACCATCCCGAGGAAAAACCTTCATTCCTGATCTCTGAGGCCGTCAGAGGCTTCGGTGCGGTATTGCGGACAAGGGAAGGAAAGGAATTCATGTACAAATATGATTCGAGGCTGGCACTGGCCCCCAGGGATATAGTCGCCAGGGCTATTGACAACGAAATGAAACTCAGCGGGGATGATTATGTATACCTTGACTGCCGTCATCTGCCAAAAAACGATCTTATACATCATTTCCCTACGATCTATGCAAAATGTCTGAGTGTGGGAATCGACATTACCCGCGACATGATACCTGTTGTTCCTGCAGCGCATTACACCTGCGGCGGCATACGTACCGATGAACATGGAAGGAGTTCGATAGTGAACCTTTACGCCTCGGGGGAATGTGCTTCGACCGGTTTGCACGGGGCAAACAGGCTTGCTTCGAATTCACTCCTGGAGTCTCTTGTATTTTCACATCGTTCCAGCGCAGATGCTATCAGTAAATTCAGTTCAATCAGGATCCGCGCCGACATCCCCGACTGGAATGCCGAAGGCACTGTACTGAACGAAGAGATGGTGCTGATCACCCAAACCCTGAAGGAAGTCCAGTCAATCATGAGCAATTATGTCGGGATTGTGAGGTCGAACCTTCGCCTTCAGAGGGCACTCGACAGGCTGGAGCTCCTGTACAGGGAGACCGAGGAACTTTACGACAGGTCTATACTTACCAAAAGGATCTGCGAGGTGCGAAATCTGATAAACATCGGCTACCTGATCATAAAGGCTGCAAGGGCCAGGCACGAAAGCCGGGGTCTGCACTATTCGCTGGACTATCCAAGGGTTTCACAAGACAAGTAAATCCACGTTCAATTCTTTTCTGAAATCACATTTATATGGCTTTAATCAAATCAGTAAAAGGCCTGCTCCCCTCTTTCGGGAAAAACTGCTTCCTGGCCGATAATGCAACTATAACCGGTGATGTGGTGATGGGTGACGACTGCAGTGTATGGTTTAATACTATAATCAGGGGTGATGTTCATTCGATCAGGATCGGCAATAATGTGAACGTCCAGGATGGGGCAATCATACACTGTACCTACCAGAAGTGGCCTGTAAGCATCGGCAACAATGTCTCCATTGCGCATAATGCCATAATCCACGGCTGTACCATCAATGACAATGTGCTGGTAGGTATGGGGGCCATCGTTATGGACGGGGCGGTGATCAATTCCAATTCGATTGTTGGGGCAGGGGCCCTGGTCACCGAAGGCACGGTGGTCGACTCAGGATCGGTATGGGCGGGTGTACCTGCCAGGAAAGTTAAAGATATCGACCAGGCCCTGCTTGAAGGACAGGTGAACCGCATTTCGAAAAATTATAACCGGTATGCATCCTGGTACAGCGATGACCCCTTGGACTGGAAATAAAAGAGCCGGCTCAAAAGAGCCGGCTCTTTTATTTCCCACGTGACACGTAACACGTGAAACGTGACAAGTAATTAGTTGGTGATTCCTAGTTTCTTCTTCACAAGTCCCATCACATCATCTGAAGCCTCGCTGTAAAGTACAACATCTTCGATTGCATTCAGGATGTAAGTGTATTTGTTTTCCTTCGCAACTTCCTTAACCGCAGCTTTGGCTTTGTCGATAAAAGGCTGAACAAGTTCCTGCTGTTTTGCCTGCATATCCTGTTGCGCTTTCTGGCCGAATGCATCGATACGTGCCTGCAGATCCTGGAGTTCTTTTTCTTTTGTCTGCTTGATAAGATCCGACATAGTTGCGCTTTGTGACTGGTAATCCATGTATTTGTTTTCAAACTCCGATTTCATCGCATCAAGCTGGTCGGTAAGGGTTTTCTGATACCCCTGAAGTTTAATTTTTACAGAATCAATGCCAGGCATGGTCTGGAGAAGGTTATTGAATTCAATGTGGCCGATCTTAACCGGGTTCTGTGCCTGCGTCATTGCCGACATACAGAAAACCAGTGCAACAACGGCAAAAATCTTTACTAATTTTTTCATTTTGTGCTATTAATATGGTTTATACTCTTAAGGGTTTGCAAAATTATAAAAAATTCCTGAATGTAAAACTACAGGGCTGGAGCTTATTTTTTTGGCGGCTGCTCTTTGGCGGCTCCCCCTGGGTTGCCTCCGGTTCCCTGAGTACCCTGGTCTCCGCCTTTATTTGGGGCTGACCTCGACTTGCGCCCGCTTAAACTGGCACCCAGCTTATCAAGGACTTCATCGCTGATATCATATTTCGGGTTGGCGAAAAGGATCGACAGGCTGCCTCCTTTGTCGAAGATCACTGCATAATTGTTGCTTGTGGCAATGTCCTGGATGGCATTGTAGATTTTCTCCTGCAGGGGTTTAACAAGTTCCTGGCGCTTTTTGAAGAGGTCTCCGTCTTTACCGAACCTCGTCCTTTGAAGTGTCTTGGCTTCCTTTTCGGCATCAACTATCTCCTGTTCCTTTTTCTTCTTCATATCTTCAGGGAGAAGTACTGCCTGGGCCTGGAACTCCTTGTACATCTTATCAACTTCGGCAAATTTGGTGTCGATCTCCTTCTGCCACTGTGTGCTTAACTCTTCAAGCTGGGCCTGGGCCTCGGCAAATTCAGGAACATTGTCAAGGATGTACTGGCTGTCGACATATGCGAATTTCTGTGCATGGCCAAGTGAAGCCAGCAGGAATAACGCAACCACGATTAATGCTAACTTTTTCATATGCTTAATTTTACTGTTGTTCTTTTCTATTTACCCTGTTACCCTGTTACTTTGTTACCTTGTTACTTTGTTACTTTGTTACTTTGTTACTTTGTTACTTTGTTACCCTGTTACCCTGTTAATCCAACGACGAATTGATTGAAAAATGGAACTGGCTGCCATTCGCGCCTGGTGCATTGGGTATTGGATCTAGTCCATAACCCCAATCTAACCCCAGAAGACCGAACATCGGCAGAAATACCCTGATCCCCACTCCCACCGAACGGTAGACATTGAATGGGTTGAAATTTTTCCATATATACCAATCGTTACCAGCCTCAAGGAAGGTCAGCGCATAGATTGTAGCTGATGGATTGAGTGATATGGGGTAACGCAATTCCAGTGTATATTTGGTATAAACCGTGCCCCCAAGCAGAATGTTCGGGTAACCAGGGGTAAGGGAGCTGTTCACATATCCTCTCATCCCGATAAGCTCTCTTCCATCCATATTGTTATACCCGGTCAATCCATCCCCTCCAAGGTAGAAACGCTGGAAAGGTGTAATTCCAAGTTCAGGATTATAGTCTCCAAGCACCCCGAACTGTACCCTGGGTGTAAGCACAAGTTTCTGTATCAGGTTGATATACCAGGCTCCTTTGAACTTGAACTTCCAGAATTCCACCCACTTATATTTCTCATTTACAGTCATTGTGTTGTAATCAACATTCCCCCTGAACAATGAATACGGGGGCGTTACTTCACCTGTCACCGACCATTCTGACCCGCTCCTCGGGAAGATCGGAGCATCAACGCAGTTCCTCGAAAGCACAACAGAATAAGAGAGTGCATTATAAGTCCCGTTGCCCCCTCCGAATGAAAAGATCGAAGAGTAGTTCTGAGTTGTATATTTGTTATAGTTCACACTCATGTAAAGCGTAAAATAATTATCCGGCCATTTAAGCTGCTGTCCGAGGCCAACCGAGACCCCGTCAATCTTAAAGTACCCGAACAAGGGATCGTCACTGGCCAGTCCGTTGGTATACCTTGAATGCACATACGACAAACTCAGGGCAAGTGGTTTTTTACCACCAACCCAGGGTTCGGTGAAAGAGAAAGAATAACTGTAATAACCTTTGCCGTAAGTCTGGAACCTCACACCCAGCTTCTGTCCGTCACCTGCAGGGATCGGCCTCCATGCCTTGAAATTCGTTATGTTCCTTAACGAAAAATTGTTGAACGACAACCCCAGTGTGCCGATGATCCTGCCGTATCCCCAGCCTCCTGAGAGCTCTACCTGGTCGGCGGATGTCTCCTCGACCCCGTATTCTATTTCTACCTGACCCAGCTCGGGCTTCGGATTGACGTTGGGAGTCAGTTTTTCAGCATCGAAATATTTCAGCTGAGCGAGCTGCCTCTGTGACCTGATGAGGTTGTCGCGGCTGAAAAGCTGCCCCGGCCTGGTCTGGACCTCGCGCAACGCGACATGGTCATTGGTCTTGGTATTTCCTTTAACGCTGACTTTGCTGATTGTAGCCTGCGGACCTTCATGCATCCTGATCTCAAGGTCGATCGAATCATTTTCAACCCTTACTTCCACCGGTACCACGTCAAAGAATAGGTAACCATCGTCCATATACAGGGAACGGATATCAGACCCATTTGGATTATATGACAAAGCCATTTCAAGAGCCTCCTGGTCATACACATCTCCCTTTTTAAGTTTCAGGAAATGGTTCAGGACGTCAGAGGTATACTTGGTATTGCCAACCCAGCCTATATTCCTGATATAGTATTTCGGGCCTTCCTCTACCCATATATCCACATTGATCGTACTTTCATCGTAATGCGAAATAGAATCCTTGATGATCCTCGCATCCCTGTATCCCATGGCGTTATATTTTTTAATGAGGTTTTGCTTGTCTTCCTCATAATCTTCAGGGATGAACTTTGAAGATTTGAAAATCCTTAACCTCACATTTTCAACCCCCTGCTTTTCAACGTCATTGGCAATTTCAGTCCATTGAAGAGTGGCTGCATGCGTACCTGCGTCAACCACCATCCCGCTAACATTGTTCATAGGGTTGAAAACGCTCTTCTCTTTAGTCTTCTTCATGGCCGACATGGCGATCTCCCTGGTAAGCTGCGCGTTGCCATGTATGTTGATGTCGTAGATCTTCACCCTGTCCTGCTTGTCGATATTAATGAACAGGATCACATCGTTTACCGCCGAGGTGTCTTTTTTCTGCTGAACATTTATCTGGACATTAAGAAATCCCTTATCGGTATAATATTTGCGGATGATGTTCTTGGTTTTCAGGATCATATTGTCGGTAACATACTCCCCTTTCACCAGTCTGATCTTTTCACGGATTTCGTCGGCGTCCGATTTTTTGATGCCGTTGAACTGGAACTTAGAAAGCCGAGGCCTTTCCTTAAGCATTATATCAAGGAAGACCTGGTTGTCAACAATTTTGGTGACGGATATCTGTATATCTTCGAACAGGCCCTGTTCCCATAATTTCCTCACTGCAGAGGTTATTTTGTCGCTGGGGACTTTAATTTTTTCACCCACGGTCAGGCCCGAGAGCATAATTAGTACGTTGGCATCAAGGAAGCGGACTCCGCTTACGGTGACACCCCCGAGAGTATATTCTTTCGGGTTGGTGTAGTCCACTCCGGTCTGCTGGCCGATAGTGATCTGGGCCCTGGAAACTGGCACGAGAAGTACAAGAAGCAGGAAGATTATTAGAAAACGTTTATTCATCCTATCGACTATGCATTTTTTGTTCAAGTTTATTGATCTGTTCACTGGTCAGTCCGAACCTTCTTTCCCTCAGCTGATAATCAATGATCGCAGCATAAAAATCCTCCTTCGAGAAGTCGGGCCAGAGCACGGGTGTGAAATATAGTTCTGTGTAGGCTATCTGCCATAACAGGAAATTACTGATCCTGTATTCCCCGCTGGTACGAATAAGCAGTTCCGGATCGGGGATTTGATGCGTTGTGAGATATGTATTGAAAAGATTACTGTCAATGTTAGCGGGATCAAGCCTGCCATCCTTCACTTCCCTGCTGATGGCTTTAACAGCTTCGATGATTTCCCATCTTGAACTGTAACTCAGGGCAAGCACAAGGGTGAGCCCTGAATTCCCGGATGTTATTTTTATTGATTTCGCGAGTTCTTTTCTGCTTCCGGCGGGCAGGCTGCCTATATCGCCAATCGCTTCGAGCCTGATATTGTTCTTCATCAGGGTGTTCATTTCCTTGTGCAACGACTTCACCAGGATGCGCATCAGGGCATCGATCTCGTATTTGGGACGGTTCCAGTTCTCTGTCGAGAAGGCATACAAAGTAAGATAGCCAATCCCAAGCTCAGCCGCAGCTTCAACGGTATTCCGCACAGAATCGACACCCCGTTCATGGCCCAGGGTGCGCACAAAGCCCTGCTTCCTCGCCCATCGGCCATTCCCGTCCATAATGATAGCAACATGAACCGGCAGTTTACTGCAATCTATTCTGTCTTTTAACTTCTTGTCGGTCATGTATCCATTAATGTTCGAGGTCCCTGCACCGCTTTTTCGATAACAGGTTGAATTTATATGTCAGGGTGACTCCGCTGAAGGAATACCAGTCATTACTTTTCGAGTTCCCCCTCTGCATCCCGGGAGTATAACTCCGGGTAGGATCCGAAAGGATCTGTGCAGGATCGTCTTTATTGATTAAAGGCCCGTCGAGGTAATACGTTTTGCTGACATCATCCAGGTAATCGGTAAAAGTTTTGTGCATCTCCCAAAAAATAGCCATGCCAAGCCTGCGGGCAAGGCTGATCTTCACGCCAAGTCCGAATGGAATCCCGAAAGAATATTTCTTATAGGGCTGCCTTCCTTCGTAACCTACATTCTGACCTTCTGTTCCAAGGCTTTGTAATGAAACACCGCCCTGTTCAGGGTTAAACAGGAAAAACGAAAAACCTGCGTAAATATAAGGACTTATCCAGTTCTTATGGCTTCCGATATAAAAATCTAAGAAGTTAAATTCAACTACAGCCGAAATATCGGTAACCTGGCTCTGAAAAGAGAGGTCCCTTTCAGGCAGGTATTTCGACTGGGCGGAATTTCCTTTTACCTTGCCCTGGGAAGCGCTTATTTTAACAGCCCAGCGGTCATCTATGGCGTACCTGGCAAGAACCCCGTATGCAATGTTGTAATTCTGAAAATGTTTCCCCGGGTTCAGGTCTCCAAGATAATAACATCCGCCCCCAAATACTCCCACCTCAAGGCTCTGGGCAGAAGATACAGAAGAACAAAAACAAGTAATACAAACAAATATTGCAGAAGTCCAGCTTTTTGAGAAAAGCGAACTCAGGCTATCGTCTTGTATTCCCCTGTGCATAATGTACCTTGAATTATAATCTATCTAAACGTGATTTTCCTGATTTTATTGGATAGACATCAGTGAACAACAACATCTAATTTCTGGCATCAAGCCCCCAGTGCAATTTTTCCCTGAGTGTATTGAAAAAAGAGGCATCACGAAGCCTCAAAATCTGTATTTTGAATTCCGCTTTGCGAATAATGAGTTCCATGGGATTTTCAACTTTTAAAACCCTTGAATCAACGCTCACAAAAAAGCTTGTCCCCCGGCCCTCAACCAGTATCCGTATTTCGACATCATCCCTGAGCACAACAGGTCTCACTGTCAGGTTATGTGTGGCGATAGGCGTAATGACCAAAGAACCCGCATCGGGTGTGATGATCGGGCCGGTGCAGCTCAGGGAATATGCAGTCGAACCTGTCGGAGTTGAAACGATAAGGCCATCCGCATGATACGAATTAAGAAAATCACCGTTTACCCAGGCCTGGATCGAAAGCATCGACATGGGTTTTGCCTTCGAAACCGTGATCTCGTTAAGGGCATGGTTTGAGGGAAGAAACAAGCCCTGTGGTGTTTCGAGCTTTAGAAGCGTGCGCTCGTCAAGCTTGTAGTCAAGGGCAAGGATCGCATCAAGGGCAGGCATGATCTGCTGTTTGGAAATGCTTGAAAGAAATCCAAGCCTTCCCATGTTGATACCGGCAAGAACTATACCTGCATCACCTACCAGTGATACAGCGTGGAGCATTGTTCCATCTCCGCCAATAGAAAATAAAATATCGGCCCGGCCTTTGATCTCTTCGATTTTGGTAAAAAGCACAGGGTTTTCATTGAATCTGAGTTTCCCGGAAACCGTCCTGAAAAACGGTTCATAAAAAAACATCGGCCCGCCAGAGGGTCCCAGCTTATCAATAAGTATTTGAAGAAGCGGCAGATACGGCTCTGTCAGGTGTTTTCCGTAAACGGCAAATTTCATCAGGGAGGCTGAATTTGAAATAATTTGCAAAGATACAGGAAAAAGGGATGCAAAAACCTTAAATGGGGGCAATGAAGTTGATGAAAATTCCGGGTTTGCCCATAAGGTTCATCGAACCTTCGAGCCTGATCACCACATCATAATACGTCGTGAAATCAAAACCCAGTCCGTACCCCAGCATCAGTGAGTTCTGCAGGGAATTGAACGGAACATACACATTGGCAAGGCCGTATACCTTTTGCTGATAAGCGTATACATAACCCATGTCAACGAAAAGGTTCATATACAAAGCAAGGGGAATGGTGTTGAACTTGGTAGTCCTGATAAAATTGATCTTTTCGACCCTCTGGGGTAGTAAGGCAAATTTGACATTGCTTTTAACCATGGCATAATGCTGTCCATCAACAACATAGTACTCATACCCTCGTACATAGTCCTTGTTGTAGCCAAGCCCTTTCTGAAGGTAATAGGGTTGCTGGGACTCAAGGCTCAGCTTGCCAAGCAGCGAAAACGCGGTATACCAGCGTTCACTGAGACGGAAATACCTGCGGAAAAGTGACTTGATGTAGGTGTTATGAGTGAATGAATAAGGCATGCAGTGGTTGAATTCAACATCAAAATACCATCCTCTGAGCGGGTAGAACTGTACATCCCGGTGGTCGTTCTTATACTGGTACCAGAACCCTGCAAAATCCTGGTTGTTGTCGTAAGTGAGTGAATAGCCTGGCGTATGCAGCAGGGTATCCTCAAAATAGTAATGGCTGTATGAAAGCCTGAAAGTGTGGATCACATAGATGTTCGGTCTGAGAAGGAGTTCCCCCGAGGCAAACGTCAGCTGTTTTGGGTAAGATCCTTCCGAGATATAATAGAAGGGTTTATTATCCTGGGTGTTCATGGCCACCTGCCGGTTCAGGTCGACTTCGGCCCCGAAACCAACACCCAGGGTTTGTCTTTTGTTGATATACGGGATCTTATATAAAAATCCAAACCTCTGGTTAAACCCGAAATGAGCAATAAGCTTAAGCGTTTCATTTCTTCCTCTCACATTGAAAAACGTAAGGTCAACACCATAGGTAAGCTTGCTCCAGTCAAAAGTCTGCAGCCATGCATTGATATTCTGGTCGCTGAGCTGAAAATAAGGGATGGGCCAGATGTACCATCTCTCGATGACCTTTACACTCAGGTCCAGCCTGCCTGTACCTGCATTCACGGTAGTGTCGAGGGTCACGAAATTAAACAGTCGTGTATTGAACACATTTTCCTGCGCATGCTTCAAAAGCTGCGGCAGCATTGCAAGTTTAAGGGTGTCGCCTTCATTGAATTTCAATTCACGGCGGATGATATTCGGGTGTGTGTGGCGGTTCCCTGTAATGCTGATCTGCCCCATGATGACAAAAGGGTCCTGTCCCCATACCTGAAGGCAAAAAACAATGAACAGCAGGGAAAGAGCCTGTTTCAGCAAGCGGTCGAAAGCTGCCGCCCTCGTACCCATAAATCAGATATTTAGGTAATTCATCAGGGAGTCATAGCGGTCCTGTAAACCATCGGTAAACGGATCATCTTTTGACCAGCTGGCCTTTACGATGTAGTTATAACGGTAAAAAGTCTGAAGCACCGGGCCTATCTCAGTACGGTTCAGTTTGATTGTTACATCGAGTTTCGTCGAATCAGGATGGGAAGTGATATACAGGCTGAGGATCTTTGCATCGTTTGATTCAACAATGCCGGCTATCTCGGTAAGCAGGTAATCTTTCTGATTTATTTCAAGTACTATGATACCACCCGGATGTTTAACAGAGGTCATCCCCGAAAGCCTCTGAACCAGGTCTGAAAGTGTAATCACGCCCAGGTACTGGCTTTTCGAGTTCAGAACAGGCAAAAGAGTGAGCTTGTGTTCATCAAACATCAGCAAGGCATCATAGATATGCTGATTTTCATAAACATATGGTTTTTTCAGGGAAAATTTGCTATCCCATACAGCCTGCTCAAACTCACCCCGGTTATAAATATCAGAATCGGAAATGAGCCCCAGGAACTCCAGTTCCTGCACGACAGGGAGATGAGAAACCCTTAACTCATCCATCAGCCCCAGTGCATCCGAACCGATATCTCCGGGCCTGAGGGCAATCACGATTTCACTTATAAGATCTTTAGCGGTCATTGAGGATGCTAAGGTAACTATTATATCTCATTTGGCTTACTTCCCCGCTGTCGAGGGCATCTTTAACGGCGCAATTGGGTTCATGCGTATGGGTGCAGTTTTTATACTGGCATCGGGGCAGGAGTTTTTCCATTTCCGGAAAGCAACGGTGTATCTCAGATCGTTCAAAATCAATGAGCCCGAACTCCCTTATGCCGGGGGTGTCAACGATATAGCCTCCTCCGTCTATTGCGTGCATCTCGGCAAAAGTTGTGGTATGCATACCCTTCAGATGCACGCCTGAAATAACCCCGGTTTTGATATTCAGTCCGGGCTGTAAAGCATTGATCAGAGCTGACTTTCCTGCACCTGAATGCCCTGTGAAAAGACTTACCTTGCCTTCTAAGGCAGACTTCAGACTTTCAAGGTTTGTCCCCAGTAGGGCTGAGACCTCAAAGCATCTGTATCCGGCTTTTTCATAAACAGACCTGAGTTCCGAAAGAAGGGTTTTCAACTCATCATTGTAAAGATCCGTCTTATTGAAAACCAGGCTCGCCGGGATAAAATAACCCGTGGCTGTTACGAGAAAACGATCGATGAAGCCTGTTGAAGTCCTTGGTTCTGCAAGGGTCACAATACAATAGGCATGATCGAGGTTGGCTGCAATGATATGGGAAACCTTTGAGAGCTTGGTTGCTTTGCGGATGATATAATTATCCCGGGGCAGGATCTCCCTGATGAGCCCCGTTCCCTCCCGTCTCTCTGTTTCAATCAGAACCCGGTCTCCTATCGCCAGGGGATTGGTATGCTTGATATCCCTGATCCGGAACTGTCCTTTAAGATTGCAGTCGATCATGGTCCCGTCTTCAAGACGGACCTTGATCAGATTACCGGTTGATTTTATTACCAGGCCTTTCAACGATCAGGATTGTAAATTGCTGATTATTATTTTTCTTGCGAAATTAGAAAAAATCGCTACTTTTGAACGAATTAAAACGCTCAAGATATGAGACCTATTGCTTATTTTACTCTGGCTTTTGCTCCGGTAGTGGCAATTGCTTTGTATTTGTACCTTGGGCGGAAGTACGGAAAAGCTTTTCAGAAACTGTTGATACAGAGCTTCCTGGCAGGGGTCCTGGGGGTGAGCGTATTACTTGCTGCTAAGGTGCTTTCTACACTGCTCGGGCTTAACGACCTCAGGAGTATAAAGAGATTATTATTTTATTCCTTCATCACTATCGGCTTTGCTTCCGAACTTGGGAAATTCGCACTCTACCGCTTTTATATTATCCCGAAGAAAGCACTGGACAAACCGATTCATGCAATCACCATGTCGGTAATGGTGGCTATGGGATTTTGCACCCTCGCCCTTCCCGGTTTCTTTCTGAACCTGTTCCCAACCACCCCTGCATTTCCAAGCACCCTCTATCTTTTCATCTTTGTGCCTGCAAACATCATTTTTGCAGTCGTCATGGGGTTTTTCGTAGGTATGGCGAAATTCATCAAGACCTATCTCATGTTCACAATAACAGGATTGTTCGGTGCCACTTTCTTCCATGGACTTTTTATCTTCACCCTTGTGACCCAGGACTTCAAACTCCTGAGCCTGTTTGCTTTCGGTTCAACCATCATCGTATTCATCCTGGGCATTAAAGCAGCCCTTACCGAACCCGAGAATGACTGAGTGAATACAGTTTTCCGGGCTTACTCCTTACTACATTTTCCAGTTCAAGAGTCAGAAGGGCAACTGCGATCCTGTTAACCGGCAATTCGCTTTTCCTGCTGATCTCATCGATGGTCAGATCCCCCGTCGACCGCAGTATTTCAACTACTTTCTCCTCATCTTCTGAAAGAGGTATAAAAAGTTTAGGAGGTGCCTGAGGCGCAGGTTTTTCCCTGTCTTTCCATCCCATTTCATAAATAAGATCATCAGCATTTCGAATAGTCTCAGCTTTTTTGATTTTTGCAAGCAGGTTGCATCCGCCCGAAAAAGTATCGCTTACCCTACCCGGCACTACAAAAACTCCCCGTCCGTAAGACCAGGCAATATCCGCGGTAATTAAAGCCCCGCCTTCCAGGGCTGCCTCCACAACCACTATGGCATCGCATAAGCCGGCAAGGATCCGGTTCCTCATGGGAAAATTCTCCCGGTCGGGTTCGGTACGGCTGAAAAATTCAGTCGCCAGTCCGCCCTGCCCAATCATTTTTTCAGCCATTGTCTTATTGTTCATAGGATAGATGCGGTCGAGCCCATGCCCGAGCACTCCAACCGTAGACAAACCAAAATCCAGGGCTGCCCTGTGCGCCTGGCTGTCGATCCCATAAGCCAGCCCACTCACAATCAGAGGCTCTTCCCCCGTCAGCCCTGCAACAAGATCCCTGGTCACCCCCTTTCCGTAATCAGTGGCTGAGCGTGTACCAACAATACCAATGACCTTGGAGGTATTTAAGTCGGCATTGCCCTTGTAAAATATGAACACCGGTGAATCATAACAATCGGACAGCCTCCTTGGATAATCTTCATCTTCGAAAAACAGGACTTTCAGCTTATACTTCTCGATGAACCTCAACTCGTCCTCGGTGCGTTTCCAGAGTTCCTTATTCCGCGCCCACATCCCGAACAGATCTTTAAGGCTCTGGCGTGCTTCGGCACAACCCGGAAGCTCCCTGAATACATTCTCAGCGCTGCCGAAGAAAGTGATCAGGCTCTTCCCCCTGATACATCCGATACCCGGGACCATGCTCAGGGCAAGTGCATATTTTAAGTCCTTCTGGTCCATTCGCTTTTTCTTTACCTTTATCCGCCATAAGTGAAAAAGTGACAGGTTTTTTTAAAATTTATTTTTGAAGACTGCGGATAACATAGTCCTGGTTTGCCCGCTTGACTGGGGAATAGGCCATGCTACACGCTGTGTGCCTGTTATAAAAGCTTTACAGGACCAGGGATTCAGGGTTATCGTCGCCGCAGATGGCAGGCCTTACGAATTTTACCGGAACGAATACCCGGAGGTGGAACTCATTCGTTTCCCGGGAACACCGATCAGGTACTCGGTATTCAAAAAACACGATTCGTCAGAAGAATTACGAATGACGAATGACGAGTTACGAATTCATTTACGAAGGCCGTTCGGCGAAGCCGAAATGAGCACCATTAAAATTAACAATATTGCGAATAACCCCGATTTGCAATTTACCAAACACCAATCACCAATCACTAATCACCAATCCCCAACCCCCAATCCCCAACCCCTAATCCCCAACCCCGGCTTGGCCCTTACCATGCTCGCAACCCTGCCCCGTCTTTTTCACGGGTTCAGAAAGGAGCATAAATACCTGGCAAAACTTGTAGAAGAAACCGGCGCCAGTCTTGTGATTTCCGACAACCGTTACGGCTGCTGGCATCCGAAAGTAACATCAGTTTTCATTACTCACCAGCTGAATATACAGGTCCCCGGATGGATGCGCTGGGTCAGGCCAATCCTGAAGAAATTCATCCGTAAAAGCGTTTTAAGATTCAGTGAGTGCTGGATCCCCGATCTTGAAGATGAGGGAGGTCTCTCAGGACGTCTTTCTCATTGTTCGGGGCTGCCACCCAACTGTCAATTCATAGGACCGCTTACCCGTTTCACCGATCTTCAGGCTGAAACACCCTCACTCCCATGCCCTGCAGCAGAAATTTTCGTCATGCTCTCCGGACCTGAACCTCAGAGGACAATACTGGAGGAACTGATCATTGGCCAGCTAAGGGCCACCACATATGGAGCAATAATAGCCGGAGGGCGAACCGAATCGCAACTGGCCGAAGTCATTGATGGCAGGATACACGTCTTCCCTCATCTGCCGTCAGTTTTAATGAAACACTACATCATTCAGGCAAACTACGTGATTTGCCGCAGCGGCTACTCCACGCTGATGGACCTGGCCGCACTGGGGAAATCGGCTATCCTGATCCCGACACCCGGACAAACAGAGCAGGAATACCTGGCCAACAGGCTGGATAAGATGAACATCCATCATGCCGTTGCACAAAAGGACTTTCGTCTTGACGAAGCCATAAGAAATTTCAGGGGATGCAAGGCAATAATGCTCCAGAACGATCAGGTGATACTGAAGCAAAGGATTAAAAGGCTGTCGGCTCAGGAGCTTAATTTACGGGAACGCAGGAAGAGGTAGACACCAAGTGCGATAAGCGGGATACTCAGTAGTTGTCCCATATTAAGCAGCATGCCCTGTTCAAAGCCAACCTGGGGTTCTTTCAGGAATTCGATAAAGAACCTGACCCCGAAAATGCAGATCAGGAACAATCCGAAAATCAGGCCCGGGGCGGGTTTTCCGTTTTTAAGATAGTACAGCCTCCAGAGAAAGATAAAAATGATAAAATAGCAGATTGCTTCATAGATCTCGGTCGGATGCCGGGGATCAAGAGCCTCGGCCGGGTTGGAGGCTCTCATGAAATAAAACCCCCAGGGCAGGTTCGTAATATGTCCGAAGATCTCAGAATTCATCAGGTTTCCAAGTCGAATGAACATGCCTGCAAGAGCCACAGTAATCACGACCCTGTCGATAGTCCAGAGAAAAGTGAGTTTGTTCCTGACACCGAAAATGTAGATCGCAAGCATGATTCCAATGGCGGCCCCGTGACTGGCGAGTCCGCCCTCCCATACCTCAAGAATCTTGATGGGATGCGACAGGTAGTAGGCTGGTTCATAAAACAGGCAATGACCCAGCCTTGCCCCAATCACCGTTCCAAGCACCATATATGTGGTAAGGGTGTCAAGTTTATCCACCTCAATGCCTTCCTTTTTGAAAAACTTCAGCATGATGAAGTAGCCGAAAAAGAAGCCTGATGCGAAAAGCAGTCCATACCACCTTATCGCCAGGCTCCCGATGTGAAACACTTCGGGGCTTGGGTTCCAATGAATGAAGGTCAGAATGTGTATCATTTGTAAGACTTCAGCTTTGTACTAAACAGGGCATCCATCTCCGCTGCCAGCTTCTCCTGCTTGTTATCCTTAGCGATCATGGATATCCTGCGGATCATGCCCATGTTCGTGTTGATGTCACTCTGGAAATACTGCCGGTAGCTGGGATCGTACGACATATAGTAATCGATGTTCTGGGCCAGGATCTGTCCCACCCTCTTCATGATCAGGTTAGCCTGTACCGTGTCCCCTGCCCTGTAATAGACCTCGGCAAAGGGAAGCATGTACATATCGTAAGTGATCTTGGAATCGGGGAAGTTCTGCAGGTAAGAATTCAGGAGCATGACCGCTTCTTTTTTCTTTTGCATGTTTACCAGAGATTGTGCAACCCTCATGACATTTGTCTTGGGGCGTACCGAATTGTTAAGGCTTTCAGGATCAATATACACTGAGGGATCATTGAGATTTCCCCATTTGCATTTGTTCATGAGGATGTCGTAGGATGTGAGGGCGTCGATTCCTCCCATTCCCTGTATGTAGTCCGCCGAATCGGCAAGGACCGGCATGAACTTATATACAAACCCTGTCACGCTGCAGTATTTTTCGTTGTTGAACACATGGCTTACGCTGCTGGGTGAGGCGAAGTAGAGGGGGCGTTTCCAGTTGTTGGTGGCTATAAAATCGAGAAGCATGATGTCATTCTTATAGAGCTGGTTTCCGCGGATGGTCCAGTAAATGGTATCAACCATTTTATCTTTGAGATGCAGGGGAACAATCCCGTTTTTGATACAGGCTTCCTTGTCAACGGCAAGTTTCACGTTTCTCGAAGGGATGAACTTGATCTTCTCACCATTCTGAAGGGTAAGGAATGTCTGCGGATTATCGCTCTTGATAAAATCTATGACATCCTTGAGATTGACATATCCGCTCACACCTACATCATAGAAGGGAATGATATCGTTCTTCCCTGTTCCATAGTCTTTCCGTGGGAGGGTAAAAGGCAGTGGGTTCGATTCATAGATCTTCTGGTAGAGCTGGTCAATATACCATCCGCCGGAGGCGAGCATATAATTCACAACCCTTACATCGGTTCGTATTCCTTCCACTTCCTGGGCATACCAGAGTGGGAAAGTGTCGTTGTCGCCATTGGTGATCAGTACCCCTTGAGGGTCGCATGAATTCAGGTAATTCGCCGCAAAATCCCTGCAGGAATATTTTCCGCTGCGGTCGTGGTCATCCCAGTTCTCGCGGGCCATGTTGGCGGGGACGAGAAGGAAGCAAAAAGCAAATACAAGTATGATCGAAAGGTACTCCTTCTTCATGTACTTCTGTGCCAGCTGAATGAGGTAGATAACCCCCAGCCCTATCCAGATCGCAAATGCATATGTGGAGCCGCAATAGGAATAATCACGTTCGCGGGGTTCGAAAGGTTTTTGATTGAGGTAAACAACGATAGCAAGTCCGGTCATCAGGAACAGGGTACCAATGATCATAGCTCCTTTTCCCTCCTTCTTCGCCTGGAAGAAAAAGCCTATCAGGCCGAGGATCAGGGGCAGCATATAATACTTATTTGCGCCCCAGTTCTTTTTACTGTCGGGAAGGTTTAGCTGGTCGTGGCCCAGTCTCATCTTATCAATGAAGGGGATGCCTGTGATCCAGTTGCCATCTTCAACCCCACCGAAGCCCTGAACATCATTTTGCCTTCCTGAGAAATTCCAAAGGAAATACCGCAGATACATCCAGCCAACCTGGTAGGTAAAGAAATATTTCAGGTTTTCAACGAAGGTTGGTTTGTAAAGAGTCTGGGTTTTGCCATCCTCATCAGTGATGGTGATGGGAACGCCTTCACCACCCCATTTTTTATAAAAATCGAGGGTTCCCTTCCGGTCCGATTCACGGCTCCAGATCCTTGGAAAGATAGTTGTGAAGCGGGGATCGAAAACGGGGATGGTACCCTTGCGATCATCCACGATAATATATTTTTGAGTAGCCGAGTCATGGGCATATACCGGGCTGCCATCTTCATACCCCACGATTGGAGCATTATAATACTGGCCATAGAAAATAGGCCAGGTCCCGTACTGTTCGCGGTTGAGGTAGGAAACCAGGCTTACAATATCTTTAGGATCGTTTTCATTGATTGGAGTATCGGCATTGGCGCGGATAACGAGCACCAGGAAAGTTGAGTAGCCCATCAGCAGGAAAGCAAACGAAAGAATGATCGTATTGATAAGCGGACGGTTGATTTTACGGGTATAATAAAGTCCCCAGATAATAAGCCCAAAAAGAAGCAAAAAATAAAAGATGGTTCCGCTCTGGAAAGGCAGACCAAAGGAATTTACAAAAAGGATCTCGAATTTCCCTGCCAGGTTGGGGATCCAGGGAATCACGAAATACATGATAAACGCCAGGATGACCACTGATATCAGGAATGTGATAAACATTCCCTTATTCGTCACTTTATACTTTTTGAAATAAATAACGAAGGCCAGGGCAGGTATGGTCAGGATGTTCAGCAGGTGAACCCCGATTGCCAGTCCTATCATCAGGGCTATAAAAATAAGCCAGCGGGAGGCATGCTTTTCATCGGCCACTGACTCCCATTTCATGATGGCCCAGAATACAAGGGATGTGAACATTGCCGACATGGCATAGACTTCGCCCTCACCGGCAGAGAACCAGAACGAATCGGTGAATGTAAACGTCATTGCTCCGATGAAACCAGAGGCAAAGATGGTCCACATACGGCCAGAGGTCATTTCCCCGTCAGGAGCTACGATTTTTTTTGCGAACATGGTGATCACCCAGAAAAGGAAGAGGATGGTGAATGCGCTGCAGAGAGCCGACATGGCATTCATCATCATAGCGACTTTTGCCACATCGCCAAACGAAAACAGTGAAAAGATCCTTCCGATAAGCTGCATTGTCGGAGCTCCCGGCGGATGACCGATCTGGAGCTTATACGTTGTCGAAATGAACTCGCCCGGGTCCCACCAGCTGGCGGTAGGTTCAATGGTCAGCAAAAATACTACTGCAGCTATGGAAAAGGTAACCCAGCCGATGATTGTGTTCAGTCTCTTGTAGTTATTCATTGATCAGGGATTGAATAGACCGCGAAGGTACAAAAATTGCGCCAATGATAAAAAAGTACTACTTTTGCACCCGTTTTCGACGTCGAATTACATTCGAAATTCAATATTCAATATTCGATGTTCGATATTCGATATTCATCTGTCCCATGGTGTAATGGCAGCACTAGAGATTTTGGTTCTCTTGGTCTAGGTTCGAATCCTGGTGGGACAACAACCCTTTATACATTAAAAGCCTGAATGTTAGTTCATTCGGGCTTTTTCATTTTATGCATAATCAAATTTGTTCCTAATCTGTTCCTATTAGGCTATTTTGAAAGTACTTTGAAAGATTATTTCTTTGGATGATACAAAATCTTCATAAAACATTATAAAACATGATGCATCCAGATACCGCTGCAGCTTTCGGGAAGATTAAAAAGCTAATTAAAAAAATAAAAAACGTTGAAATGGCTCTTTATAATCAGCAAGTCAATGGGTATAAAGAACCTTTATCGAAAGCTGATATAGTACTGACTATCAATGCCATGTTATAAGGTAATCTCTTCTATACCCTAAATTCCTTCAAAACTTCCGTATTTGAAGTCTTAAACGTAAATAGTTTTTGTGAGAAATAACTGATGAAAACAGTTAAAATT
>SESA01000303.1_pt1 | contig 34344 bp, 51 predicted proteins | sample 3171451 | NCBI WGS metagenome assembly SESA01 (sample SAMN06051862, study PRJNA518727) | freshwater metagenome | biome: subpolar coniferous forest; feature: holomictic lake; material: water; isolation source: holomictic Lake 227, 8 m depth | place: Canada: near Kenora, Ontario | collected...
ACAGGGGCGCACTCTTCCCGGTAAGGTAGTTACGAACGTAAGGGGTGGCTACAGCTTCCACAATCACCGCGTAGCGTTTGACTTTGTGCCTGTAATGGGCGGCAAAGCCGTGTGGGACGACGATGATTTATGGATGCAGTGCGGCGCTATTGGCGAAGCCGCAGGACTTGAGTGGGGCGGCTCATGGAAGAGCTTTAAGGACAAGCCGCACATGCAAGATGCTTTGGGGTTGAAAATAGAGGACTTCATCGCTGCAAAGGACGGAAAATGAACGACTTTCTACTTAACATCGCCCCCACGGTTGCCAGTGCGTTACTCGGGCCGCTGGGCGGCATGGCGGTTGCTGGCCTTGGTAAGATATTTGGCATTGACAACGCCACCACTAAGGACATTACCAAAGCCATCGCCGAGGGCAAGATTACCCCCGACCAACTAGCGGAAATCCGTAAGCTGGAACTACAGTACCAGAACGACGAGCTAGAGCGTGGGTTCAAGTACAAAGAGCTGGAGTTCAAGGACATTGACAGCGCACGCAAGATGCAGATGGAGACCCATTCGTGGGTGCCTGCTGCCCTTGCCATGTTGGTGACGCTGGGCTTCTTTGGCATACTCATCTTCTTAGTGGTAAACAGTTCATACAAACCGACCGAGCCGCTGCTGGTCATGCTGGGTAGCTTGGGCACCAGTTGGACCATGATTGTGGGGTTTTACTTCGGGTCTAGCCGTGGTAGCCAAGTAAAGGACGCTTTGCTTGCCGCAGCGCCACGGGCAAAGTAGCTGTGACCAATCGAATAGCCCCTAGGCTGCGTTACAGCACTAGGGGCTAGGGGGTAGGTGCTTGGCGGGCTTTGCGCGGCTTATAGCCCTTGCGGACGCAACCCCAAGAATACAGGAAACCGTGGTGCGTCCTTGCTACCAGTGGGGAAATACTTGTATTTTACCACGGCACCCTTCAAGGTATCTTGATGCGCCCAGAACCAGTCGCGGTCGTTGTCGTCGAATCCGGTGCCGATGTTGAATTCGACCCCTTTATATGTTCCATTAGCCCCGCGCACGACAAGCGCCCCGAGGTCATTGCGTCCAACCATATTTTCTTGATGAGAGCTACGCTCTGTGTGTCCCAGAGCGTTGGTGGTTGCGGTGTTGGCGTTGTGCATCCGCTCTTCGAACCCGATAATTTCTGCTTCTGCATCCTCAAACCTTTTCAACTTTAACAAGCTGCCTTCGCGGGCGGTGGCACGCCCGTACTTGTACAGACCTTTGTAACTGCGTATCATAACACCTTCGTACCCTTGGTCCAACATTGCTTGCTCATACTCAAGCAGCTTGGCGGGGCTGGTGATATGGCATTGCGGCACAATCTGTATGTGAGCGGGCAGCCCCATGTTGTGAATGTAGGTCTGCCGTTCTTCAAACGTAGCGTGCTCAGCCACGATGTCAAACACATGGAACGTAACCAGCGGCTCCCCATCAAAGCGGGATATTGCTGATGTTGTGCGCCGGAACACCGTAGCATCATGCTCGCCATAAATAAGCTCACCGTCCAAGCGGTCGTAACGCGACCCACTAAAGCGGTCAAACGTGAACTTGTTACGGATAGGCTTCAAGTTACGGGATACAAGCTGCCCATCCAGTATTAAGGCACGAATGCCATCTAGCTTGGGGCTGGCGAGTAGTGGGTATTGCAACGAGTAAACATCATTACACGTCGCGGAAAGCATTGGTTTCATACATTCTTCTCCTTTAGTTTGGTGTTCACATTCTTTACAGGGTTTCATTCCTCTCTCCCTTCAATCCCAAAGTAATGCGTTGGTTCCTAGCTGTATTGCCTTTCTACACTGCTCCACATCAAACATTCCTATATGGGCTTCGCGTTTTTGTAGATTCATAAGTACAGCCAAGTTTGCGTAGACCGCGTGGCGGCTTAATCTCCCTTCGCGCCAGTACGGGTCAATTGCTGCATGAGCTTTCATCTTCGCTGCGCGTAACTCCGCGTTCGCAAGTCTTCCAAGTGGCTTCTTCCCGGTGGTTGTCGGGTGACACCCTACATATGCATCGCATGGAGAACAGTGCCAAAACCACTTACCTGCTAAGTCTGGGCGGTGAGGGTAAATCACATTGCCTCCTACTAGCTTTGAGGGCTTACCGCAGTACGGGCAGTCACTCATTTGACTTGCTAACTTGTCAAACTTACTTGGATTGGCAATATGCGCTGGCTCAGGTCCGTAGTCATCAGGGTTTGGTTCAAAGTCGTAAGTGCTCATGTCTTCTCTCCTAGCCGCTCGCGCAGGGTGGTGATTGCAGCTTCGTATTGGTCGATAAGATCAGCACTTGGACAAACTACCCCAAAGTTATCCCAAAGTTCTTTCAGCGCCTTCAGTGCCTGACGCAGCAGCGCGGTGTCGTCGTGGGCACACGCCACCGGCTCCGCATCCTTCTGCGCGTGTTTGATGGCGAGGTTGCATAGGCGGCGAATCTCGTCTGGCCTACCGTGCATCTCATCCGTCCCTAGCGGCGTTAGGTAGGTTTGTATGCCAGCTTCCTTCGCCAGTTCGATGGCGGTTTCTTTGGTGATGTTCATTTCAATCCTCCGTTCTCTGCAATCGCCCTGTTGACTATCCCCGCGACATCATCAACATAGACGCCGTTAAGCACGTCATGGATACGGTCAAGTGCAGCTACGAGGCATTGGTTAGCGTAGATGGTTTGACGGTGGTCATCCGTCAGTTGCTGCGCTGGTGCTGTGTTGGCGTGGGTAGCGCAAGCCTCCTTCAGCGCGTTACGCTCATCCCGCATATCAAGGTACTGTTTCCGGTCAGAACGCATCTGCTCCAGAAGCAAATCACGCTCGGCAGTCAGGTGATCGTGCATCGCCATCATTGCGTTAGCGAACCAAGCGATCATCAACTCCTCAGAGTCAATCTCGACGCCATCGTCGGACCAGACTTTGTATTTCTCACAAAAGAACTTAGCCCACGCTCTTGCGTCGGGGTTTGTGTGGATGCTCATGTCGTATGTAGTCATTTCCCTGCTCCTATAACTGCCAGCGCATCACGCTCGGCAGTCAGGCGCTCGATCAGCAGTGCTTGTGTATCAGACACATTGCGCTCCTGCTCAAAGAGTTGGCTTAGGCGCTCGATTTTTTCGTCCCGGTCTCTCAGCAACTTGTCGCGCAGGGTTGCAACTTCCACAATGTCGGCTGCGTACAAATGCACAAGTTTTCCTGAGCCAAATCGCCCAAGCAGCTCCGTCAACGACTCTGTGCCTGTAAATTCAACCCGTCCGCTACTAGTCGAGTGCGTTGCTGTTGCTATAAACTCTTGCTGCGGTGCTGCGTTGATTGCTCGGCTATGTGCTGCGTTCTGCCTGTCCCGCTTCTCTGCCGTATGACGTTCTTCCAGTGAATGCGGCTCCCCCATAAATGTTGGTGAATGTTGTTCGTGGATTGCGTTCATTGCGCTGCGGTACTCAGACAAAACTTGCATTGCCGACTTGTACCATTTGTTGCTGTATGCCCCGTCGCTCAGTACGCACTCAAGCTCAAGAGCCATTCGGTGAGCAAAACGGTCGGCTACCTCGGTCATTGGCTCCTGCTCTGGCTGTGCTAGTGCGGTAAAAAGATGCTCTCGCGCTTCTTGTGCAGTTGTGTTGCCGAGACTGTTGCCATCTTGGTTGCCATTGCCGAGCTTGGATAGTTTGTCCAACGCCTCCAGCGCCTGCTGCATTACTTCTTTGTTGTTCATGGTTTCTCCTTTAGCTTTGCCAGTTCAAGGGCCGCGTGGTGGTAAAGGTTGTGTCTCTCTGTTGCTATGCGGTGCATCTCGTACAGCCGACTCATGCAGGCTTCAATACCTCTGTTGAACTCATCTTCCGCATCTTTCGTATCGTCCCTCCCTGCCTGCTGTGCTGTCATGGTGGTGGTTGGTGGTAGGCGTAGTAAGTTTGTCATTTCAATAACCTCCAGATTGCTTCCCCTTTCGGGGTAAGCGTATAACGATATGGTGCACCTCTGCGTCGGACGTATTCTTTCCTCAACATACGAGTCAAGATATTCTTAGCGCCGGGGTATAGGGCCATCGAATCGGCCACGGTCAAGGGCTTGGTGTAGAGAATTTTAATGAGCTCCCATTCAATTGGGGTAATCATTTCTTCTCCTCCTTGGGTGGGTGGCACCGGGGGCACTGGTCTCGCAGCGACTTAACTGCGAACACAAACCCGCATCTACCGCATCTAAGAGTTAGCATCGTAGGGTGCCTTTAGGGAAAGTGTGTAGCCAACTACCCGGCCCGTAGCATCCTTAATGGCGGCATGGCTCAGGCGCTTGGGGTACTGGTGCCGGGTCATGTAGTTGCGCACGGTCGCTACGGCTATGAACTGGCACTGTGCATCGTACGGCCCCTTCTCTAGCAGAGAAAGAAGGCGTGGTATGTCAAGACTGGTCTTGCTTTTTGTTGGTAGCAGCTTCATGGTATTCAGTCAATCGTTTAACGCGGGTGGCGTTGTACGCTACGATACTGGTGGCGTAGTCGCGAGCAGTTTCGGCCTCCAGCTTGTTGCGGCGGGCATCCATCAGCTCAATGGCGACCAATTCTTCCGGGGACAACATGCGGAAGATTCCCATAATCTTCTTCAGCACGCTGGCACCTTGATAGCTTGGGGATGGGGTTGCCGTTGCTTGGCGGCGACGCGCTGCCCATTTACGATGCTGGGCAGCTTGTATGCGTCATGTGCGCCCGGTCGGGGGCATGGTGCGAAGGTGAAAATGTAGTGTTGCGGATGCATGATTACTCCTAGTTGCGCCCCGGTGTGGTGCGGTAGGGTAATTATAGCACGCTTTACTTTTCACACTTATGCGGCCCCATGTCGGATGTGGTGTACTTGGTCTTGCAGTTTTCACACAACATACGATACATATTGCCCGGTAGATACTCTATAATGCGGGTAGAGCTCTTAGGCGTGCTGGGGTCTGGGATGTACGGCGGGTCTGGAATCTTAAAGTAATGGTCCGTCGTTTTAACATTGATGGTCTTCTCACCGTACTCAAGCTCCATCAACTTCTCACCGTACTCAAGCTCCATCAACTTCTCAATGAAGTGAATCGCCTTCTCCAAGTCCTGCTTGCCGTTCTTCAGGTGATAGCGTTCAAGGTACTTGGTGGCACACCCCACAAAGTACCCCCGACCGTAGAGACGGTAGACACGGTCCCAGTGTTGTTCGCCCTTACTGTCAAGTTTGTAGTGTGTTCCGGCTACCTGATTATCATTCGCTGACATGCTCTCTCCTTTCTGCCCATTCAAGAAATGCTACCTTCCAATCACAATCGGCCATAGCCTGCGCCATCTGCCGCCATGTACGCCCACCGACCTTGCGGGCATCGTAGGCGTGCTTCAACGGCCCCACCACGTAGCGGAAGAAGTGCGTAAGCTCCGCAGGTTGCCCCCGTACCAGATTTGCGCAGTCCATAAGGAAGTCATCTACTCCTTCGTCGGGCTGTAGCAGGGGTACGATGGGCGGGTACTGGCGACCATTTTCAAACGCGGGTGGCTGGTCTAGCCACTTGGCAACAAGGGGCACGTCCGTATAGGCGTGGAAGTTGTTGCTGAATTGTCGGTACACCCCTACCGGCACGCCGACGCCCAAGGCTATGAGTTCCTGCAAGATACTGAAGTGTACCGCGTTGGCTCCGTAGGCACCCCATAGGGCATCGTTACTGCGGCAGCACACGGTCATGTTCAGCACGTTCTCACGACAGTCGAAGTAGATATGCGTGTTGCAGGGGCGGTCACGCTTGGTTACGTTAAGGTCGGCAGCAGCGGCCCACATCTGGATAACCGCTTGGCGACTGCTGGGGGTGGTGCGTAGTTCCTTAATCACTTCCAGCACTTGGTCAAAGCCAAACATCTTGCGCCAGCGGTAGCCATACGCCCCGTGGATTTGCCCATTGGTCTCGGCATACTCCTGCATCCGCTTGTTGTACGATAACAGGAACTTGACGTCATCCGCCCCAGCCAGCATCCATAACGCTTCTAGCAGGTGGAACGTTGGGTTAGCGTCACGCTCCGCGTTAAACACTATGCGTTCCTGCGGGCATAGGTACTCGGTAACTACGGGGCCGGGGGCCACCACTACCGGCCCCGCACGACTATGCTCACGCACACCAGCAGTCTTTAGCCACCAGAAGCCTTCGCTAAGAGCTTCCTCTACGTTTCTAACTACGATTAGTCTGGTCATACTTATTCCTTGCACGCCCGCCTTCACGGACGCGGATGTACTTACTAAACTCACACATACAGTTCTGCATGTCCTGCGCGTGTATTGGCGCAACATAGGGCAGCAGCAGCGGGGTAACGTGCGCCGTAACGCCCGCTAGGGCTGCGTCAAACGTGCTTGGGGTACAGGGGGCACCATAGTATGCCAAAAGCCCCTTAAGGCTACCCGGACCCGGCACGGCAAAAGCCCACCAATCACTTGCCGTGGCAAGCGGATGCCCCTTAATGTTCTTAAGATCAGCCACTACCTGTCCTGCCAGAAAGCTGCCAAGCCCGTCAAAGGAAGTGAGCTTAGCAAACATCTTTTCACAGGTGGATTCAAAGAACATATGGTCATTATCCTTCACAGTCTGCACCACATGATCAATCACATAGTCTACCTTGTCCATGCTCTTTCCACAAGTGGATATGGTGTAGGCATTACCCCAGATGCGGTCATCGTGCCGTAGGGTCTTTAGAATAGACTTCACTACTTGTAAGTCACCAGCCTGTACAGCATCTTTAACGGCCTCCAGAGTGCTGATGCGATTAAGCATACGACCCAAGACAACGACCCAAGCAGGAACAGCAGGGCGGCTATAGACAGCACAGCCCCTAATGTAACGAGTAACCTTATCGTCTTCACGGTGTACATTGCAGTACCTCACATTCGCCATGTTGGGGTCGGTAGTCCAAGGACCGGGGGTACCGGACTCTTTGCGTTGGCGTATCGCCTCACGTTCGTTAATCCAGTAGGCTAGGTCAGCCGTGCGGGGATATTCAACTAAAGGATTCATAGCCCAAGTCCTTTCGCCAACAGCGTTACTTGATCCTGTATCTCTTTCTCAAAGTTGCGCACCCAGCGAGCTTGTTGGTCCGCAACAGTTTTACGGGCATCCATCATCTCTTTCTTGGTCTCTTCGTACAGAGCATAGTCCCGTACATCGTAGCCATACTGCGCCAGCGTACGTACGCAGTCAACCGTAAACACCATCGGCAGGCCCACACTCAGCATCTCATAGAACCGGGTGGCAGGCTGGTGATTTTTATTGGCAGATCGGTAGTCTTGCAGGTACAGTCCCATGCCGTGCGTACTGAGTATGCGATGAAAGTGATCTTGCGGTATGGGGTCACGCCGGTCAACGTGGGCGTACTGGTCAAACTTCTTGCTGGTGCTACTTACTATCCACGCAGGCAGTAAGCGGTCAACAAACAGGAAGGAGTCCGTGCGGTGTTCCCTAAACGCGCCATAGTAGAACCATGTCTGGTTCTGTAGTGGGGCGCGGGGCAGGTCGGGGATGTACCCCAAGGCATTCCAGTTCACAAGCGCCGACTTGTCGGTAGCGTACTGGTGTTCCCCGCATGTAGTCCAGTAGTGGGGCACTAGCCCACGATCTGCAAACGCCTTGCGGAAAGGACTTTGCGCATCACTTTCGGCTTTAGGGGGTGGCAGGGTGTAGTCGTTCTGTACCCATACCACTTCTTTAGCCTTGGTCACAGCCTGTGCCAGTTGGGGAAGGCACTTGCAGAATAGTGTGCTGCCATTCACAATAAAGAGGACGTCTAGCTCTTTATCACCAATCTGTGGCCCATCAAGCAATTCCACCCCTAGAAAGTCAGATAGCCAGCGTGCTATGCGAACGCTGGCTATGGTAGAGTTAGGCTTGACAGGCAGCAACGAGAAAATTGCTGCTTTAGTCATGGCGGGATTAGTCGATAGTTTCTTCTTGCGTGGCTGCTGCCAGTTCGTTTTCAGCTTCCACGGCTTCGGCAGACTTGGCTTTCTTAGCCTTGGGTGCCTTAGCTTCCTTGGGGGCTTTGGGCGCACGCGCAGCGCGTGGGGTGAGTTCCCCACCCAGCGTCACACCGTCCACGGCAAGGTAGCCGCTACGGATGTCCCAGCGCAGGTCGCCCAGAGTACCACCAGCAGCAAAGTAGGCTTCCACGGTTTCAGCGCCCAGATAGGCGGCAAAGCGGTCAAACGTAGCGCGGCCCTTAGAACGCGGGTTGCTGGTCACAAACCATGTGATAGCAGATTCTTTCTTGATGTCGCCAACGATTTCAAGATGCTTGCTGTGCTTGAACTTTTGGGCCGGAGCTTCCTCAACCGGGCGAGAAATAACGGAGGGATCAACTACTGCGGTCTTTGCGGTGGGCTTCTTTGCCATTTTCTTTCCTTTTGGAACTACGATGTAGGAGGCATCTACACCGCTAAGTTTGAACCCTTAATGCTCTAAGGTATGGGTAAAATTATACCATGCTTTTATTTCTTGCGCTTCAAGAATCCCCTACGCGGGAGTAGGGTACTTTGACTCCCGCAACTCTTGCAGAAGTTCCATAAAGTCTATCATTTCTTCCTCGCGCTCCCCAAGGCGCTTCACAACTCGCTCGTCAACCGTGCCGCGTGCCAGCAGGCGGTGAATTACTACGCTGGAGTGGCTACTGCCTTGCCGCCGGATGCGGTCAATTACTTGCAGGTAGTCAATCAGCTTCCACGTAACACCAAACATCGCTATATGCCCGCAGACGTCTTGCAAGCCATCAATGCCTAGCGATATAGAAGCCGTGCTGCCCAGCACTACGGGGTGCCCACACCTGCGGAAGCGTTCAATAGTCTCGTCATCCTTCTTAGCATTGCCAGTGCTGATGCAGGGCCAGCCAAACCGTTCCGTAAGCACGTCACGGTCTTCCTGGAACTCATAGGTTACAATCAGTGGCTCACCGGCCAACTCCTCAACCAAGGACTCTAGGTTTTCTATCTTTTCATCATGCACGCGGGTAATGGAGTGGTCGTTGCCGTACACAAAGCCGTTCGCAATTTGGCGGCACTTGCTGGAGGCCACAGCAGCGTTCGCAGCTACAATGGTCTTGTCCTCAATCCGCATAATCATATCATCTTCTGCCGCGTTGTACACCGCTTGAGCAGCGGTTGGCAGTTCAATGTATCGGTCGTCAAATACTACGCTAGGCAAGTCTGGTATCTCATGCCGGGACACCCGTAGCATATATGGGGCGATTTTATCGCACACATCCTCAAAGGCACCCACGTTGGGATAGTAGGTGTACTTGTCCCAAGGCTTTTGGTGGAAGTACCGCGCTCGGTATGCGGTAATGAAGCGCCCCAACGACGCTCCCTCGTCCAGCAGGTAGGTTTGCCCGAATATATCCTCAAGCCCCGTGGGGTTGAGCGTACCTGTGAGGATGTACCGGCGCTTGAATATGGGCAGCACATTCCTCATTAGCTTGAAGCGGTTGGTGCTTGTGTCCTTAAACTTGGTGGACTCGTCTACAAACAAGATGTCAAACTTTTCCCGCAGGAACTTCGTGCGGGCGGGGTTGGGCTTGTGCTTGGCATCACTACCGAACAGCCAAGTAAGCCCCTCAGGGTTTACCACATAGATGTCATAGTCGTTGCTTTGCAGCAACGCCTCTTTGTCTTTGCCATGCAGCACGCAGACTCGCAGGGTTTTGAACTCGTCCCACGTTTTATGTTGCCGGGGCCAGACATTGTACGCAGGCTTGAGTGGGCAGATTACTAGCGTTTTCTTAATCAGCCTACACTCTAGCAGTAGCTTGATAATAGCGTAGGCTATCGTAGTCTTGCCAAGACCGGGGTCCAACAGGAACCCGGCGCACGCCTGCCCAAGCCCGAGTCTAATCCCGGTTTCTTGGAAGGAGCGCGGAATGTAAGGTTTTGATGGTACTGTCCACATTGTCATGTATCTCCGCTATGAAGCCAGCATCAGCAAGTGTGCCAATGCGGAACTTTTGTAATGCCCGAGCCGCTTTGCCCGGTGCCTTGAACTCAATAAACACGCACTTGCCTCGGCAGAGGAAAATGCGGTCGGGCCAGCCAACTTCACCCATAGGGGTAAACTTGATGGCGAGTATGCCGTTGGCTTTAGCCCACTCGCAGACTGCCTTTTCAACTTGGCTCTCCCTCATGTACCAAAGCGGCAAGGACCGCCCTTCTTTTTACTAAAGTCGCACCAGTTGCAGCCGAAGCTAGGCTTTGGCGCACAGAACTCGTCACGCAACATCATAGCAATTCGTTCATCCCACAGCTTTTTCAACTTCTCTACTCCGCTGGCGCTGGCCGAGATTTTTTGAGGAACTTCGGTGTCCTCAAGGTAGTAGGTGGTGACTTCTGCTTTTTCTGCTTTCCAGTTGATTGCTGCGGCAACGGCATAGAGTTTGCGTTGGTCAACATGGGAATCTTTTGGCTTGCCTGATTTCCATTCGTAAACCTGTACAACCCCATCATTGCGAAAGCGAACAGCATCCAGAATAGCAATGCAAGCAGTAGTCTTCGCAGTAGGCGGGCTGACAGCCCAATCAACGTCGAACCCCAACTTCTTTTCAACATGACGATCTCCATTCTCATGGTTTCGTATTTCGTCAAAGACAGGGATGTACCTGCTATTGACCGCCCCATGCAACACACCTGGGTCGCCCATTTCAATATACTTTTCTACGCTGGCATGGATCTGTAGTCCACGCGCTGCGGCGGGGCCGGGTGGTTGCCGGGGTAACTTCAGCACGCTGCCAAACTTCCACTTGGCAGGGCATGAATTGTAGGTCTCCCATTGGGAGAACGACCAGCGGAGCTTTACCGGCTTTAGTAGAGATTGATCTGGTATAATGAACCCGCAGGTGCAGGGACTAGTCCCGCATGTTGTACATTCAGTCATTAACGGCCTCGTAGGTTGCTTCAAAGATGTTCGACTTGCATGGGTAGTTCTCACCCTGTACGCCTGTGATGATCCAATCGCCGGGGCAGACAATATGACCGCCCTCAAGCGTGTCAATCCATCCATGGATGTGCATGATGTTGCCGCAGTGCTTGCAAGCTGCATCCCCAGAAACATCGGGGTGTCGAAAGTAGCGAACCACTCGGCCTTCCCAGTCTTCAGGAATGACTCCTTCAGGACTCCACCGATCTTCTGGATGATCTCCATTTTTGAACCATTGGGTGGCCTCGATGACCACGGGCTTTTTACGAAACTTGCTCATGCTGCCTCCGGCTCATAGTGGTTGATGTCAGCCCAGTTGGGGCCAGCGTATCCTTCACTCCTGAAAGGTACATCAAAGCGGTCTTTGTCCATGGCATTGCGCAGGCGCACCATGCCAGCTTCTTTGTTGTCGGCAGGTACACTAATGTTCAATTCGTCATGCACCGCAGCAATTAAGAATTCATTGGGGTTGCGCTCGTTATCGTAATCAATAATGGACTGCTTGGTTTGATCGGCGCTTGACCCTTGGATAAGGTAATTAAGCAGTTTGTAACTAAGATCTCGGTCTGGGTTTGGCTCTCTGTAATAGACTCTACCTCCCCAAGTACGAATAAAGTCTCCCCGCTTGCCACTATTTCTAGTGCCAAGCGAGAGTTCACGAATTTCGGGGAGAGCAGCAAAGTAGGCGTTACGGAGCTTGGTTCCTTCATCTTTATCGACCCCCATGCTATCGGCCAGTTTGTCAACACCCATGCCGTACATAATTCCAAAGCCAATGATCTTCACGTGCTTACGCTTCATCTCAATCCCTGTTTGGGCTTTGATGATGGACATCACCGCAGCGTGCGGGTCAGTTTTAGGGTCTTTATTGAAGGCTTCAAACAGGCTACCCTCGGCGTAGTGCGACATAACGCGCATTTCCTGTGCGCTAAAGTCACGCTTTAGCCAGATGTGCCCCTCCTCGGGGAGTAGGTACTGGCGCATGTGCATCACGGGGTGGATTATGCGCTTAGTCCTATCAGCCTCAGCGGATAGGTACTGTGCGATTGCTGGCGGTACCACAAGGCTCTCAAAATCATTGGGCGGGTTTTGCAGATTGGGCGCTTTACAGCTCATGCGCCCGGTCTTGGTACCAGACATGTCACCGCCAGCGCCCTTCTCACCCCGCGTCTGGTTCCAGCTAGGGTGCAAGCGCCCTTCCTCGCTCATTGCTTGCTGTAGCCACGGGCCAGCGAACGTTCCAAGGCATGTTGAGAGCACACCCCGATACGCCATATAATTGAGAAGCTCAGAATCCCTAACCCGACCGACAAGATTCTTCCGGGACGTGGAGCGTTTTCCCGTTGGAGTAAGTACCCAATCCGTAACCATCCCAGCTTTATCAAGCGCATTCGCGAGCTCTGCGTCGCTGTCAATGTTGAACTCTCCCAGTGCTCCATAAACGTACTCCTCGGCCATCTTCATAGCAACCGTGTAAACTTCAATGTCTTGCCCCAAGTGGTCAATGTCCAGCCGCACACCGCGCTCAGTACTCTCTGCTAGGATTGGCGACAGTCGTTGCTCCCGCTGGTACGCAGGTATCATGCCCATCAACTCTACGCGGGGCCATAGGCGTTCATACAGGGCTAGGGTGCGGTCAACGTCGCCAATGGCGTACTTACCGCATAAGTCAGCCGGGGTTTTGCTGATGTATGCACCCCAGTCAGATCGCTTGGCTTGCGGAACGTTAGCCAGCACCCAATTCATTAGGTCCGACTGTTCGTCTGGTGGCATACCTAGCTCACGCTCGGCGCTTTGCTTAAGGCCAAAGCTCATGGCGTAGGGGTTGGTAAGGAACAGCAGGAACATGGTGTCATGCACCAACAGGGGGTCACTGGCAATGTAGCCAAAGTAATCGCGCAGCACGGCACTTTCAAACGCGGCGTTGTGGGCAAGCCATCCACCGTGCTGTTCGGCTTCCTGCATAAATTGCAGCACTTCGGCGCGGGCTACAGGCCACTCACAGTTGTTGCCGGTAGGGTGGCCCCATGCCAAGTATTTTGACGCGGTGTGAGGCTTTCTGAGCGCCACGCCCACGGGCTTTGGAGGCCTGTAACTTGGCGCAGGCCCAATAGCCTCGGTTTCAAAGTCAAGAACATACATTTTGATTCTCCAAGTGGGTGGGGGCAACTCTATAAAGCAAGAGTTTCTAGGGATAGGCGCTCTGGAGTCTTCACCGAAAACCAAGCGCCGTCAGCTTGCTAAAGGCCGACTCGCCCCCGATATAAAAAGACCCCGTACCGAATGACGCCACGCAGGGAGGAGACATGGCGGTTGGCAACTGACTGACATGGTACGGGGCATGAAACTTAATACTTCTTTTTGCCAGCAGCCTTCGGTGCCTCTTCCTCAGGCACGTCCTCGGCGCTGGAGTCATAGCCAATCAAGCTGATGCGGGTGGCTTCCTTGCGGCGGGCCTCAAGCGCGTCAATAACGTCGTCTCCACCAGCAGGCTTAATGCCCTGGAATTGGACAACAAACTGGCTCTTGGGGTCGGGCTTGGTAAACACGTCGGTAACTACAGCCCACGCAGGCAGGCCGATGCTGCCAGCAAGGATGTTGACGTACTGGCTATAGAACTTCACGCTCATAACGGGCAAGTCCATAATAGCCAGTTCGGCTTCCCTAATAGCCTTAATCGGGTCTTCGGCTTCCAGCACACTGGCGGGCATCAGCACAAGGCGGCGGCTTTCTTTGCAAGCCTTGCCACGCCCACCGTTGGGGTCGCTACCCCATTCGCGCTGCGGGCACCCATCGCACGTAGCGTTTTCCGGGTTGGAGACCACGTCGTCTGGCACCATGTTCTCATCTGCTTCAGCCAAGCTGAAGCAGTGCGGGTTCACAATGTTGTTGGGGTCGTAGCGACCCTTGTACAGTGCGTTCTTGTAGCTGGCAGCAAGGATAACGCAGGGCAGGCGGTTGTCCTTAACGGGCTGACCCGCGTAGGACACCACACCAGCCTTCAAGCTGATTTTGCTAAGGTTGGGGCGCTCAACAGCAGCGGCTTCCTTAGCTGCGGCGGCAAGATCAGCCAAGCGGCTGGCAGAGGGGGCGTTAGCTACGGCGGTCGTAGCGGGTTTGGTCACGGCGGTAGTAGCCATTATTTTACTCCGGTCTTCGTAAGTTTGTAAACAGTGAAAGGAACAACGCCGGGAATGGTTTCACCCGCAGCCCAGCGCTCTTTGATAGCGGCCCTTCCGGGTCGCTTCTCAAACAAACTGATATCATCAGTCTGCTTGATAAATGCCCAAAAAGCCTGCCAGTCATTGACCGTGGGTTCTTGGGTTGGTGTAGGCAGGCCGTAGATAACAGCCTTTCCACCGATGCTGCTAATCTGCTGGCGCAGCATCTGCTCAATAATCGTTGCTTCAAGCGAGGACTCAGTAGTCTTCAGTTCCTTGGCTACCTTGTCGGCAGCAAGGCGCTTGGTCTTTACGGCAAAGTGTTCGTCACAGAGCTTGCCTAGCTCCGTAGCATTCAACGCTACAAATTCAGTGCTCATTTTGAATCTCCTGCGAGATAAGTTCCAGTACCGGGGTAGCCATAGTCACAGGGCCAGTGCTGTCAATAGTGTGCAGGGTGTGCAGGAAAAGCGAAAGGTTGGGGCCAATGGGCTCGTAGCCTTCGCCCGCAATACGCACATCATTGATGATGGGCTTGCTCACACCCGTTGCGGGCATGTACTCTACGTGCAGGAACACTCCCGTGGGGTGTTCAAATAAGTGTTGCTTCATAGTTAGTTCCTTGTTGCGCCCACAGTGGGCGCAGGGTTAAATTATAGCAGGTTGCCAGTATCAGGCTATTCCATGTCTCCGTCGTACGGATGACGGCGTACCGGCCTTGCCGGTACCGGCACGCCAACCGCAGCACTAGCGGCGTGGTCGAGTGGGGCCGTAGGCCGCTCACAGCGGGTAGGTTGGGGGCTATGTAGCAGCAGCCCACACAAAGCCGCTTTAAGGCTGTCATATGCAGCGGCTTTGTTCAGGGCTTCGTTAAGAAGCTCACGTGTGTCAATGCCATTGTTGGCCAGCATCCTAACCAATGGACTACAGTGATTGTAGGAAAGCATCACAAGGTCCAGCCGCGTGGCAAGCTCCTTCTCACCAGCAGTGCCGGTGAGGTACGCGTCGCGTATCAGCTCTTCGTTTGACTTCATGCTACCAACTCCTCGCACTTGGCCCACAGGCCAACGTTAATCTTGGCAACGGGGCCAATGGCTTCAACCGCACGCACGCGGGACTTGCGTCCGGTAAACAGGGACTTGGTGTCCATGCCGCCCTGCATCACGTTCTCCTGGATGCGGTTCAGTACGTGCCATGCGTCCATTCCTTCGTCCAAGGGGCGGCGCACATTCAGAAGAAGTCCCGCTTCGAAGGGCCGCAGACCCTGCCCGTAGCGCAGGGTCATGGCGTGGCCGGCCAGTTCGTAGCTTTGGGCTTCCGTAAGCACAGCAGTCTTAAAGCCTTCGATCTGGCTAATCATGCGTGGGAAGTCTTCCTCAATGATGCGTACAGCCACATCAATCACTTCCCCCGTGCTGCGCCCTTTGGCGTGTACGATGCGGTGCGCCGCAATCTGCTTGCCGGTGGTCATGCCGTTGCTACAGACCAGTCTAAAATAACCGGCGGTCAGCGTGTAGGCAGCGGTACCATCGTGGGCGTTGGTCAGCACAAGTTCGCCAGTGCCTTCGGCAGCACCACCGTAGCGGTTGCGTTCGTGGTCAATGGGGCGCAGTCGCAGACTGTGACGGCAAAAGCCTTCCTTGCTAATGTCACGTACACGGTTCTGGCTGGCTTCAAACACGCCCCAGCCTTGCTCAAGCAGACGCTCCAGCGGCTTGATGGTGGGGATGTACTCGTAGCGCGGGCCACGAGTATGATGCGGCTCGGCCGCAAATACGGCGGGGACATGCTGCTGGAGCGCAGCAAGCGACAGGGCGCTGCCTGTGCGAAGGTTCAAAATACGTTGGGCCATTTTCAGTAACTCCTAGTTAGAACAAAAGTAAGGACTATCGAGACTCTGCTTCCAACTTTATTACGCAGCCTAGGAAGGTAGGAATCGCTGCGGCGGTGCCACCTTGCGGCACCCCGGGGTTATTATAGCACGCTATACTAGTCGCATTGCAGCGCGTAAATCGGCTGCTCAACGACCTTTACGCCGGTTTGGATGCGGTGGCACGTCACGCCCTCACCTTCGTCTATCGGGGCGATGGCTTGCAGCGTGAGCCATGAATGCTTGCTGCTGCGGAAGGTGCGGGTCGCTGACCACGGTTGATCTTCTGTGCTGTCAAAGTCAAGCCCAAGGCGGGCCTCCAGCAGCTCAAGCACTTCGGTAATGTGCTTCATGCTTTTCACTGGTACGCACAGGTAGACGCTGTAGTGGTACGCATACACTTCGGTACGTGGTTCGCACGCCACGATATCGTCAACAATCTTGTTGAACTCCTTGGGGACGCTATCCTTCAATTCCTTAACAGACTTGAGACTTTCTTTGAGCTCGCTAGTGCGGTAAGCTAACGCATCTTTGAGGGACTTCATAATCTTTCTCCAGTTAGTACATGATTGGCACTGTGCCAACCATGTACCTATTATAGCAGGCTTTATAGTCCACGCCGGCTCAGTTGCAGGGCAGACTCCTTAGCGGAAGTGTGCGCCCAGTCGTTGCTTAGGGTGTTGAATGTACACTTGACACGCCACGGGGAGCTCTCATCGTCCCGCACTTCTACAAAGAGATCGTCCCCATCAAACGGGGAACCCTCTAGCCGGGTACGGACAGTGGGTGAGTATTCTTTGATCAACATCACTTGCTCCTTAAGTATGTGAACTCCCAAGTGGTTAGCTTGGGATCATTGTTAAGTCTTTGAAACTCTCGTACGTACCAGTCGGTACTGTATTGCTTGGCCCACTTGGGGAAGTGGCGCTTCCATTTAGCGGTTACGTGCTTCTTAGCCATGTTATTGAATCCAGAAAGCGTGCCCACGCAACACGAGGGTGCTACGCTGGCGCAGGTCGTACACGCGGCGGATAAAGCAGCGGAGTTCGTACTCCGTCAGTTCTTCCCCATCAAGCTCGGGTTGGAACCATTGGGTCACCTCGTTAATCAGCACTTGGATGGCTGTGTTGAGGTCCGGTACTTCTACCGGGTCTACATCTGGTTGGTAGCCAGCGTCGTTGTGACCTACAATCAGTGTCATGCTGGTGCTCCCACAAGGCGCAGGGCCTCACGAATAGAAGCCAACCGTACTTCTGTACGGCGTATGGAGCGCAAAGGAGCATCAGTAGCCCGCTGCGTCTCTAGCCACGAGGCTAGTTTCTCCTCCCACCCGAGTGCCCCCTCGTATGAGAGCGAGTTATTGAGAACCTTTAGCCAATTCTCTACAATCTTGGGATCCATAATTACCTCCTTACAGTGTAATGCCGAGCAGTGCGGCGTACTTGGTGAGCGTAGCGGGCCGGATGTGAAGCAGCGTGGGGTCTACCGTGTAGACTTGGGATGTTTGCTGATACGGTACGCCGGGGCCGGTAGAAAACTTATCGCGGCGACGGTTAGACCGATGATACCACACATACGCAGCGATTACGAACCGTTCGTTAGGTGACTTGTCAGGGAACGCAGCGGACACCACGTTGAATGTGGGGATCCGCGTTTTAGCGTAGTAGAACCGGAACACCATGTGGTTGACGCTGTGCTTACCGACGCGGTAAGGCTTGTATGAATAAGACATAATTACCTCCTAGTTAGTACATGATTGGCACTGCGCCAACCATGTACCTATTATAGCAGGCTTTATAGTCCGTGGGCTTTTAAGTGGTTCCCACACACGGCGGGGTCTTGCCAGTCTTGGTAAGGAACGTCTTGCCTAGGTATGACCCACCAGCGATTCACACCAGACTTAGATTTGATTGACTTTTCACGATTAGCACGCACAAAGTTCTGGTTACGCAGCTCGTTGGCAAGTGCGTCTATTTGGCCTTTGGCGGGGTCGGTGCCGTAGTGGAACAGGGCAAGCTCCTTGGCGGTGAATAGTACACGCCCATCGGTCAGCGGGGGTAGGTGTAGCTCGGGCTCAGACCGCAACTGGGCCGCGAAGCGTTCTACGGGTGAGCGTGCAGCGTCAATGACCTGCTCCTTCCAGACCGTGGTGGGTGCCCACGCAGCGGGGTCAAACCCGGTGGTGTCCCTTTCCAACAGGTACGCGTAGATAGCCGCAGCACCAGCGTTAGACTCCAGCCACGCGGCAAGGGGTCGCCAGTAGTCCTGCATACCGCGCTTGTCGCAGGCATGGCTTACGGGCGACCAGCGTATGATGGCAGCACGTCTATCATCCTCGTCTAGCTTGATGCAGTCGTAGTAGTTGCTGGTGATGGCGATGTTGCTTACGTTCTTAATCTTGTATTCTGGGTCACCCTTCCGGTTCACGGTCATGGTGTTGTTGGTGACCAAGCCCTTGATCTTCTGATTAACCGAGTCAGCCGAGGATGGTGCACGCTTCAACTCGTCTGCATGTATGAACTGCTTGGCAGCGTAAAGGGACGTGAAGGAGGAGCGTAGCTCATCGTTACTGATCTTAACAGCGTTCGGGCCATAGATTGTGTGCAGTGGACGCAGGAACAAGTCCTTGCCCGTACCGCTGGGGCCAAAGATCAGCAGCAGCGTCGTCATCTTGGCACCGGGGTTCTGTAGGGGGTAGGCCAACCAGTCTAGCACCCACTCCTGCAAGTCCTCGTCGCCAAGGTTGTTAGCCATCAGGCCTAGCCATGCGTCAACGCACGCGTTGCCCTTAGCGGACCCCTCGGGGTCTAGGCCCATACCGCGCCAAGTGTTGAGGTGCTGGGTGCCGGACTCTCCGTTGCAGACGGTGGGCTGTCCCGGCGCATACACCAACGACTCGACCTGCAACTTCCTCTCGTCCTTAAGCCAGAGCTTGGCTACGTTAACGTCCTTTAGGTTGCCGTCGGCTGTGGGCACTTGGGCTTGATAGTGGGCGTACACTAGCTCGGTAAAGGCGTTAGCGGTCATTAGCGCACCGGACTGGATATCGGCCACTCGTGACAGCGTGCGTACCACAGCAACCTTGGAGTTTAGGGCGAACTTCATAAGCTCAACTTCGCTTATGTCTATTGCCTCTAGGTCGGCATTGGGGGTGGCTAAAAATTCCTGCGCAGTGGCGTCGCCTACGGCAACAGCGTAGTCGTCAAAGCCGTAGTCCTGCCCACCGAGTATGTCGGGGTCGGTGCGCATCCGCAGTATCTTGGCGGTGCGTCCGGTTATTTCCAGCAGCTTGGCAGCTAGTCGCTTAGCTGCCTCCTCAATCTGGAAGCTCGTGTTAATGTTCGTGTCAAACAATATCACTGGCTCAAGCTCAAGTGCTTTCCATGGGATGTCACGTATCTCGGGTAAGAGTGCGATGGCGTGCTTGCGGCTTGACCAGCCCCACACACCATTCAGGCCAATGGAGTAGTGGCCGAGCCGTGCGCCGTTGATTGCCTTAATGCACGACTCGTGGAAGAACACACGGGCACCACGGGGTATCTGCTGCCAGTTGGGTAGACTGGCACTTGTGGCGGTGGGCAGGTACGCTGCGGGTGGTGTGTTTGGTGGGCAGAACATCTTGCCACCATGCGACACGGCCTTGGCTGTGTCTATAGCTTCTTGGAAGCTATGTATGACGCGGAGACTTCCCTTGGAAGTCTCAGGTGCTGAGGCTCGTGGTACGAGTCGTGCGCTCCACCACTCAATTTCAAAACCCAGCGGACTGTGGTGTGGGAATACTATGGCGTAGCGGTCGTCGGGGTAGGCGTTGGGTGTACCACGCGCCTGTTCCATTAAGGCTTGAGCACTTAGGATTTTAAGCTCTAGCTCTGCTGCTAGGGTTATGCTGATGCCACGTTTACTTAGATAGGAGATGACCTCGGCTGGCGTTACGCTCGCATGGGGAGCAGTGCCCTTTACCTGTGAGTAGGCAAGCATGTTATAATACCCTTGTTCTAATTGGCTGGAGGCTTGCCGCCAGCAAAAACCCATAAACCCGCCTAGACTTCAGACCCCTAGGGCGGGTTTTTATTTTAGCACAGCAGGGGGCTCTGCCACCGGCTGCTTTATACTAAGCCTTGGGCTCTGCCGCCAGAATATTGTTCTCCAGCCTTGTGGACTGCCCGCGCCCATACCAGCTATCTAACTCTAGGTTGGGGCCAGTCCGTAAATAGAACTTATTGGCAGACCGCTCGACCTCGCACATAAGCTCTTGGCCTGAAGGGGTAAGCACAATGAATTTCCATATCGCATTCTTACGCGCCATGTAGTGCGGGTACGTCACTTGCTTGATGCGGCTGGACGTACGACGGAGGAACAGCGTGAGGCGTGCTATGGGGTCGGTTATAAACCCGGTGTTGGGACGCATGAAGTCAGGTCTTTGGTTAGGTTTTGGCATCTTTGCTCCTGGTAGCAGGGATGGTAGCAAGGTATCAACCTGCTTGCTACCGCGTAAGCTGTTGTATTGTATAGTGTTTTTGGCTCTAGTAGCATGGTAGTTAGTAAATTACCTACTCAATACGTATGAAATGTAATTGTAACAATCATATAGTACTTTTATATATATAAAGTTGGGGGGGTATGCTACCAACTACCGGACCAAAAAGCCCTTATAAAACAACAGGTGTATTTTGGGGGCTTGCTACCAGAAGGTACATTCTATATGCTTGTAACGCATATAGAATGCACCCCTTATGCGAAAGCGGAATAGTCTTTGGTGGGTCTTGAGGTTTTGAGTGGAGAGTTGGAGTGGTTTTTGCCGCAACTCCGACCGCCCTGCCCCACCCACTTTGCTCCAAAAACCACCAACCTTGTCTATATACGCGCGAGTTAGAACCCCTCCCTAAAGTTCTAATGACTCAGAACTGAGAGCTGAGAGCTCAGTAGTAAGAGCTCAGTGGTAAGACCAGACCTGAAAAGACTGCGACCAGAGCTGACCAGACGTCACCCATAGACGCGCGAGGTAAGATCTCTCACTAAAGGATTTAATGATCAAGGGTCTGCTCATCTCTGCTCAGGTCCGGTCGGTCGGTCAGGCTTATATAAGTGGTGGCTTATATAAGTGGTGGCATATATAAGCGGTGGCTTATATAGTCGGTGGCTTATATAAGCGGTGGCATATATAAGCGGTGGCTTATATAAGCGGTGGCATATATAAGCGGTGGCATATATAAGCGGTGGCTTATATATGATGCAATAAAAAACCCCGGGGTTACCGGGGTTTGTTGTGGCGGATTATACTGCTAGTACGTACCCGCGCTTTAAGTATGCCGCCATGCTATGCCATGGTATGCCTGCTGCTTGTGCCTGCGCGGCAGTAAATGTTGCACCGAGCGCTTGCACCGACAAGCTGCATGGTACATCATGTTTGCCCTTACACGGTGTTTGCCCGGGTATTGTTAACTTTGCGCCAAGCATATAACTGGTGCCCGGTGCGACTGTAACCGGCCATGTACATTTTTGGCCCTTCGCTGCAATGCTAGGTGCCACGGCCTGCAATGCCACGCCCACGCTGTTTACCGCACCTACTGGCAAGCTTGCCAGTATTTTAGCAGCGGCGGCGCGCACGCCGGTTAGTGGTGCTGGTGCCGCTGGTGCCGCAAGCGCAGCGAACGGGTTGCCCACTGCCGTGGCGGTAGTGGTGGTGGTGGTGGTGGTGGTTTGCTTGGTTTGCTTGGGTTGCTTGGGTTGCTTGGTTGCCATAATAATTACCTTGTTAGTAAGTACAGCGCGCCACAATTAGCGCGCAAGTAAATTATAGCGTGCTATACCGTAAGCGTGCCGTAAGCCGGTGTAACTGTTTGTAACGGCAAGTACCGCGACACCGAAGACACCTAAGCGAGCGCCACGCCACTGACACCGAAGCAAGAAGCGAGCCAGACCAGACCTGAAGCAAGAAGCGAGCCAGACCGAGAGCTGAGCAAGAAGCTTGCCAGAGGTGACCCAAGGTACCGGGTGACCCAAGGGCTAATTTTGAGAAGAGCATAGAGAGGGGCGTAGCCCTAGGGCCGGGGTCGGTCGCAGCACTGAGCCCCCTGTCCTAAAAATTTTCGACCAAGAATTCGTACTGGGATCAGCACTAAGATCCTAGTTTTCGATTCAATGTTTTTGGACGCTTGCGCGTGTGGGCAGCCGAGTGCTATACTGTGGGGGCGCACGCGCACCCTACAGTACTCAACCCACACAGGAGAGCCCTCCCCATGAAGACCTTGCAAGACTACACTGCGTGGCCCAAGCACGTATGCGCTCCGCAGGAGTTCCGCAGCGTGCCCAACATTACCGGATGCCACGAGCTTGACGCCGTGATTGAGAAGGGTCTTGCCCCCGGCAAGACCCATAACCCGGACATCATGGTCCGGTTGAATATGTATGCAGGGCGCGGCGGCGGCGTGTACCAAGAGCGCACCGGGTACAACGGCTACAACCCCGACGAGATAGACCTATGACGGGTAGCCGCAGACCGCAGCCCAAGGCGGGGGCACACCGCCCCGGTGACTGGGTGTGGGCGCAGGCTGAGTACGAGGCGGGGAACATGTCGGTGCGGCAGATAGCGCAGGAGATCGGCTTTACCGACACCGCCGTCAGTGTGCGGGCCAGCCGGTTGAACTGGCAGCGCGACCCCGCCGCCCGCCAGCGCGTAGTGGCCGAGCGCGAACGCCTAGCCCGCCTAGCCCTGGAGGAGAAGCGGTCCGAGGTGATCGCCGTTACCGCTGCCATGCAGAGCACGGTGCTGGTCAGCCACCGGGCTGACATTAAGGCCGCACGTGGTCTAGCCGCCACCCTGATGCAGGAGCTTGCCGCCGTCACCGCTGGGTTGCCCGCGTTTGACGGGTTGGGCGAGGCGCTGCGTGCCGAGGACGACCGGGGCCGAGACAAGCTGAACGATATCTACAAGCGCGTGATCTCTCTTCCAGAGCGGTCAACTACGCTGAACTCATTGGTCAACGCCTTGAAGACACTGGTGCTGCTGGAACGTCAGGCATTCGGCATTGCTGGGCTGATTGAGGACCCCGAGGCCGTGCGCCCACCCGCCGAGGTGACACGTGGTCTGGACCAAATCATGCAGAAGTTTGACGCGGTGCTTGCATTGCAAGCGCCAGTACAGGGCACTTCCCCCGAGATCATAGTAGATGTTTCCGCAAAGAATTCTACAGCAGTTGCAGAGCGCGCCGTTTGACGCGGTGGCGCAGTTGTGGCACGTGCTGGAGTCGCAGGCCGGTGACCCGGCTAAGGCGTGGCTCAGCCAGAACGACAGGTACTACCTGCTCGTGCGGACGCTGAAGCGGGTAGACGCCATACACCCGTGGCTGTACGCCCGGTGCAGGGAGGTTGAGTCCGCGCCCAACGGGTACCTAGACCTATGGGCGCGGGAGCATTACAAGAGTACCATCATCACCTTCGCTGGGATCATACAGGAGATTCTGAAGAACCCGGACATTACCATTGGGTTGTTCAGCCACACCAAGCCTATTGCTAAGGCGTTCTTACGGCAGATACAGAAAGAGTTTGAGCAGAATGAAGATCTCAAGCTACTATTTCCCGACGTCCTCTACCCGAACCCCGCCCGAGAGTCCCCAAGCTGGAGCCTTGACAATGGAATCGTGGTTAGACGCAAATCTAACCCCAAGGAAGCCACTCTTGAAGCGCACGGCCTTGTCGACGGACAACCGACCTCTAAGCACTTCGCGCTCCTCGTCTACGATGACGTCGTCACGATCGAATCAGTCAGCACTCCCGAGCAGATACAGAAAACCACATCTGCCTGGGAGATGAGCGACAACTTGGGCAGCGCCGGGGGCCGCAAGTGGCACATTGGCACGCGGTACTCTTACGCCGACACCTATGAGACAATCATGGAGCGCGGGGTTGCCGTGGTGCGGAAGTACCCCGCCACTGACAACGGGAAGATTGACGGTGTCCCCGTGCTGTTCTCACAGGACACGTGGGACGAGAAGGTGAAGGCGCAGGGCGAGGCCACCATTGCTTGCCAGATGCTGCAAGACCCGCTGAGCGGGCAGCAGCGGATGTTCAACGTTGAAGACCTGCGGTACTACGAGGTTCGTCCTGAGACGCTGAACGTCTACGTGCTGGTCGATCCCGCCCGTAGCAAGAAGAAGAATTCTGCCAAGACTGGCATCTGCGTAGTGGGGCTTGACTACAGCATGAACAAGTACATGCTGGATGGGTTCAACCACCAAATGGACTTGCGCGAGCGCTGGGAGCGCACCGCCATGCTGTACCACAAGTGGAAGAACAACCCCGGCGTGCGGAACTGCTATGTGGGGTATGAAGCCTTTGGCGCTCAGGCCGACCTTGACTACTTTGAAGAACAGATGCGTAAGCCCGACGAGGGCGGGCAGTTCCCCATAGTAGAACTGGCGTGGCCCCGCGACGGTGAGGGGGGCAAGACCGACCGGGTGCAGCGCCTGTCGCCTGACCTCAAGGCGGGTAAGCTATTCATACCATACCCGACTGACACCAACAAGCTGACATCTACGCAGAAGCGGTTTGCTGCCACGGGGCAGGAGTACCGCATCAGTAAGGCCGTGCGACGGAAGACTAAGACCGGTGAGATCTACGACGTGGTTGCTGACCTAAAGCAGCAGATTCACTTCTTCCCCCACGGTGGGCGGGTTGACTTGATTGACGCCTTAGCCCGTATCTACGATATGGAGCCGAAGGCACCTAGCTTCCGTGAACCGGACTACGCTGAGCCTGAATTTACCTAGTGCTTGCGCGTCGGCTGTAAATGCTGTACATTACCGCGCATGGGCCAAAGCACTCAACCAAGCAGCACTCTAGCTGATCTTAATCAGATCAACTCTAAGGTGACTACTCGTACTACGAGCTGGCTAGACTTGTCTATGCGGGCGTGGGGTGCTGAGTTCAAGGCACCAGACCACGGGATTTACGAGTTCAGCAATGGGCGTAAGTTCGATTCAACCGACCAATCTGACGAGGGTATCTATGGACCTTGATCTCATCTACAAATCCCGTATCGGCGAGAGTCACGAAGCTGGCTTGCAGGCCGTGTACGACGCAGGCTTGACCCACGCAGCGCAGGCGTTCGTAGCCTCGGAGCCGATTCCCGCCCCGGCACCGGACCCCATCCCTGTAGTTACTGACGTAGTGAGTCCGTGATGGATTGGTCAGGTAACGACATCCAGACGGTTGACGTCACCAGTGTCGACAACGAAACCATCCAGATGGAGAAGATGGCTAAGGACGTAGCCCAGATTCTCTGTGACACATATCCTCGCCACCTGTGGGCCGTGGGCTGGGCACCCGGCATGACGCTTATCGTCAAGAACATGGTGATCCCCGGCAACTACGGCTACACGATTGATGGTAGCCGCGTAGCCACAGCGAGCGAACTAGTCAAACTCGCCAAGACCGCTGGTGGCGAGTTGCTTGAGCGCTGCGGAATGCCCCGTGGTGCGTGGGACGGTGAGTTCGCGACCAAGCTCGAGGGGTCTGATCCTCGACACTTCCAAACAATTCAAGGAGCTTAGTATGCCACTATCCCCCGAACAACAGATGGCGCTTGCGCAGCAAGCCCAAGCCCAAGCCCAAGCACGACCGATGCCTTCGGGTGTCGCAAGAAACGTAGAGCAAGGTCCCGTGATGACACCTAGCCCTAATTTTGATCCTGACATGTCACGTGCAGCGTCTCCTGGACTCCAACAGTCTCAATCTCAGCTTGACATGATGGCGCGGCCCATAGGGTTGCCACGTCCCGCTGTCATGCCTCAACCGCAGCCGCAGATGCGTCCTGCAATGCCTGCGCAAGCACGTGGCAACCCTATGGGCCGCAACGCCGGTGAGGTGGGTCAGCCGTGGGGCTTGCGCTTTGGTCAACGTCAGTTTGACCGCTAGGAGTTAACTATGGACGAAGCCGAAAAGAAGGCCCGCACTGAGGCTAAAGAGATTCAGGACCACAAGAAGACTGAGAAGGCTTACAACGCGGCGCTGACCACTACTGAAATATTCGCATACACAGATCCCCTATATACCAAGCCCTCTGAAACTACTAAGGCGAGGTATAGTGCCGAAGATGGATTCTCGGACGTCCCAAAGGGAGGCAAAAATGTCTATGTTGGACAAGAAAGACATCGTCCAGCGGGCGCAGGCCGTGGGTTTAAGGACCCAGCCCATGCCGAGGGCACCGATGCTGGCGAGCTTGGTAAGAAGTGGTACAAGATCTTTGATAAATGAAAGAAAATGATTTCCGGCATTGGGTGGGCGTAGATTTTGATGGTACGCTCGCTACTTATGATCATTATCGGGGCGATGATCACGTTGGCGATCCTGTTGAGCCGATGGTGCGCCTTGTACGAAAACTCTTGCACGAAGGCACAGAGGTCCGTCTCTTTACAGCCCGCAAGCCGCACCCCATCCTCCGGAAGTGGATGAAAGAACATCTAGGTCAAGTGCTACCTATAACGAATGTGAAAGATCCAGGTATGATTGCGCTGTACGACGATCGGGCTATCAACGTGAAGCGTAATACTGGAAAACTAAGCGGGGCCGAGAATGTTCAAACCGGAAAATAAAGCTGTAGCCCCCACCGCCCAAGGCGACCAGAACTATGACGATGGATCATTCTTCGATGGCGTTGATTGGCTGACCCGTGCAAACTCGGCATATTACAGCAGCACGTCCTACATGGACACCAACTACCGCAAGGTGTGGGAAGATAGTATCCGCGCCTTTCATAGTCAGTTCCCTAGCGACAGCAAGTACAACGCCCCCGCCTACGAAAAGCGGTCTCGCCTTTACAGGCCGAAAGTCAGAACCATAATCCGGAAGAACGAGGCTGCGTCAGCAGCCGCGTTCTTTAGTAATATGGACACCGTGAGCGTAGGCGCTCAGGATCAGTCCAACAAACGCCAGTTGATGAATGCGGAGATCATGAAGGGTCTGCTGCAATACCGGCTGACCAAGTCAATCCCGTGGTTCCAAGTCGTGCAGGGCGGTATCCAGGATGCGCAGACTATGGGTGTGGTGGCTGCGCATATCTACTGGAAGTACGAGGAAGAAGAGGGCGATGAAGTCTTGAGCACGACTCAAGATGAAGAGAACCCAGCGCAGGAAGACCTGCCCGTAGGTGCCTTCACCCTTGGGGGTGCGCCCGGCGATAGCGAGGTAGACGCTGCTCAGCCGCAGGTGCGCCCTGCAATGCAGCGGCCTGCCAAGCGCGTGCTGGTGGACAAGCCCGTAGTTGACCTAATACCCGTTGAGAACCTTCGTGTTGACCCAGCCGCAGGCTGGACCGACCCAATTCATTCCTCTCCCTACGTTATTCACTTGATCCCAACCTACGTCATGGACGTTAAGGCCAAGATGAAGAGTGGGGAGTGGAATACCATGAGCGACGGTATGCTCAGCCGTGCGACTAGCGTGCAGGACAGCACGAGACAGACTCGCCAGAAAGACCGAGATGACCCCACTACCTCGGACGGTAAGGATGTGCACGACTATGAAATTGTCTGGGTGTACCGTCACATCCACAAGCACAAGGGTAAGGACATTGAGTTCTACACCTTGAGCGACATCGCCATGCTTACCGCACCGCGCCCGTTGGAGGAGTCGGTGCTGCATGGTCGCCGCCCGTACGAGATGGGGTGCTGCATCATTGAGTCCCACCGCATCATGCCTAGCGGGGTGTACCCGCTGGGTAAGGGCTTGCAGGACGAGGCTAATGAAGTGGTCAACCAGCGGCTTGACAATGTCAAGTTCGCACTGAACAAGAAGTGGTTTGCCAAGCGGGGCCGTGACGTTGATGTGGGTGGGCTAATCCGCAACGTGCCCGGTGGCGTGGTCATGATGGATGACCCCGAGAAAGACGTGCGCGAGATTAGCTGGCCCGACGTTACCCAGTCGGCCTATGAAGAGCAGAACCGCATCAACCTTGACATGGACGAGCTGCTGGGCAACTTTAACCCCGCAGGGTTGATGGCACAGGGCGCTCACCAGAACAGCCCCGCACGCAACATGTCCATGCTCAACCAGAGTACGGGCACCATGACTGAGTACTTGATCCGTACCTACGTGGAGACCTTTGTTCAGCCCGTACTGCGCCAGCTTGTACTATTGGAACAGTTCTACGAGACAGACGAGACCTTGCTCACCCTAGTGGGTAACAACGCCCAACTGTTTGATCGCTTTGGACTATCTGAGATTACGGATGACCTGCTGCGGCAAGAGCTTACCCTCACTGTAAACGTTGGTATGGGCGCGACCGACCCCACTACCAAGCTACAGAAGTTCCTTACAGCCATGAACAGCTTTGCGGCTATGGCTAAAGCGCCACCGCCCGGTATCAACTTGCAGGAAGTGGGTAAAGAAATCTTTGGTCATCTGGGCTACAGTGATGGGTCTCGTTTCTTTACGAACGACAACCCACAGGTCCTCGCCCTACAGCAGCAACTTCAGCAGATGCAAGGCGAAATGCAGAAGATGCAGCAGCAACTCACGGACAAGATGGTTGGGCACCAAGTCAGCTTGCAGAAAGTGTCTATCACCAACCAGACCAAAGAGAAGATTGCTACGATGCAGGAAGAGAACGAAAACCGCCGCAGCTACGCTACTCACATTGGCGCTATAATGCGGGCACAGCACGACCACCAATCTTCTGCGACGCTGGCCCAGCACAGGCACGCCTCCGATGTTCAACTAGCAGGAATGAAGAATGCCGCAAAACCCACCGCAGGAAAGTGATGACCTAATTGCCGCAGCAGTGCTGGGGCAGCAGATAGACAGCTTTTTGCGGTCAGACGTGGGCAGGTACTTGCAAGCGCGTGCGCAACGGGTATATAATGCAGCCGTCGAAGAGTTCAAGCGAATAGATGCACACGACGCCGCATCTGTTAGCCGGGTACAGAGTGATATGTGGAAGGCAGAAGCCTTCATGGGTTGGTTGGAGCAAGGTATTCAAGAGGGCCTCACTTCTCTTGGCATTTTAGAAGGGCTAGACGATGACGCTGAAACACTTTAGACTGATGGCCGAGCAGGGAGACGACGGTGGCGACACCGGAACCGGCCCCAGCGGAGGTGACGCTATTGGCACTGGCAACGATGTCCGTGTAGCTTTGCTGAACTCTATTGGAGATCAGTACGACAGCATTCGGTCTGAAGATTTGGCTGACATCAACGACGACGGGTCACTGACTCCGTTCGTAGCTCCTACGCTGGACGACGAAGACCCAGCAGTACCCCCGGCACCTGAGCCGGAACCTACCCCCGAGCCTGAGCCGGAAGCGCCGACTCAACAGATGATTACCCGCAAGGTGAATGGACGTGACGTCACCTTGCCGTTGGAAGAGTGGCTTGTCCGCGCCCAGAAGGTTGAGGCCGCCGACGAGTACTTACAAGATGCGGCTCGGCAGCGCAAGGAATTGCAGCGCACCGCCGAAGCACCCCCAGAACCAGTTACGCCGAAGGGTCCTTCTAAAGAGGAAATTGCGGCGCAACAGTTGGCCGAAAGGCGACAGCTTGCCCGAGCTATACAAATGGGCACGGAAGAAGAGGCAGTCGCTGCACTTGAAAAATTGCAGAACATGGTAAAGTCTCCTACCCTAACGGTGGAGGATGTGGGCCGTGTAGCCGATGAGCGTCTGAAGTTTAATTCTGCACTCCAATGGTTCGCCAATGAGTACAAAGACTTGACTTCTAATCCGCAACTGTACAGGATGGTCGTTGATGCCGAAGCCGCAATGGTGCGGAGCGGAGACACGCGCCCATACGTGGAACGGTATGCGGAAGTGGGGAACAAGGTGCGTGCTTGGCGGGACGAACTTATTGGCGCTGTGAAACCCACTACCACTGAGACAAAGGCACCTGTCGCGTCTCTGGATGACAAACGTGCTGCTAAGGCGGCGGCACCAAAGGCACCCACGTCGGCCAGCACGAAAGCGGCTCCTGCTCGTCAGGAAGAGGAAGATGAGTCTCCCAGCGCGGTGATTGCAGCAATGGCTAAGGCACGCGGAGGCCCACAATGGGCACGCGGCTAGAAACGATTTTTCATAAAGGAGCCTAAAATGGCAGGTCAAGTATGGGCAGTGAACTCCCTCGGGGGCTTCATGTATTCGCGCCAACTCAGCAATGTGCTGCGTATGGCTGTTCAACCGCTGGTTAAGTTCCGGCAATTTGCTGACGTGCGCGATGCAAGTCAGCAGGGCAAGAAGAAAGGTGATATCTTCACCTGGGACGTCTTCTCTGACGTTGCAACCGTAGGCGGTGTGTTGACTGAAACCAACACTATGCCGGAAACCAACTTCACCATCACGCAGGGTACCCTGACCGTGACCGAAGCTGCTAACTCGGTACCTTACTCCGGTAAGTTGGACAACCTGTCCAAGTTCCCGGTGCAGGAACTGATTCAGAAGGTTTTGAAGAACGACGCCGTGAAGACGTTTGACCGTCTGGCATGGGCGCAGTTCAACCAGACCGTGCTGCGTGTCATCCCCACGTCTGGTACCGATACCGCCGCGCTAACACTGTTCACCAACGGCACGGTAACGGGCACCAATACCATCGCGTACAACAACGCACACGCTAAGGCGCTGACCGACTTGATGAAAGAGCGTAACATCCCGGCCTACCTCGGCGATGATTACTACACTCTGGCATGGCCCACGACGCTGCGGACCTTCAAGAACAACCTTGAAACCATCCACCAGTATAGCGACACCGGCTTCAAACTCATCATGAACGGTGAAATTGGCCGCTACGAAAACAACCGCTACGTTGAGCAGACCAACATCGCTAAGGGCAACGGTACCACGGGTATCAGCACCGCAGCAGGCGGCGACATGGTTGGCTGGACTACTAGTAAGTCGGACTGGATGTTCACATTCGGCAACGACACCGTGGCCGAAGCCGTGGCAGTGCCGGAAGAAATGCGCGGTAAGATTCCGTCCGACTACGGTCGCAGCAAGGGTGTCGCGTGGTATTACCTCGGCGGCTTTGGCATCGTTCACACTCTCGCTGCGAATTGCCGCATCGTGAAGTGGGATTCCGCAGCTTAATTGACGAAAGGACTCTGACATCATGTCTACGAAAAATATGGCGTACGACCACGCCGCCTACATTGCCCGTCTGACTCATGGCTTCGGCCAGAACACGGCTGGCGCGAGCACCAACTTCTCGAAGTTTGTGGCCTTTACCGGCTTGACGATCTTCTCGATCACGGCCTCGCAAATCATTGCTGGTACCAGCACCTACACGGCCTGGAACGGCACGGCAACCACCACGGCGATCAACGGCGACTCGTTCTCCGCTATCGTGGTCCGCAACTCGGCAGCAGCGGGCGCAACCCCGTCGCTGACCACCAGCACCTATGGTCCGTATGCTCTGTCGCTGTACAACGGTACCTCTACTGGCACGCAGACTAACGTGGCTGGCGCTACCGTCAACGTCGCTCTGGGCACCGCTACCGGCGCTGCTGCACCGACCGTTACTGGCGGCTTTACTGCGAACCAAGGCGACACGGTTCACATCGTGCGCGGTACTGATGCTAGTGCGGTTGCGGCCTACGCGATCGAGTACGGCGTCACTCCGCTGTCCAACGTCACCGTTTAAGGAGAACGACAATGGCACATCCTAAAGGAAACAAGCCCGGAGTTTACGCTGGTCAGATGGCTGGCGAGTCCCCGAGCGAAAAGTTCGCTAACCCTATGGGTAGCGGGTCTGGCGATACCGACATCGCTGGCATGAAGAGTGCCAGCGGTTCGGACAGCGAGATGATCGGGTTCCAGACTTCTGGTTACATCGACAAGCAGGGCACCCCGTATGGGGAAGCCGCCAAGTTCAACTTCATGCCGCCCGGCATGGACATCAGCAACCAAGAGAACGTTGAGATCCATGACATGGCCATGAAGAAACTGGTAGCCACCAGCTATCCCGGCGATGGCTGGGGGTCTAGCCGCGACATTCCCGAGTAAGTAGCTCTTCCCCAAGAGACCAAAGACAGGCCGCCGAGTGCGGCCTGTTTTTTAAGGAGAACTAAATGCTTCCTCAAACCCCTTACGAGCAGAAGGTAAACTTGGAGAGTAGCAAGGCTACCTACAACGCAGTCGCTGCTGACTACACTCCGTATGCTACGGCTACGGACATGGTTGTACTACAGAACCCAGCAACCAGTACGAAGATAATCAAACTGGCACGGGTCGTTATCAACGGTAACGTGACTACCACTGCTGGATATCAAGACATCTATGGTGTGATCCAAGACATCTTGAACACGGGTGGCACCATCGGGGGCACTCCAGTCATTCGTAAGTATGACGCTGCGGACGTTACAGCTTCTGGAGTAGTTTATTACTACTCTACCGCACCCACTATCGGGTCAGGAGCTCAGCGGTCTGTGATTCGTGCTGGGCATTACTCATTCCCGGCTACCGTTCCAGCGTTTCCAGTATCCGAAATCATCTGGTCATTCGGTGACCACGCTGCCAAGTCTCCCACGATTTATCCGGGTCAGCAGTTCAGTGTAAGCTGTGCTGGTCAGGCCATTACCGCTGGGTTGAATATCTATGTAACCTTTGAATGGACGGAGGAATAGTCATGGGACCACTGCAAGAAAAGTTTCAAATCACTGTACCGGGCAAGTCTGAGGACGGTGAGGGCTGGGCAAACCCTTCTTGGGTTAGCAAGCCCATGCCGATGGATAAGTTCAATGTCATTCCGGACTTGAATGCCGAAGGCACTAAGTCTATGCCCTTTGTTCTGTCTGGTGAAAGCGACGTTAGCTGCTGCCAAGTTGAGCCGGAAAACTTGGGTAAGGGCTATCAGAAAGTTGAGATGAAGGGTTGCGACGACCAGTACACGGGCGAACACGTAGATCATTTCTACGGCGATGCTGGTGGCTTCGTCGAACGGAACAACTATCTCGACCGTATGTAAATGGCTGATCCTCTAAGCGCCTACGTTCATAGAAGTACGCTTGTTGACGCCCAAGGAGTTCAATCCGAGGGCGTCAACAAGGTAGCTAACTATGTCTGGGACTCCGTTAGCCTTTCGTGGATAAAGTCTACAGGCGGCGGGGGCGGTGGGGGTGGTAGCGTTACGCAGGGCACAGTGCCGTGGATAGAGGATGCCGTACAAAACTCTGTGCGGTTTGACGGTAGTGCCTCCCCCGTTCTTTACTACGGTGAAGCTGCGCCGGGTAGTGCTGAGTCTTCGGCAGTATGGCGCATCCAGCGCATAAACACGGCTTCCGGTGTTACAATACAGTGGGCCGGGGGTAGCGCCGCGTACAATCAAGCATGGAGCAGCAGAGCATCTCTGTCGTATAGCTGATGTCTTTTGGTATTGTTTCCGTTCTAAATCCTACTGTCGTCCTTACGGCGGGTCCGGTTATCTCGGCGGGCACGCAGTCTCAGGCCACGGGCACCATTTCCTTCGCTAACTCGAACAACGTGACGTTCGGCCTGAGCAACGGCGTGATGACTGCGAGCGCGGCGGGCGGCGGGGGTGGTGGTGCAGGTAACGTTCTGGCCGCTGGCACCCAGACCGCAAACACATCCGGCACGGTCGGATTTGTGAATGGTGGTGGCGTGACGTTTGGTATGACCAACAGCAGCCAGATTACTGCCAGTGTAGAAACGAACTACATTGCCGGTGGCAGCACGTCGGTATTCCAGCAAATTAGTAACACCAGCAACATCACGTCTAACGCGATGAACACGTCGGAGCGAGCTAACTACTTCGCTACGGCGGGCAACACATTCGCCAACAGCACCCATACACACGGTGCCATTGCCTTCAGCGGCACCAACGTATCCGCCAGCTTCACATCGGCATCTGGCGGGCTGAGCATGGCGCTATCGGCCCCGGCTGCACAGACTGTAGACACCAACAAGGCGGGCACAGGCTTTACATCCACCAGCACGGGTGGAACAGCCGTAGCCGCTACGCTTGGCACCAACGGCCTGAGTATGGCAGTGCCAGCGTACATCACAACCTATGCCGCACAGACTAACCAGACGCAAGCCAGCGGCAACATCGCTGGAGTGGGTACTACATTCGCAGGGACTAACGTCACTGCGACAGTTGGCCTGAATAGTAACGGCCTTGCCCTAAGCCTTTCAGCACCTAGTCCGGGCGGCGGTGGCGCGGTAAACTTCATCGCCGGTACGACCAATGCCAACTTGCAGACAGTCAGCTTTGGAGACGCCAACAATGTCAGCTTCGGGCTGAACGGCGCTACCATCACGGCCACTGCTACCTTCGCCCAGAGTGCGGACACCAACAAGGCGGGCATCGGTTACACCAGCACCACTCAAGCGGGA
>SESA01000306.1_pt1 | contig 34238 bp, 52 predicted proteins | sample 3171451 | NCBI WGS metagenome assembly SESA01 (sample SAMN06051862, study PRJNA518727) | freshwater metagenome | biome: subpolar coniferous forest; feature: holomictic lake; material: water; isolation source: holomictic Lake 227, 8 m depth | place: Canada: near Kenora, Ontario | collected...
AGTATTTAGTGAACTACTAGTATTAGCTTTGAGTACCAAATAACTTAACCAAGTAACCCTCTTTCGAAGGCTACTCAGTTATGTTATTATTTACTTATTACCTTTTAATCTAGCAAGTACGTTCGCTACTTCGTTAGATGTTGCACTTTCAACTTGTACCTTAACTGTTGGTGACCAAGGTTTCCAAGCATCTCCTGTACTGTCTTGATAACGACGTTTTACTGCATGTAACACTTGTAATATTGCATCTGAGTTATGTTCAGTAACTGCTAGACGTTCAAGCAAACTCTCTGCTTTACCGTTCCAGAATTCAGTACCATCAGCTGACTTTTGATGCTCAGTTAAGTCAACTGCAATCTTATCTAAAGCTTTCTCTTGATACTTATAAGCATAATCTAAACCTGAAGCGATTGCATTAAGAACCATTGCTTGCGCTGTGTATTGTAACTGCTGTTGGTCTTTACTCCATTGTGTTAAGTTATCATTAGGTAATGCTTCAAATAGTAAACCGATTGCATCATCAATTGAACCAACATCTGTTACTTGCCATGTATTAGCAATTGCTCCTGCTAAGTTGAATTCACCTGTCTCAGCATTATCTTTCATGTGACGAGTTGGTGAAGTTTTATCTGCTACGTCTTGTTGTGCTAGTGTTAAAGTCATCTTAGTTTCTCTCTTTATGTATTAAGGGTTTGTGGTAAGGTTCCTGCTACCACGTCAGGTATTATTATTAACAACTTACAAAGTTATTATCAAACTCTTTACTTCTTTCAATCTTTTCTACTTCTAACATTGAATATGAGTAATAAGCTCTACCAAAGTATGTATCTATTACTGTCTTTTCACTTGGTAAATCTGTCTTTATTACTTTAAATATTTTATAATTGTTTGTATAAAAGATATTCATTTTACCATGCTCCTTGACAATCGTTATATAAATATTCATCACCAAACATTTGATGTTCTGTACTTCCGTATCTTTGGTCATCAGAAGGTAACCATTCATAACATGTTTCTTTATCCTCTACTTCTGTATAATAATAATAGTCAGCTACGTGTTGGTTGTGTAACATAATATACTCCAATTAATTTAACGGACAGAAGAGGGTTTCGTTCTGCCTTGGCATGCGTTTTGACATGGTTGGAATTAGGTTTGTCAAGGGTAGATTGAAAAAATTTTATTGGTCTCTGTTGTCATGACAATGACGTTTGATTTGCATGTAAGTTATTAATAACTAATGATTCGGCAATCAAATTATTTTAATCTATTCACGGTCTCGGCAGTTGGGTTTCTGACGAGATGTCTTACGATGTTGTTTTATGTAAGACAAGCCCTTTACTAATCTAATTCCAATAGCTGTATAATCCGTTTGCTGGGGCGGAAACGAAATCCTCTCTATAGCAAGGACCAGCAGCGGTTTACTGCTAGGTCCGTAGTTGTTCAGGCTTGGTCAACAAGCCGTCTCTCTTTTAAGTTGGCAATTTATTGCTTACTTAAATTTGTACCTGAGATCCCAGATGGGGCGATACATGGGTTACCAATACAACAGGATGTTGTAAGAAGCGATAGCTTCGAAAGAAAGCGTTAGGCGCAACAAGATTTTGAAGTGCATTAGAGGTAACGGCATAGGTTATGACTAGGTATAAGTATTCTGTAAGTGTCTGATTGTTATGGTGGGTGTTTAAAACCTTACTATATACTACTCGGTATACTAGGTACACTACACAGACCTAGGAAGCATGCTCTAGAACTACAGTAGGGTAGGGGCAATACTATAGGTGTTAGTTTTTACGTTAGACCCCTTACTATATTTTTATAAAAAATGTACTGGGCCACTTGACTTTAAATACTCGCTCCCTAAGGGTCGCTTGCTTACCTACTAGGGGTACTATAATAATTATCTTGACTTATGGTTTTAAATATGGTACAATCTAGGTATACTGTGAGTAACTATATACTATAAGTAATTAATAATACTATTACTACTACAAGAACTAAAGACTATAAGTACATACGCTCACTGAAGTTCGCTTGGTACTACTTAAGTACCTATCATTCTTTTTATTTAAACCATTCTTAAAATAGTTGTTGACATACTCTTATTCTTGTGGTATACTCTTTTGCAATGGAAACCATACTCTCTTCTAATAGTGCAACTGACGTTGTATATAAAGTACCTAAAGACTCTGGTTATTTTATTGATGGTAAACAAATACTCTTACACAGAAGACCTGGTAGACCTAGTAAACAAAAGCATCATAACCCCACTTGGTTTCCTCAAGATGTAAAGGTTGAAGCTTGTACTCTGTATGCAGTGTATGGTGACTTTGACATTGTGTCTGAAAAGACCAGAGTACCTGCTAACACTCTTAGAGGTTGGCATCAAGAACCTTGGTGGGTTGATATTCAACGCCAAGTATACATAGAACAAAACGAGAACCTATCCTCTCGTATAAACATAGTCCTCGATAAGAGTCTCATCGAAATAGCGGACAGACTCGAAAACGGGGACTATTACTTTAGTAAGACTGCTGGTGAACTTAGACGTAAACCAGTAGATACAAAAACCCTAGCACTTCTATTTGATAACCTAACAACCAAACGACAACTAGTAAGAGGTGAACCTACATCTATTAGTGCTAAGATAGGGGTTGATGACCGACTAGCTTTGCTAGCTGATAGCTTTGAGAAGTTTGCTAAGAGTCGTCTCATTGAGGATGGAGTTATTGTAGATGGTTAAGAAACACTCGCAAGGTGCTCGCACCGAACGCATTAAGGCTGTTGCACTTAAAGCTCCTGTAGGTAACACTCATGCAGACATCCGTAAGAAGGATGGTAAGCATGGATTTATAACTAGTGATGATAAGTTTGTCAATAGAAAAGAAGGTGCTAAGATAGCTACCAAAGCTAAACAAACAAAGACAAAGGTTAAGAGCTTGCACTCTACTGACCTGAAGAAAGGAAAGTAATGCCAAGTTCTCCAGGTTACAAGAGGGATTATAAAGCTGAGTATAAAGCTCACCATGCATCTCCAGAAGCAAAGAAGGATAGAGCAGCAAGGAATAAAGCCTGTGCTGACAAAGGTGTTAAGGGTAAAGATGTAGACCATAAGGTGCCCTTGCGGGCAGGTGGTTCTACAGGTAAGAGTAATACAAGGGTACGTTCTGTATCTTCTAACCGTTCTGACAATGGTCATAAGCCAGGTGAGACACAAAAAAAGAAAGGTAAATAATATGGCTAAAGATAAGTACCCTAATCTTCCAGATGCAGTTACAAAGCCACAAATAGCATCTGATAAAAAAGCAGCTAAAGAAGAAACTGAAAGTAGAAAGGCTGATGCAAAGAAACGTATATCTCCTTCTGATAAAGTAGGTCCTAAAATGGACCGTGGTACTACTAAAAAAGTAACTGCTAAACCTTCTGCATCTAAGAAAACACCTCCTAAGGCTACATCTGCTTTTGGTAAAGCATTTGCTGAAAATCGTAAGAGTGGTGCTAAAGAATTTACATTTGGTGGTAAGAAATATAATACTAAAATTAAAGGTGAAAAATAATATGGTATCTAAAACAGCAGCAGTTGGGTCTATGGCATTATTAGCAGCTAAGAAACGTGAAGGTAAGAAACAAGATTTTGGTTCTGGTTACTCTGAGAGTGATGACCCTAAACCTAAAGCTAAAGTAGGTACTAAAAAATCAGCACCTAGTAAAGTGGTTGCACCTAAAGCTAAGGGTAAAAAATAACTGTACTAACAGCTTCTCTGGTTGAGGGCTTTGCTGGCTCCATGTTATCTAAACGATATGATGGAGCTACACCCACACCAGAGTGTCATAAGCAGTGGTGGGAGCTTTGTTGTAGTAGTGCACAACAGGTTGCTATCGCTGCACCAAGGCGACATGGCAAGAGCACAGCTGTAACACACGCATATGTTCTAGCTGCAGTGTTATTCAGAACTAGGAAGTTTGTTGTAATCGTTAGTGATACCGAAACACAGGCTGCACTATTTCTAAATGACATTAAAGAAGAGTTGAGTAACAACGATGACCTCATTGAATTGTTTGGTATCAAGAAGCTTAAGAAGGATACGGAGACAGATGTTATTGTTGAGTTTAATGACGGGTATACTGCTCGTATCTTGGTTCGTGGTGCAGAGCAAAGAGTCCGTGGACTTAAGTGGCCCCAAGCATCTGTAACCTTAAGACCTGACCTAATAGTATGTGATGACCTTGAAGGTGATGAACAAGTATTAAATAAGGATAGACGTGAAAAGTTTCGTAAGTGGTTCTTTGGTGCTCTCCTCCCTTGCTTGTCTAAGACAGGTATATGTAGAGTTGTTGGTACTGTTCTCCATTTGGACAGCCTACTTAATAGACTCCTACCTGAGGACTCTGCTAAGACTTCTGTAGTAGAACCTTTAAGAACATACACAATCAATCCAAGAGCTCCTTGGAAAGCAGTTAGATACCGAGCACACGATGAAGACTTTACTAACGTCCTATGGCCCTCTATGTGGACCAAAGAGGCATTACAAGATGTAAGACAAGGGTTTGTAGACCAAGGTATTCCAGAAGTGTATTCTCAAGAATACCTAAATTATCCTATTGATGAAGCTACATCCTATTTCAAGAGAGATGATTTTAATGAGATACCTAAGTTTGAGTTGGATGCTATTAAGCATAAAGAGAAAGCCCTTATCTATTATGCAGCTGTGGACTTTGCTATCTCCCAGAGTGAGAGAAGCGATTATACTGTTATCGCTATCGCTGGGATGGATGAGCGTGGTATCATGTATATCGTCGACATACGGAAAGGTCGGTGGGATGCATTAGAGATTGTCAATGAGATGTTCTCTGTACAAAAGAAGTATGACCCACAGTTGTTTATAACTGAGAAGGGTGCAATTGAGAAGGCCATTGGTGCTATCTTAAGAAGTGAGATGTACAATAGGAATAGTTATTTAAACTTATACCCTATGACTCCTACTAAAGATAAGCAAGCAAGGGCTAGGTCTTTCCAAGCTAGGTTGCGAGGTGGTGGTGTTAAGTTTGATAAGGGTGCTTCTTGGTATCCTGACTATGAGGATGAGTTGGTTAGATTCCCCAAGAGTAGACATGATGACCAAGTCGATGCCTCTAGTTGGCTAGGACTAGTAATTGACCAAGTGCATAATGCGTCCACCTTGCAAGAGATGGAAGAAGAAGATTATATGATGATGATGAAAGACCAACAAGAGGACGGACGCTCTGGTGTCTGCGGATATTGATGGCTACATATGACCAACAAATACAACAGAGAGATATGCAATCTCCTGAAGAACGTAGAGTTGCTATCTTAGGTAGAAATAAACAATGGGCTAAACCTAATTGGAAGACTACTACTTTTAAAACAGATAGAGAAGAAGCTGAGTTTCAGAAGTGGGTTAAAGACAAAGATATTCCATTTGACCCTTATGATTCACATCCTGATTATGATATGCGTGGGTATTACAAACAATTGAAGACAGACCCAGAAGCTGCTAAGACTATGATTAATCCTAATGATGGTAAGCCTCACTTTACAGATGAACACAAAACTCCTTACCATGCTACATTTAGTAATGAGAGTAAGTATGCAACAAAACATGCACCAGCTTGGAATGAGCATGACCAGTTAGTAACTCCTAAAGGTCAAGTAATATATTCTGAAGTTGGTGGTATTGGTGGATAAGGGAAATAAATGGAACTAGACTTCATAGAAACAACAGCAAAGCTTCTCTCTCATCCTAACATTGCTGAGATGATGGATGATGTACAACTAACTACCATTGGTCATAAGGTTGTACAAGAGTTTGACATGGATAAAGAAAGTCGTCAAGACTGGGAATACAAGATGGATGAGAGTATGAAACTTGCTCTCCAAGTAGTTGAGCAGAAATCATTTCCTTGGGCTGGAGCTTCTAATGTTAAGTTTCCTCTTATTACTATTGCTGCTTTACAGTTTCATGCTAGAGCTTACCCTGCACTTATCCCAAGTAAAGACATTGTCAAGTGCCGTGTTAATGGTGCAGACCCTACAGGTGAAAAGACTGCAAGGGCTAGACGTGTAGAAGACCATATGTCCTACCAGCTTCTAGAAGAAGATGAAGCATGGGAAGACCAAATGGATAAGGTATTAATTACCACACCTATTATAGGTTGTTCATTTAAAAAGAGTTACTGGTCTCCTCGTACTAAAACTAATGTATCTGAAATGGTATTAGCTAAAGACCTAGTGGTAGACTACTGGACTAAGAGTCTAGAAACTGCTAACCGTATTACTCATATCTTATACCTATCTAAGAATGATGTTCGTGAACGTACCTTACGTGGTTTATACACTGAGACTGACTTAGGTCAAGCTAAGAGTTTAGAACCTAATGAGACAAGGGATAAAGCTCAAGGTGTTCATCCAGCTTCACAAGACCCAGATACCCCTTATGAAATCTTAGAGCAACATCGTTATCTAGACTTAGATGGTGATGGCTATTCAGAACCATACATTGTAACTGTACATAAAGAATCTAAAAAAGTATTACGTATTGTAGCTAACTACTTTGATTCAGGTATCGAGAAAAAGAATGGTCATATTGTATTTATTACTCCAGAACAATACTTTACCAAGTATAGCTTTATTCCTTCTCCTGATGGTGGTTTCTATGACCTTGGGTTTGGAGTACTTCTTGGTCCTCTTAATGAGTCTATTAATACTATTATCAATCAGCTCATTGATGCTGGTACTATGGCGAATACTGCTGGTGGCTTTCTGGGCCGTGGTCTTAAGATTCGCGGTGGTAATCAATCGTTTGCTCCCTTAGAGTGGAAGCATGTAGAAACTACAGGTGATGACATTCGTAAGAATGTATTCCCTCTACCTGTACGTGAACCAAGTCAAGTGCTAATGTCTCTTCTTAGTTTAATGATTAACTACGGTGAACGTATTGGCTCTGCTACTGATGCTATGGTAGGTGAGAACCCAGGTCAAAACACTCCTGCTGAAACTAGCCGTAATATGGTTGAGCAAGGTATGAAGATTTTCTCTGGTATCTTTAAACGTGTACACCGTTCACTTAAACAAGAGTTTAAAAAGCAATACCGTCTTAACCAACTATACCTTCCTAAAGAAACTAAGTTTGGTGGTAAGGCTACAATCATTGAGGACTACCAAGGTGATGTATCAGACATCTCTCCTGCGTCAGACCCTAATGTAGTTAGTGATTCACAACGAGTTAATCAAGCATCAGCTGTGTTGGCTGCAGCTCATCAATCTCCTGGTTATAATCTATATGAAGTTAATAGACGTTACCTAGAGGCATTAAAAGTTCCAAACCTAGATAAAGTATTACCAGACCCTAAAGGTCCTGAAGCTATTCCTCCTGCACCTAATCCTAAGATGCAGATTGAACAAATCAAGGCTCAAACTAAGCAAGCAGATATGCAGTTGAAGGGTAAGATAGCAGCAATGAAGTTGGCACAAGAAGCAGATAAGACACAAGCAACAGTTAAGAAGTTGGAAGCCGAGGCAATAAAACTTATGGCAGAAGCTCAAGGAGTGAGCACTGGACATGAGATAGCTTTACTCAATGCTCGGATTGGGGCAGAGAAGTCTCACAGAGACCATCTGATGCAGCAAGCAGAAATGATGATGAAGGCGTTTGAACTAGATAGCAATACTCAAAGAGAGGAAACAAATGATTCTAACAGCGGTGGAGTTCCAGGAATGGACACAGCATCCAGTAACTAAGGCATTCTTTAAGTCTTTATTAAATAGCAGAGAAGAGTTAAAAGAGAACCTAGTTGCAGGTTCGTATGATAACATTGAAGAGATTAAAGGTCGATGTGCAGCAGTAATAAACATAGTGAATGTAAACTATGAAGATATGATGGAAGGGCTTAACTATGGTAAATAATAGTGGCATTACTCCAGTAGGACATAGGTTGTTAGTACAACCACTAGCCCTAGAAGAAGTATCAGTAGGAGGTATTATACTTTCTAAAGATACAGTAGATATGGAACGACTTGCTCAAATGCGAGGTACGGTTATTGAACTAGGTACAACTGCCTACTCAGACCAACCAAGTGCTTGGTGTAAGGTAGGAGACCTTATTACTTTTGGTAAGTATTCAGGTTTGATTTACAAAGGTAAAGAGACAGCAGATAATTTAGAATACCGTGTCATCAATGATTTAGATGTGGTAGCTATTCATAAGGAAGGTTTAAAATGAGTGAAGAAGATAACGTAGGAAACGTAGAAGTTAATGTTGAAGTTGAAAAGAATGCACGTCATTTCGGATGGGTCTCTAAAGAAGAGTTCCGTGGTAATGAAGCAGACTGGGTAGACGCAGAGACTTTTGAGAAACGTGGTAAGGAGATTAATCCTATCTTACGTGCTAACAATGACCGACTTAAGAAAGAACTAGAAGTCACACGTCAGAAGCACGATAGTGAGATTGCAGAACTAAAGGCTGCAACAGAAGAGTTTAAAACTTTTCAGAAAGAATCTTTTGAACGTAAACAAAAGCAACTCCAAGATGAACTATTAAGTTTGAAAGACCAACGTAAGGAAGCTATCCGTGAGGGTGATGCTGACTTGGTTGTAGAGTTAGAAGACCGTATTGAGGAAGTTAAGGACGCTAGGAGTGTACAACAAGAACCTGTTGCCACACCTAAGGTTCAAGAACCAGTAACGCTAGACCCCTCTCTATCAGATTGGATTGATGGAAACAAATGGTTTGGTAATGATATTGAAGCAACAGAAGTTGTTAATGGTTTGGGTGCATCTATTCGTAGACAGTTCCCAGGTCTAAAGGGTAAAGAGTTCCTTGACAAACTTGATGAGCGTATTGAATCTGTATTACCACAACTTCGTGGTAACCCTAATCAAGAACGAGCATCAGTAGATAGTTCTACCACTAGAGGTAGCTCAACTACTAAAAAGAAAAGCTATGACAACCTTCCTTCAGATGCAAAAGCTGCATGTGATAAGTTTGTTAAGCAAGGACTATTTAAAACAAAACAAGAATACGTTGATTCATACGACTGGTCTTAAGGAGATAAGCATGGCTACAGCACTAACAATTGAACAGAAAAAAGAGAAAGCATTAACAGTAAGGTCTACAGCTGACCGTCTTGGTACAGGTACTGAGCGTAAGCGGAATGTCTTTAATGGTACAGAAGGTAAACTAACTATTGAACATCAAATAGAAGGTTACCACTTACATATTTTTAATGATAGTCCAGGTCGTATTGCAAGTGCACAATCTGGTGGTTATGAATTTGTTAGCCCTGACGAGGTTGGTGGTACACGTGAGAACGTTGTTTCTCGTAACACTGATGTCGGAGATAAGGTTAGATTTTTAGTTGGACGTAGTGAAGATGGTAAAGAACCTCAGTATGCCTACTTGATGAAAGTTAAACAAGAGTGGTACGAGGAAGACCAACAAGCTGTTCAAGCTAAAGTAAATGCTACAGATGATGCAATCCGTAATGGTAAGGCTTCTTCAGAATCTACTGAAGGTTTCTATACCCCTAAGGGTGGCATTAAAATGAATCAATCAAACAAATTTTAAGGAGTAATATATGGCGAATATCAATCGTCCTAAGGGCTTAAGCCCAGTACAAAATACAGATGGGAGTCCTTGGTCACAAGGTGCAACTCTGTTTTCAATTCCAACAGATGCTTCAAACACATATGCAATTGGTGATGTAGTAATGGCAGCTGCTGGTTCAGATGCTAATGGTGTTCCTAACATCATTAAATGGACAGGTGTAGTTGGTGTATCTACTTTACCATTAGGTGTTATTGTAGGTATCCGTGTTGCAGATGCAGGTACTTCATTAGTAGGTAATTCTCTATCATTAGAAAAAACTTACTTACCTTTATCAGCAGGTCAACACTATGCTTATGTTGTTACAGACCCTTCAACAGTATTTGAAATCCAAGGTGACTCTACTGTATGGGCTGCTGCTAATGCAAACCAAAACGTAAACGTTACTGTAACTGCTAACCAAACAACTCTAGGTAATGGTGCTCCATACTCATCTACTGTTGCTACTGGTCCAGCTACAACATTAAGTCTTCCTCTCCAAGTATTAGGTTTAGTACAACGTCCTGATAATGGTTTTGGTGCTTACTCAGCATTACTAGTTCGCTTTAACGTACATAACTACGTTGGTGCTGCAACTGGTCGTACTGGCGTTTAATAGATAATAATAGGAGAATTATATGGCAGGTTTAATTAGTACCGCAAGTCATCCGAAGGCCCTCTGGCCTGGTATCAAACAATGGTGGGGTCAGGTTTATGACGAACATGCAGTAGAGTATACTGACTTATTCGATTCAGAAACATCTGGTCAAAACTATGAAGAAGATGTACAACTTACAGGCTTTGGCCTAGCTTCTGTTAAACCAGAAGGTCAAGGTGTACAATACGATTCAGAAGTACAAGGCTTCACTACTCGCTACACACACGTTGCTTACTCTACTGGTTACATTGTAACTAAAGAAGAGTTAGATGACAACTTGTATGAAGCTGTTAGTCGTCGTCGTGCTGCTGCATTGGCTATGTCTTTCCGTCAAACTAAAGAGAACGTTGCTGCTAACGTATACAACCGTGCATTCAACGGTTCATACACAGGTGGTGATAATACATCTTTAGCTAACGTAGCTCACCCTAACACATCAGGTGGTACATGGGCTAACCGTCCAACAGTTGATGTTGACTTGTCTGAGAGTGCTTTAGAAGATGCGGTCATTGCAATTATGGGTCTTCAAAATGACCGTGGTTTATTGATTAACATCATGCCACACACTTTGATTATTGCCCGTCAAGAGTTAATGAATGCTCAACGTATTCTTAAGAGTTCTTACCAAACAGGTAATGCTAATAATGATATTAACGTAATCAAATCTGGTAACTATATTCCAGGTGGTTTCAAAGTTAATCATTACTTAACTTCACCTCACGCTTGGTTTATCCGTAATACTATTCCTGGTAAAACAGGTATGAAGTATTATGAGCGTACTGGTATTACTTTTGACCAAGACAATGACTTTGATACAATGAACATGAAGGCTAAAGGCTACGAACGTTATTCATTCGGTTGGTCTGACCCTCGTGCTATTTGGGGTGTTAATGGTCCTTAGTAAAGGTATTTCTAAATACCTCTTGACATTAGTCGAGAATTAGTGTAGTATATATTGAATGAGCTTTAGGTGTAAAATACTTATGTAAGTCTCACTCTTTATTAAAGGAAATATATGTCATACGAACGTGAGAAAGAAAAGGGCAAACGCCCAGAACCAAACTCTAAATAAAGATTTACTCCAATGACGACCTAATGGGTCGTTGTTTAATACAACGTCAAAGGATATTAATATGTCAGCTCCAAGTCGCTTCTTAAGCGGTGTTGCCACCGTTCCAGCTTCAACTCCATTGGGTAACTACCCATTACCAGACCCATTCCACACATCAGGTAATCCTAGTTTAGATGTCGTAACTTATGCAAATGATTTTTTAGATTTAGGTAATGCTGCCTCTCGTACAATTACGGGTGCATCATCAACCTTTGCTCTTGTAGATGGTGTAGGTGGTATTGGTACCCTTACTCCAGGTGGTACAACTACTGCCTCTAGTATCTACCGTACAGCAGCTGCCTTTCAGTTTATTGCTGGTAATAAATTCTGGTTTGTACAACGTGTTAAATACAGTGCTGTAGGTACTGGTATCACTGGTTACTTCGGTGTGATTAAAACAGGTGCTGCAACTACTGATAGCTTACTATTTAAACTAGCTGCTACAGGTGTAGTTAGTTTTGTATCAACAGTTAATAACGTAGCTACAACTTTATTAACAACTGTCTTAACAGCAACTTCAGGTGGCTGGATTGACGTTGGTTTCTATTTTGATGGTACAGACATTCTTGTCTATAACGCAGATGTAGTTGTTGGTCGTGTCTCAGGTGCCTCTGTTGGTGCTGCTTCTACTACTTTAACTAATGCACTTCTAACTCCAATTACTCAAATCACTCCTGCTGCAACTGAGACTGTCTCTTTAGACTATGCTCTTATTGCTCAAGAAACTGCACGCTAGGATAAACAATGGCTAACTCAACCACTATTCAAATACTTGAGGATGGTGCAGCTCATACAGTAATTAAACTTGAAGGGGTGTTAGACACCTCTGATGTTTCTTCTACTGTAGTTGTTGACCCAGCTGCTCAGTCATCTGTTGACCCTACGGGGTCTAACTACCTTAAAGCTACTAAATATAAACTAGATAAGATTATTCATAACATTGAAGATGGCCTATCAGTCAACTTGTTTTGGGATGCCACTACTCCAGTTCGTATTGAAGAACTAACAGGTCGTGCTAAAGTAGACTACCGTGACTTTGGTGGCTTACAAAACAATGCTGGTGCTACAGGCTTTACAGGTAAGGTTACATACACGACTGAAGGTTGGTCTGGTATTAAATCTTTCTCTGTTATCTTGTATCTAACTAAACAATGGTAAGTATTCAATCTCAAGCTAAAGAGGTACAACTATCTGCTATTATTACTCGTGCTGATGGCACAGTAGAAGAGTTGGGTACTATTGCCTATTGGAATAAGAATATATTTAAAACGCTATTATGGAGAATTAAACAATGGCTACGCTAATCGTTACAACTGGTAAAGCAATAGTTACCAATAGAATTAAAGGGGCTGGTACAGAGCCTTTGAACGTTGCATGGGGTACAGGTGTTGGTACTACAGCAGCTGCTGATACAACACTATTTACTGAAACTGGTAGTCGTGTTGTAGGTACATCAACTCAACAAACAACTACAACTGCTTCTGATACCTATCAAGTGGTCGGTACTCAAACTGCTGGTGGTGTCTTAACAATCACTAATGCTGGTTTGTTTGATGCCTCTACTTCTGGTAACCTTTTTGTTAAAGGTGACTTCACAGGTATTGTATTAGCTTCAGGAGACTCAATTCAGTTTACATTCAAGACTCAATTCAGTTAATAAGAAATGGCTTTAAATGAGTCAGCATTAAATGTTGAGGCAGTCAATGGTAATGGTTCTGTAAACTTCTTACAAAACCTTATCATTGCTTCGACTGTAACCTTTAGTTTTCTTAAGGGTGTTAGTTTAATTAAAAGTTTAACAAGTGCTATTACTCAGTCGTTAGTTGTATCTAAAGTTAAGAATGTATTATTGTCTATAAGTTCTACTGTATCAGTTACAACATTAAGAGTTATAGGGAAGCTTGTGAGCTACCTACAAGTCTCTAGTAATACCTTGTCAATGGTAACCTCTAGGTTTAGAACTTTAAATGTCTCTAGTACAGTTATAGAGACAGTTATAAAACTACTTCCTAAGACTTATTCAGTTGTTAGTAGTGTCACTCAAAGTATTTTTAAGAGTGTTGGTAAAAGTCTAATAACCTCTTTAACTTCTACAGCCTCTTTTGTTAAGAGTGTTCTTAAGAATATAGTATCAACTATAGAGAACATAACAGAAGTTATATTAGAGAAGGCAACTCACTTCTTAATATTATTAGCTTCAGCTACTGTTACTGAAACCTTAAGTAGGGTTGTAGGTAAACTATTAGTTGTATCTAGTGGTGTTACAGAACAAGTAGTTAAACAAGTAGGAAAGAATGTTGTTGCAGTTGTTACTACCACAGCAAACATTATTAAAGAAATAGGTAAAAGTTTATCTTTAGTAGTTACGGAGAGTGCTAGTTTAGTTAGTATGAAAATACTTAACTTAGTATTACTAACCTACTCTACTATTACACTGTCTATTACTAAGTATATAAGTAAGTTTTTAAGTATTAATAGTAGTATTAGTTTTACTATAGTTAGAAGTATTTTAATTACTAAAACTATTATAACAACTATTATACCACAATTAATAAAAAGTGCAATAAGTTTTTATAAATATAATAACCAAAGACTTATGTATGCTGCTACTAAGGTGTTGTCCGTAGTGTCTACTAAAATTAGAACCATCTTTGCTAATAAGGATTTAAACCTATGAGTTCTTTCTCATACAAACTAACTACAGAGAATGAGCAGTTTACATTTGACTTCTCTAATGTAATAGCAAGTGGTGAAACTATATCTAGTGCTACTATGGTAGTTGAAGTGGTAGAAGGTACTGACCCAAGTCCATCCTCTATCTTAGTAGGTACTCCAGTAATTAATGGCTCTAGAGTGGCACAGCGTATCTCTGGTGGCCTAGACCAAGTTACTTATAGGTTAGAGCTTTCAGCTACAACATCACTTATTAATGTTTATACTTTAGTGGGTGACCTTCCTGTACTGGCTCCGATTAGTTTATAATGGGTTACTTCTCAAGATGGGATAGAGGAGACTGGGATGCCATGTGTGATGTATGTGGCAGAAAGTTTAAAGCTTCTAAACTTAAGATGCGGTGGGATGGCATTATGGCTTGTCCACAAGATTGGGAGCCACGTCAACCTCAAGACTTTGTAAGAGGAGTACCTGACCCTCTACTAGTCCCTTGGGTTAGAGATGAAGCTACAGATACTTTTATAGCTATTACTATTTCTAGTTTTAATACTTTGTTTAGTTCTATTACTTCAAGTTTAAAGATAGATGTTATTTACCATAACCAGTCTAAACTATATAGTTTCTTATCTAGTATGGTAGCTAGTTTAGTTGCAGTAAAAGTTCCAGCACCAACTCCAAGTTTGAACACTCTTAACAGTGATGCTATAAACAATGAAATATTAGGATAACATATGACGATTCAATTTACTAATAATGCTTCAACAACCTTATCTAGTGGGATAACAGCAATAGCTACCTCACTAACGGTTGCTACAGGAGCAGGAGCTTTATTCCCTACACCTTCTGGTGCTGCTTTCTTTTACTGTACCTTACAGAATGTAGCAGGTACTCTACGAGAGATTGTTAAAGTAACTGCACGTACTACAGATACCTTTACCATTGTTCGTGCTCAAGATGGTACATCAGGTCAAATCTTTTCTACAAGTGATAAGGTAGAACTTCGTGTAACTGCTGCTGACCTTAATAACTTTGGTCAATTAGATACAGGTAACACTTGGGCTACAGGTCAAACATTTGTAGCTCCTGTCTTAGGTACTCCAGCTTCTGGTACTTTAACCAACTGTACATTCCCTACATTAAATCAAAATACATCTGGTACTGCTGCTGGACTATCAACTACTCTTGCTGTTGGTTCAGGTGGTACAGGTCAAACGAGCCTAGCGTCAGTAACGGTAGGGAATGCCACAGTATCAGGTTCAACTACTGGTAATGCAGCGACTGTAACAACTGTAACCCAAGCAAACATAGCAGGTGCGGTAACACCCTCAACATCAGGTAATGTATTGACTTCAAATGGGTCAGCTTGGACAAGTGCTGCTCCTAGTGGCGGTTCAGGTTTACTTCTTAACATTCAATACTTCACTTCAACAGCAACCTATACGGCTACGTCAGGAACTACTTTTGTGGTTGTTCAAGTGGTTGGTGGTGGTGGAGGTGGTGCTGCTGGAGCTACTAATGTACCCGGTACTGGGGGTGGTAGTGGGGGATATGGTCAAAGAAAAATAACAAGTGCATTTAGTGGAGTAACTGTAACTATTGGTGCTAGTGGGGCTGCTGGTAGTAGTGGTGGAACTTCATCTTTTGGCGCATTAGTATCATGTACTGGAGGAGTAGGAGGTTCAACATATGTAGGGGGTGCTGGAGGTACATCTTCATCAGCAGACCTAAATTCAATAGGTGGTGCAGGTGGTGGTAAAGTTGTTTCAGCAAATGGAGGCTCTCCCGGAGGTACTAGTTTTATTGGAGGGGGAGGTGCTGGTGGAAGTTATGGTTCATCTGGTGTTGGTGGAGCTGGAGGTAGTGGAGGATATGGTGCTGGTGGTGGTGGTGGTGGAGGTGGTTCTAGTGGAGGTGGTGCTGGTGGTGGTGGTGGTTCAGGTGTTGTTATAGTTTACGAGTATAAATAGGAATTAATATGAAAGCACTTATCTCACCTGAAGAAAACAACCGTATTGCAGAGGTGGCAGTACAAGATTTTGAAGTAGCTAATCCCCTATATTGGGTTGATTGTGCTGATGATGTTACAACCGAGTGGACTTATGTAGATGGTGCTTTTGTAGCCCCAATAGTTCCAGTTCCAACAGCCTCAGACAACAAAGCAACAGCATCAGGCTTACTATCTGCTACTGACTGGACAACCATTGCAGATGTGGCTTCTCCTATTAACTCGCCATACCTAACTAACCAAGCAGAGTTTATCTCTTATAGGAATATTATTCGTGGTATAGCTGTAAACCCTATTGCTGGTGATTTAACATGGCCTGTAGTGCCGCCAGAAGTGTGGGCATAATGACAACATTAGCAGAACTTAAAACAGAAGTGGATGCCTTACGAGAAGATTTACATGGTATCAAGAAAGATACTTCTGAACTCTTAGAAGCATGGAAAGATGCTAAGGGTGCTTTGAAAGCTCTTGCTTGGGTTGGGTCTACTGCTAGGTGGTTAATGGCTGTTGGAGGTGTAGTAGCCTTCTTATACTTTACTTTTACAGGGAAGAAATAATGTCTGTTTCTGGAACAACATCTTTCACCGTCACTCGTGACCAAGTTATTGAAGCTGCTATGCGAGGTCTATCTGTACTAGAAGAGGGTGCTCAACCATCTGCTACTTCAGTTATTAATGCTTCTATGTCTCTTAACCTTATCATCAAGAACTGGCAGAAGGATGGCATTAAACTTTGGACTATATCAGAGATAGCCTTACCTTTAGTAGCAAGTCAAACTAGTTATACTATTGGACCTACAGGTACAGGGTCAGACCTAGTGTCTCCTAAACCATTAAAGGTTATTCAAAGCTACTTGCGTAATGTACAAGTTACACCTGCTGTAGATATTCCTATGCAAGTTATCTCTAGACAAGAGTATAACACTTTAGGAAGTAAGTTTTCTACTGGTACTACCAATTCAATATTCTATACACCTAATGTATCTAGTGGTGTGGTTAGTGTATACCTAACTCCAGATTCAAATACCGTAACTAACTATGTATTATATATGACCGTACAACGTTCTTTAATGGACATGGTTAAACCTACTGACAACTTTGACTTCCCTGCTGAATGGTTCTTAGCTTTGAAGTGGGCATTGATGGCTGAGATAGCTAGTGACTATGATAAGACAATGCAAGAGAGAGCCTATTATGATATGAAAGCTTTGATGCTCAAGAAAGAGGTTGAAGACTTTGATGTTGAAGATGTAGCTGTTCGATTTGTTCCAGACCTAAGGATGCAAACTGGAGGCTTCCGTTAATGCCAAAGATTGACTTACCATTAGTAACTCCTATGACCTTTAGGAGTACAGATAAAACTAAAGATGCTAAGATGGTTAATTGCTATCAAGAGACTGTTGCTGGTCGTAAGTTTGCTGTTAAGAGACCTGGTAAAACTCAGTATACAATTACTCCAGCTTTAACTCCTGTAGGTCAAGGTTTGTGGGCTTACAATAATAACTTGTATGCTGTATCCAATGGTACTCTATATCAGATAACTGGTGGTACTGCAGTTATTAGAGGTATAGATTTATCTACTACTAATAATGTAAACTTTGTAAATACCTTTACAACATCTAGTCCTCATCCTTATATGGTGTTACATGATAATGTAGCTGGATATTATTTAGATGCTACTAATAACTTTATTAAGATAGCCACTCAAGTATGGGGTGTATCTATAACTAATGCAGGGTCTGGGTATAACTCAGTACCTACTGTAGTTGTATCTGCCCCTCCTGTTGGACTTACCGCTGCTGTATCTTATGTATTTACTGCTGGTAGTTTAACATCTATGACTTTAACTAATAGAGGGTTTGGTTACTTATCTGCTCCTACTATTACTATAGGGGATACTTGGGTAGCTTCTGCTGTTGTTACTTTAGGTTCTCAAGTTTATTATGGTGCTAACCTTTATACTGTAACTGTAGCTGGTACATTTGGTACAACAGCTCCTACGCACACTACAGGAAGTATAGCTAATGGTACTGCTACCCTTACATGGGTTGGTGTTCCTGCTACTGTAGATACAGCTTTAAATGCCTTTCCTGCTAATCCTGTAGATGGTTTAGTATACCTTGATGGGTATGTATTTGTTATGGACTCTCAAGCTCAAATATGGCAGAGTGGTCAAGAGGACCCAACATCTTGGAATCCTTTAGATTACATTACAGTTAAGGGTGAACCTGATAAGGGTGTTGGTATTGTTAAGCATCTTAACTATCTCGTTGCTTTTAAAGAATGGACAACTGAGTTTTTATATGATAATGCTAATGCTGTAGGTAGTGTATTAACTCCTAATGCTTCTGCTAGACTTGAAATTGGTTGTGCTAGTGGTGACTCTATTCAAGCATTTGAAGAGACGGTACTATGGATGGCTACAGCTAAAGAAGGTGGTGGTCGTATTATATCCATGCTTGATGGTCTAAGAGCTACTCAAATAAGTACATCTGCCGTTGAGAAATTCCTTAATGCAAGTAATTTACAAGGTGTTTATAGCTGGGCTTATAAGATAGCTGGACATACTTTCTATGGCTTAGTATTAACAGACCAAGACATTACTTTAGTGTATGACCTTAAAGAAAAAGAATGGCACTACTGGACAACTAGTAAAGCATTTATAGGTGGTGGTGAGGGTTATTTCGAATGTACCTTTGTACAACCATTTCCTACTAATAGTAATATTAACTATGTTCTAGATGCTGTTACAGGTAATGTATATACTATAAGTCCTGAGACTTACTTTGACCCTTTTGGTCCTATATCTGTACGTGTAGTAACACAAAGAATGTTACTAGGTACATATAATAGAAAAGTCAATAGCTGTCTTACCTTGACAGGTGATTCAATTAATGATATAATAAACGTCCGTCACTCGGATGATGATTATAATACATGGTCTAACTACAGAAGCTTAGACCTCAGTTTAACTAAACCATGTTTGTATAACTTGGGTTCTTTTAAAAGAAGAGCTTACGAATTCTTTTATACAGGTAACTTCCCATTAAGGTTGGAAAATGCAGAACTCTCTTTGTCAGGAGACTTTGGTTCAGGGTCAGAAGGATAAAGCTTTAAAAAAGTCTTTTGATGCTTTTGAAAAGGGTTATGGAAGTAAGTTAGATTTTAATAAGTATTGTACATATTTAGATGGGTGGACTATACACCCAATAGAATATAAAAAAGAAGTTGTAGGTGCTATATTCACTAAACAGAATGAATTGCACATGGCTATAGATGGACCTTGGTATCCTAGAAAATATGTTAAAACTATTATTCTACCTTTACTAAAAGAGTACACAGAGTTAGTAGCATCGGTTGATAATTATAATGTATCAGGTCTTAAATGGATAATGAAGTTTGGCTTTAGGATAATTGAAACAACTCCTACAAAGGTTAAACTATCTTTTAAAAAGGAATATTTATGGGTTTCGTAAGTGATATGGTTGATACAATTGCTGGAGCAGCTGGAGACCTTGTCGGAGGTGCTGTAGAAGCTGTTACAACTAATCCTGCATTAGCTCTAATTGCTGGTGGCATGACAATGGGTGCTACTGGTTTATTAGGAGCTGCTGGTGCAGCTGGAACGGTGGCAGAAGGGGCAGCAGCTACAGGGTGGGCTGGAGGTTCCAGTTCCCTTATAGGAGACTTCATTGGAGGTAGTGGTGCTTTTGGTGCTACTGCTGCAGCTGAAGCTGCTGGTGCTGGTATGGGAGTTGGAGCTGGTTGGGCTGGTGGTGGGTCTCTTATTGCTGACTTTGCTACTGGAGCTGGAACAGCTGCTGGTGGTGCAGGTATAGCTTCTCAAGCTGGGTCTATTTGGGATACAGCTAAAAATGTATATAATACAGGTAAAAATGTATCTAGTATATATCAAGGTTTATCTAATGTACTAAGTCCTGGACAATCACCTCAAGCAGCTCAAGCTGGTGCTGACCCATATGCTGCTTATAGACCTGCCGCTGCTTCTGCATTAAATACTCTTATGTCTAATCCTTCTCAAATTACACAAACTCCAGGTTATCAGTTTGGTATGAATCAAGGTGTACAAGCATTAAATCGTACAATGGCTCAAACAGGTCAAACACAAAGTGGTGGACAACAGGTTGCTCTTAGTCAGTATGGTCAACAGTATGCTGGTCAACAACTAACTGCTCAACAAGAAACGCTTGGTAAAATGTCTGGTGCATTCCAATCTCCTTCTGCTGGTCAAGATGCTTATACACAAGCTCAAACTAATCAAGGTAAAGCTACTGTTGCTGGTTATCAAGATATTGCAGCTGGTCTTGGTAGTATCTTTGGTAATCAAACTTCTACATCTTCTTTCTGGGGTTAATTAATGGCAACTACATATGAACCGTTACATCTAGCTAAAGCTTATGCTGAATCTGGAGATGTTGCTGAAGAAAGTAAACAGAAAAGACAACAGACTGAAAAAGGTCAACTTGAGATTGATGCTTATAAAAAAGCAACTGCTGATAAGGAAGCTTACTCTAAGAGTGTTAAAGACATTTTAAGTGAACAGGCTACACCTACTACTCCTGAACAAACTAAAGAAGCTACAGATACCTCTACAGAAGAGCCTAAGCTATCTCCTAGTGGTGAACCTATGCCTAATTTTACGGCAGGTACTAAACCTGTTGAAAATGAATGGACAGGTAAGCTTAGGGATTTACAATCTGCTAAACAAGCTGAGAGTAAAGTGTTAGCTCAAAAGAGTGGACAACTTCAGAAGTTAATGATGGCTGCTGCTAATTCAGATAATCCTACTTTAGCTTTAGAATTTAGAAAGCAACTTGATGGCTTAGATGGTAAACAAAAAGAAGCTCAAAAAGAATCTATTGAACTTGCTGGTAAACAATATGAGGTACAAGCTCAACTTGGTCAAGGTTATTTAGATAACCCTACTGATGAGGGTTGGTATAATCAAGTAGCTGAAAGTATGCGTTTAGGTCTTCCTGGAGCTGAAAATTTATTTAATGTTCCTAGAGAGAAACGTGAAGCTGTAGCTAAGGCTGCAATTGCTCAAGGTCTAACTGCTAACCAACAAGTTAAAGCTCAACAAGCACAAGCTAATGCTATATACAAAGCTGATGCAGCTAAGAAGAAAGAAGAGTTTTGGAGTTGGACAAGGAAGTTTAAAGAACGTCAACAAGCTGATAGAGAGCGTGTATCTTCTGCTAGAGAAAAAAGAGAAGTCTCTAAACAAGGTGATGCTCAAAGTAAAACATACTTGGCTTCTTTACAAAATCTAATTAAAGATACTCAATATGGGGTTACTAGTTTAGAGAAAGAACGTACAGGTATCTTGGGTCGTATTGAAAGTATTGATAAAGGTACTGAGTTTGGTCTATCTGAAGATGCTCAAGCAGCTAAGAAGAAAGATTTAGAGAACCAACTTAAAACAGTTGAAGGTGAACTTACAACTGCTGAAGCTGACCTACGTGAAAGTAATAGTGAATACCGTTCTGTTGCTAAAGGTAAAGATAAAGAGGTGGTTGCTAAACCTGTTAAAGAAGATAAAAAACCTGTACCTTCAGCTGCAGACATTAAGTATGTTAAAGACCATCCTGAAACTAAAGCAGCTTACGAGGCTCACTTTGGAGTTAAACCTTAATGGCAGAGGTAGTGCCATCATGGGCTACTACAGCTCCAGAAGCTAAACCCTCTTGGGCTGAAGTTAAAGAAACTCCACCTACTTGGGCTAGTAAAACTCCTGTAGAAGAACCTAAAAAAGGTATGACTCTTGGTGAGTCAGCTAAAGCTGCTGCTTCTGAATTTCAAGGTGCAGCTGATGTTATCTTGGGTACTCCTGCTTTTATTGCTGAATCTATAGCAGCTCCTTTTGTTGCTGGCTATAAGGGTCTTAAAGGGGAAGTTAATCCTATTCAAGCAGCTGAACAAACTATGAAGGAGTTTCAAGCTTCTCCTATAGGTAAACTAGCTTCTCTATCTACTGCAGAACTAATTGGTAATAAAGAAGGTGTAGCTGACTCTTCTGTTAATGAAGTGATGGGTGCTCTTACTGGTAAGATTGAGCAGGGCTCTGAGAAGGTTGGTGGTAAAGGTACAGAGATGGCAGCTGCAGCTAGAATGACTGTAGCTCTTGGTATGGGTGCTCTAGGTGCTAAAGGTGCGTCTGAAGGTGTTAAACCTAAAGTAAGTAAAGAAGCTCCTATTGGTACTAAAGAAGCTCAAGAAACTTCTTATGAGACCTCTCAACGTATCATTGACCAATTAAGTAAACCTGACCACCATACAGCTGAAGGTGTCCCTATCTTCTTTGGTGAGACAGGTAAGTTCCGTAAGGATGGTTCTTATGTACCAGCTCTCCATGTTCGTAATGCAGATGGTTCTAGTAAACATATATTACTTGACAAACAACATATTTTATCTACATTTGCAGATAAACCTTGGACCAAACCTAGAGTAGAAGGTGTTAAGCCTCTTGCTGAAGATGCATTTAAAACTCCTGAAGAGTGGGCTGAGTTTAACTTAGCACATGAAGAAGCTCATACTCGTGTTAGTAGACCTAAAGATGTATCTAAGGCTGAACATGAGAATGTAGTTAATGAGATGGCTCTTAATCAAATGAAAGAGGTTAGAGACCACCCTATTACTGACCATGCTAATGAAGTCTTTGACCCTGTTAAGGGTAAAGGTCCAGCAGCTGTAGTTAAAGAGTTCCTTCGTGGTATAATTGCTGATAACTGGAATGCAGGTAATTGGCGTAGTGACATTGCTAAAGCAGTTCCTAATGAAAAGATTAGAGCTCGTATGACAATGGCAGCTGAAGGTGATAAGAGTTATGATAGACTTTATACTGATAAAGAAAAGCATGATGTCTTACATGGAACTGGTGAAATAAACAGAGCTACTGGTTATAGAGATGAGGGTATGAATGGTGCTCTTAAAGGGCTTAGAAACCAAGTTACTCGTGGTAAGATTAAACCTCAAGACCTAGCTGCTCATGCAGAAAAGATTGACAAACTAGAAAAGGTGATTAACTATCTAGAATCTTTACCTTCTGAAGAACATGCTATCCCTGTTTTAGAATCTATTAAAAATACTATAGCTGCTATTGGTAAGAAAGCTAATGCTCTTGGTATGATGGATGGCTTGCGTAACAACTACATTCCTCATATGTTAGACTGGACTGAGTTTAAGGGTACACATGCTGAGAAGATGGCTATCTTAGATAAGATTTATAATCAACCTAAAGAAAGTAAGTTTAATAGAGACTTTACTGCTCATCGTGTACATGAAACTATTAGAGACCTTGAGGAACTAGTTAAAGACCAAAAGGGTGTTAAGGTACAAAGAGACATAGCTATAGTTGCAGAAGCTTATACTAAGTCTATGCTTAAAGCTATTGCTGAGAAGAAGATGATTGACCACTTCTTAGGTCCTGTTGAAGATAAATTCTCTGGTATGAGGGTCTTAACTAAAGACCTTACTGAAGGTCTTAAAGCTGGTTATGAACCTTTTACTGGTGTAGGTTCTAAAGCCCTACAAGGTATTTTAGTTCATCCTGACTTTGTAGATTTAATGAAGCATGCTTATAGACAAAAAGACCCTACTATGTTTGTTAGGGCTATTGGTGGTATTACAATGCTTACTAAGAGTATTCAAACTACAGCTTCTCTATTCCACTTTAAGTCTCTACTTGAAGCACAACTTATAGCTGCTCCAGGTTTGATGGTTAAAGAAATCTTTACAGGTGGTCTTGGTATTAGACAAGCTACCAAAGCCTTTAAAGAAGGTGATAGAGATGGTGGCAAGAGGATTGATGCTTGGATACGTAATGGTATGGTATTAGGTACAGAAGATATTGACCAAACAATCATAGGTAAGAGTGGAGCTTTTGTAGACAATCAACTTAGCAGACTGGGTCCCGAAGGTACTAAACTACATATCTTACAGAATGTAACTAACCCTTTAGACAAGCATGTAGTTCAGAATTTAAATAAAGTTACTTGGGATTATGCACATACTGGTGGTAAGATTAATACTGCTAACCACTTCTTTGCTAAAATGAAGGCAGCACATCCTGAACTTACAGATGACCATATTATGCAAGAGGTTAGTAGCTTTGTTAATAATACTCTTGGTGGTTTAGATTGGCTTGAAGTAGCCTCTAATACTCATAACAAGTTTGCTAAAGCTTTAGCTATGAAAGCAGCTGGTATACAAGGTCGTGAGTGGGCTCAGATTCTTCTTTTTGCACCTGACTGGACTATATCTACTATTCGTTCAATGTCAGAAGCCTTACCTAGAGAACTTAATAAACCTCAGAACTGGAAGTTTAGGGAGGGTATAGAGGGATTTATCAATCCTAAAGATAGACATGACTTAGCTAGACGTTATGTGTTTAATACTGCAGTAACCTACTTAACTGTAATGAATGGTATTAATTATGCATTCTCTGGTAAACCTATCTGGGATAATAAAGACCCATTCAAACTAGACTTAGGTGATGGTACTACAATGCAAATGGCTAAACATGCTATGGAAGTTCCTGAGATGATACATAGTCCAGGAAAAGCCATTGGTAATAAACTAGGTTTCTTTCCTAAAGCAGCCTCTACATTACTAATGGGTCGTACAAACCCATTAACTGCTACTTCAACTGTTAAACATGACTCAGCTCTTAATAGAGTTAAAACTATAGCTCAAAGTGTTTTACCATTTCCTGTAAGTGGTGCTATTAGTGCACCTACAGGTGAAGGTCTTAAGAGAGCTGCTTTTAGTGCGTTAGGTGCTCCTGTAATGGGTAAGACTACTAAAGGACATACCTCAAGTAGTGTTAATAGAGAGCGAGCAATTGAAAGAGCTGCTAATCGTCGTGAGAATATGAAAAAGAAAATAGAGGCTAAAAAGAAATGAATGTACTTTTATTAGATTCAGCTGGTAGCTTCACAGACTTTGCTCTTAAATTAATGGAGAAAGGTCACAAGGTTAAACAATGGATTAAACCTGGACGTTATGGTCAGAGTCCTATTGGTGAGGGTCTTATCTCTCGTATTACTAATTGGGAAGCCCATATGGATTGGGCTGATATAACTGTCTTATCAGACAATGCTCACCAAGTACATTTACTTGAAAAGTACCACAAGAAGGGTTATCCTATTGTAGGTGCTTCTAATGTCAGTTCAGACTTAGAACTAGACCGTGGGTTTGGTATGGATATTCTTGAAAAGGCTGGTTTAGATGTCATTCCCTCTATTACCTATGATAGTTATAATGAGGCTATTGCAGCTGTTAAAGCCAAGCCTATTAGGTATGTATCAAAGCCTTCAGGAGATGCTGATAAGGCTCTTAGTTATGTATCTAATAGTGCAGCTGACATGGTATTCATGTTAGAGAAGTGGAAGAAGGGTGGTAACTTAAAACAACCATTCATTCTACAAGAGTTTACTCCAGGGATTGAAGTTGCAGTAGGTGGTTGGTTTGGACCTCACGGTTTTAATAAACTAATTACTGAGAACTTTGAGTTCAAGAAGCTAATGCCTTCTAACTATGGTGTGAATACTGGTGAGATGGGTACTGTACTTAAGTATGTAAAAGAAAGTAAACTATATGATGATACTCTTTCTAAGGTAGTAGATTACTTAAGTTATATATCTTATGTTGGGTATGTAGATTTGGCTTTTATTATTGATGATAGTAGTGGCTCACCTAGACCCCTAGAGTGGACTACAAGACCTGGTTGGCCTTTGTTTAACATACAGACTGCCTTACATAAGGGTGACCCAGTAGAATGGATGCTTGACTTAGTTAATGGTAAAGATACGTTGAAGGCTTCTGACAAGATTGCCGTTGGTGTTGTCGCAGCTATTCCAGACTTTCCATTTACAAAGCAAACAGGTAGAGACCCTACTAACTATCCTATCTATGGTTTAGAAAAAGTAATGGACGATATTCATCTATGTGAAGTTAAAATGGGTAAAGGTCCTATAATGAGGGATGGTAAGATTGTTGAAGAAGCTATGTTGGTTACCGCTGGTGATTATATACTTGTTACTACTGGAACCGCGACTACTGTTAAGGAAGCTGCTAAGAAAGCATACGAGGTAATGGATTGTATTAAGATACCTAATAGTCTAATTGTTCGTGATGACATTGGTGAACGTCTTGAGAAAGACTTACCTAAGCTAGAGAAGTTGGGTTACTGTACTGAATTTACATACGAGTAAGATATGACCATACCTATTAGTCCTATACCTAACAATCCTATTGCTGAGAACCATGAGTGGAGAGATTGGTTTTTTAAACTATATACTTATACTACAACTGCAGGAAGTCAAGCCTTTAATGGTTTAAACTTTTTAGGTAGTAATATAACTTCTATAGTTACTAGAAACCATAATGACTTAACTATGATTCAAGGTGGGGACTCACTTAACAGATACCACTTGACAAGTGCTGAGTATACCTCTGTAGCTTCATTACCTACCTTTGGTACTATGGCTACTCAAAATGCAAGTGCTGTTGCCATTACTGGAGGCACTGCAACTGTTACTTTAGGTTTAACTAATACAACAGGAACTACAGTTGGGGCGGCTGGTGCAGCAACAGTACCCCCACTACCTGTAGGATATATTGCAATTACAATTGGAGGTACGGCATATAAGATGCCCTATTATAATGTCTAAATTAAAACAATGGATGAAGAGTTGGACTATCAACTATGGTTTGCTATTAGTTATCTTAGGTTCTTTACAACAGAACTTTGACTACCTACGTAAGTTGATAGGTGAAGAAAACTACGGACTTGCTTTTGTAGCTGTTGGTATTGTAGTGGTTGTCTTAAGATTTAAAACTACAACTGCTGTGGAGGACAAATGAATCTAGTATTAAAGAGAATAGAGTTTGGTACTAACTATACAATTGGTAGACTCTACATTGACAACACCTTCCAATGCTTTACCTTAGAGGATAAGACTAGAGATGCAGGAGTTAAAGTAGCAGGTGAAACCTCAATACCATATGGTACATATAAAGTAATTAAAGATATGTCAAGTAGGTTTGGTAAGATGATGCCTCACATTCTTAATGTATCTAACTTTGAAGGTGTTCGTATTCACTCAGGTAATACAGATAAAGATACTGAAGGTTGTATCTTGTTGGGTGAGACTTGGGCTGGTGGGGATTTTATTGGAAGAAGTAAGGTTGCATTCGATGCTTTTGATGTAAAGTTCTCTGAAGGGTTGTCTAACGGGGTTGTAACACTCACAATTCAGCACTAATGCTCTAGAACGAACAGGGAGGTAGCCCAGCTGGGAGCTACCCCCTTTCTGATACCCTAGCTTACCTTAACTCTTTTTAACGCTTTGTAGAGCGATTGCAGGGGTCGATTTCTTACCATCCTTAAGAAAAACGATAGCTTCATCTAAAGTTGTGGCAATATACTGCTCACCAATCTGTTGCTTAGTTAAAATATCAAAACCTTGTAATGCAACTACATATCCGTTCTCTAATTTAGTTAATGTTGCTTGTGTAAAGTTCATATTACTCTCCAATGATAATTAAAAGTCTTACGATAAATAAATCTACTACTACAAAGTGTACCTTTTTTAATTCACTCTCTTGTGATACAAGTTCAATACCTAACATACAACCTGGAATAAATGCAAGTTCAATCGTCATAACACTCCTTAATGTAACTTAGCTAAGTACGCTGAGTCAACTTCTGTTTTATTTCCATCTGGTAGTTTAACTATAAATGTATCTGGGTAGTGACCTCTAGTAAGAATCTCTACTTCACATCCTAGTTGAACAGCCCATTGTTTTTGTTCTACTTTCACTTTAGCTTTCTTAACTACTGCTACCATTATAATCCTTTCGCTACACACTTCTTATCAATTGAAACTAAGTAAACAGCTAACTCAGATACAAGTCTAATAGCTAACTCTTCATCACCATTCTCAACTGCTAAGTCAATTGTACTTAACAAGTAGTTAGCAAGTTCTAGTTTACTTTCCAAAGGTGTCAGAGTTCCATTTGATGATGCCATTGATTTGACTCCTCATATCATTACATATCTTATCATTAGCTAAAGCATTATCTAACACCAACTTGATACCTACTCCTTCAGCAGGGGTATCGGGGGTGTTGGGGGTTTCAATAACTCCTGAGGTATCTGTGGACAGTTTGCTCTCAACTCCTTTTGATTGATTCCACAACTCGATAGCAGGAGAGGTAAGCTTACAAGGAACATTAGTAACTTTAGTTGCATTTAGTTTATCCTTTAACTTGTTATACTCTACAACAGATTTAGCATTGACATCTTGAAGGTCAGATACTACCTTACGATTAATAGATGATTGCTTAATTACTTGCTCTTGAATGTCTCTTAGTTGTTTAGCTTCTCCAAGTGAATGCCAAGCTGTACAAGCATAAACACCCACAAAGAAAGAAGCTAGACACACCAGAGGTGTTGTATACTTTTCAAATAGATTAATCATCCTCTTCCTCCATTGTAAACTCTTGTTCTAACCACTCAAAGTTATCATTGATAATGTCTGAGAAGGCATGAACCAAGTCAGTCATATCAAGGTCAAGTAGTTCCATGAACTCTTGTTCACTTTTCCTATCTATTAATAGTTCTTTAAGTTCTTCCAGCGTTAGAGGCATTCTCGAACTCCTTTAGTAACTCAATGAAGTGAATAGCTTTGTCAAGGTCTTGTACCCCACCCTTCTTCTTCCACCTACATAAGTATTTAATAGCTGTAGCTTCTAGGTAAGGTATATTATTTACATGACAGAACTCAGCAGGTTGAATGGTAAACCCCTTGTAGTGGTCACCCCCTACTTGCTTTTCAATAGCCTTACTAGGAGTTTCAGCCCTGTTATGTAAGATAGGTTTGATTAAGTTAGGTTCATAAGGCCAAGAGAAGTCTTTAAACCCTTCCATACAGTCTTCACGTTCTCGTAATAGTTGTTTCAATATGAAGTCCTCCATTAAGAATAGTTTTCAATTATGTAACTTAAGGGTACAGCCATCTCATCGAACGAGCCATCATCAACGTTGTGGAACATATACATACCACGCCAATGTTGGTTGCCTTGTGACCCAAGATAACTTTCATCGTGAAGGTAACAACTCCCTGCAATTATAGAAGTCATCTCCTTACCATCAGCACGTCTACCATAGGCTATCTGTCTACCTTGTTGATGACCTGCTACACAAGACATGTGCTTTTTATTAAGCTGCATGCTAGCAGTACCAACAGGGCGACCCATGATACCACTAGTAAAATAATGGCTGTAGGCAATACCGTCTCTAACCACAACCTCAAGGAAAGGAAACACTTGCCAACCGAAGTTTGAATAACCCAAATCCCTAATACTGATGAGACCATCAAGCTTCCTGTCCAAATTGATAGCACGATTAATTCGGTCTTCATGGTTGCCTAACGTTAAGATTAGTTCTGGTTTCCATCTCTTACGTCCCCCATTAACTAACTTCTGTTGTTCTTCAAAGATTGGTTGCATCAAGAGGCGCATACCTTCATGCACACTCTCAACGTCAGCCTTATATGTCCTACCTTCGAAACTCTTTTTACCCACATCATAACTACTTAGGGAGGGCATGTCTGCCACATCCCCAATAAGAATGATACGGTCTGGTTTCTTATGAGCTAAGTACCTACCAATATTTGATAGGTAAGATAGGTCCACACCTGGTTTGATTTGCAAATCTGGTATGAAGGCATGTATCATTAGATAGCCTTAGAACCGTCATCTTCATGTTTGAACTCAACTAGTTTAGTGAACACCAGCTTAACAATTGAAGCACTCACACCACTCTTACCTTTGAATTCCCAAGTGTAAGGGTTGATAGTTACTTCTACTTCAGAACCATTAGATACTTTAGTAGTAGGAGAAACTTCTGAACCATCTTCATAATAGGATTGAATAGGGTAGATAGATTTACAGGTGATGTAACTACCTTTATCTTCACCAGGTTTACTACCTTCTAAGACACGGATACCTTCTTTAGCTAAAGCCTCAACTGCACCTTTAGATAAGTTACAGAAGTCTACTTGGTACTTACCAGACATTTCATTTAAGTGATTTAAGTTAGCCCACATTACGGTTGCTTTTAATTTAGTCATATTATTTTCCTTTAAGTTTACGTTCATCTTTCTCTAGTTTAGTTTTAGAGAGATGACATGGTTTACATAAGACTTGTAGATTCTCTGCTTCGCAGAATAGACGTGTGATAAATGTATCCCAGTCTACAAACCCTACCTTCGGGTCTACTACAGGTTCTATGTGGTCGACTTGCACTTCCTTAGCTGGGAACGCTTCTTTGCACGTAAAGCACTCATAGTGTTCAGCCACTCTACCTGTTGCTGTATTAACTTTCTTTCCCTTCTTTGCTGCAGATAAAACGTTAAACTTGGGAGGCCAACGCCTAAACCCACCCCGAATAACACTAGTAATAAAACCCTTGACCCTTCCATCAGTCCATCCATTCATTGTTATCCTTTAGCTTATCAAACCTAACACCCCAATCATCATCTAAAGAACGGAGCATCCACAAGAGCTGACCATTTAATCTCATACGTGCATCATCTTTGTAGACAAGACGTACAGCATTAAACATATCAACTTCAGTAGGTAAGTGTTGCAAGTATTTAGCAGCACCTACAGGACCAATACCTTTTACCCCAATGATGTTATCTGAAGCATCCCCAATTAGAAACTGAGAATAGAAAGTAAGTAGACCTTGTATTTCATTAACAACTGAGAACTCTTTCTTTACAAAGTTATAATGCTCACCAACCACTTGCTTCAAGTCCTTATCAATGGTACATATGATTGACTCATTAGTTTGATTGATAGCTAGGTAGTCATCAGCTTCCATACCAACTGCAACTTCAGCATTCCACTTAGTTATCAGATGTTCTTTTAACATAGGTAGATGTTTAGGTCTAGGTTTATCAATACGATTAGCTTTGTATTGAGGGTCTAACTCTTTACGAAAGTTCTCACCACTTGTAATAAAGATACGATGCTCTGTACTAAAGGTTTCATCAAGACAAGATTGAATCATCTCATCAATACGAAACTTAGCAATAGCCTCATCTTCATCTTCAGTAGTGAACCCAATACGATACATAAAGATATCACCATCAAGTAGAGCAATAACCTTACGAGCTTTCTTCTTACCAAAAGCTAAGTCATACCCATCCTCAAAGGCTTGGTTAGTAGGTTTGGACACTAACTTATCTCCTGTAATGTCATTACGTCCGCTAGCCATTAGTAAGGTATATCATCAGGAAAGGTATCATCAAATGACACTTGGTCATCTACAGACGGAGCTAAACCAAATACATACTCTTCAAAAGCTTTAGCTGTATCTAATACCAATGCTAGTTTAGCACCACCACCTAATAGATTAACCGCATGACCTATAGAAGACTGACGTACAATGTACACTTGCTTCTTAGCACGTTCCTCAGATGTTTCATAAGTCGATGTGCTCTTCTGTGTTCCACCTCCAGAACCTGTCGAGTTCTTTACAGGTTGTGAACCTCCCGTTACTACAGAAGCTCTAACCCACTTAGGGTAAGCCCCATTCTCTACCTCTACCACATCTAAAACATCACCAGACTTGAATGAAAGGAAGCTTGGTAAGAGCTTGTCAAATTCCATAATCTTCTTAGAAGCTATTTGACCTTGTTCATTCTTGTAGGTTAGTTCAGCAGCCTTATAAGCCTTACCACTTTGGCTTACTAAACTCTGTAAACTAGATATATCTACAATTGTTATTTGCATACTTTCTCCTTTATAAACAATATTATACCACACTTTCTAAATATCACCTAGTGCTTTTTGCTTGCCACACTTCCATATCCTTCCAGTTCTGACCTACCTGTACCTCAGCTTTCATCGGTAAGTTAAACTCAACACCAAATAATCTTTGGAAGTTTCTAGGTACTGCTTCAAACACATCTAACATCATTTGAGATAGCACATCCGTATGTTCGTCAGGAGTGTCTATAATAATAGAGTCATGTACTGTGTTGATAAGTTTAACATCAGGTAGTTGTAGAGCCTTTAAACGAGTGTGTAGAGCCACTCTAGCAATAGCCATGATGTCTGCACCCAATCCTTGTACTGGATAGTTCAAGATGGTAGTGCGAGGCCAAACATTTTCTCCCCTTTTAACTGTTGGTTGGTACTCATACTCTCTACCTGTAGGTAATATAAGTTTACCAGTAAGAGTTACATCTTGTACAATTTTAGTATGCCAGGCAGCTAACCCTTTATACTTAGAATAGAACTCATCAATTACCTTTTGCCATTGCTTCTCATTCATTTTACATTCAGAAAAGTTAGGGTCATTAGCATAGGAGTAAGCTGAACCCCCATAGATAAGTCTGAACACAAAGGTCTTAGCTATTAGTCTAGAAGGAAGATTGAATCTGGTTTGGTTATCCGTATGTTGGTCAATGTTATTCCAAATTTCATCATAAGCAGTCTTGTCTTGACTCAAGAAGGCTGCACAACGCCATTCTAGAGCACTTGCATCTCCTTGTATTAACATACTACTCCTCTTCTAAGTCTACATCATATACTTCTAAGTAAGGGAATCGAGTATCAGCTTTAGTCCAAGCCTCATTCTCTATCTCTCTAGACTTTTCCCAAGCTTCTTCTAAAGAGTTAGCCTCTATTTTAGCGTAATAATCTTCTACTGCTGAAGCCCATATTGTGTACTTAGCCATAGTTACTCCTTCATTAAGTTACCATTACTTTTAATAATAGATTCTAGTAGGTTGAACTTTACTTCTGGTTGTAAGAAACGTACAACTACATCTGTACTATATTGATTGATTAGAGATTGAAACTCATTAATAACAGTGTGGAAGTGAAATTCTTCTTGGTCATCTTCCTGTTGGTAGTTATACATATCTTCATCTTCTTGTTGTTGAATGTCCATCTCTGAAAAATATCCCATTAGTTATCCTTTATGTCCTATAAAATCATTTCCATCCATTTGTGACTCAACTAAATCACAAAGTCTTTTTACTTCTTTGTCAAATTCTTTACGTTCTTTAGTACCTTTTTTTGGAAGGTCAATGTACTCATCATCATCAATACTGTACTCATCTAATATTTCACCTTTTGCCATTAATAGTACCTCGAATAAAATAAATCTTTAATTTGTCCATCAATGTTTTGTAAGTTTGGACGGCTACTTGATAACCTACCAGTACGTGCTACACATTGATTTAGTTGCCCATGTAGGTAGTTTACTTGCCATCCATGCTCCTCACGGAGTTTAGGGAAGCCAGCGAAGTAAGTACCTCTTCGTTTTTCTAGTGTACTACGAGTTAATATAAAGTCAACAACTTTCTTTGCTTCTTTACTACATTTAAGACTTTTAAGTGTTTGTTCATCTGTAGAGAAGAACCCTTCTTTTTTAAGTTCACTACCCTTAAGTGGTGCTACTAGTTGTGGGAATGTATGATAGTAGTCTACCCAACCTTCCTTATCCTCACCTTTTCTAGCACCAGTTTTATATACACCAATGACCTGTTTAACAGGGAAGTTAAGAACACCACCGTATAGAAGGGAACTAAGATGGTCACCGCTATTAAAATTGAAACCAACAACGCTACAAGTTCTGTTAAGATTGACATCGATTTCCTCGATTTCCTTTTCCAATAAGGTAGCATTACTTAAGCACCTTTCTTCGTTGAATGTTAAGCCATTGAACTCCATCTCTTGTAATACTAAAAGGTCAGAGTTGTGTAGAGACACCAGCCTTTTTAAGGCATCTGATTGTGTAGCTAGGTGTTCTACTTGCTTTAGATAGACTTGGTGCGTAAGCTGCAAATCTTGTTCTAAATACTCTTCTAAGATATCTTTAGGTACATTAGTTGTATCTATACCCTTATCCCAATACTCTTCTTTAACTACATCTAACTTAGTACCTAGTTGATAGTAAGAAGCTACACTATTTAAACTAGGGTATGGATGTTGTTGCTTGGTAAGAATGAAGTGAACCAATTGACAATCCCATACTTTCTTTGGCATTGGTAAACCATAACGTTTACACCAATGTAAATCAAACTTAATGTTAAACCCTACGACAAGTGAAGCCATTTGAATAGTGCTACCCAGAGTAGCAAGTT
>SESA01000313.1_pt1 | contig 33973 bp, 28 predicted proteins | sample 3171451 | NCBI WGS metagenome assembly SESA01 (sample SAMN06051862, study PRJNA518727) | freshwater metagenome | biome: subpolar coniferous forest; feature: holomictic lake; material: water; isolation source: holomictic Lake 227, 8 m depth | place: Canada: near Kenora, Ontario | collected...
CGGGCTAAACAGGAACTCAGCTTGGGACGAGTTAAAAACGGTGGCAATCCGCCCTGGTTTGGCGAAGATGAGCGGTTTCCATGAGCGTTTCCCGACTTCCTTTCCGCCTTGAAGCCATCGCCCCGGGGTCGCGCGCCCGCGCCGTCTCGCTGCGCACGCTGCACAACGTCGTGCAGACGCCGCTCTTCATGCCCGTGGGCACGCAGGCGACCGTCAAGGCCCAGTTGCCGCAGACGCTGGAGGAGGCCGGATCGCAAATCCTGCTGGCCAACACCTATCACCTTCTTTTGCGGCCCGGCCCGGAAGTTTTCCGGCGCATGGGGGGCATCCATGGGTTAACGAGTTGGAAGCGTTCCTTCTTGACCGACTCCGGCGGGTTCCAGATTTTCTCGCTCCCCAATGCCCGCTCGATGGGCGAGGAGGGGGCCTCTTTCCAGAGTTATCTGGACGGGCGGACGATCCTTCTGAGCCCGGAAGTCAGCATCGCCACGCAACGGGCGATTGGCAGCGACATCATGATGGCGCTCGACCAGTGCATCCCTTCCACCGCCGGGGAAGCCGAGGCGCGCCGGGCGCTGGAACTCACGCAGCGTTGGGCCGTTCGCAGCCTGGCCGCGCGGGGCGACTCCCGGCAAGCACTCTTCGGCATTGTCCAAGGAGCCCTCTTCCCGGAACTGCGCCGCGCGAGCGCCGAGGGCCTGTGCGCCCTTCCCTTCGACGGCTTTGCCATTGGCGGGCTGGCTGTGGGGGAGAGCCGCTCCGAGCGGGAGGACGTCTGCGCGCTGACGGCCGAAATGCTCCCATGCGACAAACCGCGCTATCTGATGGGCGTCGGCACGCCGCTCGACATTTTGGAAGCGGTCCACCGGGGTGTGGATATGTTCGACTGCATTATTCCCACGCAGGTGGCCCAGCGCGGCGGGGCGTTTACGTCGCGCGGTTTCCTGCAACTGCGCCGGGGCGTTTACCAATGCTCCCCGGAGCCGCTCGACCCGGCCTGCCCGTGCCCGACGTGCGCCCGTTTCTCGCGCGCCTACCTGCACCATTTGACCAAGACTGGGGAAACGCTGGGCTGGCAACTGCTCGGCCAGCACAACCTCTATTTCTACCACCGGCTGATGGCGGACATCCGCGCGAGCATCCTGGAAGGGCGCTTCCTGGAGCTGTACCGCGAAAAGCGGCCCCTTTTGCATGCGACCGACCTCGAAAACCCGGTGACGCCGCCCCGGCGCACGCGCCGCAAGCGGCTCTACCGGCTGGGTGCGTACGAAGTCCACACCGCGCCCGAGGGGTTCGGCAGCATCCGGCACATCGCCTCGGGGGAGATCATGCACTCGCGCACGCCGCCGTTGGAGGAAGCCCGGCGGCTCTACGTGGAGCAGCCCGGGCTGGCCGGCCGCCTCCGCCTCCGCGACGAAGAGACGCCCGAAGGCGCCGTGCCACTCGTGATCTGGGATGTGGGTCTGGGTGCGGCCGCCAACGCCATGGCGGCTATCCAATGCTACGAGGCGGCGGCGGGCGGTGGAGCCCCTCTGCGCCCGCTGCACCTCGTCAGCTTTGAGAACGACCTCGATGCGCTCCGGCTGGCGCGGGTCAACAACGCCCTCTTTCCCTATCTGCGCCACGCTGCTCCCGACGCCCTGCTGAAGGCCGGGGCGTGGCGTTCCCAGGCCGCCCCGGGGTTGAACTGGACTTTGGTGGAGGGGGATTTCCCGGCGACTCTCCCGCAGGCTCCGGCGCTGCCGGATCTGATTTTCTACGATCTCTTTTCCAGCAAAACGGATGGGGTCCACTGGACCCCCGGGGCTTTCCGGGAACTGGCCACTCTCTGCGCGGGGCGCGCCGTGGAATTTCTGACTTACACCTGCTCCACGGCCATCCGCGCCTCGCTGCTGGCCGCCGGGTTTGCCGTTGCGCGGGGGATCGGCATTGGCGAAAAATCCGAGACGACGGTGGCGTTGACGCCGGAGGCGTGCTCTGGCCGCTATCCCCTCCTGGCCGGGGACTGGCTGGAGAAATGGGAGCGCTCGGGGGCGCAATTTCCGCCGGAGCTTGCGCCGGAAGAACGCGCCGCTTTCGCCCAGGCGATCCGCTGCCATCCGCAGTTTGCCGGGATGGCGAAGGAGGGGGAGAGGCCGCAATCGCGTCGCGGGGGCAAGGGCGGTCCCAAATAGAGTTTGGGACCGAGAGAACCGGGGCTCCTTTCTTTGCGCCTTTGCGTGAGACTCCGTTGGACGAAGGCTGCTACACCGTGACGTCGTTGCAGACGAGGCCCAGGATGTTGACCTGGCGGGCGTTGAGGAAGGCGAGCGCGCGGGTCGCCTGCCCCGCGGAGGTCTGCCCTAACCGGACGACAAAGAGGGCGCCGTCCACGATGGGGGCGAAGCTCAGGGCGTCCACGTTATCCATCACGGAGGCGCTGTCGAAGATCAGGTAGTCGAACTCCTGGTAAATATCCTTGAGGAAGGCGCCAAAGAAGTGCTCGGCCGGGTAGGCCAGCGCTTCGCCGCGCGGCAGGAGGTAGAGGTTGTCGATGTTGGTTTGGACGACCGCTTCGTTCCAGGGGATTTGCTGCTGGAGAACGTTGAGGAATCCCTTGTCAGGGGCGGCGCCAAAGAGTTCGTGCAGGCGGCCGCCGCTCATGTCGCAGTCGATAAGGAGAGTTTTCGCGCCGGAAAAGGCGAGGGTGGCGGCCAGGTTGGCGGCGATGGCTGTCTTGCCTTCGCCGGGGGCGGCGCTGGTGATCATGAGCGCCTTGGGGCGGGTGCCCTCCACGGGGGCGAAGAGGATGGAGGAGCGCAATGCGCGGAAGGCTTCCAGCAGGGCGCGGCGCGGATCATAGGGGACGAGGAGGGAGAGGTCACCCTCCATGGTGTCGTTCGGGATCTGCCCCATGACCGGGTAATCCCGGAAGTGCCCCTGGCATTCGATGAGCGCGCCGATCCGGTCGTCCGTCTTGTCGATCAAAAAGAGGATGGCCAGCCCGGCCAGCAGCCCGGTGGCGAAGCCGCCAAGGAGAATTTTGATGAAACTGGGCTTGAAGGGGATGGCGGGCGAGGCGTTTTCCAGGATGGAGATCGATTCCTGCTCGACGTTTTTGTAGATGTCCACGCTCTGGAGTGTCGCGATGAGCTGGTCATACTGCTTGCGGTCGTGTTCGAGCTTGAGCCGCAGCCGGTCGTATTCGGCGAGTTTCAGGCTCAGATCCATCGCCTTGGTGCTCCATTCGCGGATGACGGCCTGGAGGTTCTGGATCTGGTATTCGAAGGATTCCCGGCGCATGCGCAGGTAGTCCACGCTCTGGTTCCGGTAGTTCTCCATCAGGCTCGCGGCCTGGCTGATCTCCTCCTCGACTTTGGTGACATTCGGGTTCTTGGGCCGCATCGTTTTGAGGAGTTCCTCCCGTTGGGCCTTGAGCAGCAGAAAATTTTGTTTGGCCCTTTGGTATTCCATCATCGGGCCGGAGTTGTTGTTGTTGAGCGTCGGGTCGAGGGTGCTCATGGAGCGGCCGGAGGTGCCGGTGACGCTCGCGGCCGATTGCTGTTGCTGTTGTTGTTGCAGGGCCGTCATCTGCCCGTGGTCGATGGCCTGGTCGAGGTTGAGGGTGTTGAGCAGGTTCAGCTCGGTCTTCAACCCGGCGAGCTGGCGCTCCAGTTGCATGAGATACTCGGCCGCGCTGTTCCCCTGCGCCTGGAGGAAGCCGCTGTCATTTTTCCCCTGGAAGGTGAGGATTTCCTGTTCGTCGGCGTCGGTTTCCTTTTCCAGCAGGATGAGCTGGTTGCGGATGGCCGAGGTCATGGTGTCGGATTTTTCCACGCGCAATTCCTTTTTGAGCGCCATGTACTCCTGCATCACGGCGTCCAGGAACGCCTGGGTGTAGGTCGGTTCCACGCCGTTGGCCCGGAGGGAGAGGAAGGAGGTGCGCGGCGTCTGGCTGATGTCCACGCTGACGGGCACGGGGATCCATTCGGGGTGCTGGGTGCGCAGTTTGTTCCTGGCCCGCTCGGCCACCAGGTCGCCGCAGATGAGGTTGAACTGCGTCCCGAGGAAGTCGGCCGATTCGGTGATGCGCGCGGTTCCTTCAATCTGGAACTGCCCGCTGAGGATCATGCGGGAGGTGGAGGCGTAGGTGGGGGTGAGGTGGATGCCTTTCCAAAACGAAACGCTGAAGCCCAGGCCGACGGTGAGCGCGAGAACCCACCAGTATTTGCGCAGCGTCTGGAGATAGCGCCTGCCCATGACCTGGGCTTTTGCCCAGATGTCCGTCAGCGAGGGTTTGGGTGCGGCGGCGCTTTGCATGCGGTTTTAGAAATTGATCCAGCGCTCGGGCACCATGATCAGGTCGTCCGGCTCGATGAGGGGGTCCTTGTCCAGTTCCGCCTTGTCGATGATGCGTTCCATATCGACCATGATGGTCTGGTATTCGTCATGCCGCTTGATCTCGCGGGGGTAGGCGCATTCGAGCAGGCGCCGGTTGAGGCGCAGGACCATCTTGTCGTGGGGGTTGTAGGTGGTCTTTTTGATTTCCTGCGGGCAGGCGTCCTCCATCAGGAGCCGGTTGAGGCGCACGAGTTCTTCCCCTTGCGGAGCTTCCGTGAGGAGGGAGAGGACTTCCGGGGAGATCTCGATTTTTTCGAAGCATTGCGGGTTGTAGATGCACCCTCCGCGCAGGATGGTGTTGAGCCGCGTGAGCAAGGCTTCCATGAGGGTGGATTCCTGCTGCCGGGTGTTGGTGGCGGCGTTTTCGATGACTTTCCGCTCCGCGTCGGTGCACTGGTTCCAGAGGAGTTGGAAGAACGGTTCGGTGTGGGTGCTGAGCTTGACAACAAAGCTGGAGATATCCAGGAAATCGTTGCTGGTGAAGAGGCAAGAGCCCGCCTGCGACGCCACGGCCAGCTTCACTTCGGGGGGGAGCTTTATCTCCACGAAACGGTCTTCGGTGTAAAGGAGGCCGTTTTTGGCGAACTGGTTGAGTTCCTTGGCGATGGCGGCCCGCTGCTGCGGCAGCGTGGCGTGCGGATCGCTCAATATCTGGCGCGTTGGGTTGGGGAAGTGCTCCCAAAGGAAGCGCGAGAGAGGGTCGCTCTGTTCGCAGAGTTTTTTGATGAAGGGGCGCGGCTTGACGATGTCTTCCGGGACGAAGAGGTAGGATTCCGCGGGGTTTTTGCGCAGGAGTTTGACTTTCCGTTTGTTGGCGAAGTCGGCGAAGCCTCCGGCGTGGGCGATCACCTGGCTGACGGTCAGGTTTCCGCCGCCTTCCATTTCCATGGTCTGGGGGTAGTGGACTTGGCCCATGACGGAAACCTTGCTGTGCGTCCGTTTGCTTTCGGGGACGATGACCAGGTCGTTGCCTTCCATCAGGGGGTCCTTGTCCACCAGCCCCTTGTCGAGGATTTCGGCGACGTTGACGATGAAAACCTGGTATTCGGGAGGACGGTTGCGGCGGAGTTCCCTCGGGTAGGCGTCTTCCAGCAGAAGGCGGTTGAGGCGAATGAGATCGTCTCCCTTCGGATTTTGCGCCTTCAGGCGTTTGGCGTCGGAACTCAGGCTGATGTCGGCGAAACGCTGGTCGTCGTAGATCAGCGCCCCTTGGATCGCTTTGTTAAACTCGTCGATCAAGACGAATTTCTGCTGTTGCTTGGTGGCGTTGGGGTCGGCGAGGGTCGCCAGGGAGGCGGGCGAGAAAATCGTCTTGAGGTGCCGGGAAAGGGGGTCGGGGCTGGAGAGGATTTTGTTGGCGATGGCAAAGGGGTTCACGAAGTCCTCCACGGCGAACCAGGGGATAACGACGTTTTTGCGCAGGAGCTTCACTTTCTCCTTGTCGGCGAATTCCGCGAAGCCTTGCGCCCGGGCGACGGCTTTGGTGACGGTGATCTGTTCCTTTTCGTCCAGATCAAGCCCGGTGGGGACGTTCACTTTGCCCAGCACGTAGACCTTGGTGTGGAAGCGCTTGACTTCCGGGACGATGACGGTGTCGTTGGGCAGGACGGTCATGTCTTTGTCGACGAGCCCCTTGTCGAGCACTTCCGCCACGTTGACGATGATCATCTCGTTTTTGCCCTGCTCGTTTTTGCGGATGAGGCGGACGTTTTCCTTGTCGGAGAAGTCGGCGAAGCCCTGGGCCCGCGCGACGGCCTTGCTGACGCTGAGCGTTTCGCCCGCGGGGATTTCGTACCCGCCGGGCACGTGCACCTGCCCCATGACGTAGAATTTGCCGATGGAGCGTTCGCTGTGGGTTTCCAGGCCGATGATGACGGTGGCTTTGTAGTAGTATTCTTTTTCGAGGAGGGGTTTGATTTCTTCCGAGAGTTTTTTGCAGGTTTTGCCCGCGGCGCGGATGCGGCCGATCAAGGGGACATCGACTTCGCCCGCGTCGTTGATGACGATGATGACCGAGGGGGCGCGCTCTTCCGCGATCCGGTAGCTGAGGCGGTCGCCTTTTTCGAGGAGGACCTTGTCGTTGAGCAGATCGATGTTCTGCGGGCCCGGCGCGGGCGCGGGGGCGGCCTGGGAAGGGGCTGAGGCACCGTTGCCCGGCATTGGGGGGATGAGTTCCGTCTGCGCCACGGCGGACGGGAGCCAGGCGCTCATCCAAAGAAGAAGGAGCAGGGCGATTTGAGGGAGTTTCATCAGGGGCTTAACAAGCCGGGGCGTTTTACTGCAATTTGGCAACGAAACCATGATTGGGCTGAATCGTCAATTGGCAAAAGAATACGCGGTGCGAGGGAGGATTCTGGATTTGCTTTAAAAGCGGTAATCCAGACTCCAGGTGAGGGTGTTTTGTTGATAGCTTTGGAGCGGATCGTCGGAATTTTTTTTAATATAGCGATAGTCAAGGGTTGTGGAAAGCTTCTTGGAAAGCGCAAGTCCGGTGCCGAGTGAGCCGCCGTAGCGGCTGTAATGCCCCCCTGTCCCGGCCACCGCCAGGTCCGTGGTGTCGTCGGTAAAAAGACCGATGGTCAGGCTGATCTTCGAGTTGACCTTCCAAGCCCCCTGATAGCGCATGTAGTTGCTTTGCATTTGGGAGCCGAGCAAACTCAAGGCGGTTTCGCGCCCGACGGAGAACGTCTGCGAATAATAGGTGTTCAGCCGGTTGATCAGGGAGAGGTCGGCGTATTGCGTGGAGGTGTCCGGCGCGGTGCCCGCGAGCGCGGTGGCGGTTCCGCCGGTGAAGACGTCGCCGCCCCGGCTGCTGCTGATGCCCCAGGAGGCCCGCAAGCTTGTGTATTGTGTGAGTTGGAGGTCGGCGAAGGGGCCGTAGGAATAGGTGGTGGTGTTCTGCCCCGGCGCGCCGGGGAATTCCGTCCCCGTCACGCTGCCTCTGAGGCCGAGGGTGAGGCGGGGCGAGAGGGCCTTGGTTTGCGCCAAGGCCGTCAACGAGTCGCTGGCGTTCGTGTAGGCCGAGGTGTTCAGGCTGGTGGTGGTGCCGGAGGACCCCAGGGCGATCAAATCGAGCGCGTAGACGTTCCGGTGCGCATAGTCCAACTCGAACGCCGTGTTGCTGTTCATCTCCCAGCGGTTGTCCACGCCAAACGTGTTCGTGAACCGGCGGAATTGCGCCACGTTGCTTAGCGAACCGTTGGAGGCGGGGTCGGATTCCAGGCCGAACCCGTCGTGGACGCGGATTTTGATGTAATCCCCCGCGCGGATGAGGAAGGAGAGTTCCGAGTCCGGCGCGATATTGATGTCCGAGACGTTCTGGTTCAGTTGCGAATGGAAGACGTAGTCCCTGTATCCAAAGTTCATCCGCAGGCTCAACGTGCTCACGTTGGTTTCGCTCAAAGGCGTGACTTGCAATTGGGAAAGCGCGTCGATGCCAAAGTGGGGGTTGATGGTCAGTTCCGAGCGGATGGGGGTCGTGGTGCCGTTGGAGAGGTTGATGTTGTCGGTGTATTCCGTCGTGATCCCCGAGCTGAGGGTGAGGTAAACCGGCCCGGCTTTGATGTTGTAATACGGCGCGAAGGCGTGCCCTCCTTGTTCCCCTTGCCCAGCTAGCTGTCCCCACGCCGCCACGCAGGCCGCCATCCAGAGAACGCCGATAATAAGAGTTGCAAACCGGATGGCGGGCATGAAGGCGGTCAATGGTTGCGAGCGGGTTGGGGAAAACGGGCCATCGGGCTCCCGCCGACGGTAAAATCAGGTTGACTATAAACAGTGCGAAAAGGGCGGCAATCTCAAAAAGACACGAAGACACGGAGATAGGCCACTTTAGCCGCAGTTTTTTCCAACACGGGCATTGCTGCCCCGGGGGGGAAGCTGTATAGAGAACCTTCCCCTGATGCCGTAAAGGCTTTGGGCCCACGTTATTTTCCCATGTTTGTCGACCATATCAAAATCTACGCCAAGGCCGGAAACGGCGGCAATGGAAGCTGCAGCTTCCGCCGCGAAAAATTCGTGCCCAAAGGCGGCCCCGACGGCGGAGACGGCGGGAACGGCTCCAGCATCATATTCGTGGCCGATCCACAGATCGACAACCTGACCCCGTTTTTTTACGAGCCGATCCTGCGCGCCAAGTCCGGGGCCAACGGCATGGGCAAGCAGAAGTATGGCAAGGCCGCCCCGAATAAAATCGTGAAGGTCCCCATCGGCACCGTGGTCTACCGGCTGCCGGCCGATGCCGCCCCGTTTGCGCCGAAGGTGCAGGATTGGGAACTGGGAGAGGGAACCGGGCCGGAAGCCGCCGCCGTAGCCACCGTCGGCTCGCGGGCGGCGGAAGCTGCGTCCTCCCTTGGTGAACTGGAACTTATCGCCGACCTGGACCGCGAGGGGGCCGAGTTGGTTCTCTGCAAAGGCGGCGCGGGCGGCCGGGGCAACATTCACTACAAAAGCTCGCGCAACCGCACCCCCCGCCAATGGGAGCCGGGCGGCGAGGGGGAGGAAGGGTATTTCCTGCTCGAACTGCGCAAGATCGCCGACGCCGGGCTGGTCGGCTACCCCAACGCGGGCAAGTCCACCCTGCTCGGGAAAATCTCCTCCGCGCACCCCAAGATCGCCCCGTATCCTTTCACCACGCTCCATCCCATCGTGGGCATTGTCGATCTGCCGGGTTTTTCGCGCGTCGCCGTGGCGGACATCCCGGGCCTTGTCGAAGGGGCTCACCGCAACGTCGGCCTCGGTCACGAATTTCTGCGGCACGTCGTCCGGTGCAAATTGCTTCTTTTCGTTATCGACATGGCCGGGAGCGAAGGGCGCAACCCGATTGATGACCTCGGCCAGCTCCGGCGGGAACTGGAACTCTACGACCCCTCGCTTGCCAAGCGCCCGTGGCTCATCATCGCCAATAAAATGGACGACCCGCGCGCGGAGGAAAACCTGCGCCATTTCCGGCGGCGGTTTCCCAAGCGGGAAATCATCCCCATCTCGGCGGAACTGGGCGAGGGGATCGACGCCGTCAAGGCAAGCCTGGCCCGGCATATCTGCGTGCCTCCCGTGGAAAATGAGCCATCAGCCGGGGCCCCGGCTGCCATGCCCGAGTAAGCCCCCTTGCCATGGAGAAGCCGACCGTCGCCAGCTATTGCACCACGTTTCTCAAGCCGGAGATGCTGCACATCTACCGGCAGGTCAGCGCCCTCCAACGTTACCGGACGTTCATCGTCACCAAGGAGCGGCAATGCCCCGAGCTTTACCCGTTTGACGATTTGGAATGCCTGCCCGCGGCGCGCCAACCGATCTTGCGGCGCTTTTACCTGAAGTTCATCCGGCGCGTTCCGCCTCTTTATTACCGGGGCGAGATGGAGCAGTTGCAGGCGCTTTTCGGGCGGCGGAGCGCCGATTTGATGCACGTCTACTTCGGCCACACCGGCGTGCATCTGCGCGCGTTTCTGGAATGGTGGGAGCGCCCGGCGATCGTCTCCTTCCACGGCGCGGATGTGATGCCGCGCGAACACCAGCCCAAATACGTGGGTTTCATGCGCGAACTCTTTACGCTGGTGCCCCTGGTGCTGGCGCGCTCCGAGTCCCTGGCCGAGCGCCTGAAGGCCATCGGCTGCCCGGCGGAAAAAATCCGTCTGAATCGGACCGGCATTCCGCTGGCCGATTTTCCGTTCGTCAATCGGCAGACGCCGCCAGATGGCGCGTGGCATCTCGTCCAAAGCTGCCGTCTCATCGCCAAGAAGGGGCTCAGGACGGCGCTGACCGCCTTTGCCGCGTTCCACCGCGATTTCCCCAAGTCCACCTTCACCATCGCGGGCGATGGGCCGATGCGGCAAGAATTGGGGCTGCTGGTCGGGGAACTGGGTCTTGCCGATGCCGTCTTCTTCCCCGGCTTCCTTGGTCAGGCTGATCTCAACGCCCTGTATGCCCGCTCCCACCTTTTCCTGCACCCCAGCGAGCTGACCGAAAAGCAGGACCAGGAGGGGATCCCCAATTCCATGCTCGAAGCCATGGCCACCGGCCTGCCCGTCGCCGCCACGCTGCACGGCGGCATCCCCGAAGCCGTGCGGGACGGCGTCTCCGGTTTTCTGGCGCCCGAGCGGAACCCCGCCGCCCTCGCCGCCGCCCTCAGCCGCTTTGTCCAATCCCCCGAAACCTGGCTGCGAATGGGCTGCCAGGCGTCCCAAAGCGTGCGGGCGGAATTTGAGCAGAGCCGGGCCATTGCGAAGCTCGAGGCCTGCTATGACGAAGCCGTGCAGATCGGGAAGCCGCCGGTCCCCGGCCGGTGATTCCACCCCGGTGTATCCATGAGTGCCTTTGCCTACCTCTTCGAGCGCTTCCCTTCCTTCACGCAGACCTTCTGTTACCGGGAAGTCCTGGAAATGCGCCGCCAGGGAGCCGAAGTTCCGATCTGGTCCGTGCGCGTACCGAAGGATATTCCGTCGGATTGCCCCGGGGAACTCGCCCGCGCGGTCCGCTATCTCCCGGACCCCGAGGCGCTCGCCGCCGAAATGAAGACCTGGCGGATGGTGGGGCGGTATCCGTGGAAGGCGATTCTCACCCTGCGGCGCTGGGGAAGGCGCTCCGATAAAGGCCGGGCGCAGGCCGCCGCATGGCTGGGGCTTCGCCTGCGCCAGGAAGGCGTCCGGCATATCCACGCGCACTTCGCCGGCATTGCCGCCCGCACCGCCTACTGGATCAAGCAATTCTACGGCATCTCCTACAGCTTCACCGGCCATGCCAACGACATGTTCTGCGAAACGGCTTTTCCCGTCACGCTCGAAGACCTCGTGCGGGAGGCGAAGTGTGTCGTCACCGTCTCGGACTTCAGCCGCGATTGGTTGTTGCGGCGCTGCCCAGCGTACGCCGCGAAAATCCAGCGCATCTACAACGGCATCGACGGGACGGGCATCCCCACGGCGCGCCCCGCCAGCGGACGTCCGCGGCTCCTCTCCGTCGGGCGCTGCATCGAAAAGAAAGGCTACGCCACCTTGATCGACGCCTGCGCCCTTTTGCGCGGACGGGGCCTCGATTTTGAATGCGTGATTGTCGGCGGAGGCCCGCTGGAGGAATCCCTGCGCGCCCGCATTGCCGAGCGTGGGGTGGGGGAGTGCGTCCGCCTCGCCGGGCCCCAGCCCCAGGAAGAAGTCCGGCGGTTGTTGAGCGCATCGGCTCTCTTCGTCCTCGCCTGCGCCAGCGAGCCCGGCGGCGGCATGGACACGCTGCCCACCGTCATCGCCGAAGCCATGGCCGCCGGCTTGCCCGTCGTCTCCACCCGGCTGGCCGGAATCCCCGAGATGGTCACCCACGGCGAAACCGGATTGCTTGTGGGGGAACGGGATCCCGAGGCGCTCGCCGGAGCATTGGAATCCCTCTTGCGCGATCCGGCGCTGGCCGGGCGCATGGGGGCCTGCGGGAAAGCGGCCGCCGCCGAGCGGTTTGCCGTGCAAACCACCGTCGCGCAACTGCGCGCGCTGCTGAAAAGTGGGCCCACTCGGATTCGAACCGAGGACCAAGGGATTATGAGTCCCCTGCTCTAACCGCTGAGCTATAGGCCCAAATAGTTGATAATCAGCAACTTATGAAAGAAGAATTTTTGGGAAATGGGCTTTTCGGTGTTTTGCTACCCGCCCCACTGTAATGGAGAGCAAAAAACGGGGAACCCGAAAAAAACGAGCCTTAAAAACCCGATCCGCCATCATTCAAGGCGGTATTATGCCAGAGCCTTCGCGAATGGCAAAGAAAACTGGAAGTCATTGGCGACTTCAGCCACTCGATACGAATCTTTTTAGCGGTCGGGTTCATTTACTTTTGACATTCCCTAACTTGATAAATTGGCTGATATTGGCACCGGCTGCGTGGTCTCCCCAAGAACTGCACCGGTGTGACGATGCGAAGTTGTCGTTTTTGTTTGGAGGGTTGATTGACGGACGGGGACGGCTTCGCTATCGGTCTCTCCATGTCCATCAGTCTTTCGCCGCAGGGTCATCTGCATTGGGAAGAGACCGCCGGTTCCGATCTCGGGGCCGTGCGCGTGAAAGCACTTGCGACGGCCGCTTCCGAGTCGTCTGCTCGTTTGCTGCTGCATCTTGCCACGCGGGAACTGGAGACGCCGTTGCCTCCGGCGGCGGTTTTCTGGCGGGAGTTTGGGCGGCGGTACTTGACGGCATTTTGTCACACACCGGAGCCGTGGACGGGCATCGCCGCGCCGCCCGAAGCAGATCTCGCCGCGTTGGCGGAGTCCGCTGCGCCGATGCGCGGGGGCGAGTATTTGCGGGCCGAGGTGCTCTCGGCCTTGTGGCAGGCGCTCGACGCGTTGGTTCTTGCGGAAGTGGAAAGCTGCACGGGAGGCGCGCAGGAGTGGCTGAAGGCGCAAAATCCGGCGTGGAATCTCGTGGGACGCGTGACGTTTCATCTCGCGGAAAACAAGAAGAGCCCCGAGCGCCCTTTTGCGTTCCTGGCCACCTATACCCACCGGCTTTCGGCCCAGGCGCGGCCGCAGTATCTGCCCTTGGGTAACGCTCTGCGCGAATACGCCGGTTCGCAAAACAAGGACGCGTTGCTTTCGCTGCTGTTGCCGGTGCGCCAGGCTGCGGGGAAGAGTACGCTGGCCCGCGAGTTGATCGACTCGCAGCGGATTTTCCAGCCCCAAGCGTGGTCGCCCGCCGAGGCGCACCGGTTTTTGAAGGATGTTCCCATCTTCGAGGAGAGCGGCGTGTTGGTGCGGTTGCCGGATTGGTGGAAAGCCGGTCACCCATCTCGTCCCGCCGTGAGCATCAAGATAGGCCAGTCGAAGCCCTCCAGCGTGGGGCTTGGCGCGCTGCTGGATTTCACGGCGGCGGTGACGCTCGACGGCGAGGTGCTGACGGATGCCGAGTGGCGGACGCTAGTTTCCGCCAGTGAGGGACTGGTTTTTCTTCGCGGAAAATGGGTCGAATCGGACCCCGAGAAGCTCAAGGAAGTGCTCGCCCATTGGAAAAAAATCGAACGGGCACGGCTTGAGGAAGGCGTTTCGTTCGCCGAAGCCTTTCGGCTGCTGGCCGGGGTCAAGCAGGGGGAAGGGGGAGTCGGCGCGGAGTCGGAAGCGGTGCGGAAATGGTCGTTTGTTCACGGTGGCGACTGGATCGAGAGTCAGCTTGCGGAACTGCGCGATCCACAGGCCGTCGCGACGCCCGTCCCGTGTGGACTCAAGGCGGAACTGCGCTCCTACCAACTTGGCGGCCTTCACTGGTTGCGTTTCATGGCCCGGTTGGGGCTCGGCGCTTGTCTGGCCGACGACATGGGGCTTGGCAAGACGGTGCAGGTGCTGGCCGCGCTCATGCACTGGCGGCAGGAATCGCCCGACGCCCGTCCGGCTTTGCTCGTTGCCCCGGCCTCGCTGCTGGGGAATTGGCAGGCAGAAGCCGCGAGGTTCGCGCCTGCACTGCGCGTCGTGATCGCGCATCCCTCAACCACGGGCAGCGACAGGTTCGACGATGCCGAGGCGCTGGAACGGGCGGTCGCGTCCGCCGATCTCGTCGCCACCACCTACGGCGTGCTCGCCCGGCAAGAGGCTCTGCGCCGGTTTCCGTGGAGCCACGCGATTTTGGACGAGGCGCAGGCGATCAAGAATCCCGCCGCCCGCCAGACCAAGGCGGTCAAGGAACTGAGCGCGCCTGTGCGCGTGGCCCTCACCGGAACGCCCGTGGAGAACAGCCTCGGCGATCTTTGGTCGATCTTTGATTTCCTCAATCCTGGCCTGCTGGGGAGCGCCGCCGCGTTCTCGCGCCTAGCCAAGAGCGTGAGCCGTAGCGAAGACCCCGCGCGGTTTGCTCCGCTACGCCGGTTGGTGCGCCCGTTCATTCTCCGCCGGCTCAAGACCGACCGCTCGGTGATCGCCGATCTGCCCGACAAGACCGAAGTGAGGGCGTTTTGCCCGCTCTCGAAACGGCAAGCCGCGTTGTATGAGCAGGCCGTGCGTGAACTCGAAGAGCAGCTTGAGACAGTGGATGGCATCCAGCGGCGTGGCTTGGTTTTGAGCTTCCTCATGCGGCTCAAGCAGCTCTGTAATCACCCCGCGCAGTTTCTGGGCGGCGATTACGCGCCCGCCGAGAGCGGCAAGTTCGGGCGGCTTGCCCAGATCGCCGAGGAGATCGCCTCCCGGCAAGAAAAGGTGCTCATCTTCACCCAGTTCCGGGAGATGACCGGGCCGTTGCGCGATTACCTCACCGGTATCTTTGGGCGTCCGGGCCTCGTCCTGCACGGCGGGACCAACGTCAAAGAGCGCCGTTCTTTAGTCGAGAACTTCCAGCGCGAAGACGGGCCGCCGTTCTTCATACTTTCGCTCAAGGCGGGTGGTACCGGGCTCACGCTCACCGAGGCCGCGCACGTGATCCACTTCGACCGGTGGTGGAATCCCGCCGTGGAGAACCAAGCCACCGACCGCGCCTTCCGCATCGGGCAAAAGAAAAACGTGCTTGTCCACAAGTTCGTATGCCGGGGCACCGTGGAGGAAAAGATCGACCGGCTCATCGAGGATAAGCGGTCGCTTGCCGAAGGCGTCCTCTCCGAAGGAGGCGAACCGGCGCTCACGGAAATGAGCAATGACGAACTTTTGCAATTCGTCGCGCTCGACGTTCGGAGCGCTCTTTGCGAAAGTTGACGCACCTCCAATCCAGACACTAAACCCATACGCACCCCATGAGTTGGTTTTCCTACAACCCCTACGTTTCCGCCGCCGAACGCCGCGCAAAGTCTGCCAAAGAAGCCGCCAAGATGGCGAAAAAAGGCATCGTGTTTACGCCTGTTGGAATCAAAGGCCGCGCCATCGCCACGACCTTCTGGGGCAAGGCGTGGTGCAAGCACCTCGAATCGTTCAGCGACTACGAAAACCGGCTGCCTCGCGGGCGCACGTATGTCCGCAACGGTTCCGTCATCGACCTCAAAATCGAGCCAGCAAAAATCACCGCGCAGGTCATGGGATCGTCGCTCTACAAGCAAACCATCTCCATCACGCCCATCGCCGGGGGGCGCTGGAAATCCATCAAGAGCGCCTGCTCGGGCCGGATCGATTCGCTTGTCGAACTGCTCCAGGGGCGACTCTCCGATGCCGTGATGGCGGTCATCACCGACAGGGATTGCGGCATGTTCCCGCTCCCCTCGGAAATTAAAATGGACTGCAACTGCCCAGATTGGGCCGGGCTCTGCAAGCACCTCGCGGCGGTCCTCTATGGCGTTGGCGCGCGGTTCGACCGCCAGCCGGAATTACTGTTCACCTTGCGCCAAGCCGACCACACGGAACTCATCACCGAAGCCGTTTCCTCGCAGGCGATCCCGGCCAGCGGCGCCAACGACCTCGATCCGGCTTCCCTCGCCGACGTGTTCGGCATCGACATAGACATGACCGCCGCTCTGGGAGAACGCCCTTCTGACCTCGTTTCCAAGACAGTGCTCAAGAGCAGGACAAAAGCAAAGCCGCAAGCGAAGAAGGAGCAGAAAAAGTTAGTGAAGCCAGTCAAAGCCCCGAAACCTCGTGCGGCCAAAGCCAGCAAACCTGCGAAATCGGCGGCTGTGTCAAAGACAATAAAACCGGTAGCCAAATCCACCAAAGCCCAAAGCAAAGCCGAACCCCGCAAGAAGCCGCTTTCCAAAACCAAGCCCGGCAAAGCGAAGCCGGCGACGAAGCTTAAGAAGAAAACGAAAGCCGATAGCCCGCTCCGTCGCCGCAGGGCGTAAGGACATAGGCAAAAACGTCGGCGAATAATGACCTGTGCTGAAATTCCGTGGCCAAGATCGTGGCTACACTGTGGTTTTCGTCAAGGTAGTGGGTGTGCGACCGGACGTTGGCTGAGTCCATTGTTTATACGGTTATCGAATAATTTTGACGGCGATGGTTTCACTCATCACTTGCCTCGCGAATTTTCTTGGCTTTGCGCGGCGGCAGGTAGTTTTCACCTGTCACGACTTTTTTCCCGGTCTTGGCTTCGAGTTCCAGACGGGCGCGTTTGGCAATCTTGCCGCCTGTCTTCGCAGCGGTCTTGTTTTCGGTCATGCCGGTGGCGGTGTTGGTCTCGGCAATCTGGCGGGTGGAAAGTTCGGCGAGGGCCGTAAAAATGAGTTCAGCCTCGCTCATGTGATCGCGGAGATTCTGGGTTTTTAACCCTTGTGGGCGGTGACACTGACTCCGCTCCATTCCTGATGGATGATATTGGTAAGGATGGCAAATTCCTCCCCTTTCTTCACCTCGTGTGCGGCCCAGTAGTCGGTGAGTTTGTTGCGGGTTTCCTGCCCGGTCATGCGCTGCTGAATCCATTTTTCGCTGCGGCCATGTTTCTGCCAGGTGGCGCGGGCGCGTTCGAGGGCGAGAGCGGGGTCGGACATTTCCTGCATCCGCTCGTAGCCGACCTTGGCAAGCCAGAGTTTGATCGGTTCGGCCTTTGGGCTGGGAACGCTCTGTACAAGGCGCAGCAGAGTCTCGGCGTTGGCGACACCCGAAGTATCGTTTGAGCAAGCTAACGTCGTCGGGAGACATGGCGGCGCGCGTGCCGTGCTGATCGCGAAGCAGGCCGGCCATGAGCTGAACCGGGAATACATCCTTAATCCCAATGCCTTTCGGTAATTGAAGGATCGACCCTAAGGGGATTCGAACCCCTGTTACCGCCGTGAAAGGGCGGTGTCCTAGGCCACTGGACGATAGGGTCATCGGAAGTGGGCGGCGAATATGGCGGGATGCGGCGCTTCGTGCAAGTGTATTTTCACGCAAATTTTCCCATTTCCCCCGAAATCGCCCGGGTGTATGAAGGAAGATCCTTTTGCCATGCATCCTCACGCTATTTCCAATGATTCGCTGCTCGCCGCGTTGCGCTGGCGCTATGCGACCAAAAAATTCGATCCCTCCCGTAAAATCGCTCCCTCGGATTGGAAAACCCTCGAGGAAGCCCTGGTTTTGTCGCCTTCGGCGTTCGGTCTCCAGCCGTGGAGGTTCCTTATCATTACGGACCGGGCGACCAAGGAGGCGCTGGTGCCCGCTTCTTGGGGACAGCGGCAGGTGGCCGATTGTTCCCATTTGGTGGTGTTCGCTTACAAGAAGGATTTGGAGATGGAATACATCGACCAAAACCTGAGCCGCATCGCGGAGGTGCGCGGGGTGCCGCTGGAATCGCTCGACGGGTATCGCAAGGTGATCGCGGGAACGGTGATCGACGGCCCGGCGCGCGACCATATTGCATTCTGGAACCAGCGGCAGACGTATCTCGCGTTCGGCAGCTTTATCACGTGCGCGGCGCTGCTGGGCATTGATACGTGCCCGATGGAGGGGTTGATCCCGGCGAAATATGACGAAATTTTGGGGCTGGCGGAGCGCGGTTTGATGACCGGCGCGGCGTGTCCCGCCGGGTATCGCGCGGCGGATGACCGTTACGCGGCGTTGCCAAAGGTGCGCTTCGAGGCGAAGGACGTGCTGGAATATATCTGAAGCCGCCTCAGCGGCTTCCCAGCGCCCACAGCCACGCCAGCATGGGCAGGAGCAGGGCGGCGCACGCGAGGAGCTTCTGGAGCAGGCGGGACGTTTTTTCCGGCAGGCGCGTCCAGGCCAGGAGGAAGCCGGTCACGAGCCCCGCGGCCATGCCCAGGCCGTGGGCCAGAATATCCACGTTGCCGTTGCCGTCTCCAACGCCCAGATAGGCGAGGAGAGCCAGCCCCGCGGCGAAAGGGAGGGCGATGTCTCGCAAGCGCCAGGGCCTCCGCGTCTCGCCTGCACTGGGCCGAAGCACCGCGGCAATCTGCCAGCCGACGAGCAATCCCAATCCGCCGAAGACGCCGGTGGACGCGCCGAGGGAAAGATGGCTTTCTCCCCGGTGCGCCAAGGCGTTGAGGGCGTTCCCGGCGACTCCGCACCAGACCAGGCCCAGCCAGGTCCAGCCGCTGCCGAGGAGGGGGAGCAGCGCCCAGGCGAAGACGAGGCCGGCTCCAAGGTTGGCGAAAAGATGGCCGAGATCGGCGTGAAGGGTCAGCGCCGTGACGGTCCTCCAGAGCTGGCCGTGCAGGATGGCGACGGAATCGGCGAGGCCCCGGTCGGTCCACGCCGCGCCTTGCGTTGCTTGCAGCCCGTAAAAAAGGCACAAGGTCCAGACGAAGACAAAGAGCGAAAAGGGGGGCGTTTTCCGCGTCGGCCCGGAGGGGGGGCTATCGAGGAATGCCGCCCGCTCGCGCTGAAGCTCGGCGGCGCGTTCAGCTTCAAATTTCTCCAACTCGGCCGAGGCCGCCTCCACGTCGGCCCCTTCCACATAAAGCCCGTAGAGCCCATCCTCGTCCAGAATCCAATAGGGCCGCTCCAGGGCGAGGATGACGAGGCCGCGCTCATCGGCCTGATCCTGCCGCAGGTAGCAGCCGATTTGCACCAGTTCGCGGGGGGGATGTGCCATGGCCGGTTAGCGCATGTTTTCCCGCCACAGGCGGAAGGAGGCGAGAAAACTGTGCGAGAAATCCTGCGGCCGCCCGGCGGTCCAGCGTTCCAGGAGGGGGATGGGGAAGAAGAGGCCGCTTTCGATTTCAGCGCGGGGCCAGGTAAACGGCCCGTTGTGGCGGGCCTGGTAGAGTTGCACAAATTCCCAGCCGGTTTCGCGGCTGGCGGGGTGCATCCCCAGCGGCTCCAGCGGGGCGCTGACGCCGAGTTCCTCCTGCAATTCGCGTTGCGCTGTTTCGTCGTAGCCGCACCCGGCGTTGACATGCCCGGCGGCGCTGGAGTCCCATTTCCCCGGGTTCGCGTCCTTCCAGCGGGAGCGTTTTTGGAGGAAGAGATCCCCCTTGGCGTTGAAGACGAGGATGTGCACCGCCCGGTGTTTCAGCTTCTGCGTATGCACCTCATGGCGGCTGGCCTGGCCGATGACCTGGTTGGCGTCATCCACCACGTCGAAGCGTTCGCCATGCACGTCCTGGGCCGTGGCGTTGAATGCCTCGGGGGCATTGGCGGCTTCCACGAACCGGGCCAGCTCCACCCATTGGCGCAGCGTGAGCGCCTCGCCGCGCACGGTCTCCTCCGCGCCGATGGCCGCGCAGAGGGCGGGCCAGTCGAGGGCGTGGGCAGACAGCATCTTGCGGAGCATCTTGCGGCGTTGGGCGAACCCCTCCTTTACCAGCCGCGTGAAAAGCCGGGCGTCGCAATCCGGCAGTTCCGCCTCCGGGCGTGGCGTCAGGGCGATCACCCCGCTTTCCACATTGGGCGCGGGCAGGAAGACGCTCCCCGGCAGCGTGCGCAAATATTCCACGCGCCAGCGCCGCCCGACGAGGAGCGTAATCGCGCCATATTCTTTGGTGGAGGGCCCGGCGGAAAGTCGCTCAGCCATTTCCTTTTGGAGCGTGAAGACGAGGCGAGCCACCGGCGAGGGTTCGGCGGTGAAGGCGAGGAGCACCTGGCTGGAGACGTAGTAGGGGAGGTTGCCGAGGACCTTCACCGTGCCTCGGGGAAAGAGGGCGCGCAGGTCGTAGGCGAGCGCATCTTCGTGGAGCACCTCCACGCCGGGAGATGCGGCAAAGCGTTCCTGGAGAAATTCGGCGAGCCGCCCGTCCTTCTCGATCAGCGTGGCCGAGCGGCAGCGCCCAATCGCATATTCACTCAGCGCCCCCAGGCCGGGGCCGACCTCCACGAGGTGGTCTTCGGGGCTGAGCTTGAGTTGATCGACGATCCAGGAAGCGACTTCCTCGTCGTGGAGAAAATTCTGCCCCAGGCTCTTCGTGGGCCGGGTTTGCAAAGCCGCCAGGGTGTTCTGGATCGCGGATCGGTTCATGGATAGCCAGCAAGCTAACGGAAAACAGAGGAAGAATCCGCAGATTTCGCAGATTGCCGCAGATTTTTTTCTCCTCGTTCCCTCATTGCACTTGGAAACGCCCGCCCATCACCTTCTTTGCGCCTTGGCGTCTTTGCGCGAGACACTAGTGTGGTGAAAGATAAATTCGCTAAATAAGTCCGAGACAATTTTTCGATTTTTCAAGGCGCGAATGAGGGCGGTATCTGAAGATACCGACCGATTGAGCAACGCCGAAAAATTGAAAAAGGGGCCGGAATTATGACGCGAATTTATCACTCACCACACTAGTGCTTGTGAGCCTGGGCGATGGCTTCCTTGGCGGCGGCCACGGCCTCCGGGGGCTGGTTGCAGAGGAGCATTCCCATCAGCTTGGGCCCCTGGTAATAGCGCGCCTGGAAAGTGTTCTTGGAGCGGTCGCCCTCGATTTCGTAATGGACGGGGATCTGGCTGAAGTCCCCCACGAAATCAAACCGGAGATCAAAGACCGTGCTGGAATAGCACGGCATCGCCCGGAAGCGCTGGCGTTTTTTCCCGGTGATGTTTGCCCCGGCGATGCGCGCTTGTTCCAGGGTCGTGTCGCAATGTTCGCTACGGCGAACCCCGCCAAAGATGGCGTCCGGGTAAAGGGCGATGTCGCCCACGGCGTAGATCCCTTTTTCGTCGGTTTCCAAAAACTCGTTGACGGGCGTTCCGTTCGGGCTGCCCAGCGGCGTGTTGGCCACCAGCCCCAGGTTCAACTCGACGCTCTCCGCAATGAGGGCCAGGTCGGCGGCCAGGCGGCTGCCGCTCTTGGTCTGGATATTGCGCAGGATGGTTTTGCCCTCAAAGCCGTTGATCGTTTCATTGCGCAGCGGTACGCCGCGTTGGGCGAAAACCTCGGTGAGCCAGAGAGCGGTTTCCGGGTCGAGCGTCTGGTGCCAAAGGGTGGGGTGGCTGCAAAGGATCTGGACGTTGAGCCCAAGGGCGTGGAGCGCGGAGGCCGCTTCCGCCGCGATCAGCCCGCCGCCGATGATATAGATATTCTTTTCCCCGGCGATCATCTCGCGCAGCGCCTGCACATCCCGCAGGCTGCGCAGGTAGAGAATCTTGCCCAGGTTTGCCCCGGCCACCTGGGGACGCCGGGGGCGGCTGCCCATGGCCAGGCAACACTTGCGGAACTCGATGACCTGCCCTGTGCTCAAAACGGCCAGCCTGCGGTCCAGATTGATCTGCGTTACCAGCGTATTGAGGCGCACCTCCACCTGGTTCTTTTCATACCACTCCGGCGCAAGCCGGTAGAGTTTTTGGAGGGCTCGGGAGTCCACGGGGGACTTCGTCAAGAGAGTCGAAAAAAGGTGGGAGCGGTGGTAGGGGAGGGCTGATTCATAACCGACGAGCGTGACGGACCCTTTGGAGTCATATTCCCGCAAGGCCTCGCACACCGTGGCACCCCCGATGCCTGCGCCGACGATAAGATAATCGCGCTGGATCATGGTCAGATGCGGGCCAGTATGGGATAAATTTTCGCAAGAAGAAAGCGGATTATGATGGGAGAAAAATTCCCGGTTTCCAGAATCGGCTTTCCCTTTGGCCGGTTTCGTGCGTTTGTTATATCCAACAATGAATCAAGGTGTTTCGCGCACCCTTAAACTGATGGGTGCGATGGGGCTGGGGCTGGCGGTTCCGGCGGCACACGAGCTCCATTTTATCATCCGCTACGCCATTATGGCGATGCTCTGGTTTGCGTTCCTGGACATCCGTCCCACGGGGTTCCGCCGCCAGCACCTGTTCCTTTTGGCGGCCAACTGGGCCGTGGGCCTTGCGGCGTGGAGCCTGCTCGCCCCGTTCAATCGCCAGCTCGCCCTCGCGGCGCTCTTGATCGGGCTCACGCCCACGGCCACCGCCTCGCCCGTGGTCACGGGGATGCTCGGCGGGCGCGTGGATTTCGTGGCCGGATCGGTCCTGCTCACCAACGTCTGCGCGGGATGCCTGTTTCCGCTGGTTTTGCCCTTCTTCCTCGGCTCGGACGTGGCGATCCCCGTCGCGCCGTTCCTGCGGCAGACCGTCATCGTCATCCTCATTCCGCTGGGGGCCGCGCAATGCCTGCGGGTCGCCTCGCCGAAATGGACGCAGGCCATTCTGCGCTACCGGGCCGTCTCCTTTTATCTCTGGATGGGAGCCCTCTTCCTCATCACCTCCAACGCCAGCCATTTCCTCTTGAGCCAATGGCTCACGGGAGAAGGCGCCGCGCACCTGGGGTTGTTGGCGCAGATCGGCCTCACCGCCGCCGTTCTTTGCATCGTCAACTTCACCCTGGGCTGGAAACTCGGCGGCAGCGGCGGCATGGCCCGGGAAGTGAGCCAGAGCCTCGGGCAAAAAAACACGATGCTGACGATCTGGATCGCCCTCATGTATGCCAACCCGCTCGTCGCGCTCGGCCCCACCTTCTACGTCCTCTGCCACAACAGCTACAACGCGTGGCAACTGGCGCGCTGCCCGGCACGGGGGATGGAAGAGAGGGGGAGAAAAATCGCTTGTTGAACCACCCGGTATTTTTGCGAAAAGCACCTTTAGAATATGAATCTTTCCCGCCAAACCTTGAGAAACGCCTGCTAACACGTCAAGCAGGGGCTCCTGCGGAGGATTACATCACCTGCCACTCTTCCAGCCGCTCCTTGGGGATCTCCGCGAGAAAGCGCGAGGGCCGCTGGACCATCTCGCCATACCCGGCGTTGAGCCGGAGCAGGGGATAGGTCAGATAAAGCTCGTCCTCGGCGCGGGTGACGGCCACGTAAAAAAGCCGCCGTTCCTCCTCGATGGCCTCCTCGTCCTCCAGCGAGCGGGACGTTGGGAACATGCCGTCGGTCATCCAGATCACAAAGACCACGCGCCATTCGAGGCCCTTGGCCTGGTGGATGCTGGAGAGCGTTACGGCCTCCTGCTCGCCCTCGCGCTCTGGCCGGGTCTCTTCGGCATCCAGGCCGGTCATCAGCGCGAGTTGGTCGAGGAACTCCGCCGGGTCCCGGTATTGCCGGGCGTAGTTGGCGAGCGTGTTGAGATCCTCGCGCCGCGCTTCGTAGTTGGGGAACTTGGCTTGCAGATAGTCGTCGTAAACCGCCTCGATCACGGAGTTGAGCATCTCGGCGGGAGGTTGTGCGATGCCGCCGGGCGCGATCTCCTCCAGCGTATCGGCGAGTTGCCGCCATTCCTTTTGCGCCTTGGTGGGAACTTTGAGCGGCTTCTCCGGCATCAGCAGCGCATGGAACGAGGCGGGAGCGGAGCCTTCGGGAAGCGCTTTCTCAACGGCCGCCCAGAGCTGGGCTGAGGCGCGTTCGCCGATCCCCTGGATCAAGCGCGCCATCCGCTTGAAGGCCACCTCGTCGTGGGGGTTCACGGCGAATTTCAAAAACGCGGCCACGTCCTTGACGTGCGCCTGCTCAAAGAACCGCAACCCGCTGGTGATCGAGAACGGGACGCCCGCGCGCGTCAGTTCCATCTGCAATTCCATCGAGTGATAGTGGGCCCGGTAAAGGACGGCTATGTTGTGCAAATCCATCCCGTTCTCGTGCAACTCGGCGATGCGCTGCGCCACGAACCGGGCCTGGTCGTTCGAGTTTTCCAGGGCCACCAGCGCCGGTTTGACACCCGAAGCAGTCCGGGCGGGTTGCAGGTGTTTTTCGAATTGCCGGACGTTCGCAGAGATGGCGGCATTGGCCACTTCCAACACTTCCGGGATGCTCCGGTAGTTGGTCTCGATTTTGTAGACGGTGGCGCCTGGGTAGCGTTTGGGAAATTGCAGGATGTTTTGGAAATTCGCGCCGCGCCACGAGTAGATCGACTGGGCGTCGTCTCCGACCACCATGATGTTGTGGTGATCGCGGGCCAGCACGTCGATGAACTCGGATTGGAGCTTGTTCGTGTCCTGGTATTCATCCACGAGGATGAATTGGAATTGAGCGCGGAAGAATTTGGCCAGTTCCTCGTTGCTTTCCAGGAGGCGCAGCGGTTGCACGAGCAGGTCGTCAAAGTCGAGCGCGTTGGCCGCCTTTTTGCGCTGGATGTAGTCGCGCGCCACCGCTTCGAGCGGCTCCTGGAATTCGAGGAAATGCGGGTATTTTTGAGATAACACCTCCTCCAGCGGAAGCCCCGTGTTCAGTGAAAAACTCACAATATCCGCGACGACTTCGCCTTTGGGAAACCGTTTTTCTTTCGGGATGTCCTTGTTCTTTTTCGGGTCCAGCCCGTGGGTGGCGATCACCGCGTCGAGCATCTGGGCCTGGTCCTCGCGGTCCATGATCGAGAACCCGGGCCGGTAGCCGGCCGCTTCCGCGTGCCGGCGCAGAATCCGGTTGCCGATGGAGTGGAACGTGCCGCTCCAGAGCCCGGCGGTACGGTCGGGGAGGAGCGCCTCCACGCGCTCCAGCATCTCGCGCGCGGCTTTGTTGGTGAACGTGAGGAGGAGGATGTTGGAAGGCTGGATGCCGTTCTCCAGCAGGTAGGCCACGCGGTAGGTAAGGGTGCGCGTCTTGCCGCTGCCCGCGCCGGCAATCACGAGCGCCGGGCCCGGAGGGGCTTGCACGGCGGCAAGTTGCTGGGGGTTCAACTCTGCGGCGTAGTCGATCGCAACGGAAGGTCCCGGCTGGCGGTGGAGGGAGTATTGGCGGGCCATGTCGGGTCCATTTCAGCGGGAAAATGGCGTGGCGACGATAAAAAACGGAATATCTCCCCCTCGCTCCGGGCACAAAAAAAACGCAACCCGCGAGGGTTGCGCCGGCCGTTCCCGCCGGAGGGCGGGATAGCGCCCCCTCGGCGGAACAAATCAGCCGCTTATTTTTTACCAATGCTTTTGCTGCTTGGCTTTCTCCGCCACGGCTTCGGGCTTGCCGCTCTGGGCCATGGCGAGGTGTTGCCTTAGCTCGGGCAGCGTTTTTTGCGCCCAGGCTTTGATGTCGGGATCCTTAACGCGGGACGCCTCCTTTTCAAACAAGGCAATGGCTTTCTCGTGGCCTTTCAGGTTGAACGCGAGGAACTCTTTGTTGAATTTCTCGCCCTGCTCCTTTTGCATCACGTTGAGCGAATGGCGGTCCCAGATGGACGGCTCCATGGGGAGGCTGACGCCCTTGCTCGCGGCGAGGCGCTCCAGTTTTTGATTGGCCGCCGTGTGGTCTTTGACGATGGTCCCGGCGATTTTCTTGATGTTCGGGTCGCTGGAGACGCGCTCGGCAATCTTGCCGAGTTCAATTTCCGTCAGGTTGATCTCGGCCGCTTTTTTCAGGAACTCGTGGTCCTTCCGGTCCAGACTCCCGTGTTGCATCGCGGGGGATGCTGGGGCGGGGGCATTTTCGGCGGCGTAGAGGCTTCCTGTCATCAAGGCAAGCGCGGCAAAGAGGGTTCCTGAGAGAGAAAAAATACGTTTCATGGCTTCGTTGGCGTTTTCTTGGGTTTTTTATGCACCGCCCATCCCGCTTCTTCGGGCGTGAGGGGGTGTGTGCAAGGAATCGGCGCAGCGAGCCCGCCCGGCCTTTGGGAAGTTGAGAGAGGGGGGAGGTTGAGAGAAAGAAAAGACTCGTGGCTTTTTTCTCTCAACTCCCGGCTTCCGCGCTTACGGCAGCGCCTTGCGGTGCACCCAAACGCTGTTGACCAGCCCGAGGCTGAACATAATGACAGCCACAAACGAGCCGCTATAGCTGATCAGCGGCAGGGGGACGCCGGTGACGGGCATCATGGAAATGCACATCCCGATGTTCTGGAAGGTGTGTGCAAAGAGGAGCATGCCCACCCCGATGGCAACCAGCGTGCCGAGTTCATCCGCAGCCGTCGTGGCCACCAGGACGCAGGTTCCCAGCAAAACGCTGAAGGCAATCAGGAGCGTGGCGCCTCCCACAAAGCCCCATTGTTCCCCGATCGCGGCGAAAATATAGTCGTTGGGGACGGTCGTTTGGGGAACATAGCCGAGTTCCACCTGCGTATTGGGAGCCTTGAACCCCTTGCCGCTCCAGCCGCCGGAGCCAATGGCGATCATGGTCTGGTTTACGGCCCAGGCCGAGCCCTGGGCGTCGATCTCGGGATCCAGAAACGCGATGATGCGCGCCTGCTGGTAGGTCTTCAATTTGAAGTAGTAGGCAATCGGCATGCAGGTGATCATGATGAGGATCACCGTGATGAGGTAGCGCTTGGGAATCTGGCCGACGAAAAGCATCGCAAAGACCACCGGAATCCAAATCAGGCATTCGCCCAGGTCCGGCTGGATCATAATGAGCAAGGCGGGCGCACCGGCCATGATCCCGCAGGCGAGCATCTTGAGCATCGGATGGATTCGATGAAACTGCGTCAGAAACAGGGCGATGATCAGGATGCCGCCAAGAATGGCGAGCTGGGCGGGCTGGAACACGAGCGGCCCTAGCTTCAGCCAGCAGCGCGCGCCGTCTTTTTTGACGCCCATCAAAAGCGTCAGAACCAGAAAGACGAGGCCGACAAGGTAAATGGGAAGCGCCCCCCAGCGAATCCAGCGGTAATCCGTCAAACTCACGACGAGGAAGATGAGCAAGCCGAAGGCGATCCAGCCGGATTGTTTGCGCCACATGTCGTGGTAGGCGGCCGCCTCCCGCATGTAGGTGCAACTGTAAATGGCGATGACGCCAAAAATGGCCAGGCCAAGCATGACCACCAGGAGGACCCAGTTCATGCCAAGAAGTTTGCGGAGCAGCGGCGTCATGAGGCGGGGGAGAGGATTCCGTTCGGTTTCATTTGGGTTAGCCGACGGTCGGGACGGCGGCAAGGAGCTTGCGCGTGTAAGGGTGCTGCGGATTTGCGTAGAGGGCTTCGGCCGAGGCGGACTCGACGATTTTCCCCCGGTACATCACCAGCACGTGGTCGCTGATGTGCTCCACGACGGCGAGATCGTGGGCGATGAAAAGATAAGTGAGGCCGAGTTCTTCCTGGAGGTCCTGCAATAAGTTGACGATCTGCGCCTGCACGCTCACATCCAGCGCGCTGACGGGCTCGTCGCAAACGATGAACTTCGGTTTGACCGCAAGCGCCCGGGCGATCCCGATCCGCTGCCGCTGGCCGCCGCTGAATTCGTGCGGGTAGCGGGTCATCATTTCCGGCTGAAGCCCCACTTGCCGCAGCAGTTCGGCCACCCGCTCGCGCCGATCGGCCCGCGTCATTTCGCGGAAGTGGATTTCCAACGGCTCGGCGACGATGGAGAGGATCGAAAGGCGCGGGTTGAGCGAGCCGAACGGGTCCTGGAAAATCATCTGCATCTCGCGCCGCAGCGGGCGAAACGCGCGTTGCGAGAGGGGCGTAATTTCGCGTCCGTCGTAGCGTAGGCTGCCCCCGGTGGCAGGGGTCAGCTTCAGGATCGTCCGCCCCAGCGTGGTCTTGCCCGAGCCGCTCTCGCCCACGAGCCCCACCGTCGTGCCCTCTTCCACGGTAAAGCTGACGTCATCGACGGCCTTGACGTCGCCGGTGTGCCGCCGGAAAAGCCCGGTGGTGACGGGGAACCAGGTGCGCAGGTTTTGGACTTCGAGCAACGGCATGGGAAAACGACGGTTTACTTTGCCGCATGCAGGAAGGCTGTCAATGGGCTCGTTGCGGAAGCGCAATCCTGGCGCTCGGCCAGCCCCGTTTCGTAGGCTTCGCGGCCCGCTTCCACCGCCTTGCGGAACGCGCGCGCCATGCGGGAGGGATCGGCGGCGATGGCGATGGCGGTGTTGACGAGCACGGCATCGGCCCCCATTTCCAGCGCCTCGGCGGCCTGGCTCGGGGCTCCCAATCCGGCGTCCACCACGACGGGGACGGTGGCCTGTTCGAGGATGATCTCGATTTGCGCCCGCGTTTCAATCCCCCGGTTGCTCCCGATGGGCGAGCCGAGCGGCATGACGGTGGCCGTCCCCACTTCCTGGAGCCGCTTGGCCAGCACGGCGTCGGCATTGATGTAGGGGAGCACGGTGAACCCTTCGTTCACGAGGATTTTGGCCGCCTTGAAGGTTTCGATCGGGTCCGGCAGGAGATAGCGGGGGTCGGGGTGGATCTCCAGCTTGATCCAGAGGGGCAGCCCGGCGGCAGCAGCCAACCGGGCGAGCCGGACGGCTTCCTCGGCATTGATGGCCCCGCTCGTGTTGGGCACGATGAGGTAGCGTTTGGGATCGACGAAATCAAGGATGTTGGCGAACGGATCGGCTTTGCCCGAAAGGTCGGCGCGGCGCAAGGCCACGGTGACGATTTCCGTGCCGCTGGCGTCGAGTGCGGCGGCCATGGCGGGGTGCGAGGAAAACTTGCCGGTGCCGAGGAGGAGCCGCGATTGGAAGGGCCTCCCCGCGATGACAAGCTGAGGTGAGTCCTGTGTCATTGGATGGAAAAGGGAGAACGTATCAGGCGGGAGCGCGTTTTTCCAATCGCAAACGCATCTTTCTGCCTTGCGCGGCGCTCCAGGGCTCTTAATTTAGGAATGTGCGAGATTTTCCATCATCATCGCTGGGAGTGGAAGGGGCGCTGCTCATTGCGCACCCGAATTTGCTCGACCCCAATTTCCGCCGGACAGTGCTCTACCTGGTTTCCCACGACGCCGAGGAGGGAGCGCTCGGCATTGTGCTCAACCGCGCCCTGGACAAAACGGTGGGGGATTTGCTGACGCTCCCGGATCTGGGAGCTCTCGCGGCGATTCCGGTCTTTTCCGGCGGTCCCGTGAGCCGCGACCGGATGACGTTCGCCGTGTTCGCCTGGAAGCGGGAGACGCAAACCGTGGCCTGCCGCCTGAACGTGGAATTGGAAGAAGCCAAGGAGTTGGCGGAGGATGACGGCGATGCCGTGGTGCGAGCCTTTGTCGGTTACGCCGGATGGTCCGGCGGCCAATTGGAGGCGGAGCTGGAGCAAAAATCCTGGGTGGTCCAAAAACCGGACCGCGAAGTGCTCGACCCGGAGTCGTGCAAGCAGATGTGGGCCGCCACCATACGCACCTATGGGCCCTGGTTCCGCCTGCTGGCGGAAGAGCCGGATGACCCGACGCTGAATTAGAGCGGTTTAAATTGAAGTGTTTACAATGATGCGAGAGCGTCGTGGGTTGATGCGCGGGCTCTTCAAGCGAAGCGGCTGTATTTTTCAATACTGCCCGAGCTTGAAAGACCGCGCATCGGCCCGCGACGCCGAGCAGCGTGTAAACAACAAAATTTAAACCGCTCTAGAACCACCCAGGCGTCAGGGCGCAAAAAAGGCCAGACCAAAACGGCCTGGCCTTCTTAAAATAAGTGTCTTACCGCTTACTTGGCGTGAGTGGTGGACACTTTGGTCGTCGTGCAGGTCGCATGATCTTTGGCACAAGCGCCCAAGCTGAGAACTGCTGCGGCCATGGCGATAATCGTGATAGCTTTAAACATTCTGGTTTTTCATCTCCTTTCGTGGCTGGTTGCGTTCTTCGTTTATGAACTCCTTCCTGCCCAATGCAATATTTTTTGCCCGGATCAGAGAAGGATTTTCCAACGGGAAAATGCTACCAGCCCGTCGTCACCTTGCTGACGATGCGAGCGGAGGCCTGTTCGATGGCGAGCGGAACGGCTTGCCGTTCGTCCTGGTTCACGTCATTGCCCGAAACAAAGAAGCTGGTTTGGCCGATGACGTTGGCTTCGTCTATTTGCTCTCCGGTCGTGCGCCGGGTGACGGTGTAATGCATGGTGAGCGTCAGGTTGTATTCCTGCTGCTGCACAATGTCGCTGCGGACAGAGCGCGCCCCATGCCGCACGATTTTGGTGATGGTGCCTTCCAAAATCGCGTCGGCGTCGCTGCTGGAACGGACGGCAAGCGTGCCGTCCTCCTGGAATTGCTGGACCACGGTGCTTGCGGCGAGGACTTCCAGTCGCGGCACGAGGGTGTCGTTGTGGAAGGTCGGAACGGCGATGGTCTTGATGCCCTCCATGCGTTTGGGCACCGTGGCGCCAAGATGGTAGCCGGCGCAACCGGTGCAGAGGCAGAGGACGGCGGCAAGGAGGGCGAAAAACGGGGATTTCATGGGGCGGCTAATGGGCGGGGAGGGCCGGTTCAGGCAGGGGGGCGAGGGGAGCGGCCGTTTCCCCTGGGGAAGAGCCCGGCGTGCGCAGTTTGGGTTTTTCAGGGGCGGTTTCATCCGGGACGACGGGGGCGGGAGGCCCGGCGTAGTCGGAGCGTGAGGCGGTGTCCACCTGCGCCTGCATTTTGCGACGTTCCTGCGCTTTGGCCCCGGTTTCCGCATTCTCCGGGCCGGATTTGAGGGCGTCCACTCCGACATTTTGCTTGAGCCGGTCGATCGCTTTGCGCGCGTCCGCGGCCTCGGGGGCATCTTTGCCGTTCTGAGCGACGTCCTGATAGTAAATGACGGCGGCTTTGTAATTCTTGGTTCTGTCGTAGAAACGGGCGATATCGAGCGTCTTTTTGAGGTTCGTGCCGGAGAGAGCCCCCAGGTTTTCGCGCGCTTGGGGGATTTTCTCGCTCTGCGGATAGCGGACGATGAAGTCCTCGAAGGCGTCATGGGCTTTGACGCGGGAGGCCTCGTCGTTGGAGCCTTTCTGGATCAAGTGCATCTGGACGTAGCCGATTTGATACTGCGCGTCGCCCGCCACGTCGTCGTTTGGGTATTTGTCCACGGCGAGCTGGTAGGCGGCGATGGCTTCGGGGTATTCGCCCCGTTTCTCATGCGCCATGCCGATGTTAAACTGGGCGAGGGGAGCGTATTTGCTGTAGGGGGCGTTTTTGACGATCTCCTCGAACATCTTCTCGGCCCGCTCCATGGAGGGGAAGGTTTTCACGCCAAAAAGTTTCCTTCTGGCCCCTTCCAGGAAGGCCTTGGCGATGCCAAATTGATGTTCCACCACGGCGTCAAACTCCTGGCCGCGCGGATAGGCGGAGACGTATTTGCCGTATTCCTTGAAGGCGCGTTCCAGGTCGCCCTCCTGCTCGTAAAGGGCGGCCACTTTGAATTGGGCGTGCGAGGCCGCGCCGGAATCCGGGAACCCTTTGAGCAAAGCCCGGTAGGCGCCGATGGCTTTTTTCGTGTTTCCCTCTTTTTCCAGATCCTGCGCTTTATGGAGCTGTTCGCTGGCGGATTTTTCGATCGGGCCGGCGTCTTCCTCCTCGCTGTGGAATCCTTCTCCGGGGCGGTAGACGGCCGCCGCCTGCGCGGGCGGGATGGGAAGCATGGATGCAGCCAGGAGAAGCGAGGAAAAAAGAATGAATTTCCGCATAATCGGCTCGACGCTAGAGGAAGGGAGGAAGGGCGTCAAGGGCGGGGCTTGGATTTTCCCGTAGGGGTTTCGCTGATCGTATCCGGGCGTTTCGCCAGGCGTCTCTTTTTTCCTGTTTCCCACGGGGCCCTCTTCCCGTAACCTCCGTGCCGTGTTTGAACTTCTTGCCACCGATCCCGCCTCCAAGGCCCGCCGCGGCCGCCTGACCACTCCCCATGGGGTGATTGAAACGCCGATTTTCATGCCCGTGGGCACCCAGGGGACTGTCAAGGGCGTCAGCCCCGCCGAATTGAGGGAGCTGCGCACGCAGATCATCCTTGGCAACACCTACCACCTTTTTGTCCGGCCGGGGATGGCCGTGATGCGCCACTTCGAGGGGCTCCACCGCTTCATGCGCTGGGACGGCCCGATCCTCACCGACAGCGGCGGCTTCCAGGTTTTCTCGTTGGCCAAGCTTCGGAAAATCACCGAGGAGGGGGTCCATTTCCAGAATCACCTCGACGGCTCCCCCTGCTTCATCGGCCCGGAAACCTCCATGGATATCCAGGCGACGCTCGGCAGCGACATCGCCATGGCGTTCGACGAGTGCCCTCCCTATCCGTGCGCCTATGACGACGCCGCCCGGAGCCTGGAACGGACCCTTCGCTGGGCCCAGCGTTGCCGCGACTGGGGGCGGGCGCGCGACGCCGCCGGGGAACCGCGCGGTGCCATCTTTGGCATTGTACAGGGAGGGACCCATGCCGAATTGCGCCGGATGAGCGCCGAGGCGCTCGTGGAGATGGACTTCGAGGGCTACGCCATCGGCGGCGTGAGCGTCGGCGAACCGGAGCCGGAGATGATGGCCGCCGTGGAGCGCAGCGAACCGTTCCTCCCCGCCGGCAAAGCCCGCTATGCCATGGGCCTGGGGACGCCTCCCCAGATGCTCGCCATGATTGCGCGCGGCGTCGATATGTTCGACTGCGTGCTCCCCACCCGCATCGCCCGCAACGGGACGGCCTTTACAGCCCACGGGACGATCAATTTAAAAAACAGCCCCTTCACGATGGACAAGGGCCCCATTGAAGAAGGGTGCACGTGCCCGGCTTGCCGGGAGTTTTCGCGCGGCTACCTGCGCCACCTCGTCAAGTCCGAGGAAATCCTCGGCCTGCGGCTCATCACCCTGCACAACCTGCACTTCTACCTGACCCTCATGGCGCGGGCTCGGGCGGAAATCGAGGCGGGAAGCTTCACCCGCTTCCAGCAGGATTTTGCGGCGCATTATCAGGTATGGAATGCCGCAGAACGCTCCTGCCCAGCGTAGCACGACCGTTCACGAAACGCTTTACTTGTGTAACAAGAGTTGGTTAATATCTTTTTCAGAAAACAAATTATCGCCCCTGATTCATGAGCAGTAAATACACCGCCTTCCGTTGCCCCGAAGACTTGCTTGAAAAAGCCAAAGCCCGCGCCAAACGCGACCGCCGCTCCTTGAGCAACTATCTCATTACGCTGATCGACAAGGATGTCGCTTCCATGGGAGAGACGGCCCCGGAAGAGCAGGGGACCGGACGCGGCAATCTGCAGAACGCCCATTAGGGAACCGCTGAACATATCCCCAAGGGCCATCTGCGGGCGATTTTGTCGTCAGCCGCCACAGTTCGCATCGTCAATACTTTCTGATATTGCCGCTGTTCCCGGTGTCACCAGCCAACAAAACTTGCCTCCCATCTGCCCCATGCTGATTGAAACAGCGATTCCTTAGTTTCCCTGTTTTTGGCTTGCGCGGAACGCTTCCGCTCGGCAAGAACGGGGCGCATGAATATTCTCATCCTCGCCGCCGGATATGCGACCCGCCTCTATCCGCTCACCCTTACCAAGGCCAAGCCCCTCCTCCCCGTGGCGCAAAAGCCGATGATCGAGTGGGTCCTGGATAACCTCGCCCCCATTCCCGACATCGAGAACGTCTACGTGGTGACGAACAACAAATTCGCCGCCGATTTCCAGGCATGGGCCGATGATTACGTCAAACGCCAGCCAAAGCTGAAATTCAAAATCATCAACGACGGGTCGATGAATGATCAGGACAAGCTGGGCGCCATCGGCGACATCAACCTCGTCGTTTCCCGCGAGCATCTGGATGCCTCGGACCTGGTCGTCGTGGCGGGGGACAATCTCTTTAGCGAATCCCTCGAAGCCTTCGCCCGGTTCTGCAAGGGCAAGGCGGCGGTCCTGGCCACCTATGACGTCAAGGACCTCGAAGCCATCAAGAAGTACAACAGCATCGAGGTGGATGCCGAGGGGGTCATCACCCACTTCGAGGAAAAACCGGCCCATCCGAAGACCACCCAAACCGGCATCGCCCTCTATTACTATTCCAAGGAAACGGTGTCCAAATTCCCGGAATACATCGCGGCGGGCAATAACCCCGACCAACCCGGCCGGTTCGTCCAATGGTTGTATACCCGCACCCCGGTGCACACCTATGAGGTGCCCGGCATCTGGTTTGACATCGGCAGCAAGGAGACGCTGGAAGAAGCCAATGGCATCTTTGCCAACGTCGCCAAAAAGTAACCCCAGAAATCTCCGCTTTTGCGCTACGGAGAAGCCGAAGGGCTTCTCCGTTTTTTTTGACCCCATGTTCTCTGG
>SESA01000314.1_pt1 | contig 33950 bp, 30 predicted proteins | sample 3171451 | NCBI WGS metagenome assembly SESA01 (sample SAMN06051862, study PRJNA518727) | freshwater metagenome | biome: subpolar coniferous forest; feature: holomictic lake; material: water; isolation source: holomictic Lake 227, 8 m depth | place: Canada: near Kenora, Ontario | collected...
CTTCTTACTTCTTCCCTATGGCAGGCATCATCATTCGTCCTCGTTCCCGCATCCTTCATGGCCACGATTGGGTTTACTTCTCCGAAGTGCTCAAATCCTTCGGCAGCCCTGAGGATGGGGAAGTCGTTTCCATCAAGGACGGCAAAGACCGGCTTATTGGCTCGGCGATTTGGAATTCCAAATCCCAGATCGTAGCCCGCCGTTTCTCCCGCCAGCGCCAGGAGCTCGATGCCGACTTCTTCCTGCGCCGGATCGGACAGGCGATCGAATACCGCCAACGGCGCGGCATCAATCCCAGGCTCGGTCGCCTGGTCTGGAGCGAAAGCGACGGGCTGCCCGGAGTGATTGTGGATCGCTATAGCGATTATCTGGTCCTGCAAACGCTCACGCTTGCCATGGATCGTCGCAAGGGGCTGATCGTGGAGGCGTTGCGCCAACTCTGTGAGCCGAAAGCGATCATTGAGCGCAATGACGCGCCGATCCGCAAAGCCGAAGGCATGGAGCCGGTGGTGGGCGTGCTCTGGGGCGACGCGCCCGCGACGGTCCCCATCGAAGTGATGGGGCTTCGGTTCGAAGTGGATCTGCTCCAAGGCCAGAAAACCGGTTTCTATCTCGACCAGCTCGATAACTATGCCGGCGTCGCCCCGTGGGCCGGAGGCAAACGGGTGCTCGACTGCTTTTCCAATCAAGGCGCCTTCGCCCTCGCCTGCGCCAAGGCCGGAGCCGCCAGCGTGCGGGCCATCGAGATCAGCGCGGATTGCGTGGAGCTCATCGGTCGCAACGCGGAACGCAACGGGCTCAAAATCGAGGCGGTTGCCGCCAACGTCTTCGATTTTCTCAAAGACGAAGAGCGCGCCAATGCTCAATACGACCTCATCGTGCTCGACCCGCCCTCGTTCACGAAATCGAAGGACAAACTTCAGGACGCGCTGCGAGGCTATAAGGAAATCCACTTGCGGGCGCTCAAACTGCTCGCGCCCGGCGGCCTGCTGGCCACGTTCTCGTGCTCGCACCACGTTAGCGATGAACTGTTCCGGGAGGTGATCGCGGATGCCGCAGTCGATGCCAAGCGGACCCTCCGCCAGCTTATTCGATTCGGCCAGGCTGCCGATCATCCCGTGCTGCTCAACCTGCCTGAAACCGAGTACCTGCGCGGATTCCTTTTCGAACTTGCCCCGGGTCGGTAATCGGGGAAAATATTTTTTCCATTCAGCGCTTCAAGCCACGATATTAGATTCCAATGAGGAAGCTTTCCCGAGCGATTCTGACCCAGCTCCTGGGGTTTGCCCTGCTCGGTCTGGCTTTGGTCGGGCTGTCCCGTTTTCTCCCCGTAGCGGGCTGGATTTCGCATCTCCAGCACAAGATCGTCGCCATGGAAATGTGGGGGGCTGTGCTCTACCCGCTGCTCTATGCCGGCTGCAATGTGTTGCTCCTGCCCGGGGGCATTCTTGCCGTGGGTGGCGGGCTGTTTTTCGGGCTTTGGTGGGGAACGTTCCTCGTGCTGCTCGGCAATGTCGTGGGGGCGGCGATTGCCTTCCTCATCAGCCGGAAACTTGGCCGTGGCTGGCTGGAGAACAAGTTCAAAGGAAGCCGGCGGTTCAAGGCTTTGGATACCGCGATTCGCCGGGAAGGTTGGAAGATCATTTTTCTAAGCCAGGTCCACCCTCTGTTTCCGACCAGCCTTCTCAATTACCTTTACGGGGTCACCAGCATCCGGTTCTGGCCGTGCATGCTTTGGGTCGCGCTCGGCCAGCTTCCGGGCTTGTTCCTCTATGCTTATCTCGGGACCCTCGCCCAGCTTGGCATCAAGCTCTTCCGGGGGCAGACGCACCCGGTTTGGAGCGAATACCTCATCTGGTTCGGGGGGCTGCTTTTGACCGTCATCGTCACCACCGCCCTTGGACGCCTTGCCTTAAAGCTGCTTGCCGAAGTGGAGCAAGTCCGCAATTCCGGCCAGGAAATCCCCGCGTCGAACCCGGCCTCCGGCCTTCCCGCAACCGAGGCCCAGCCGAGTCAAGGCTTTGACAGGGAAGGGTTCGATGTTAGGATAGGTCCAAGCCGGTATGCTTGATCTGCCGCCCAACACCACCCCCTCAATGAACGTCAAACCGTCCATCTTTCTCGACTACGGGGCAGACGGGGTCGCGGGCGAGGACGCAAAGTGCGAAATCTGCGAACGCGGGATGAGGTTTAAGTCCCGATGGCAGTTCACCCAGGGGACGGTGATGTCCATCGGCATTTCCTATGAGGATGGGGGGACGCGTCGGGTGGAGGCCGAAGGAGCCGTGATCGAATGTGATCCCGACGGAGAGTGCAAATACCTGACGACGCTCGTGTTTTTGGATATCCCGCCGGAACTGAGGCAGGCTCTCGGCCGCGTCGGGAACACTCTTACCGCCCGTCCGAGTTGCCCGGATTTTCCGCCAGAGCAGTAGCAGCGCGGGGTCAGCTTGAGAAGATCTGCTCCTCGCGCCGGAACGAACCGTTTCGGTTTGCCAAACCCTTTTCCGAAGCGTATGCCGATCCCATGAAACGCTCCTTGGTTGGATTAGGGTTGATTCTGGTGTCGGTTTGCTCGGTGCGGGCCGATTTGGTGATGGTGCAGAAAGTCGAAGGGATTGGCTCCGGCAAATCCGCTGAAATGACGCTCAAGGTCAAAGACGGCAAAATGCGCGCCGACGTTTCGCCGGAAGTCAGCACCATCACGGACATGAATTCCGGGGCGACCACGACCCTCATGCACTCTCAGAAGATGTATATGGAGATCAGTGCCGAGGCGACCCAGCAACTCATGGAGCAGATGCAAAAAATGCGCGGAGAGGCAAAGGACAAGGCCGCGCCCGTTGACAAGCCGTCCCCGCTTCAGACCACCGGCAAACACGAGCGACTCAACGGATACGACACCGAAATCTACACTTCCCAGATCGGAGCCGTTAAAGTGACCTACTGGATCGCCAAGGATTACCCGAATGCGGACAAACTCCGCGAAGTATTCAAGCAGATGCAGAAATCGGCCATGGTCCGCCTCGCAAAGGGGATCGGGCAGGCCCCGGTCGATTTTCCAGGGGTCCCGGTCAAGACCGAAATGACTCCCCAGGACGGTCGCACCATCACAACCACCGTGGTTTCCGTGAAGGAACAGCCGCTCGACGATGCCGAGTTCAGCGTCCCCGCCGGGTACCAGAGCATGCCTATGCCGTCGTTCGGAGCGGGACCCGGCCAGTAGATGGACGAAATGGACGGCATGGACCAGATGGACGGGCGACCTTTCCGGTGTCCACATCGTCCATCCTGTCCATAGTGTCCATTCTCTTTCCTATTCCCAAAGAAAACGAACAAAGCCCTTGATTTGCGACTCAGTCTCAATATGGTCATGGTCCGTGATGCACCGGTCCACTCCATCGCCAACGTCCACGCCAATGCCGACCCATTTGCTGAGCGCCTTGAAGGCGGGGCAAAAAGGCAAAATCGCCGGGTTCGACCTGCCGATGGAACACCGGACGCGGCTGCTGGAAATGGGGCTGACGAAGGGCGTCGTGGTGGAGCTCGTCCGTTTTGCGCCGCTGGGCGATCCCATTGAAGTCAAGGTGCGCGGCTATCATCTCTCGCTGCGCAAGCGCGAAGCCTCCGGCATCCAGGTGACGTTATGACTATTGCCCCTCCACCGGTCGCCGAAACGACGCGAAATGTCGCCATCGCGGGCAACCCGAATTGCGGCAAGAGCACGATTTTCAACGCGCTGACGGGCTTGCGCCAAAAGGTGGGGAACTACCCTGGGGTGACCGTCGAGCGGAAGATGGGGCGGTTTTTCGGGAGCCACGGCGAGCCGATGACCCTATTGGATTTGCCGGGCAGTTACAGCCTGCAGGTCCGCTCGCCCGATGAGGCGGTTGCCCGCGACGTGCTGCTTGGACGCCGGGCCGACACGCCGCGGCCCGATGTGGTGATCGCGGTGGTGGATGCTTCGAGCCTTGAACGCAGTCTTTATCTGGTGGCGCAAATGCTGGACCTTCAGATCCCGACCATCGTCGCGCTGAACATGGTGGATGTCGCCGAGCGGCGGGGGATCATCATCAACCTGCCCGCCCTTGAGGAAGAATTGGGCGTGCCGGTCGTCCCGATGGTGGCCACTAAAAGCCTTGGGATGGTGGAGCTCAAGCAGGCCGTTTCGCGCCAACTACTCGCCGCGCCCAAGCGTCTTCTGCCGATTCCGGAACCGATCCGCGCCGAGGCGGAAAGCATTGCCGGGGAGTTGAAGGTCTCGCCAGAGGTCGCGTTCGCGGAAGCGCTTTTGCTGCTGACTTTGCACGATCAGGCGCTGGGCGATCTGGCTGAGAATAATCCGGCGGTGGTTGAGTCGGTGCTCGCCGCGCAAGCGCGCCTGAGGGCATTGGAGATCGAGCCGCTCTCGGCTCTGGTCGAGGCGCGCTACGAGTGGATTCACGAGGTTTGCAGTCGCGTGGTTCACAAACCCGGCGAGTCCGGGCTGACTATTTCGGATCGGATGGACATGATTCTCACCCACCGCGTCTGGGGTTGGGTGTCGTTTCTCGGGGCAATGACCCTGATGTTTGTTTGCATCTTTACCCTGGCCCAGATCCCGATGGAGTGGATCGATAACGGCGCGAAATGGCTGGGGCAATGGGTCAGCACCCACATGCCGGAGAGCGATTTGCGGAGCCTGATTGTCGATGGCGCCATCCCCGGGGTGGGAGGCGTGGTGATCTTTTTGCCCCAAATCCTGATCCTTTTCTTCTTCCTGGGGATTTTGGAAGATAGCGGATACATGGCCCGCGCGGCTTTCATGATGGATCGGGTCATGTCGAGTGTGGGCCTGCATGGGAAGTCGTTCATTCCACTCCTGAGCTCTTTCGCCTGCGCCATTCCAGGCATCATGGCGACGCGCACCGTGGAAAACCGCAACGACCGACTGGCCACCATCCTGGTTGCGCCTCTGATGAGCTGTTCGGCGCGGCTGCCCGTCTATGCGCTGATGATCGCGGTGCTGATCCCGACCGCCTCCTCTTTTGCGAAGTCCGGGATCATGCTCTCAATGTATCTGGTCGGCATCGTTGCCGCGTTCACCATGGCTTGGTTTTTCAAAAAGACCTTGCTCAAGAGCGACACTCCGATGCTTCTGCTGGAACTGCCGCCTTACCGCCGGCCTTCGCTGCGCGGTATCGCGACCCGAATGGTGGAACGCGCCGGCATTTTCCTTCGGCGCGCGGGCACGGTCATTCTGGCCCTGTCGATTCTGCTCTGGGCGCTGGCGACGTATCCGAAGCCGCCGGCGGGAGCGACTCGCGCCGAAGCGATCTCCCAGAGCTACGCGGGGCGGATGGGCCACTTCATCGAACCGGCAATCCGCCCGCTCGGCTACGACTGGAAGATCGGCATCGGTCTGGTCGGTTCGTTTGCGGCGCGCGAGGTGTTTGTCGGGACCATGGGGATCGTCTATAATATCGAAGGCGAAGTGAAGGACGACACCAGCAGCCTCCGCGACACCATGCGCTCCGAGCGCCACCCGGACGGCTCCCTGGTTTACACCCCGCTGGTTTGCATCAGCTTGATGATTTTCTATGTGCTGGCCATGCAGTGCATCAGCACCGTGGCGGTGGTGCGCCGGGAAACCAACTCCTGGCGCTGGCCCCTGTTCCAGATCGGCTACATGACCGCGCTGGCGTGGCTGGGAGCTTTTGCCGTGTTCCATGTCGGGCACTGGATCGGATTTCAATAAAGGACCCCACGATGAACCCGCTTTTGGATCAACTGCTCGTAGCCTTCCTGATTCTCTGCGCGATCACCTTTTTTGTTGTTCGCATGCTGCGCAAACGCGGCAAGCCGGGCTGCGATGCCGGGTGCGGTTGTTCGGCGACCAAGCTTGGAACCGCAGATAAACGCAGATGAACGCAGGTTCAAATGCTTGGTAATAGCGCTCTAACTTCTTTTTCTGCGCAATCTGCGGTTAACCGGAATAGACTTGGCGCGGAGCAAGAATGACCCGAAATTAACGGACTTAAGCCATGACCAACGACACGAACATTTCCTGGGAACAAATCCGTGCGGACTTCCCGATTCTCGCCCAGCAAGTGCATGGGCAGCCGCTGATTTATTTCGACAACGCCGCCACCTCGCAAAAGCCGCGGGCCGTCATCGATGCGCTCCGGTATTATTACGAGCGGGATAACAGCAACGTTCATCGCGGCATGCACGAACTGAGCGCCCGGGCGACCGCCGCGTTCGAACTGGCCCGCCAGCGCATCGCGAACTATTTCAATGCCGCCAGCGAGGAGGAGATCATCTTCACGCGGGGCACCACGGAAAGCATCAACCTGGTGGCGCAAACCTGGGGCGCGAAGTTCCTCAAACCCGGCGATGTCATCCTGCTCACCGAGATGGAGCACCACAGCAATCTGGTGCCCTGGCAGATGCTCTCGGAGCGGACCGGCGCGAAACTGCGGTTTCTGCCGATCAATGAACAGCACGAACTGGCGCTCGATCGGCTGGGCGAATTCCTGACGCCGCAAGTGAAGCTCTTTTCCTTTACCCACATTTCCAACTCTCTGGGGACTATTAATCCCGTGGCCGACCTCTGCCGCGCCGCCCGCGAGGCCGGGGCCGTTACCCTGGTCGATGCCGCCCAGAGCGCCGGTCATTTGCCGGTGGACGTCCGGGCGATCGGGTGCGATTTCCTCGCCTTCTCGGGCCACAAAATGTGCGGCCCCACCGGGGTCGGCGCGCTATATGGCCGGCGTGCGATTCTTGAGACCATGCCGGCCTGGCATGGCGGCGGCGAAATGATCGTCAGCGTGCAATATGAGAAGAGCACCTGGAAACAGCCGCCGCATCGGTTTGAGGCGGGCACGCCGAATATCGCGGGTGCCATCGCGCTTGCCGCGGCAGTCGATTACATCGAAAAAATCGGGCGCGAAGCCATTTTCGAGCACGACCAGAAACTGGCCCGGTACGCACAGGGCCGGATGGGGGAAATTCCCGGCATGCGGATTCTCGGTCCGCCGCTCGGCCATGATCGTGGCGGGTTGGTGAGCTTCGTCATGGGGGACGCGCACGCCCACGACGTGGTGACTCTCGCCGACCGGAAAGGCCTTGCGTTGAGGGGCGGCCACCATTGCAATCAGCCGTTGATGCGCAAGCTTGGGTTGACCTCTTCCGCGCGCGCCAGCTTCTATTTCTACAACAACGAGGCCGAGGTCGATCGAATGATCGAGATCCTGGCCGAAATCGAACGCTTTTTCCGATGAACTTTGACGAACTTTACGATGCGGTGGTGATGGATCACAACAAGCGGCCCCGGAATTTCGGGGAGCTTGGGGAGGAGGCCGTGCATGTTCACGGGGACAATCCTTCGTGCGGCGACGAGATCCATCTGCATGTGAAATTCGGCCCGGAAAAGGTCGAGGACATCAAGTTCACCGGGGACGGCTGTTCGATCAGCAAAGCGTCGGCCTCATTGATGACGCTCAAGCTCAAGGGAAAAACCCGCGAGGAAGCAACCCGGCTGATGGGGCTCTTTCGCAATTTGGTGACCAGTCCCGAGGGTTCCGCCGAGCGCCCCCGCGAATTGGGCGACCTCAACGTGCTGGGTGGCGTCAGCAAATTTCCGCAACGCGTCAAGTGCGCCATGCTCGCCTGGCGGGCCTTTGAACAGGCGCTGCAAGAGACCACTCCCGGCGGCACCGAGGCGGAAGTCTCGACCGAGGATCAGGAGGACTAAACGTGCTCGCGCAGAGATTTTGCGCTTCTAAAAAGGGGCGTTCAAGCAACTCACGGTTACTTTCTCCAAACAGACGGCGCCGCGCCGAGTGGTGCTCGTTCCCAATCTCCTAGCTTGGTGGCATCCCTGCCGCTTCGGGTGCGCGTTTTCGGAGTCGGGAAATAGCCTCCCTCGTCTTGCAATTCGATTGCGTGTGCTCCACTCCTCCGAAGCGCGAAATCAGACCATGGAAGCGCATATCGGGAGAGTGGGATGGCGGTGCGCCTTTGACCCAGGCCGGGTAAACGAATTTTATTGCAACCTGCTTGCGTTTTAAATCGGCGGCGTTAGCCTGAACCGGATGAGAGCACTTTCTTTGATTCTGGCGACTTCGATGGCGCTGGCCGCTTCCGCGCAAGCGGCGGCGAGAATCGAAGTCTGCACGTTTTCCACGGTTCTCACCGAGATCGCCCAAAACATTGGCGGAGATCGCGTGGAAGTCACCGGGTTGGTGAAGCCGGGGATCGATCCCCACGATTACGACCCCTCTCCGTCGGACTTGCAGCGCGTGGCGGAATCGCAACTCATCCTCGCCTCGGGCAAGCACCTGGAAGGATACCTCACAAAACTCAAAGAAAGCGCGGGCGCCAAAGGGGATTTGGTGGCTGTGGGGGACCGGATTCCTTCGCTCAAGTTGCAGCCTGCGGAAGGCGAGAAATCCGGAGAGGCCAAAGAGATCGAGGACCCGCACTGGTGGGCCAGCGTCGAGAACGTCGAGCGGGCGACCAAGATTGTCCGCGACGAGTTGGATAGAGTCAGTCCGCCGGACAAGACGGCTTTCGATCGGAACGCGGCGGCTTATCTGGCGAAACTCGAAGCGCTCAAAAGCGAGTTGAAGCGCAAGGTGGCGGAACTGCCTCGCGACAAACGGAAGCTGGTGACGTCGCACGATGCGTTCCAATATTTCGCTCGGGATTTCGGTTTTAAAATCTATGCGATCGAAGGGGTGAGCACGGAGGATGAGCCATCCAACCAGAAAGTGGCAGGGATGATCGACACCATCAAAAAGCAGGGAGTAAAGGCGATCTTCCTGGAGGCGATCGAGAACCCAAAAGTGCTCAACGAAATCACGCGTGAAACCGGAGTGAAAGTCGGGGGGACGTTGTATGCGGACGGCCTCGGCGAAGGCGAGGAAGGGACTTACGCGGGGATGATGCGCCACAATGCGACGACAATCGTGGACGCCTTAAAGTAACTGGTTATGCGAGGTTCACCGATACTTCGAGCGGCGATGGCCGTCATTGTGCTGCTGCTATTGCTCATTCCGCTGCGCCGCCTGACGAGGCCCACTCAGCCGAGAGCCGCCGTGGACCAAACGCAGACACAGACGGTCGAGGTCGTTCCCGTTCAGCTTGAACTGACCACAACGCGCACCCCTTTCCAGTTTGAAGTGCGCCATCTGGGACACGTGGTCTGGAGCGGGGAAACCTCGGAAAATCGGGCCCGGAAGGAAATGGCGATGGAGTTTCCCAAGGAGGGCATCGAATTGGAACTCAAAGGCAAATGGACGGGGTCAACCTCGGTGGCCGCCGCAAAATTGACGCTGACTCAGGGCGACGGCCAGCCGCTTGAGAAATCGGTTTGGGCAACCGGGGAATTCGATGAAGTGCTCACCTTTCCGTGACTAGAAAAAAACAAACAGATTTTCGCGCCAAGGCCGCCGAAGCGCATTTCAGAATCGACTCGCGCAGAGGCGCTGAGATTTCTCCAAACAATGGAACCCTCTGCGCCTCTACCGTCTCTGCGGGAGAATAAGCAGGCTCCGTTAAACCATGTCGCATCGGCTCGAAATCAATAATCTGACGATCAGCTATCACCGCGTTCCGGCTGTTCACCACCTGAACCTGGAGATCCGGTGCGGCAACTGCGTCGCGCTCCTGGGGCCAAATGGCGCGGGAAAGACGACGCTCTTCAAGGGAATTGTCGGACAGATCCCCCTTGAAACGGGCTCAGTGAAATTTCACGGCCATCGCATCGGGTCCGACTCCATGCCGGTCGCCTATCTACCCCAACGCAGCGCCATCGATTGGGATTTCCCGATCACGGTGCGCGGGCTGGTGGAGATGGGGCGCTGCCGGCAACTCGGCTGGTGGCGGCGTTTTGGCAAGGCCGACGAAGCCGCCGTGAACTCGGCCCTTGCGCTCCTGCATTTAAGCGACTTGGCAGATCGGCAGATCAGCGCGCTCTCGGGCGGCCAGCAACAGCGCGCGTTCCTGGCCCGCTCTCTCGCACAAGAGGCGCACGTCATTTTGCTCGATGAACCATTCGCGGGCCTAGACACCAAGTCGCAGGAGACGCTGGGGCAAACTCTTCGGGAACTTGCCGCGCGGGGCAATCTCATCGTTGCTTCCCATCACGATTTGAAAAACGTGCCGGAGCTGTTCAATCAGGTCGTTTTCCTGAATGGCGAACTCATCGCCTTCGGGGACACGCCGGAAGTTTTCACGGCGGAGAACATCGCCAAAACCTATGACACCGACGCTTTTTCGGGAGTGACTCACGATGATGACCTGGTTGACTGAACCTTTTCGGCACGAATTTATGCAGCGCGCCCTGCTCGGGTGTGTGCTCATTGGATTCACCAACGGCTGCCTGAGTTCCTTCATTGTGCTGCGCCGACTGGCCCTGATGGCCGATGCCCTCTCCCACTCGCTCCTACCTGGCCTCGCGGTGGGCGTGATCCTTTTCGGACTGGCGCCGGCGGGGCTGTTCTTCGGCGCGCTGCTCGCCGCGCTGTTTGTCGCAGTCGGCGCGGAATTGATCTCGCGGAGTTCGCGAATCAAGGAAGACACCTCGCTGGGCATTCTCTATTCGGTCGCCTTTTCGCTCGGGCTGGTGTTGCTCACATTCGCCAAGGTCCGGGTGGAACTGCACCATTATCTCTTTGGGAATATTCTCGGGCTTGCCAACACAGACCTTTGGATCCTTTACGGGATCAGCCTGGCCATCGTTCCCCTGCTCGTCGCCTTGCAGCGACCGTTTCTGCTGATGCTCTTCGAACCCACCACGGCCCGCACCTTGGGCGTGCCCGTTGCGGCGCTCAATTACGTGCTCATTTTCATGCTGGTCCTTTCGATGATCTCGTCCCTGCAGGCCGTCGGCGTGATCCTCGCCCTCGGGTTGCTTACAGCTCCGGCGGCCACGGTGTATCTCTTCTCGGATTCCTTCGTGGCGCTCTTTTGGGGTGGCGGCTTTCTGGGGATGTTCGGATCGTGCCTCGGCCTGTTTCTTTCGTATTGGCTGAACCTTCCCTCGGGCGCTTCGATCGTTCTCGTTCTGGGCGCGTTCTTCTGCCTGGCTTACCTCTTCAGCCCGAAATACGGCATCGCTTTTCGGCTGCTCCATCGCCGGCATTTCCACGAGGAGTCGCTCGCGCGCTGGCAGCAGCGGAAGAAAAAAACGGGCTAGAAATTCGCCACTTCTACGAGGAGTCACTAGCTTCGGTGAAGTCCCATACTGCGCGCCAGCGTCTTGTGCTGTGGTCCTTCACATTTTTGGGATGGCGCTTCGGTTCGCATCGATGGGTTGCAGGTCCACATCGCCGCCCCGGCTGAGCGGGGCGGCTACAGGCCCGGCGTGACCCGAAAACGAAGCAGCCGGGGTTTACACCCCGGCTGCGACATTTAAGATCTGAGTTTTAGGAGCGCTATTACTTAGCGGCTGGTGTTGCCCCTGTCCCGGTGGTTTCGGGCTTTTTGATGTCCTTCAGTTCGACTTCGAAGATGAGGGCTTGGTTTGGTCCGATCATCGGAGGTGCATTCTCGCCGTAAGCAAGGGCTGGCGGGATCACAATCTGCCATTTTGAGCCAACCGGCATCATTTGCAGGGCTTCTGTCCAGCCGGGGATCACTCCCGTGACAGGGAACGTGGCGGGTTCGTTGCGCTTATAGGAGCTGTCAAATTCGGTCCCATCGGTCAGGGTTCCTCTGTAGTGGACCACCACGGTGTCATCGGCCTTGGGCTTTGGCCCCTTGCCTTCGGTGATCACTTTGTATTGCAGCCCGCTCGGAGTGGTCTTTACGCCCTCTTTGGTCTTGTTTTCCGCAAGGAACTTCTCTGAGGCGGCTTTATTCTTTTCGGCAGCCGCTTTTTGCTTGGCTTCCATTTTCCCCTGCATCTCAGTCTGGAAAGCGGTGAGGGTAGCCTTCATCTCTTCCTCGGTCATCACCGTCTTGCCAGCGAAGGAATCGCGGATCCCCTGGGCCAGAAAGTCGGGACTGAGCTCAAGCTGGGATTTTTTCAGATTATTGCCGATATCCGCACCGATCGAGTAACTGACCTTGTCTTTGGTCTCTTTCGGAACGTTGCTGGCCGGGGTTTCCGCAAGGAGATTCCCTGCGAGCGCCAGTGCAAGACCGGCCGTGAGTGCTAATTTCATAGGTATGTTGGTTTGTTTTGCGTGAAAGAAAAAACGGTGAGCACCACGACCATGGCCGCATCGGCCCAAAAGGTTGTTGCGCGATTCGCATCTTGAGAGGAACCGACTAATGCACGCGCCTTGTTAATCCGGGAGGTTGCCGAGGCCAAGCCTTTTTCTTTCAGCCTCGTAGAAATTTGTGGTTCTAATCCCAAATGAAGTGTTCCAGCCGCAGTTGGGTCATGCGGGCTTTGGCTTCCGCCAGGCGAGGGCCGTTGAGCACGGACATTTTTTGATAAATGGCAATGGCGCTTTTCCATTGTTCCTGGGATTCGCAGAGGCGCCCGGCGTCGAACCCGGCTTTATAAAACCAAAAATACTCCTCGGGTTTGGCCACCCCGGCTGCGATGACATCGTAGTAAATGGTCAGCGCCTCGGCGGTCTTGCCGAGTTGGGCCAGGCAGCGGCCTTTTTTGTACAGCGCTTGATTTCGCCAGATGGCGGGCACTCCTTCGCTGGCGGCGAGTTCGCCATAGAGCGCGAGCGCCTGCTCGCGAGCAGTCGGGTTCTTTTCTCCCATGCGCGAAAGGTTGTCGGCTTTGCCTGCCATGGCGGCGAATCTCACCTCCGACGGCGGATTCCCCTTGAGGATGGCTTCGTAAAGGATGATCGCCTCGTTCTCTTTCCCCAATCGGTTCTGTGCGACCGCTTGCTGCAAACGCGCGTGGAATTTCAAGGGGCCATTGGCTTGGGCGACCTCTTCGAAGAGTTCGATGGCTTGATCGATTCCCCCATCGCTCATGCTTTTGATCGCCGCCTCTCCCGCAAGGAACAATGCGGTTTCGGCCAAGGGAGAATTCGGGGTTTCCCGGGCCAGGGTTTCAAATTGCGTGTGGGCGTTGGCAAAATCTTCCTTTCGGAAAAATACCTGGCCCAATTTCATCCGAACCTCCGCCACGCGTTTTGCGCCCGGGTGCTGATCGATGAAGGCCCGGCAAAGCGCGATCACCTTGTCGTCGTCGCAAGGCTTCGCGGATTCCGCCACGAAGATGGAGAGGTAATCGGATTGCTCGGCGGTCTGTGTTGGAGCGGGAGCCTGGTTGACGGCCGCGAGGTATTGGCTCGCCTGGACGGAGTCGTTTTTGGCAAATGCCAGCTCCGCCAGGGCGAGACGGGCCTCGGCTACCCGCGGATTTTCCGGGAAGTCGCGAATGAACTGCTGCAAGATCGCTGTCGCCCGCGGGTCGCCCTGGCGGGCCTGGAGCAGGCCTTCCTCGAGAATCAAGTCGCGCCGGAACGTGCTTTCGGGCAAGCGTTGGCTCAGTTCCCGGTAATCCTGCATGAAGCGGGTGTAATTCCCCTGGTGCAGCCACGCGAGGGCCGAGTTGTAAACGGCGCGCTCCCAGAGAGCGGGAGAGCGTTCGCCCGCCGAGCGGAAAACGGTGGCGGCAAGCACGTATTCTCCCGCGCGGAAATGAACGCTCGCGGAGGCAATCTCGATTTCCGCGAGTTGCTGGTCATCCCTGGCGGCCCGCATGGCGGCTTCGAGCGTTTCCTGCGCCGGCCCGAACCGACCTTCGTTGGCCAGAATGCCGCCCTGCATCAAGAGCGCGTCCGCCAGGATCGGGTGCTTGGGAAAGCGTTCTCCGAAGGCTTCGAGAGCGCGCAGCCCCTGCTCCTGCTTGCCCTCGCGCAGCCAGGCTTTGGCCAGGAAGTAGCAGGCAAAACCCGCCCGCCGCGCCGGTTCCCGCTCCGCCCATTTTTCAAGCTCGGAACGCGACGAGTTGGCCTCCCCCGAGTACACCTCGTCCAGCTTCCGAAAAATCGATTCCAGATGTTCGTTTTCGGGGTATTTCCAAATGAATTGCTCCAGAAGATCGTCCGCGGCAGCCAGTCCGCTGAGATCTGTGCGGGCCTGGGTCATCCCGAGCGTGGCACCCGCGATCAGGTTCGCCGTTACGTTCTTTGGATCACTGCTTAGCTCTTCAAAGCGCCCAAAGGCGGGCGCGGCATGCCCTTGACCCAGCAACCAGCGGGCCTCCAGGTAAAGCTTCCATTTTCGACTGGCCTCAGAGCATGGCCGGATCGACTTAAGGAGTTTCTCGCATTTCTTATTCTGATTTTGTTCCAGGTACAGTTCCGCCAGCCGGAGTTGCGCATTCTCCCCTGTGGCGGGCCTCTCCTCCAAGGTCGTCATCGCTTCCTGAATCCGCCCAAGCTTGTAGAGGCATTCGGCTTTGCCGAGCACCGCCCCCGGTTCTTCCTTCGCCGCTTCGTAAAGCGCCAGCGCTTCGTTCCAGTGGCCCTGCGCGGCGTCGATCCGCGCCTCAAGCATCGGAGCTGCCACCTCCGGGTCGCGGACCTGCCGTAGCGCGTCATCCAACAGGCCGGCGGTTAGGAGTGCTTCGGCCAGCTTCGTCTTGGCCAGCTTGCGGGCGTCCATTTCCAATGGAGTGGCAAGCTGTTCTTTTAGTTTGATGATCGCCACCTGCGGCACCCCTTCGTCGAGGGCGGCGATCGCCTGTTCCAGCGCGGCTGGGGAAGATGCGGAGGCGCGGAGACAGAGAGATGCGGAGAGGAGGAGCAAAAGGCAAGACGCGGAGAGAAGATGATTCGGCAAGAGCCGTGTCCATTTCGTCCATTCAGTCCATCTCGTCCATTTCGAGGGAGATGGACTGACACGGAAGAGCACGGACTGACACGGACGGGGAATCTCCCCTTCTCCGCGTCTCCGCGTCTCCGCGTCTCCGCGTCTTCCCTTCGCGTCTCCGCGTCTGTCTTCCGAGGTGGCTTTCATCAAAATCATGCAAGTACCCGCCGTAAATACCTCCCCGTGTGGCTGGCTTCAAGGCTGGCAATCTGTTCGGGGGTGCCTTCGCCTACGATTTGTCCGCCCGCCTGACCGCCTTCGGGGCCCATGTCGATAATCCAGTCGGCGCATTTGATCATTTCGAGGTTGTGCTCAATGACAATGAGCGTGTTGCCCGAGTCGCGCAACTTTAAGAGCACTTCGAGCAGCTTGTGGATGTCGGCGAAGTGCAATCCGGTGGTGGGTTCGTCCAGGATATAGACGGTCCGCCCGGTGGCTTTCTTGGCGAGTTCCGCCGCCAGCTTGACCCGCTGGGCCTCGCCGCCGGAAAGTGTCGTGCCTGCCTGCCCGAGGCGGACGTAACCCAGGCCCACGTCCTCCAGTGCGATCAGCCGGTCTGAAAGCGTCGGGACATTCCGAAAAAAGCGCGCGGCTTCGTCCACGGTCATGTCGAGCACGTCAGCGATGTTCTTCCCCTTGTAGGTAATCTCCAGGGTCTCTCGATTGTAGCGCCGCCCTCGGCACGCTTCGCACTCGACATAGACGTCCGCCAGGAAGTGCATCTCGATCTTGATCAGGCCGCCGCCTTCACAGTGCTCGCAGCGCCCCCCTTTGACATTAAACGAAAACCGCCCCGGTTCGTACCCGCGCACCCGGGAAGCCGGCAACTGCGCGAAGAGCGAGCGGATCGGCCCGAAGGCTCCTGTGTAAGTGACGGGATTGGAGCGCGGCGTGCGACCGATCGGCGTTTGGTCGATGACGATCGCCTTATCGATCTGGTCGAGCCCGAGAATGGCCCGGTGTTTTCCCGGCCGATCCTTGGAACCGTAAAAATGCCGGAACAATGCCCGGCGCAAAATGTCATCGACGAGGGTCGATTTCCCGCTGCCGGAGACGCCGGTGACGCAGGTAAAACAGCCGAGAGGGAACGGCGCGGTGATGTCGCGCAGATTGTTTTCGCCGGCCTTGGTCACTGTGAGCCAACCGCTGGAAAGCTCTCGGCTATCAAAGGCGAGTTCGCGGTTGCCTGCCGGGAGCACCCGGCGCCGCGGTACGGGGATCGTCAGCCGTCCGGAAAGGTAATCGGCCGTGAGCGACCCCGGCGTGGCGAGCACCTCTTCCAATGTTCCCTCGGCAACCAAATGACCGCCCCGCACCCCCGCACCCGGCCCGAGATCGAGGACATGATCCGCCGCGCGGATGGTCTCCTCGTCGTGCTCGACGACAATCACAGAATTCCCCAAGTCCCGCAGTCGCCGAAGCGTGCCGATGAGCCGGTCGTTGTCCCGCTGGTGCAGCCCGATGCTCGGTTCGTCCAAAACGTAGAGCACCCCGGCCAGCCCGGAACCGATCTGCGTGGCCAGCCGGATTCGCTGGGCTTCGCCGCCCGAAAGCGTGCCGCTCTCTCGGTCGAGGCTCAGGTAATTGAGACCTACTTCGTTCAAAAAACTAAGCCGCGCAAGAATCTCCCGGATGACTTCCACCGAAATAAGGCGCTGCTGGTCAGTGAGCCTCAACCCCTCTAAAAACGCCTTCGCATCGCCGATGGTCAGTCTGCAAATTTGCTGGATGCTCAGTTTCCGGCCCGTGGCATTCTCGATTGTCACCGCGAGAATCTCCGGTTTGAGCCGCGCCCCGTGGCAAACCGAGCAGTCGCGCCGGCTCATGTAGGCGCGGATACGATTTTTTGAGAGTTCGCTTTCGGTTTCGTCATAGAGACGCTGCATCTGCGGAACGAGCCCCTCGAACGGCTTTGAAACTTTGGTCCGGCGCGTGGCGTCCCCCCAGGCGATTTCAATCGAGTGATCGCCGGTGCCGAAATAGAGCGCGTCTTTGAAACGCTGAGGGAGTTCGCTGAAGGGCACGTCCATCGGCACCTTGAACGCGCGCGCCAGCGAAGCGAGCAGGCCCGCGTAATATTTTTGCATCCGCACGTTGGCCCGCGCCCACGGTTGCACCGCCCCTTTTTCCAGCGTCTTCTCAGGGTCCGGGATCATCAGGTCCGGATCGCACACCAGCTCCGTTCCCAAGCCGTGGCACGCGGCGCACGCCCCGAGATGGCTGTTGAACGAGAAATGCTTCGGAGTGAGTTGCGGAATGGTGAAGCCGGTATCCGGATTGGTGAAATCGGTGGAATACCGGTGCGTCGCCCATTCTTCCTGCCCTGGGCTTTGCGTCAGCACCGCCATCTTGCCGCCGCCCCACTTGAGCGCCGTGTCCACCGAGTCGGCGAACCGCTGCCGCACCGGGTCGCGCAGCACCAGGCGGTCCACCACCGCCTCGATCGTGTGACTCTTTGCCTTCTCGAGTTTCACCGGTTGGAGCGCATTCCCAATTTCGATAATCTCGCCGTCGATCCGGGCACGAACGAACCCCTCGCGCTTTATTTTTTCTAGGATATCGCGGAATTCCCCGCTCTGCGCCTCGATCAGCGGCGCCAGGATGATGAGCTTGGTGTCGGGCGGAAACGCCAGGAGGGCATCGACGATCGTTTGGGGCGTTTGCTTGTAAACCGGCTGGCCGGTGGCGGGGTCGTGCGGTTGGCCCACGGCGGAAAAAAGGACCCGCAGGTAATCGTAAATCTCTGTCGTCGTGGCAATAGTGGAGCGCGGATTGCTCCCGGACGTGCGCTGTTCGATCGCGATGGCCGGGGAAAGCCCCTCAATGAAATCGACATCCGGCTTCTGCATCTGGTCCAGGAACTGGCGCGCGTAAGCCGAAAGACTCTCCACATACCGGCGCTGCCCCTCGGCGTACAGGGTGTCAAAGGCCAGCGAAGACTTGCCAGAACCGCTCAGGCCAGTGACAACCACCAACTTCTGGCGCGGAATCTGCAATGTCAGATTTTTTAAATTATGCTGACGAGCTCCCGTTATTTTGATTGTTTCCGCCGCCATTTTACAAGATTTCTGGAACTTGGAACGAAAGCACAAGCCATCGCCGACCTCCAGAGCTAAATCCCGCATGAACACCAACACCGTCACTTTCACCGAAGAAGAATGGCGCAGGCTGCGCTCCGAGTTCAGTGAGTTGAAGCACTCCGTGAACAATGCGCTGGCCGTCTTTATGGCGCTTTCGGAATTGGCTCAGCGCAATCCTGCCAATTTCGAGAAGCTCACCAAGTCAATCGGGACGCGCACCCCGGAGATCGTGGCGGTAATGCAGAAGTTCCACGAACTGCTCGACCGGAAAGCGCCCGGTGCGCCGGATTCGGTGTAAGGAGGCTAATTCTCCGCTGAGTGCAGTCCGCCGGTGCCGGCGCGAAAGGCAATATTCATCCGTTCCAGATCATTGGGCAGGGCTTTGGAGCAGTTCCAGAGGCACGCTCCGCAGTGGACGCATTTCTCCCGGTCGAACGCCGGGATGCCGCCGGTCTCCCCAGGGGCAATCGCCTGGCCGGAACAGGCCTCGATGCAAACCTTCTCGCCGCATTGCTCGCAAAGTGCCGGGTTCAGGAACACTACGTGATCCGCGTATCCTGGAGGAGCCTGTACTTTCCCGCCGAGCAGGAGCGCGTCCTGGTGTGACATGAGCATCTGGCCTTCATACGGGATGGCGGGCCAACCGGCTCGTTCCATCAGCGCATTGTGGAGAGACACGCCTTTGGCCGCGCACTCTTTGCGGATCGCCGCGATCTCATTGGCCGGGATTTTCCCCTTGTAGTATTCCTCGACGGTCGGGATGCGTTTGTAAGGCTGAACCGGCTCGCTCCCCAGGTTGATCGCGCCCTTGGTGATTCCCGTCAGCGCCATGCCGAGCATGCCGGTGATAAAGCCGTGCTGGAACCCGTCGCGCGATTTCTCCGCGATGCGCCCTTCGGTTTCCACCCAGCTTGCGCGGCGGCGCGCAACGTAAGCGGCATCGAGGTTCTCTTTGGTGAACGGTTTGTTGGCCTTGAACAGTTCGAGAACGCCTTCGGCCAGTTGCACGCCGCTTGCCCAAGCCTCGTCAACACCCGACCCGGTGAGCACATTCGTCGTTCCCGAGCCTTCGCCGATCCGGGCAAAGCCGTCGCCGGTGAGATGCGGTTCGCCGTGCAGGCCGGATTCCCCTAGGGTCTTGGCGCCCCACGAACGGAGCTTGCCGCCCTCAAGATAGCGCCAGAGGTAAGGGTGGAGCATCCAGTGCTGGAGATAGCGGTAGGCCGTGCGCGTGGGGCTGTCGAACCAGGACGGCACGAAGATGCCGATCGACGCCACGTTGTCGGGATGCACGTAGAAGAAGCCGAAAATCTCGGGCTCAGGATAACCGAACGTGTGGAGCACCGTGCCCGGTTTGAGAGGAGTATTCTCGGGCAGATCGACCACAAATTTCATGCCGATGGCCCAGTCGCGTGCGTGGTGGCCCTCGGGCATTCCGAACTCGCTATCAAGCTGCTGGCCGATGCTGCCCACCGGTCCGTCGCCGATCACCGTGAGCGCCGCGTGAATGTCCATGCCCGGCATGAAGCAATCGCCGGGCTTGCCCTGCTTATCGACGCCCTGATCGAGCAGGCGCACGCCGACGACTTTCTTTTCTTCAATGAGCGCCTCGGAGACCGGGGTGCCCGGCCAGATTTGCACCACGCCCGTGCTCTGCACCTGGGCTCCCACCCATTGCATGAATTGGCCCATGGAGAGCACCATGCCGTTTTTCTTGTGAAGGAAATCGGGGGTCCACGGAAGATTCAGCGCGTCGTTTTCAACCGGCAGCGCCCATTTGAGCGCCTTGATCGCTGCGTCCGCCAAGCTCATCAAAGCGGGGCGGCGGCTTGCTCCCACGGGATCGAGCAAATAAAGCACCTTCTCTTGGCCGACCGGCGCGGACATCGGAATCCCGGCGGCCTTGATTTCAGGAAAGCTTTCCTGCAAAGCCCGGCCTTTGGTCACCACCCCGGAGACCCCGAAGCCGATGTCGTCCGCGCGTTCATAGCAAATCACCTGGGCCGGCATGCCGGGCATGACCGCGCTCTCGACGGCAGGCGAGCCGTCCTCATTGACGAGGCTCTTCGAGAGCGTGGAGAGAAATCCGCCCATCGCGGGGCCGAATCCGGTGCAGACGATGTCAACGTCCATGCGCTGACGGTCTTGGTGTTGTGGAGATTCCATATTAAAAGTTGAGTTAAACGGATGGCGAAGGAAGACGCGGAGACGCGGGGACGGGGAGACGCGGAGCGGCGTTTCCGCCAAGCTTCTGCAATGTTAGAAGGAACCGATCGGGAGGAGCGGCGGATCTGATCAATCAGCGCGTATCGCTCTGAAGCAGGAAATTCTTTCGTTAATCGGAAGACTTCCATCGCAGCATCAATTGATCGATTCCAGACCTTAAGTTCCCGAAAAGATCGAATGTTGCCCATGGCCTTTCTCGGTTTGCCTAACGCCTCTGCCAAAGATGCGCGTTGATTTCACACTCTCCGCGTCTCCCCGCCCCCGCGTCTCCGCGTCTTCCTCACAGCGGATAGTCAAGAGCTTCCGGAATCATCACCTTCGAGAGCGCGTCCGCCGCGCGATCCTTAGCCAGGCGCGATCCGGTCAGGCAGGTGTCGAGCTTGGCGCGCAAGCGCGTGAACGGCTCAATCCCGCAGGTGCAGGAGGCGCACGGGCCGGCTTTTGCGGCGTGGGCGGTGCCAGTCTCCGTGACGTCGGAAAACGCGCGGGCGCTGCTGGCGATGCCGGGGATCACGCCTTCGAGGAATTCGATTTCGTCCGCCCCGTAGCAGGCATTGCAACTTTCGTCGGTCCAAGCCGGGTGCGCGTTGTAGCCAAACACGAGTTCGGCGGAAATGCGCCCGACTTCTCCGGCGGCACGGGCACTCTGGACATGGCAGAGATCCATCAGGAAGTTGAGCGTTCCCGGCAGGCCATCGGCCATCGACGGATCGGCTGAGCCTTCGGTTTCCAACCGGAGCACATCAAGGATTTGCTGGCGGGAAGCCAGCAACCAGCAGAGAGCGTCCGCCATCGGGAAGGTTACGCCCTGACGGCTCTTGTGGTAGAGCTTCGCGCCGTCGGCATCGGTTGCATTTTGGAGGTGGTTGAGCGTCCAGAGCCAGAGCTTCATGGCCGTGGCCAGGGTGCAGGCTCCGGTGCCGGGCCGTTCGGACGCGATTCGCTTCATGTCGAGAATCCACTGCTTGAACTGCGTCAGGAAGAGCGCGTTCGTCATGGTCATCGAGAGCTGAAGCCGCTGCACGGCTTCGGGTCCCTCGTAGGTGGCCTCAAGCTGCGCGTCCATGTACTTCTGGAAGAGGAATCCGGGGCAATCCTCGGTGATCCCGTAGCCGCCCATGAGGCTGACGGCTTCGCGCATCATATTGGCGCCGTAACCCGTGTTCCAGAGTTTGCAGGCCGGGCAGAGGACGTTGGCCACCGAATCGATCATCGCATACTGAACGAGCGGATCGGCCTGGAGCGCTTCGATTCTCTCGCGGTTTTGCTTCGGCGTCGCGGAAAGCTTGATCAATTCAATGGCGTCCTGCTGGGACTTCATCATCTCTTTGAACGCCGCGCGCCCGGTGAGGCCTTTTTCTTGGAAAATGCGGTCCTTGGTTTTTTCCAGCACATCGACTTCGTCGTAGAGCCGTGCCGTGACGAATCCCAGGGAGGAACTCGCCTCGCCGGTTGCCCAGATGTCCACCAGGCGGTGAAGCGCGTCTTCCTTTTGCTGGAGACCGGACTCGAACCGTGGGGAGCCCGGGCCGACGCCATTGCCCCCCCGGAACCGGTTGCGCTGATAGCGGATGACCGGCTCGATGGCGGAGAGCAGCTTGGCGGAGGTCATCAGGCCGACCGTCACCCGGGTGCGGCGGAAAACCGCCTCGATCACTTCCGCGTGCGAAAAGCGGGGGATGATGACGCCATCCTTGATGGTGTAGCCGCCGATGATCCGGCTGGCCGGAACCGTTTGGTTGAAGACCGGATCGCGTGTCGAGGAAAGCTGGTGGACCATTTTCTTGGTCGGGGTGCCGCGATCGAAGAGACCGGGATCGGTTTCCTCCAGGATAACCATGAAGCTGCCCTTGATCCGCTGGTCGTCGGAATCGACGGCGGCGGTGATCACATCGGCAAAGCCCATTCCCGTGATGAAGCGGGCGCGTTTGTCGATCTGGAGCATCGGTTCCTCGCCGTCTTTCCAGGAGGCGACGCGGGCTTTTCCGCAAAGCATCCCGGTTTCAACGCCGGCAAAGGGGATCGGCTCGGTCAGCGCGAACGCGGCGCGGATCTGGCGGCGGTCTTCGCCCGGCTTGAGCGGGGCGGCCATGCTCATGTAATAGGCGCGCTGTTCGGGCGTGCCGCACTCGTGGATGGGCGCCAGGCCGAGATTGCTGGCCAGGCTGCCTGTCGCCGCGCCGGCGTCCACCCAGGAAAGTTCAAATGCGATCAGGGCGAACGCGAGGTTCTTTGGCCCTTCGATGAATCCGCCATGCTCGGGGTCGAGCGAGGCCGCGGTGATTCCGCTGTCGTCGTAAGCCGCCAGCAGGCTGTTCTTTTCCGGGGTCCATTCATGCGAGTTGCGTGCGCCTTCGGCCACCATTCGGGCGACAGGTCCGCGGGCAACGCCTCGGGCGGATTGCACCATCATGGCCAGATCATACCGACCGGAGTAGCCCCACAAGATTTGGCGCACATCGTCTCCGGGCAGAGTCTGCAATGTTGGGCGGGATTTTTCGACGGCGTGGCTATCCATAAATGGGCGGAAGAAGTTATTGGAGAAACAAAATCAAACGGGTGAAATCGAGCGCCACTTAAAAGGCGCGCCGGAACTTTTATGCGCTTCTTCAATATCGCGCAAGCGAAAGCAGCCTGTAATTGGTTTGTGGCGCCAGGGCTGCAGGTTCAGGCCCCGCGGAGGCCAATATTAGCAAATGTTGGAGGCAAAAAATGGTTACCCTCCGGTAATCTGGCCGGAAGTTCCCTTACAGTTCCAGAGGGCTATCCCTGTATTTTGGGGAATTTCCAAGCCGTTACTTGCTATTGGAGCGGGCACGGGCTTAAAAACTTAAACGGCTCGTTCAGCGTTCACCGTTAGTTTTCCTTATCGTTAGTGGCGGGCCAACAATTTCAATCAATGAACATTCACGAATATCAAGCGCGAGAGTTGTTCGAAAAGTTCGGCGTTGCCGCCCCTCGGGGTAAAGCCGCAAGCACCCCGGAAGAGGCGGAAGCCGCTGCCCGGGAGATCGGGACCGAAAAAATGGTCATCAAAGCCCAGATCCATGCCGGAGGGCGTGGAAAAGGGACCTTCACCAATGGTTTCCAAGGCGGCGTCCATGCGGCGAGCAGCCCGGAACAGATCCGGGAGCTGGCAGGCAAGATGTTGGGCCAGACGCTCGTCACCCATCAAACGGGGCCGGCCGGACGCTTGGTGAACAAAGTGTACATCGCCGAGGCGGCCGCGATCGCGAAGGAACTCTATGTGGCGATCCTGCTCGACCGTGTCTCATCGGCTCCGGTCTTCATTGCCAGCACCGAAGGCGGCATGGACATCGAGGCGGTCGCCGCGAGCACCCCGGAAAAGATTTTCCGCGAGTCGGTGCATCCGTTGCTCGGCTTGCAACCCTACCAGGCCCGCAAACTCGCCCAGCAGCTTGGTCTGACCGGAAAAGAAGCTTCGCAGGCAGCCAAACTCTTTGGCGCTCTCTATAATGCCTTCGTTAAGTGCGACTGCTCGCTCGTGGAGGTCAACCCGCTGGTCGTCACCAAGGGCGGCACCGTGCTGGCCCTCGACGCCAAGTTCAACTTCGACGACAACGCCCTTTACCGGCAGCCGGAGATCGTCGCCCTGCGGGACACCGCTGAGGAAGACCCTCGCGAAGTGGAGGCCTCGAAGCACGGCTTGAACTACATCGGGCTGGATGGCAACATCGCCTGCCTTGTCAATGGAGCGGGCCTCGCCATGGCCACCATGGACATCATCAAGTACTTCGGAGGCGAACCCGCCAACTTCCTGGACGTGGGCGGCGGCGCCACCAAGGAGCAGGTCGCCGAGGCCTTCAAAATTATCCTGGCCGACCCGAAGGTGAAAGGGATCCTGGTCAACATCTTTGGCGGAATCATGCAGTGCGACATCATCGCGGCAGGGGTTCTGGCGGCGGTGCAGGAAACGCACCTTAGCATCCCGCTCGTGGTGCGTCTGGAGGGCTCCAATGTCGAAGAGGGCAAACGCATCATCCGGGAAAGCGGACTGGCCGTCATCAGCGCCGATTCGCTCGCGGACGGAGCACGAAAGGTGGTCGAGGCCATCAAGGCGGCTTAATCGCGACCAACCAAATAACTACGAATATTTGATCTATGGCTATTCTTGTTACTCCACAAACCCGCGTCCTGATTCAGGGCATCACCGGTAGCTTCGGCGCGCGGCACACCCAGCTCTCGCTCGACTACGGCACGCAGATCGTCGCCGGCGTCACCCCCGGCAAAGGGGGCCAGCTTTTCGAAGGCAAAGTGCCGATCTTCGACACCGTTGCCCATGCCGCACGGGAAACCGGGGCGACCGCCTCGGCGATCTTCGTCCCGCCGCCTTTCGCGGCCGATGCCATCCTCGAAGGCGTGGATGCCGGTCTCGATCTGGTCATCTGCATCACCGAAGGCATTCCGGTCAACGACATGGTGAAGGTGAAAGCCGCCATCAAAGGGAGCAAAACCCGTCTGATCGGCCCGAACTGCCCCGGAATCGTCACTCCCGGCGAAGGGAAAAACTCCCACGGCGGCTGCCGCATCGGCATCGCTCCAGGTTACATCCATCGCAAGGGCAGCATCGGCGTGGTTTCCCGCTCCGGCACCCTCACTTATGAGGCGGTCTGGCAGCTTACCAGCCTTGGCTACGGCCAGAGCACCTGCGTCGGCATCGGCGGCGACCCCGTCAACGGCACGTCCCATCTCGACGTGCTCAAGATGTTCAATGACGATCCCGAAACCGAAGCGATCATCATGATCGGCGAAATCGGCGGCACCGCCGAGGAAGAGGCCGCCGCCTGGGTCAAGCAATGCTGCCGCAAGCCGGTCGCCGGTTTCATCGCCGGAGCCACCGCGCCTGCCGGACGCCGCATGGGCCACGCCGGAGCGATTGTTTCCGGCGGAAAAGGGACTGCTGCCGCCAAAATAGCCGCGTTCCGCGAATCGGGTATTGCCGTTGCAGATACGCCTTCCGTTATGGCCGAGACCCTGATCAAGCACATGAAAACCCTCAAAGGATAATCATTTGACTTGCGGTGGCGGAGGAATATCGCAACTTATAGATAAAAATCAGCAACCCGATATTTACTTATGCCAGTCATCGCCAAAGGTCTTGAAGGAATCGTCGCAAACAGCACGCACTTAAGTGACGTGCAGGGACTCGAGGGCAGGCTGATCTACGAGGGGTATGACATCGGCGAACTCGCCGGAAAAGTGAGTTATGAAGAGGTGGTTCACCTCCTCTGGCATGGTCATCTCCCCAACCGGGCTCAGCTTGCCGATCTCTCCCGCAACCTCCGGAGCCGGCGCGAATTGCCGCAGGGGGTCATCAACCTGATTCAGGGAGCGCCCAAATGGGCCAATCCCATGGACGTGATTCGGACAGCCGTCTCCATGCTCGGGTTTTATGACTCGGATTTTGAGGAGGACATCAACGTGGACCGGAACCGCATCCGGGCCTATCACATCACCGCCAAGATCGGGGTGATCGCGGCGTATTTTCACCGGGCGCGCCAGGGGAAATCACTCCCGCCGGTGCGGGAAGATCTCGGGGAAGCGGCGCACTTCCTTTACTTGATGGAAGGCGAGGAGCCGAGCGAGGATGCAGTCAAAACCCTCGACATGGCTTATGTGCTTCATGCCGAGCACGGCATGAACGCTTCCACCTTCTCCGCGCGGGTGACCATCGCCACACTGAGCGATGTCTATTCGGCCGTCACGTCGGCCATCGGCACCCTCAAAGGCCCGCTGCATGGCGGTGCCAACGAGGGCGTCATTCACATGCTCCAGGAGATCGGGGCTGAGGACAAGGTGGACGAATGGGTTGAGGAGCAGCTTGCCCAGAAGCGCAAGATCATGGGCATCGGACACCGGGTCTATAAGGTGCTCGATCCGAGGGCGCCCTTCCTGCGCGACATGGCGTTCAAGCTTTCCGCCCAGATCGGCGAGCCGAAGTGGATTCGCATGAGCCAGCGGATCGCGCAGGTGGTGAAGGAAAAGAAAGGGCTGGAGGCCAACGTCGATTTCTATTCCGCAACTGTTTATTATTCGCTGGGCATTCCGACCGACCTCTTCACCCCGGTCTTTGCCATTGCCCGCACGGCAGGCTGGACCGCCCATATTCTTGAGCAGTTGGCCGACAACCGGCTCTACCGTCCGCTGAGCGAATACGTCGGCCCGCACCCCGGAAAGAAGTTTGTCCCCATCGAGCAGCGCTCGGCGTGGAAAGATCCGGTGTAGGGCTTCGGAATGGGAAGCATGGGAAGCATGGGAAGCATGGGAAGCATGGGACTTATATCTGCCCCATAGGTCCCATCAGTCCTATCCGTCCCATTCTGCCTTTTATGCAAAACGAGCCACAGATTGCTCTGTGGCTCGCTTTACTAATTTCTCTGCTCCCGTGGTTACTCGGCAGCTTCTGCGGCTGGAGCGGCTGCGTCCAGCGCCTCGCCCACCACGTAGCGGGTGAAGCGGCGAATGATGATGTTCTCGCCGAGTTCGGCGATCTTGGATTTCACGAATTCCTCAATGGTCTGATCGGGGTTCTTGATGAACGGCTGATCGAGCAAGCAGATGCTGGCCAGAAATTTGTCGATTTTCCCGTCCACGATCTTCTCGACGATGTTGGCGGGTTTCGGCTTGCCGCTCTTTTTGCCTTCTTCCTCGATCTGGCCCACAGCGATCTCGCGCTCACGAGCGACAAGCGCCGGGCAAACCTGATCGCGGGAGACGCAGATCGGGCTGGAGGCGGCGATGTGGAGGGTGATGTCCTTCACGAAGTCGCGGAAGCTCTCGTTTTTCGCCACGAAATCGGTTTCGCAGTTGATTTCAACGAGCACACCGACTTTGCCTTGCATGTGAATGTAGGAGGCGATGACGCCTTCCTTGGTGGCACGCGTGGACTTCTTTCCGGCGCTGACGATGCCTTTTTTGCGGAGAAGATCCTCGGCTTTTTCAAGGTCGCCACCGGCTTCGGCGAGGGCGCGTTTGCAGTCCATCATGCCGGCGTTGGTCTTGTCACGAAGTGTCTTAACGAGTTGCGGAGTAATTTCGCTCATAAATAAGGTTGGGTTAAAACAGGCGCAGCCGAAGTAAGCCTTCGGCTGCGCACAGGGTTCGGTAGAATTGGAACTATTCCGCGACAGCCTCCATGGCTGCCTGCTCATCTTTACCCGAGTGGCCGCCGCCGGAAACCAGGGCGTCCACGAGCTTCTGGAGCACGATGCGGATGGCGCGAATGGCGTCATCGTTGCCGGCGATCGGGAAGTCGATCAACTCAGGGTTCGCGTTCGTATCGACAATGGCGACGACGGGAATCCCGAGTCGGCGCGCTTCGGCCACCGCGATGGCTTCACGCTGGGTGTCGATGATGACGATCGCATCCGGATATTTTTCCATGGTGCGAATGCCTTCGAGGTTGCGGAGCAGTTTGGCGCCTTCGCGTTTGACGGCGGCGATTTCCTGCTTGCCCATCTTGGTGTATTCGGGCTGCTTCTCGAGGTTCTCGATGTAGTTGAGCCGTCCGATGCTCTTGCGGATGGTGGCGAGGTTGGTCAGGGTGCCACCGAGCCAGCGCTGGTTGACATAGAACTGGCCGCAAGCGGTGGCGGCTTCCTTAACGGCTTCCTGCGCCTGCTTCTTGCAGCCGACAAAAAGCACCTTGCCCTTGCGAGCTGCGATTCCGCTCAGAAACTGGGTGGCGGCCTGAAGCTGCCGGACGGTTTCTCCGAGGTTGATGATGTAGATGGCGTTGCGTTTCTCGAAGATGAACGGCTTCATCTTCGGGTTCCAACGCTTGGTCTGGTGACCGAAATGGACTCCCGCCTCGAGGAGTTCCGTCATGAGTTCTGTGGACATGATGCGTGCTTTCTGTTTTTTCCAAAAGGGCGTTGGTTAAGCCCTTTGTTTTGAACGCAAGGGGTGTTTTAGTCCCTTCACGTTGCAGTTGGTTGTTGGTTTTAGTCGGTTTGGTTTCGAAAAATGGGAGCAAACTAAAGCCGAACCCGCCGCGGAATGCAACGGATTTCTCTGGAGCGCGGCGGGCGGGCACGAACTACGGTTCGCGTGCGGTTTGTTCAGGGGCGATTTCCGGGTAAATGGAGACGCCTTCGCGAGCGATTTTCTCCAGGAGCCGGGGGTTGGCGGTTTGCTCTGGCCGGACGAGGTCGAATTCGTAAATGATCGGCGCTTCTTCGAGGGCTTCGGTCAGTTTCTGCCATTCCGCGGCGGTGGCGTCCGGAGCCAAAATGGCGAGATCGATATCCGACGCTCTTCGCGCGGTGCCGGTTGCGCGGGAACCGAAGACGCGGACCTCCCGCACGCACGGAAATCGCCGGAAAGTGCGGCGGAGGGTGTCGAGGTCTTTTTCGCGCAAGGCGAGCGTCTTCATGGCAGTTACTCCCACTCCAAGGATTCGATTTTGCGGGCCATATCGGCCAGGATGGGGGCGTAGTCGTGGGCGATGTGCTGGAAAATGCGGTTGGCCAAAGTTTCGTCGTAGGCGTGACTGGTCAGATTCCGGTCTTCGAGCATCTGGAGCCAGAGGTCCGCCTCTTTCGAACTGTCGATGAGGTTTTCGGAAAAAGCCTTCTTGAGGGTGGGGCGCGGTCCGCCGCATTCGTAGCCCTGGCGTTCGAGGTAGAGCTTGAGCGCTTTCCAGACAGCCTCGAAAGTGAACTCGAACCGCTGGATCGTGGCATCTCGAACGAGTTCGCTCTCCGGCAGGGCAACCGCTTCAGCAAGCCGGGCAACGCTATCGCGCACGTCGGCTTGACGCTCGAGGAATCGTTCTTTGCTCATGGATCAGGTCTGGTGGACCCCACAATCTTTAACCGGACCGGGTGCCGGATTCAATGACCATCCTCCCCATAATCTCCCTAGCTCATTTCCCCGGATTCGCTAAGGTGAGCAGCCTATGCATGAACCGTTTTTGTTCCCAGCACCCGCCCGGCTGCTCGATTTCATGAGGCAGGCGGATGAGCCGGGGTTGATCAATCTGGCCGCCGGGGTGCCGGGACTGGATGCGTTGCCGTTTGAAGCGTTGCGGGAATCGATCGATGTCGCCCTGGGGTCCGATGGCGCTGCGCTTTTCGCGTACCATCACCCGGAAGGCGACCGCGAGTTGCGAACCCTGCTCGCCGATCGGCTCCGGGCTCGTGGAGTGGCCGGGGCAACGCCGGAACAGATCGTCATTACGACCGGTTGCACGCAAGGCTTGCAGGGGATGCTCTCGGTGCTGGTTCGACCGGGGGACATCGTCGCTTGCGAAGCGCCGGCTTATTACGGGCTGCTGGAACTCATCGCGGAGGCCGGGGCGCGGGTCTTGCCGATTCCGGCCCGGGGCGGATCGGGGCTCGACGTGGCGGCGGCCGAGGAACTGCTCGCTCGCTGGAAACCAAAATGCCTGGTGGTTTGCACGTCGCTCTCGAACCCCTCGGGTGCCACGGTGCCGCAGAACAGCCGCGAGGCGTTGGTCGAGATTTGCCGCAGAAACGGGGTGAGGCTGATTGAAGACGATATTTACGGGGAGCTCGTGAACGGCGGGGCTCCCAAGCCGTGTCGCGCCTACGACGACGGCTCCACCGTCTCGTTCGTCACCAGTTTTTCAAAGACCGTCTCGCCCGGATTGCGGGTCGGCTATTGCCTGCCGGGGACGATTCACGAGGCGTTTGCCGCTCGAAAATGCCAGTTGGACCTCCACAGCGCCGTGCTCCCGCAAGCCGCCCTGCGGACCTTCATCGGGCGCGGTCTGCTGGAACCGCACCTCGTGTGGCTGCGTGAACGCAACCAGCGTCGCCGTGACTTGGTGCTCAACGCTATTTTGCGGAGCTTTCCGACGGGGACTGAAATCGACGCCCCGTGCGGCGGCTACATGCTTTGGGTGGAGCTCCCAGGCCAGGTGGATCTCGACCACGTGCGGACCGAGGCGAGAGCCGCCGGGGTGGTCTTCGCCGCCGGACACGTTTTCTTTGCATCCCAAAACCCCGGCAAGTTTATGCGGCTCAACTGCGCCAAGGCTGCGGAACCCGACTTGGAGCGCGGCGTGGAAATTCTCGGGAAAATCATTTCCGCCGCCGCGTAATTGGTGCATGTTTCGCTCTCTCATGTCCCAAAAAGTCATCATCTTTCACTACTCGCTCAGTGACGCGGACGGCGTCCAAATCGAAAACTCCAACGCCCGGGGGGAGCCGATTACTTTCATGTCGGGCGTTGGCATGATCGTGCCGGGCCTGGAGAAGGAAATTATTAATTTTGAGGTCGGCGACAAACGCCGGGTCGAGGTGAAAGCCGAGGAGGCCTACGGACTGATCGATTTCGGCAAGTACGTTCAAGTGCCTCTCGAAGCGTTGTCCAAGCCTGACTTGAAGGTCGGGGACGTTTTTCAATCGAGTGCAGCCCCGACGCCTTTCATCGTGAAGGAATTGACCGCAACCCACGCGGTTCTGGATGGAAATCATCCGCTCGCTGGCGACGATTTGGTGTTCGACGTGGAAGTTGTCGAATCCCGGGACGCGACTCCCGAGGAGATCGAAGAAGTTCGCCAGCAGATTGCGAACGGGCCAGAAGCACCGCTCGGGTAATCACTCCCCCCTCCGAGAAACTACTCCGTAAGTGCCGCATTTCCATCCTGCGTGGTGGGCGTAGCCCATGGGGACTCGTTCCCAAGTTTCACTTGGGAACGCAATTTTCTTCGAAGTTGACGAGGGGAAAATGGCACGGGCCTTCAGCCCTGGGTCCTCTTTACGTTCAAACCTGGGGCGCTGCCCCAGGCTGGTATGGGCCGCGCCGTTGGCGCTTCGGAATGATGTCCCAAATCGAATTTTGATGCGTTTGCCCTGCGCCGAAATGACGCCGCGACCACCCCATCGCGGCGCCAGATTCGACGTCCCGTCCCGCTCCGGCGTGGTCTAGGTGACCTGCTTGCCCGTAAACAGGGCAAGCGCGAACAGCACCAGACACACGACCAGGAACAGACCAAACAGGAATTTCGCGATGGCGGCAGCCGTCCCCGCGATTCCCGTAAACCCGAGCACCGCCGCAATGATGGCGATGATTAGAAATGTAAACGCCCACGATAACATATAGTTGGACTCCTCATAGAGGGATATCGGAGATAGCGCCGCTCTTGGACTCAACCGCGGCACGGGGACTCGCGGGATAAGGGCAGCTACAACTTTCCCTGTCTCCGTATTGTTTGAAGATCACTGGTGCGCCCATGACAACGATCGAACAGAAGATCCGAAGTGCTCTGGATGAAACCCGAATCCTGATCCTTGGCATCCAGGTCTTGATCGGACTCCAGTGGCGGGCGGCTTTCGAAAAAGGATACGAGACTCTTGCTCCGGGGCTGCAATATCTTGGGTTAATCGGATTGGTGCTGATGCTGGTCGGATTTTCGGTCCTGGTGGCTCCAGTATGCTATCATAACATCGTCGCGAAAGGCGAGGACACGCCCCAGATGCACAGCTTTGCGACCCGTTGCGCCGAGATAGCGCTCTTGCCCTTCGCGGCGGCGCTTGGACTCAATATGTTTATGACCGCCGACCGGATCGAGAGCCGCGGCATCGCGCTCCTTCTCGGGGTCGCCATGACCGTTGTCGCCCTTGGCTTTTGGTATGGCTGGGAAATCATGTGCCTCGGAGCAGAGCGCAAACGGAAAGAGCCTATGGAACAGAACGAGCCAACAAAGCTCTCCTCGAAAATCGACCATGCCCTCACGGAAGCCCGCATGGTGCTTCCGGGAGCTCAGGCGTTGCTCGGCTTTCAATTCGTTGCGGTGTTCGCGGAGTCTTTTGAAAAACTTCCCAAGACCTTAAAAGAGATTCACCTCCTCAGCTTGTTGCTCGTTGCGCTCTGCGCGGTGCTGCTGATGAGCCCCGCGGCGTACCATCGCATTGTGGAACGCGGAGAAAACACGGCGCGTTTCTACACGGTTGCGAATCGCCTTGTGCTGGCCGCGCTGGTGCCACTAGGGATTGGGATCAGCCTGGATTTCTACGTCGTTGCTCAAAAGATCATCCAGCACAACGGCGCGGCGGTCATCAGCGCGCTGGCGCTCGCGACAATCTATTTTGGGCTATGGTTCGGGGTCACCGGCTGGATGCGGAGCAAGGAGGCCGGGCACGAGGAGTGACGGCGAGGCCTTGGCATTTTCTGACAGGATTAACATGATTTCCAAGATTATCAGGATTTTGCCTGAAACCTGCGACGTCGGTTAGCATCCGAAATCTTAATCCTGTAAATCCTGTCAATCTCGTTATCATTTCCGCTTCTCCTGCTTCTCTTTCATCGCATCCCTCAGGGGCATAGCATCTTCGGTCGGCGTGATGCCGCAGCCGAGCCGTTTCGCATAGACCTTGGTGAATTCGGCCCCGTAGAACAGAATGCACGAGGAATAATAGATCCAGAGCAGAATGATAATGGCCGAACCGGCCGCCCCGTAGCTGGAACCAACGCTACTGGCGCCGAGATACAAGCCGATCAGCGTTTTTCCAATCGCAAACAGAAGAGCGGTTCCGATCGCCCCGATCCAGACATCGCGCCAGCGGATCTTCACATCCGGCAAAAATTTGAAAATCATGGCGAACAGCACGGTGACCACTGCGAAAGAGATCAGGAATTCGACTCCCTGCCAGACGATCGGCGCCAGAACCAAAAGGTTGCGCATGTAGGTGCCAATTGCGGAGAGCGCGGCGCTGATCGCCAGTGAAATCAGCAGCAGGAACCCAATGGCGAGCACCATGCCAAAGGAAAGAAAACGGCTCCGGATCAGGCTCATCACGGGCTTGCCCGGCTTGGTGACCACCCCCCAAATTGTGTTCAGGGCATTTTTCAATTCTCCAAAAACCCCCGAGGCGCCAAAGAGTAATACGATAAGGCCCGCTGAAGCCGCGAAAATACTAGCGCCCTTGTGGTCAGTGCTTTTTACGACGGATTGAATGGCGTTCCCCGCCTGTTCTCCCGCGAGGCCTTTGATCTGTTCGGAGATCTGGCCGCGGGCCGCTTCCTCCCCGAAGACCAGGCCGGCAATCGAGATGGTGATGATGACCAATGGAGCCAGCGAGAAGATGGCATAATAAGCCAGCGCGGCGCTCAAGCGCGGGGCATTGTCGCCGACCCATTCCGATGCCGCTTCCTTCAACAATCCAGGCAGTGCGCGAACTTGCATGAAAACTGATTCGTCCGCTGGCGCGACAAAAAGCGCGACCCTTATGGAACGATAAAGATTCGCCCGGTGTAGGGGTCGCGGACTTCCGTCCCGGAGAGTAGTCCCCGGACGTCCACGTAGCCTTCCTCCGGGGCGAACGGGCTGACGACGATGCCGCGCTTACCCGGAACCGGTTCCGCAGTGGGCCGGTGCCGGGTGGTTGATTGGATCAGTGGCCATGAACCGGGCGTAGTCCCATCGCCCGCAGTGGATTGCAATCCGGCGCCCGGTCCGGTTACGCTCGTTACAGACTGTTTCGGCGCGGTTCCGGTTCTTTCGGATGCAAGAAACCGCTCCGCTACAAGTGAGAGCGGTTCGGGTTTAGAAAGACGGCATACTAGCTGAGGCTGATCTCGACGCGATGCGGCGGCCTTTTCCGCTTGATCGGCTTCCCTCCGCGAAGCGACGCACAAGGCCACTATCTGGCGCTCCCGGCGCTGCAATCCACCCAGTCCGCGCCCTTCCTCGCGGATGGAGGCTAGCTTGAGTCGCTCCGTTTCGATGGCCTGCCGGGAAGTCAGGATTCTTTGCGCGAGCCCGTGACCTTGCAGCATTGCGAAAACCGCCAGGGCCACGCTCACCGACCGCCATGGCGTTCTCGCCACCCTTCGCCGGTTGTCCATTCCCCTTGCCATCACATGCTCGTTTCG
>SESA01000315.1_pt1 | contig 33913 bp, 21 predicted proteins | sample 3171451 | NCBI WGS metagenome assembly SESA01 (sample SAMN06051862, study PRJNA518727) | freshwater metagenome | biome: subpolar coniferous forest; feature: holomictic lake; material: water; isolation source: holomictic Lake 227, 8 m depth | place: Canada: near Kenora, Ontario | collected...
TGATCGTGTTCACCAAAACATCTTTCAAGCCCACCGTTCCAGCAGGCGTAACCGCGATAATTTGCGATTCCAATTTGCTTGTCATGCTGGCCAATGAACCACCAACAAGCACGCTCGTGGCTCCGTCCAAATTGCTTCCCGTAATTGTGATCGTGGTCGCGCCCGTGGTCGGTCCAGTCACTGGGCTCACATCGGAAATGGTCGGAGCTGGAATGACGTATGTGAACGCCCCAGTCTTGGTCACAGACCCGCCGCCTGGCGTGGTCACAACAACATCCTTCAAACCCGCGCTTGCCAGAGAAGTGTTCGCCGTAATCTGCGTGCCAGCGCCATTGACAACAGCGCCCACAACCGCAACACCGCCCACTGTAATTGTTGAACTTGTCGCGCCAGTAAAATTGGTGCCGACGATCGTGATCGCCGTGCCACCATTGGTTGGACCAGTCGCTGGGCTCACACTTGTGATGGTTGGAATTGCGGCATAGGTGTATGCCAAAGTCTTTGTCGACGTACCACCAGGCGCAACAATGACAATATCTTTTGCGGTTGCGCTTGCGGCTTGCGCAGGCGCAATCGCGGTGATCAATGTGTCAGTGACGGCGACGATCGTTGCCGCAACGCCACCAATCGTCACACTGCTGGCGCCGATTAAATTTGTGCCCGCAATGGTGAACACCGTTCCACCAGTGCTTGGTCCAGTCTTTGGATTCACGGGGTTGGTTGACCCGAAAGTTGGAATGCCGTAATAGGTGTAGCCACCAGTCACCGTTGTTGACGCGCTCGCGGTGCTCACTTTCACATCTTTCACGCCGGCGGTTCCGACAGGCGTGAACAACGTGAGCTGCGAGTCACTGACCGCATTCACAGTTGTCGCCGCACTTCCACCAAACGTCACACCCGTCACGCCGGCCAAATTTGTTCCACGAATGGTGACAAATGTTCCAGCCACAAGCAAGCCAGAATTGGGCGTGATCGAAGCAATCGTTGGCACTGCGTCGACATATTTAAATCCAGCAGACTTGGTCATGCTTGGGAATCCACTGATGGATACAACAACATCTTGATCGCCAGTTCCAGCTGGAGTGACCGCGACAATCTTGCTTGAAGAGACCACAATCTTGTTGGTCACCGCAACACCACCAACAGTGACGGCTGTGTTGCTGGCAAAGTTGCTGCCAGTGATCGTGATTGCAGTTCCACCTGCTGTTGGTCCAAAAGATGGACTCAAACCAAAATCGGTATAAGTGAATGTCTTGGTGCTGGCTGAAGAACCGTCGGGCGTTGTCACAACAACGGGTTGCGCTCCAACAATTCCAGCGGGCGACACGGCGGTGACATTCGTGGCGGAAACAGCAACCACGCTTGTCGCCGCAACTCCACCTACGGTTACACCAGTGGTGTTGGCCAACAACGTTCCAGTGATGGAGAATGGAGTTCCACCAAAGAGAATTCCAGTGGCTGGAGCAACTGTGGTGATGGTTGGTACGGCGCTTGTGGCGTAGTAGGAAAAACCAGCGGTCTTGGTGACAAGTCCATTGGGCGTGGTCACCACAACATCTTTGGCGCCAGCGGTTCCCGCAGGTGAATTGCAAATGATCTGCGTCGCAGTGTTGTCAACCACTGGCGCGTCTACTCCGTTAATGGTCACGGTGATACTGCCGTCCAAATTGGTGCCAGTGATTGTGATCTCTGTTGAGCCCGCGATCGGACCACTGGAAGGCGAGATTGATGTGATGGTCGGCACCAAGTTTGAGTATGTGAATCCGTTGGCTTTGGTGGCGGTTCCACCAGCGGTGATGACCACAACAGGAACAACGCTTGCACTTGCCGCGGGCGAAACCGCCGTGATGGAAGTTGCAGACACCACCGTGAAACTGCTGGCGGGGACCGAACCAAACAACACACTTGTCGCGCCGGACAAATTTGTTCCCGTAATTGTGATCGTGGTCGCGCCCGCGGTTGGTCCAGTGAATGGACTCACCGATGTGATGGCGGGCACAGCCAAATAAGTGAACGCGCTTGGCGCGGTCACGGTCAAACCATCGGACGTTGTCAGCACAATATTTTTAGCGCCCGAGCTGTTGGCTGGAGTAAGAGCCGTCACTTGCGTTGCCGTGGCCACCACGCTTGTGGATTCGTATCCACCAATGGTCACGCTGACGACATTGGCAAGATTGGTTCCCGTGATGGTGATCGCGCTGGCGCCAACAAGTGGTCCGGCGTTTGGACTGATCAACGCAAAAGTTGGAAGCGATGTGTTGTAGGTGAAGGCGATTACTTTGGATGCGGTTCCACCGGCGGTTTTCACCTCAACCGTTTGCGAGCCTGAGGTACCCGCAGGTGTCACCGCGGTGATCGATGTTGGCGAAACCACAGTGAAACTTGCCGCCGCAACGCCGCCAACAGTGACATCGGTTGCGCCTGTGAAATTGGTTCCCGTAATGGTGATTGAAGTGCCGCCACCAATTGGACCAGACACTGGGCTCACACCCGTGATGGTTGGCGCTGGAACCGTGGGTTCCGTGTAGGTGAAGCCGCCGATCTTGGTGACCGTGGCACTTGGAAGGACAACCACAAGATCCTTGGCGCCGGCCGTTCCCGCAGCCATCACCGCGGTGATACTTGTGGATGAGACCACTGTGAAACTAGTCACCGCAACTCCACCAAACTTCACGCTGCTGGCACCAAGCAAATTTGTTCCCGTGATTGTGATCGCGGTTCCACCGAGTGTTGTTCCCAATGTTGGCGAAACCAATGTCAGCGTTGGCACGGACATGTCAATGTTTGTAAACGCAGCAAGCTTGGTGTCAGAACCACTTGGAGTGGTCACGACGACATCTTTGTCGCCCGCAGTTCCAGCTGGCGCTGTCGCAATAATTGAAGTGGCGGAGGCCACAACAAAACTTGTCGCTGGAACTCCGCCGACAGTCACGCTGGTGGCGCCTGTGAAATTTGTGCCCGCCAAAGTGAGCGCGGTTCCGCCTGTCATTGGTCCGCTGCCTGGCGCAACAGATGTAAGCGTTGGCGCAGTTGAAGGATCCGCGTAGGTGTAACCACCTGTTGATGTTGCCGATCCGCTTGCGATGACAACCACAACATCTTTCGCGCCAGCCGACGCGGCGGGAACCGTGGCCAGCACTTGCGTGGATGAAACAAATACAAATCCAGTTGCGGCAACACCGCCAACGGTCACGCCGGTGGCGCCAGTGAAATTGGTTCCGCCAATTGCAATTTGAGTCGCTCCAGCCAATGGACCAGTGTTTGGCGTAACGGAAGTAATTGTTGGCGGCGAAAGATAGGTGTATGTCGCGGTCGCCGTACCACCAGCCGTATTCAAAATCAGCGTGTTCGCGCCCGTGGTTCCAGCAGGAGTTACGAATGTGATCTGCGTTGCGGAAATGCTCGTGATTGTTGCTACGGCATTGTTGATCGTTATCGATGCGCCCAGCAAATTGGTGCCGTTGATGACCGTGCTCACTCCACCCGCAATAAATCCCGCGCTTGGCGTGAGCGAAGCGATGGTTGGTGGCGCGACAAATGTAAACGCGTTACTTGTGGCCGCGCCCGCAGAAGTGGTCGCCACAATATTGGTAACACCCGCGGCGCCCGCTGGCGTCAGTGCGGTGATCTGCGTGTCAGTCACAGTCGCGCTGGTCACGGCGGCGCCGCCAACGGTCACGCCTGCGCCAGTTAAATTTGTTCCCGTAATGGTGATTGGCGTTCCACCAACCGTGGTGCCGGAAGTTGGGCTGACGGCCGTAATAGTTGGAAGCGAAGTATTGGTGTAGGTGAATGCGCTCGCAAGCGATGCGATGCCGCCAGGAGTTGTTGCGGCGACAGCCTTGGCTCCAGCGATTCCAGCTGGCGTGATCGCAGTGATTTGCATTGGTGAAAGAACAGTCACGCCTGTTGCGGTGACGCCGCCAACAGTGACCGCGCTTGCGCTGGTGAGATTTTTTCCAGTAATGGTGATCAGTGTTCCGCCCGCCAACGCACCCGTGTTTGGATTCACCGATGTAATGGTTGGCGTTGGCACAACCGCGCCGCGCAATCCAGCAACGCTCGCGCTTGCGGCGCTGACCAACTTGTAGCCACTATTGGTCGCGCACACAAAGTAGGAATAATTTGTCGCGCTCACCGCGGAGACATCGTCAAATGTGGTTGAACCATTTCCAGAAGTGGATCCAACTTTCACCGCGCTATCGTTGCGGTAAATGTCGTAGCCAGTCGCGCTTGGCGCGGCGTCCCACGTGATTTGAATTTTGTCCGTGAATGTCGACACGCTTGCAGCAACATTGGGTGGCGGACTGATATTGCGAATACCCGCGCCAACCTTGCTTGACATGGCGGGCCCAAATCCTTGCGCATTGCTTGCGGCGACGGAATAGGAATACTGAGCCGCAACTGCCACGGTGGTGTCATTGAATGAAAGTTCCGAAGCGGAAACATTGCCAATCACAAGACCATCGCCAACTGTTCCACCTCTGTAAATTCGATATCCAAGCGCGCCTGGCACCGCATCCCACGACACAACAACTTTGTCGGAATAGGTTCCATAAGTGGCCAAGACAGTTCCTGCAGCCGGCGACGTCATTCCAACCCAGCCTGCATTGGACAATCCGCTCAACGGACTCATTGTTGCCGCGGTCGTGGCTTTCACTCTATATGTGTGTGTTCCCGCAATTGGCGCGGCGGTGTCGTTGAAACTGAGCAAGGTTGTTGTTGAACCAACTGGCGTGGTTGTGTCGCTATCACGATAAATGTTGTAACCAGTTGCGCCTGTCACCGCTGACCAATTCACAAGTATGCCCGTTGTGTAATTACCACTGCTGGCCGATGGTGGAGCCGGAGTTGCAAGTTTGCGATAGCCCGCATCGCTGCCGTTGGTTCCGCTTGATGCGGCGCCAGAAACTGTTTTGACAAAGTAGGTGTAACTGGTTCCAGGAACCGCGGTGGTGTCGTTGTATGTGGTCGCGGGCGCGGCGACTGAACCAACCGAAAGTTTGGCCGTGGCTTGCGCGCCACTTGCGGAAGACGGTCCCGTGATTGTAATTGTTGGGGCTGATGTATAGCCACTGCCTTGACTATCAATGGTGACGGAAACCAGCGCTCCGCCAGAAACAACACCTGTGGCCCTGGCACCAGTACCGCCGCCACCAGTAAAGCTAATGTTGGCAAACGTGTAGCCAGTGCCACCATTGGTCACAACAATGGAACTGACTTTGTCTTGCGCATCGCGGTAGATGTCGTATGAACCCGCGGCGGAGACCGCGTTCCACGAAACTTGAACTTTGTCGGTATAGGTTCCATCAGTCGCAGCCACGCCAGTTGGCGCGGAGATGGTGGTCATGCCTGTGGCCACGTTGGAGAACAATGTTCCACCTGCGGCGCGAACCTTGTAGTAGTACAACGTGTTGGATGAAGCCGTGAAATCACCGTACGAGCCAGTGTTGGTGGCGACGGTTGCAATTTGCGCGTACGTGGCGCCGTCATCATCTGAACGCCAGACGCTATATCCCGTTGCGCCGGTGAACGTGGTCCATGTGAGTTGAATGTGATCATCAAATAATCCGTTGCTGGCAACCAAATTGCTTGGCGCGGATTCAGTGTTGGTGGCGAATGTCCAGGGAGTTTGTCCTGGCTTGCCTTCAAATGTTGAACTGAAATTCCAAACCTTGCTGCTGGTGGTGTAGGTCGTGGCAACGTCGCTCTTTAATGTTGCGCCAGCAATGGTGTACATGGTTGTTCCACCAGCTTGGTCCGTGGACTTGCCTGTGGTGGTGCACCAATATTTCAACACTTGCTCTGTGGAACCCGAAGCAATGATGTCGCTTACTTTCAACGAGAAGCGAGCCACCAAGACCATGTGATCTGCGTTGGCGCTGGCGTTGGTTTCAAAAGCGGCATCTGTGGGAGCGGCTTGATACCAGCCTGGACCGATATATCCGGGGGGCGTAGCGTTGTTGGCCAAGCCAGCCAACTGACCAAGATTTGGGCCATTTGGATTGGCCAATGAAGTGTCAGCGGTCACATTACCTGTGTTGCCCGCGCCTTGAGTTCGGCAACCGACTGTCACAAATGAATCCCATGTGTTGTTGCCCTGCCCACCAGCCGCGCTTGGGCCAGGCATCCAACTTCCGTTGCTGTGTTGGAAATCTAAAAAACATGCGGTCGCAATGGCGCCTGTTCCCGCGCCGCCAGAAAAATTAACCGTTGGAATAGATGTGTATCCAGTGCCCGGGCTAGTAAGGGTGACGCTTGTGACCGCGGTTCCAGTTAGGACCGCCGTCGCCTGCGCGCCTGTTCCGCCACCGCCTGTAATGCTGACCGTTGGTGGTGTGAGATAGCTGCCGCCAGCGTTCACAATAATTTTTGAAATTGGCAAGCCTGATGAAGAATAATTTTCACCCCTAGAAATTTTTGAAACATTGCCCGATGCGGCATCCGTTGTGGCTTGACCGTAATTACTCACAATGCGTTCGCCAGACGCGCCAACGCCAACCGCGGAACCAAAGCGCACATAGACATCCATCACGGAGTAGGTGACGGCGCCATCGGTCACCAAATAATTCTTGGCATGCAAACCTTGCATGCCTGTGCCAGTCAATGCCGTCAACGAATCCGGCGCGTTACTTGTTGTGGTTGGAATATCACTTCCGTTGGTGCCAAGTCGAACAAGAAGCAATCCCAAATCGGCGCTGTCGATGACACCGTTGCCGTTCAGGTCACCCACGCTGTACATGCCCATTTGTTGAGGCGCCAAATCCGCGGGAATGGAAAGTGGAATTTGATCAGCCGATGTTTGAGTGGAATTTTTTGTGGCGATCCGCGTGGAGGTATTTACAGCTTCCACAGAACTTTTTTGTTGCGTTGCTTGTGCGCCAGAAGCCTGAACGACCAGCAATAAACAGAGCAATGTGAAACTAAGCAAAGCGTCTCGAAATTGGTTTTTCGCCTGTGCAAACATGCTTACTTTGTTCTCCATGAAGGGCTCAAAAGAGAATACGGCAAGCATGATCCATTTATATGCCACAATTCACAAAAAATTTGCAAATATCACCATATGGCTATCAAAGCCCGTTTGTTATAGCCACGAGCACAAATAATGGTCTTGGCAAAAGGTTGAAAAAACCTGGAGGTTTTTACATTCCCCACCGGAAGTTAATGCGTTTTTTCTGGGGCAAGACCGCAGTCCTTTACGAAATGGCGAATGGCGCCAATCTCGTCGTCGCTGTCAAGCGTGTGATTGCCGCCCTTGGGAATGGAAAAAGACATTTCCTTGCCTGCAAGTTTCACCTTCAAGTGGTCGTGCTTTGTTTCATCGCATGTGCCACCAAGACCCTCGAACATGTGGACAATGTCGCGCCAATGAATGTTGTGAGAAGTTGGGTGCGCGAACAATTGTTTCAGCGTTTGTTGAGCGTGTGACATATGTGATTTCCTGGAAATAAATGGTGAATTCGAAGGCATTCAAAATATCAAAATGGACTGTACTGGGCTCGAACCAGTGACCTTCTCCGTGTCATGGAGACGCGCTAGCCAACTGCGCCAACAGTCCGTGAACGAAACAGTATACGCAATTCTTGATCAAGTTTTTGCCGTTGCAAAATCTTGCAAACAGCGATCAATTCTGCGCAACGAGCTCGGTTTTCCAAGAATTGCAAGCGTGTCAAATATAGGCGGACTAATTGTGGAACCAGTCACACCAACGCGCAGTGGTTGCGCGATCTGACCAATTTGCTCCGCAAGCCCCACTGAAGTGGCCCATTGGCGAATTGATTCCTCAATGCCAGTTGGAGTCCAGGTCGCCACCGCTTCTAGAACGCCCCGCAGTTCCTTGAGTCGATCAAGGCCGCTTGGAGTTCCAGAGAGCAACGCCTTCTCAACTTGTTTGGATTTTTCCCAAGCTAATTCGTCGTCACCCAGTGCAAGCCAGCGATTGCCGCGGAACAATTCATCCAATGTTTTGCTTCGCTCATGGCTTGCAGCAACAAGCAGATCAAATTGCGCATCGGTGATTTTTTTCATGAACTCTGGGTGGTAAACCTCTCCGTGAGCTTTCACAAGAACACTAAATTGCTCGCGCGACAACTTTTGAATGGCGTCCAAGTTGAACGCAAGAAGCTTGACGCGGTCAAACTTGGCGGCGGTTTTTTGCACGCGGTCAAGTGCGAAGTTGGCGCACAAGTACGCGTTATCAAATTTCTCCAAGTCGTTGCCAGGACCCCATCCATTCAACGCAAGAAAATTGCACATGACTTGCGGCAAATAGCCGGAGCGGCGAAAGTCGTCCACATTGATCTCGGGCAATTCAATGTTCAATGCGGCGGCCATGGCGGTCGCTTCGGTGAAATCAAGTTGGGAATTTTTGTCGCCCATCCATGCTGTAAATCGCGCGGCATCCACGGTATTGGCTGGGGGCGCGGTCAATTTTTTATCCTGAGCCGCCTTTCGCAATGCCTTGTCTTTATCGCGCTTGCTCATTTTGCTTCCATCAGGATTGAAGATCAACGGCAAATGTCCGTAGGTCGGCCGGCGAAATCCGAGCGCGTCTTGCAACACAATATGTTTCGCGGTGTTATTGAAATGCTCTTGCGCTCGCAACACTGTGGTCACGCCCATCAATTCATCATCCACCACAACGGCAAAGTGATAGGTTGGAAAACCGTCGGCTTTGCGAATAACAAAATCATCCACCTCGCCAGCTGGCAATGTGGCATCACCCAAAACTTCATCGTGAATTGTGATGGCCCCCGCTGGAGTTTGAAAGCGAATCACCGCGGGTTTGCCTTCTTTCAACCACGCTTGCACTTGCGCCGGCGAAATCCCATCCGTGCGACTTCGGTCATAGCGATAGGCCTCGTTGCGCGACTTGGATTCCTTGCGCGCCGCGTCCAGTTCCGCAGCGGTATCGAAGGCGTAATACGCCTTCCCTTGCTGAACAAGTTGATCCAAATACTTGTTGTAAATATCAAGACGCTCACTTTGAAAGTAGGAACCAAAGTCCCCGCCACCGCAACCTTCAAATTCGGGTCCTTCATTCCAATCAATACCGAGCCACTTCAAGTCTTTTAGAAAGCCAACGCTGGCCGCGTCGCTGGAGCGCTTTTGATCCGTGTCCTCAATGCGAAGAATAAATTTTCCGCCGCGACCTTGCGCGTAGGCCCAATTAAAAAGCGCCGTGCGCGCGCCGCCCACATGAAGGTGGCCGCTGGGACTTGGTGCAAAACGTGTTCGGAGCGAAGGCGTTTGAATCATGTGCAAATCCTAACCAACTTGCCACCCACCAACTTTCACGCCACCATGCACATGTGAAACTTGGCATTCTTTCAGACAGTCATGGTCGCCACGAGCGCACGCATAAAGCCGTGCAACTGCTGATGTCCAAAGGCGCCAACCAACTCGCCCACTGTGGCGACATTGAAACTGAGCAGGTCATTGATCAACTCGCAGGAATCACAGCGCATTTGGTGTTTGGTAATTGCGATCCAGATTGGCGTGTTCTTAGCCGATATGCGCTTGGATTAGGCGTGCTTGTGCAACATCCCCTGGCGCGCTTTGAATGTGGCGGCCGCACTTTTGCAATGACGCATGGACATGATTCGGATTGCGTCGCGGCGGCGCTGAATGAGGGCGTGGATTATTTGCTGCATGGACACACGCATGTTTGCCGCGACGAACGCCACGGGGCTACTCGCATTATCAATCCTGGGGCGCTTCACCGCGCCAGTGAGTTCACTGTTGCTTTGCTGGACACGGAAACGGATCAATTGCAATTCTTGGTGGTGGCATGAGGACTTTGCGCGCGTCGGGTTGCGTGCGTAGGATTTTGCAGATCAACAATAATCGCGGCGAACACAATCGAGAGTGAACTACTTTGGCTAGACCATGCATCTCTTTCAAATTCATTTCAATCGAAGGCGCATCATTTGACGAACTCCATTTCCATGACGCTTCTTCTTGTTCAAGCCGCCGCTTCGCTCTATCTCATGGGCTTGATTTGGCTGATTCAAATTGTGCATTATCCACTCATGAGCCAAGTGAGCCGCGAGAACTTTGCGCAGTACGAACAACTCCACTCGCGCTTGATCACACCCATCGTGGCAATTCCAATGTTGATGGAACTTGCGTGCTGCATTCTTTTGGTGGTGAATCGTCCGCCAGCTATTCCCGCGTGGCTCACTTGGTGCGGACTGGCTTTGGTGGTGGTGATTTGGCTGAGCACGTTTTTGCTGCAAGTGCCCTGCCATACGCTTCTTTCGCAGGGATTTAATGCTGATACGCACGCTCAACTGGTTGCGACAAATTGGATTCGAACAGTGGCATGGAGCGCGCGCGCCGCGGTCGCCATGGGCATGATTTATTTGTTTTGGAAATTCACCGCCCAAGTGATTGAGTGATTTCACTTGCGGAGTTAGCCTGCCACCATGCAGATCTTCTCAAAAAGAAGTGAAAACGAATTGGCAATGCCCAATCTCAATCTTCCTCCGGGCACGCTGATCATTGATCCAGAGTCCCCAAAGCCGGTCCTCACGGTGTTTGGATACTCGCCTGAAAGTTTTGAGGAGCGAACACTGCAGCACCCAGATGAGGTGAAAGAGTTCATGCAAAAGTGGCCGCTCATCTGGCTGAATGTAGATGGCCTTGGCGACGAAGCGACGCTGAGATCGATCGCGCAAATTTTTAATATCCACCCATTGGCCCTAGAAGATGTTGCCGACACGTCCCAACGCGCCAAGGTTGAACAGTACGACGGACATGCGACATTTATTGTTGTGCCCATGCCGCACCCTGTTGAACATCAACATGAATTCACGACCGAGCAATTGTGTTTGTATTTAGGCGAACGCTGCGTGGTCAGCTTTCAAGAAACCGCCCCAGGAGATTGCTTGGAGGTCATTCGCAATAGAATCCGCCAAAAAAAGGGCCGCGTGCGCATTAGCAACGCGGCCTATTTGGCGTACGCCTTGGTGGACACGGTCATTGACGCCTTCTTTCCAATTGTCAGCAACATGGGTGATTCGCTTGATGCGTTGGAGGCTCGCATTATGGAGGAGTCAAAAAATTCACAAATCTTTGACATACGCGCCGTGAAAGTAAATTTAATGCGGGTGCGCCGCGCCGTCTGGCCCATGCGCGACGCCATTTTGAATATGACCACCATGGAGCATGTGTGGGGGCAAGACTTGCGCCCCTACTTGCGTGATGCCGCGGATCATGTCGCTCGCTTAATGGATTTAATCGAGACCGACCGCATGATGGCCAGTGACTTGATGGAGTTGTATCTCAACTCCGCCAGCAATCGCCTGGGCGAAGTCAATAAATTTCTGACCGTCGTCGCAACTATTTTTATTCCTGTTGGCGCCATAGCCAGTATTTACGGAATGAACTTCGACATGGAAAAAAGCGCTTGGAACATGCCAGAATTGAAATGGACTTACGGTTACCCCTTCGCGTTAGGATTGATGACAACTGTTGCTGCAATCTTTCTGTTTATTTTTTGGCGCCGCGGATGGCTTGGCAACCAGTTTGACGGCCACAAAAGAAAACGCAAATAACACTGCTTTTTTCTGCCTATTTACTACATCCACTAGTCGACATGAGTGCCTAGGATCATGGACACATTGTCTCATGCCGATGCGTTTCATTTGATCCTTTGACCATCAACACAATCACCATACCAATGACAACAGCCATACCCGACCCCACAACACACTCCAAAGATCTTCCCCGCACACTGACCGGATTGATGAAGTCTGGCTGGCGCAGCCGCACTGTGAAAGAAGAGTTGCGCGAAAACATGACCCGTATGTTGGCGGCCAAAGAAAATCTTTTCCCCGGCATTGTGGGTTACGAAGACACGGTGTTGCCAGAAATTGTCAACGCAATGATTGCTGGCCACGACATGTTGTTCCTTGGCGAGAAGGGTCAGGGCAAGAGCAGACTCATGCGCTCGCTGATTCGATTTCTAGATGCTGAACTTCCTTACATGGATATTCCAGGCTGTCCCGTTCACGAAGATCCCACCAAGCCCATCACACAAATGGGTCGCGCCATGTTGGCCAACACGCCAGCCGACAAGATTCCAATCGCATGGTGGAGACGCGAGGATCGCTACGCGGAGCGTTTGGCACCAGGCACAAAGTTTGCCGACGTGGTGGGTGAGATCGATCCTGCAAAGATGGCCTTTGGGGCCGGAATGGGCAGCGAAGACGCGCTTCATTTTGGCTTAATTCCTCGCACGCATCGCGGAATTTTTGCCATGAATGAATTGCCCGACTTGGATGAGTTGGTGCAAGTTGGCTTGTTCAATGTGCTTGAGGAACGCGACGTGCAAATTCGCGGATACCCCATCCGGTTTGATCTGGATGTTTTGGTTTTGTTCTCCGCAAATCCAAGCACCTACAACCGCTCGGGAAAAGTCATTCCACAATTGAAGGACCGAATTGGAAGCGTCATTCAGACTCACTACCCGCGCGAGCGCGCGCTTGGAATTCAAATCACCCGCCAAGAGGCCGACATTGATTTAGGCGGCGCGTATCCAGTGGTGGTGCCACCATTCATGGATGAGATCATCGAGCAGATTTCCATCCAAGCCCGGGCCAGCCGTTTCATTGATTCTTCCAGCGGAGTGAGCGCGCGATTTTCTTCAAGCAATTGGCGCACCATGGTTGCCAACGCGCGTCGCCGCGCAATTCAACTTGGCGAAACTCCAGCGGTGCCGCGCATCAGTGACCTTGCGCATCTGTATTCAAGTTCGGCTGGCAAACTTGAACTTGATCTCATGGGCAGCCACCAAATGAACGAGAAGCAAGTGTTGGACTCCATCATTGCGGAGGCCGTTGGCGTGGTGTTTCAGGAATATGTGGATGAGCACGGATTGGGCGAAATTGCCGAGATTTTCGCCAAAGGCGTGAAGATTGAGGTTGGCGATTTGATTCCAAGTTCCACTTATGCCGAGCGCCTACAACGCGTTCCGCCGGCGTGGGACAAGGCCTTTGAAGTCAACGCATCCAAGGACCCCGCCGTGCGCGCCAGTTGCGTTGAGTTTGTGCTTGCGGGATTGCATGCCACCGATCGAATTTCGCGTTCACAGAAACATGGACGGACTTCTTACGAGGTGAAATAAGCATGCCCGCCAAGAAACCCTTGAGCGATGATGCCGTAGCACAAAAAACTCTTGGCGGGGTATTGCACACCTATTTAAAGTTTGATCCGATTCAATTTCCGCCACCGCGATCAGAGGCGCCCGACGCAGTTGGTGCGGCATTCAACCACATGATGATGTACGGTTCCATGCGCCGCTTCACGCCCGAAGAACTTGCCGACGCGATCGAGATTGACCCCGCTTCAATCAATGGCCTTGGTCCAAGTTTGGAATCACTGCGACGCATGTTGCAGGAGCGCAAAGAAAAAATACTGGCAACATTTCAAACGGATTCAGTGCGCGAAGAGACCCGCAAAATCTTTCAAGACCTTGCCGGCAAGATTGCAGCACCCGAAGAGTTGCAAAAAAAGTTCCGTGAGCTGGTAAAGGAAGAGCAACTACGCGACCTGGAAAAACTTTGGTACCGCGTGGAGGAAAAGAGCTTGTTTGCGCGGCGTTTACTGCAACTTATTGAACGCCTTGGCGAGCGCTATCAAGTGGAATCACTGGCCTCCAAGTACGCGTTCACCGGCGCCACAACAATGAATGTGGAGAAAGCGCTGGCCATCAAGGAGGAGTTGGAAACCATCGATCGTCTGCTTGCGCAAATTGAAGAGGCCATGAAGAACGCCAAAGTTGCCAAGATTGACATGGAAGCGCTGAGTCGTTTCGCGCAAGAACAAGACGTGAGTGATTTGCGCGAAATTGCCAAGCGAATTCAGGAGCAAGCCAAACTACTGGCCGAGCAACAAGGTCTGGAACAAGATGGCAAAGGCTTCAAACTTTCTCCCAAGGCCATGCGCATTTATCAAAGTCGCCTGTTGAAAACAATTTTTTCATCACTGCAAGCCGCGCGCTCGGGTCGACACGAAGGCGTGTTGACCAATGATGGAGCGGTTGAACTTCCGTCAACACGCGCTTACGAATTCGGAGACTCCCCCGCCGCGATGGATATTCCGCAAACATTCATCAACGCGCTGCTGCGTGAACGCTCCAATCAAACTGGACCGCGCACGCCTGGCCCGCTGCATATTCGCAGCGAGGACATTGAAGTGCATCGCACTCGCCGCGCGCCCAAGGCGGCAACCGCCGTGCTCATGGATATGTCGGGATCCATGCGTTATGGCGGGCAATATGTGGCCTGCAAGAAAATGGCGTTGGCCTTGGACGGGCTGATCCGCAGCGAATATCCCGGCGACTTTCTACAACTGATCGAGATGTATTCGCTGGCCAAAGCCGTCGCAATTTCCGATGTGCCCGCGCTCATGCCCAAAGTGGTCTCAATCAATAGTTCCGTGGTCAGGCTGAAAGCAGATCTATCCGACCCACGTGTGACGGAATCGGATCTGCCTCTTCACTTCACAAACATTCAGCGCGCCATGCAACTGGGTCGCCAATTTCTTTCTGCGCAAGCAACCCCTAACAAGCAAATCATTCTCATCACGGATGGACTTCCAACCGCGCACTTTGAAGGCAGCACGTTGTTCCTTCTTTATCCGCCAGACCCACGCACGGAAAAAGCCACCATGCGCGAGGCCATGCTCTGCCAGCGCGAGGGAATTACCATCAACATTATTTTGCTGCCTTCATGGAGCCAAACAGAAGAAGATGTTTCATTCGCACAACGCATGGCGCAAACCACCGGCGGACGAGTCATGTTCGCGGGCGGTGAAGACTTGGACCGATTTGTAGTGTGGGACTATGTGAATCGGCGGCGCAGTATCTTGGGCTAAGTCCATTCATTGCGGGGCACTCAGCCGCTTCCATTGCGCACTATTCAACAAATACGCTTGTTTTATATATCAATTCACTTGCCAACATTGCTATTCTCTCAATCCATGTGGCTCCCACTTTGGTGGCCAATTTGGATTGAAATGAACATCAACAGAAATTAGGAAATGACATGTCCCAAATGCGCACGTCGAATCACAATTCAGCCATGATCAACAATGTCCGCGCCAGCGATGTTTTTGGAACGCTGACATTTTGCGGCGACACCATGCTCAAGCGTTTGCCAAGCGATGTGTACGCAAGCATTCAGCGAACCATTCATGATGGTCGCTCGCTTGATCCCGCCGTGGCCAACACTGTTGCCGTTGCAATGAAAGATTGGGCTGTTGAAAATGGCGCCACGCATTATTGCCACTGGTTCCAACCACTCACCGGAATGACCGCTGAGAAGCACGACGCCTTCCTGTCCATTTTGGGAGATGGCACGGCGATTGAAAAACTCTCCGGCGAACAACTGATCCAAGGCGAACCAGATGCCAGCAGTTTTCCATCTGGTGGAATTCGCGACACCTACGAAGCCCGCGGCTACACCGCGTGGGACGCAACCAGTCCAGCCTTTTTGCTGCGAAATCCAAGCGGCGTCACCACGCTCTGCATTCCAACCGCGTTCGTCAGTTGGACCGGCGAAGCGCTGGACAAGAAAACTCCACTGCTGCGATCCATTCGCGCGGTGAACAATCAAGCGCTGCGCGTTCTGAAATTTTTCGGCACCGACACCGGCGTGACGCAAGTCATTACCACGCTTGGTTGTGAACAGGAATATTTTTTGGTCGACCGCGAATTGTTCAACGAGCGTCTTGACTTGGTCATCACTGGCCGGACGCTCATTGGCGCGCCCGCGCCCAAGGGCCATCAACTTGATGACCATTACTTTGGCGCCATTCCAGATCGCGTGATTCGTTTCATGACCGACGCCGAGACGCGCTTGTTTGAACTTGGCATTCCAGTGAAGACGCGCCACAACGAGGTCGCACCGGGTCAGTATGAAATTGCGCCGACATACGAAAACGCGAACATTGCCGCCGACCATCAAATGTTGTGCATGCACATTCTGCGCATGACCGCGCGCGAGCACGGCTTTGAGTGCTTGATTCACGAGAAGCCTTTCGCCGGCGTCAACGGCAGCGGCAAGCACAACAATTGGAGTTTGTCCACCAACACGGGCGTAAATTTGCTTGATCCACGCGAGGAAACACACAATAATTTGCAGTTCCTCACATTCTTGTGCGCCGTCATCCGCGCTATTGACACGCACGCCGATCTGCTGCGCGCCAGCATTGCGACGGCCGCCAACGACCACCGCTTGGGTGCCAATGAAGCGCCGCCAGCGATCATGAGTATTTATCTGGGCTCCATGCTCACGGACATTTTGGATCAACTTGATTCTGGTGCGCCAAAGAAAACAATTCGCGGTGGCAACTTGGATCTTGGCGAGAAGACACTGCCACTTCTTCCACGCGCGGCAAGCGATCGCAACCGCACCAGTCCATTTGCGTTCACAGGTAATAAGTTTGAGTTCCGCGCCGTGGGCAGCAGCCAAAGCGTTGCGTGGCCAAACACGGTTCTCAACACCATGATCGCTGAGAGCTTGGATTTTGTCGCCACAGAACTAGAGAAGAAAGCCGGCAAAAATCCATCCGAAGCGAAAATGGAAAGCACCGTGCGCAGCGTGCTGAAAGATATTGTGAAGAAGCACCGCCGCGTGTGCTTTGACGGCGACGGATATTCAGAGGCCTGGCACAAGGAAGCTGCCAAGCGCGGTTTGCCCAACATGCAAAGCACCGCGGAATCTCTTCCGTGCTTTGACACAAAGAACGCGCGCGATTTGTTCGCCAAATACCATGTTCTTTCAAGCGTGGAATTGAACGCGCGCTCCGAAGTGTTGATGGAAACCTATGTGAAAGTTGTTCGCATTGAAGCGCGCACGCTGATCACCATGGTGAAGAAGAGCGTGCTTCCAATCGCAAGTCAATGGCAAGCAACATTGGCTGACAATGTTGGCGCATGCCATGCGGCTGGCGTGGAGTGCCCGGAAGATGAAGCCGCGCTGAAGTCGTGGATGAAAAATGTCAGCAGTTTGCGCGCCGCGCTTACTTCTTTGGAGCACGCCGAAAGCAAACAGATCGCCGACTATGCCAAGCACATGCGACAGGTGCGCGATGAAGTTGTGCCAGCCATGGCGCAAACTCGCCTGGCCTGTGACGCCATCGAACCATGGGTTCCAAATGAACTTTGGACCCTTCCAACCTACGCCGAGATGTTGCTGAATCGTTAAACCAGAATTATTTTGCGCTGATTTGAAGTTTTTCAGAACATTCCACGAATTCTTGCACGAACCCGTCCCTCAAGACGGGTTCGTTTTCATATACTTTCCCACCCTCAAGCCTTCGCTTGAATTCATCAAAGAGAGATACCAATGAGCACATCAGCAGCAACCGTCGAATCCAACCAGGTCAAAATTGAAGACGCGGGTCCAGCCCGCAAGAAAATCACTGTCACTGTTTCGGCCGCCGCCGTGAAGGCGCGGCTTGAGACCGGTTTCGGCTCATTGAAAAATGAAACCGCGCTTCCAGGTTTCCGCAAAGGCCGCGCGCCGCGTGAACTTTTGCAACGCCGCTTCGGCGACGCGCTGCTGAAAGAAACTCGCGATCAAATTCTTTCGGAGGCCTATGGGCAAGCCATCGAAGCCAACAAGTTGCAACCCGTTGGCAATCCAGAGATGACTCCTGAGTGCCGCGACGTGGCGCTTGAAGTTGGCAAGCCTTTCATCTTCAGCATTGAAGTTGAAGTCGCTCCTGAATTCACGCTTCCAAACACGGACGGCATTGAAGTCAAGCGTCCCATCTTTGAAATTAAGGATGAGCATGTCGACCTTGAAATTCGCCGCCAAGGCTACCGCTTTGGCAACGCGACGCGCATCACTGGTCCATTCCAACCGCTTGACCGAATGTTGTGTGAAGTGAAGGCGTTCAAGAACGCGGACGCTGAACCGTTTTTTACCAATGATCGCGCGCTTGTGGTTGTGCCTGACACCGCGGATGAAGGCAAGGGTCAACTTCTTGGTCTTTTGGTTGAAGACCTTGGCCCACGCGTTGAAGGCAAAAAAGTTGGCGATGCAATCACCGTTGAGACAACTGGTCCAGAGCAGCACGAGCGCGAGGATTTGCGCGGCGCGAAGATTCGCGTTGAACTTATTGTCAAAGATGCGGATCGAATTGAGCCACTGAATGATCAAGGCCTGGCTGAAAAACTTTCACTTGATACGGTCGACAATCTGAAGGGCCAAGTCCGTTTGGCGCTTGAACGTCAACGCGATTCCGAGCAGAAATCCGCCGAAAGAGAGCAGGTTTACACTTTCTTAGCCGAGGCCGTTGACTTCCCGCTTCCGGAAAAAATGAGCCAGGCTCAAAGCACTCGCAATGTGGAAATGGCGCGCATGGATTTGCTGCAACGCGGCGTTGATCCAAACGATGTCGAGACCAAACTCGCAGAGATTCGTGGAGAGAGCGACGCCAACACACGTCGACGTTTGAAATTGTTCTTCATTCTTGCGCGCCTTGCGGAAGAGATGAAGATTGATGTGACCGAAGCAGAACTCAACGGCCGCATCGCCGGCATTGCCATGCAACGCGGCACGCGTCCTGATCAACTTCGCAATGAAATTGACAAAGCCGGCAAACTGGGTGAACTCGCCCACTCCATCCGTGAGCACAAGACCGCCGATCGAATTCTGGAAAAGGCGAAGTTTATTGATGTGCCAGCCGAGGAATGGAATGAACAGCAGAACAAAGAAGTAGCCGCCAAGCGCACTTCCGGTAAGAGCGCTACCTCTGGTGAAAAGCCCGCCAAAACATCGAAAGCGAAGAAATAATTCGCGCGGCATAAATCATGTTCTTGACATTGGCCTCGAGTGATTTGTTCAATCAGATTGCCCCGTGGCTTGGTGGTCTTGTTGTGGTTGCGGTGATTGGTGGCTTGATCATGGTTGCGGCACGTCGAAATGCAACCAACAAGCAGGCGGATACTCATTCGACCGGCTTCACACTTGCGGATTTGCGTCGCCTCAAAGAGAACGGCGCAATGGACCAATCTCAATATGAGCGCGCAAAAGCTTCGCTGATGAAATCCCCCGAAATGGCGGGACATCTTTCTGCAATATCGAAGACTCAATCAACCATGAAAGCACAAAGAAAAAAGCCGTTTCAATCACCCCTTCCACCAGCCAAATGAATGCGCCAAAATCTGCGCGTGTATGCCACAATCAATTTCCGCGATCAACAAATTTCTTCTGATTACTCAGTCCAATAAGGGCGCTCTGTTCCGTTCATTCCGTCTTTGAATTTAATTTCCAATGAAGTTTCATTGACCTAGTAGACTCTTGTGACATAATCCAGACACGCCCTTTCCACAAACAAAAATGAATTCAAAATCACAACCACAATCGTCTCGCTCGCAACTTGAACCTACAAACGCTGGCGGTTCTGGCCGCAATAAAAGAGATGGAATGGATTTAACTTCTGGTTCCGGCTCTGGCGGAAACTCCGGTGGTGGTTCTTCCGGGGGTAACGGCGGAAACTCTGGCGGTGGTTCTGGGGGCCCTACTGGCGGCGATGGATCTGGCTTCAAAGGTCGCAAAGTGACCACGTGTAGTTTCTGCGGAAAGACCAGCCGCGAAGTTGGTCCCATGGTTGAGGGCCCAAGCGATGTCTACATTTGCTCCAACTGCACGGACCTGTGCCAAAATATTTTCAAACAAGAAACGCGACGCGTGCGCGGATCACGACCGCAGTTTGGACAAATTCCAACCCCGCGCACCATCAAGGAATTCCTGGATCAATATGTCATTGGACAAGATCTGGCCAAGAGATCGCTTGCCGTCGCGGTGCACAATCATTACAAGCGCCTAACGCAAATCGACGCGGAGAATGCCACCGTTGAATTGGACAAGAGCAACGTGATGTTGGTTGGTCCAACCGGCACTGGAAAAACGCTTCTGGCGCGCACCCTTGCGCGCATTTTGAATGTTCCATTTGCCATCGGCGACGCCACCACATTGACCGAGGCCGGTTACGTGGGTGAGGATGTCGAAAATCTTCTACTGAAACTTTTGCAAGCCGCCGACTTTGATTTGGAGAGCGCCCAGCGCGGAATTATTTATATTGACGAGATCGACAAGATTGGAAAGACCAATCAAAATGTCTCCATTACGCGCGATGTCAGCGGCGAAGGCGTGCAACAAAGTTTGCTGAAGATGCTCGAAGGCACCGTGGCCAATGTTCCTCCGCAAGGCGGACGCAAGCACCCTGAGCAACAATATATTCAGATGGATACCACGCACATTCTGTTTATTTGCGGCGGTAGTTTCAACGGCATTGAAAACATTGTGAAGAAGCGAATTGGCCAACGCCGAATTGGTTTCTCCAATGATGTCGCTAGCACCAATCATGAAGCCGAGGTTGCCGCGCTGTTAACGCAACTCACTCCTGATGACATTCTTGAATATGGAATGATTCCTGAACTTGTTGGTCGTCTTCCAATTCTTTGCCCACTCATGCCGCTTGATCGCAAGGCCATGATCAATATTTTGACGGAGCCAAAGAACGCGCTCATTAAGCAATTTCAACACTTCTTCAGGCTTGAGGGCGCGGACCTTGTGTTCACGCAAGACGCGCTTGAACTTATTTCCGATCGCGCCTTGCAGAGGAAAACTGGAGCACGCGCCCTACGCGCCGTACTGGATGAAATCCTTCTTGAGTTGATGTACCACTTGCCAGAAATGGACAATGTGAATGCCGTCTACACCATCACTGCCAAGGCAATCTTGGACAAGTCGTCACTGAAAGCGATTCGCCACTTGTCAAAAGAAACCGCGTAAGCATGCTCGCATCAAAGCGTCCGTGGAAAGAAATTCAAGAACTGCTTGAAGTGCAGATTCAAAATCAAATTCAGGATGCAACTGATCCTGCGCAAGCGCGACTGAGCTCCATGAACGTGTTCATCGCGTCTTTGTGGCCACGCCTAAAGGAACACGGTGTAAGTTGGATTGGTTTCTATCAAGCAGATCTTCCATTGCCAAACACAACCTGCATGCTTCTTGCGGCACGCGAACCCAAACCTGCATGCAGCCCAATTGGCTTGCATGGCGCATGCGGAAATTCCTTCAAATCTGGAAAGCCAATGGTGGTGCGAGATGTGGCTGAACTTGGCGGCGACTACATCGCTTGCGATCCACGGGACAAAAGCGAACTGGTTGTCCCCTGTTTTGATTCCGAAGGGAAGGCCTGGGGAGTGATTGACCTAGACAGCTTTGATGTTGGCAGTTTTGACGCGCTTGACGCTTTGAATGTGGCCAACTTGCTCAAAGTTGCCCGCCTGAGCAAGTAAATATGCAATGTTGAGCGCAAAATATCTTCTTGCCCTTGCACAAAAGCGCCTCTATTTGTAGACTCATCGACCCAACTGAGGAGATTGAACCATGCCACGCGTCTGCTATTTCACCGGATCAAAAACAACTTCTGGAAATGTTCTCAAGCGTCGCGGCAAAGCGAAATATCTTGGTGGCGTTGGTATTAAGACAACCAGCGTAAAAAAGCGCACTTTCAAGCCTAATTTACAAAATGTCACGGCTGTGATTGATGGCAAACCAATGCGCGTCAAGGCAAGCGTTCGAGCCATTCGCTCTGGACTTGTTGAGAAACCATTGCGTCGCAAGTTCGTGTACACGCGTCCACGAAAAGCCGCAGCAGCTGGTTGACGTTCCAAACTCGCCCGCACTTTCAAGTGTTGAACACGGTCAATAACGCTGTATTCGTTATATTTTTAATATTTATCACTGTATTTCAGCGATTATTAGAAATTATCAATTGACTTCCTAGAAATTTGGCGTAACTTTCCTCGTCCCTCGGCGCTACAAGGCTTCGTTGAATACGCAGGATCAAGGTTGATCCACGAACGCGTTTCACAAGCAAACCTGCCAGCCGAGAGAATTGTGGACCCAATTTGAAGGTCCGTTTGGTCCGGTGGTGTAAGTCTTGAATGCGTGCATTCATGATTTTATTCCACAGGAAACTGCCGCATGATGATTCTCATCTGCGGAGGTTTTGCAAGGTCGCGGCCTTGTAAAACTATAGGTGGTTCCGCGGCAAATCCCATGGATGGGCCTTGCGTCGCAGGTGGTTCTTTCACTGAAAGCAAACAATGGTTTTATCGCAACAAAGCGATCGCGATCGCATTTTGGACGCAACTGATCTTGTGTCCCTTGTTGGCGAACACGTTTCTCTGAAGCCAAGAGGCCGAGAGCACGTGGGACTTTGTCCATTCCATGAGGACAAATCGCCAAGCATGGCGGTTGTGACGCACAAAGGAAATGCTTTTTACAACTGCTTCGCGTGCGGAGCGGCTGGAAACGCGATTGACTTTGTCATGAATTTCCACAAGATGGAATTCCGCGAGGCCTTGAAATATTTGGGTCAGCGCTGCGGCATTGAATTGCGTTCAATGCGCGAAGAAGGTCCCAAGGATCCAGCCACAAGCAAAGAATCGCTGCGCAAAGCCATGGCCGCGGCCGCTAAATTTTATCAGCGCTGCCTGCAAGATGAGACTCTTGGAGCCACGGCGCGCACGCACTTGAATGAGCGCGTGCTCAACGCACAGACCCGTGAAGATTTTCAACTCGGCGTGGCACCTGAAGGCTGGGACCATCTCGCGCGTCACATCGAAAAGTTAATTCAGCACTCCGCGAATTCCACAGACAAAATTGCGCGCGAAAGTTTCGAGGCGCTTGGACTCATTCGCAGCGGTCAACGCGGTCCAATTGATGGCTTCCGCAATCGCTTGTTGTTTCCTATTCATGACGAATTGGGAAATGTCATTGCGTTTGGCGCGCGTCGGCTTGACCCGAATGACGAACCAAAATACTTGAATAGCCCTGATTCCCCGCTATTTTCAAAGGGACGCACCCTGTATGCGCTGCACCGAGCGCGTCGATCCATTATTGATTCCAAGCACGCAATCGTGGTGGAAGGCTACGTGGACGCCGTTGCTTTGCATCAAGCTGGCGTGACCAATGTCATTGCCACTTTAGGCACTGCGCTGACAAAAGATCATGCCAAGGCATTGCAGCGAATGGCGGAGCGAATCACCGTGGTGTTTGATCCGGACAACGCTGGAGAGCGCGCCGCCGACCGCGCCGTGGAAACTTTCCTGGCCGTCCCTGTCGATGTTCGCATTGCCACACTGCCCGATGGTCTTGATGCGGATGAATTATTGCAGCGCCCAAATGGCCTGAATGATTTCAACACCGCGCTTGAAAATGGCGAAGAAGCATTGTCGTGGATGGTGCGCCGCTTCAAGGCGAATCTTGAATCCGTGGAAAGCATGTCTGGAAAACAACAGCGCTTGCAAGAGTTGCTGCGCAAACTTGGCGAGCTTGGTTTTCGATCAGTTGAACCACTACGCAAAAGTTTTGTCATGAACGCGCTTTCAAAATTGACCGGCGTTCCAGTGCGAACACTTGAACAAGCCATGCCGCAAGCGCGCGCCGAATTGAAATTGAACGAGACAGCCGCAACCCAAACCACTGCTCCACAACTTGTGCAAGAGCCTCCATCAAGCCCTCGACACAAAGCTCGACGAATGGCGGAGAAAAATTTATTGGCGGCCATCATGGCTGATCCGCACGCCGCGCAAGTACGCGTGCAAGTGGGAACAGAAGGGTTATTGCCCATTTCAGAAGCTTTTTCACCTGAACACTTCGAACGAACCGATCTTCGAGAACTATGGAGCTTGCTTCTCATGCGATTTGAATCTGGATCCTCATTCCATGTCCAAGACATTCAAGCCGAATGCCAAGAGCCTTCGCTGAAAGCGCTGTGCGGAGAATTGTTTCACATTGGAAGTCAACGCAATGAACACATGGACGCTTCCGAAGCCGTGCGCAACGCCGCCGCTGACTTTGACAAATTCCTGCACGACGTAGACATGAAACACGATGCGAAACATGTAATGAACTCCGAGGATGCGCTTGCTCGATTGGAACAAGTGCGCCGAGGGGGTCATAACCCCACTGCAATCGCGAAAAATATGCGTAATTTGAACCGAACTGAAACCGTAGCGAAAGCGTCTGCGGATCTGTCTTGACTGTTTTTTCCCACTTACAAAGAATTGGAGTTGAACCGTGAGTCTTGCCATTAAAGATCTGAAAGCCACTCTTCGTCGCCTTGTTGAAAAGGGTCGTCAGCAAAAGTGGATTAGTTATGAAGAACTCAACACCTGCTTGCCAGATGAGTTCGTCAACGCCGATCGTATTGATGAGCTCTTCGTGTTGCTCAGTGAAAATGGAATTGACATGGTGGATGAGATTGAAGTGCAGCGCAACAAGCTCACTCCACTGGACGCGCCATTGCAAACCAACTTGAAGTTTCACCGCGACAATCCCAAGCACCGCAAAGATGCGTGCTCGGTTCCAGCCGCGATTCAAGGTCCACCTCCGGCGCCTATTTTAAGCGCTGGTGCTCAGCCAAAAGTTCTGAAGCAAATGAAAGATATCGTGGAGATTCCTTCCACGAAAGCGGGTCCTGAAGCGGCGGACCTAGACGATGAAATTTTGGATGACGAGGAAGCCATGGCCATCGTGGCGCAGGCATTGGCCGAGCAAGGCAGCAAGCGAATTGACGATCCAATTCGCATGTACCTGACGCAGATGGGAACAATTCCTCTTTTGACCCGCGAACAAGAAATTCGCTTGGCCAAGAAAATTGAAACCACCCGCATGATCTTCCGTCGCAAATCACTTGAAAGTGATTATGTGGCGCGATTGGCCACTGAGACTCTCAAGCAAGTGCGCGACGGCAAATTGCCGTTCGATCGAACCATGCGCATTTCCACCGCTGAAGAGGATGCCAAGGGCAAGATCGCGTCGCGTATTCCAGGAAATGTTGAGACCATTTCTAAATTGATCGACATGAACGAGCGCCAATGGAATCAACTTGAGGATTCCGAAGTTTCGGAAGATCGCAAAGTTGTCATCAAGGAAGAGCTTCGCCTTCGTCGCCGAAAAGTTGCAACACTTCTTGAAGAGTGCTGCTTGCGAACAGGTCGTATTCAGCCGCTGATGCGTCGTTTGCAGTCCATCCATCGAAAAATGGTGGACTTGAAGCGCCAACTGCTCAAGGCGGAAAAATTTCCAGAACGATTTGATCCCGAGGATCAAATTGTCATGCGTGAAGAGTTGGTTGGTCTTCGATCCATTGTGTTTGAATATCCAGAGGAACTTGAAGCGCGTATGAAAGCCATTATGCGAGTGTTTGGCGAGTATGAACAAGCCAAGCGCGATCTGTCTGGCGGAAATTTGCGCTTGGTGGTCAGCATCGCCAAGAAGTATCGCAACCGCGGACTGCCATTCCTTGACATTATTCAAGAAGGCAACACCGGTTTAATGCGCGCCGTGGACAAGTACGAGTATCAACGTGGCTACAAGTTCAGCACGTATGCGACATGGTGGATTCGTCAGGCGATCACGCGAGCGATCGCTGATCACGCGCGAACCATTCGTGTGCCTGTGCACATGATTGAAACCATGAGCAAGTTGCGCAACATTCAGAAGCATTTGCTTCAGGAGCTTGGTCGTGAACCAACCGGTGAGGAGATCGCGGCGAAAGCCAAGATGCCAGCCGAGGAAGTTCGCCGCGTGATGAAGATCAGTCGCCATCCAATTTCGCTTGATCGGCCTGTGGGCGAAAGCGAAGACAGCCACTTTGGAGATTTCATCGAGGACGAGCGACAGTCCAGTCCGTCCGAAGCCGCGAGCAATGAGTTGCTTCGTCAGCGCATCAATGATGTGTTGAAGACACTCACCTACCGCGAGCGTGAAATTTTGAAATTGCGCTACGGCATTGGCGATGGCTACACCTACACCCTTGAGGAAGTCGGTCGAATCTTCAAGGTGACCCGAGAGCGCGTGCGCCAAGTTGAAAGCAAGGCGTTGAAGAAGCTGCAACATCCTGTGCGAAGTCAGCGCCTGTCCAGTTTCCTGGTCTCGCAAGATGACGCGGATGACGCGGGTGAAGGCGAAGTGCTTGACATTGGAACGGATATCACGGACGACGCCGAGGATTGAAGCATTTGAAAGGTTGAATTCGCACGGGGTGGTCACACGACCACCCCGTGTTTTATTTACATTTTGAATGCGAAATGCAAAACGCAATGCGACGAAGTACACTTGTTCTTCCTGCGGATGTGGCGAAATTGGCAGACGCGCAAGATTCAGGTTCTTGTGGGGTCACACCCATGGAGGTTCGATTCCTCTCATCCGCATTGAAAAAGTCCGATCCATGTGGTCGGACTTTTTTGTTGATTGGCGCAAAGTGTCCGCCACCCTACTCTTAATCTGTGATCTATTTGGACAACAACGCAACCACCATGCCGCTTGCGGAAGTTGTGGATGCCATGCGCGAATCATTGGCTAAGAATTGGGGCAATCCCAGCAGCGTTCACCGATTTGGCCAAGCGGCACGCGCTCAATTGGAGCACGCTCGCGAACATGTCGCGCAACTTGTCGGCTGCTCCACGCGTGAAATTATTTTTTGCTCCAGCGGAACAGAGTCTGCGTCGCTGGCATTGCGCGGCGTTTTGGAAGCGCATCCACAGCGGCGAGTGATTGTCACCAGCAAATTGGAACACGCAGCGGTGCGAACTTTGGCGCAACACCTTAAAACCACGGGCCAGTGCGAAGTGATTTGGGTTGAGCATGCGCACAGCGGCGAAATACATCTTGACCACTTGCGGGAGGCGCTTAAAAAACGCGCCGATGAAATTGCGTTGGTGTCGCTGATGTCGGTCAACAACGAAACAGGCGTAATTCTTCCCATGCAAGCAGTTGGTGAAATATGCCGAGAGAGCGGCGTTCTTTTTCATACTGACGCCACGCAGTCCGTGGGTCGCCACCCCTTTGATGTGGCGAATACCCCGATTGATTTTGCCACATTCTCCGCGCACAAACTACATGGCCCCAAAGGAGCGGCGGCATTGTTCGCGCGCCGCGGTGCTGGTATTTCAGCGCAACTTGTGGGCGGTCCGCAAGAGCGTGATCGACGCGCTGGAACGGAAAATGTCCCGGGAATTGTTGGCTTTGGCGTGGCTGCACAATCCGCCCGTAGATGGTTGGACGCGGCGGATATGAACCACGCCGCGGAGTTCAGGAATCAATTTGAAACTTTGATACAAACGGCAATTCCCGATGCGATCGTGAATGGCGTTGCCACAAAAAGAATATGGAACACAACCAATATCGCGTTTGCACATTTGGAAGCGGAAGCCATTTTGCTTGCGCTTTCCAATGAGAATCTGTGCGCCAGCGCGGGCGCGGCGTGCAGTTCGGGCTCTCTAGATCCTTCGCCCGTACTATTAGCCATGGGGGTTCCACCCGTTCTAGCCCACGGAAGCGTGCGCTTCAGCCTGTCACGCATGACAACGCGTGAAGAAGTTGTTCAAGCCGCCACAATTGTGTGCGATTGCGTGCGCAAACTTCGCGCGCGCACGGGTGCGGCGATTACGAATGTGAAATGAACAACTTTGCAAGTGCTTGCACCGATGCGATTTCAAATGGACGAAAGCGCTCGGTCGCGCCTTTTTCCTCGCTAAAGATCAACGCACGCTCGGCGCCCAAACGCGACGCAGTGGGCGTATCCATGAGATAGCTGGAATCATTTGCGCTCATTTGCATCAAGACGCGAAAATCAAATTCACGAAGCGCGTTTCGATCAATGCAGCGCTGCAAACTTGGCGCGGTGTCAGCCCATGCAAATACATGCACGCCAACTGCGGGACCGTCACGCAAGATTGCGCCAAGCACCTTGTCGGGTTTTGGTGGACCATCACTTGACATTGAAAAATCATCCTCGTCTTTGCGCAGCGTGCGATAGCGCTGAAGACCGTGAACCATGAGCAAAATAGGCGGCTGATCTTGTCGCCCATCGGCGATGCGTTGCGCAACTTCTTGTCCAAGTTGAACAATGGCTGCGTCGCAATCGCGATAGTTTGGAAGGTCCGCGTTGAGCTTCAGGGTTTCAATTGTGGATTGCAACGCTCCAGCCGTGGGAGAATCAGGAGTGGTTCCGTCAAGCAGAATCACGCGGCCAGAAATATGGCGTGTGACTGCGGCGAAACTTACAAGAGCGGCCACGCTTAAACCCGTCGCAACATCTTCGCGTTGACCAACAACAATAATGTTGGCGCCAGATTGCCTACGAAGCGTAATGACGCTGGCATTGCGAATGGCCACTGGATTGCCTAGAAAAATCTGCAAAGCGGGCACACCTTTGGTTGTCGGCTGCTGAATTAAATCAAGAAGTGGCTGACACGCTTCAATGCGCGCCGCGGCGGTGCCGTCAAACACAATCATCTTTCGATCCGAAACTCCTTTGGCGCGCGCCGCGATGGCCAGTTCTCGCACGCGTTCATCACGCTGAGCATCGGTAAGCCACACAACTTGAAATGGGCTATTGCCCTCAATCAAACCACCAGCGTCGTTGTAAATAGCCTCGCCGGGGCGCGAAAGAAGACGCGCGGCTGTGTTGTCGTCAGACAAAATCATGGCCGAGTCCGCCTCGTTGCATTGCAGCGCGATACGAATTCCCATTTGTCCCATGGTGGTGCGAGGCAACGCGTAGGTTCCGCCAAGCGTTTGCGAACCAAGAATGACATGCATTCCAAACGCGCGTCCTTGTCGCACTAAGCGGTCAAGCAACAACGAGGAATCTTGAGCGACCTTGTCCTCTTCCACAAATAATTCTTGAAATTCGTCAACGATTAACAAGGTGCGCGGCATGGGCTCCGTCTTACCAAGCAATCTCCACGCCGCCAAATCCTGAACACCTGCATCTCGAAATAAATCCCCGCGACGCTTCAGTTCCACATCAAGTCCTTGCAGAACACTGAGTCCAAATTCACGATCGCTTTCCACCGCCACCGCCCGCGCGTGCGGCAAAGCGTGGGTTGCATAGGCCTTAAATTCAACGCCTTTCTTGAAATCGATCAACCACAATTCAACTTCGTCGGGTGAATACCACAGCGCGACATTGGTGATGAGCGCGTGCAGCAAGGTGCTCTTGCCGGAACCTGTTTTGCCCGCAAGCAAAACATGCTGCCTTGTGCCTTCGCCAATTTCAATGGATTGCAATTTATTTGCGCCGCTTCTACCCACAGGCACGCGCAGAATTTTTGCGCTTGAACTTGTCCAGCGCTGATCAAGTTTGGGCTCAATGGCTTGAAATGGAACCTCCACCCTGGATCCAGCTTTGGCTGCACGCCCAATTTTTTGCAAGATGGTTTGCAACACCGCCGCGCTCGGCATGGTGGCCGGAGTGAATGGAACATCTTCAAGACCAGGGGCATCCACAACAAAACGATCTTGTTCCCAGCGAACCCTCATGCAACGTTGCAGCACTTCATTTTCCTTGATCAATTCAGGAAGCGGTTTGGTTGGATCACGAAGCAGCAAGAAATGCACGCCACAACGCGCGCCAGATTGAAGCAGACTGGCAAAGCGCTTGCTTCCAGCATCTGTCAATCCCTCTGGAAAATCCGCGAACACAATAATGCGAAGTGGCTCGGCCAACTCCCCCGCTTGCTCGTTGTAGTCAGCGATGGTCGCGAATTCATTGCGCAAATATTTCTGAATGACGGTCTCCACATACTCGGTGAGATCCGTCAATTTTTGCTCAATATGGCGCGACTCGCTCCAAATTCGCTCGCTCACCAATGACTCCATCTCGTCAGCAAGATGCATGAAGCCCGCGAAATTTTGACCAAGTCCAACTGGATCAAAAAAGTAGAAACGAACTTTGCCAGCAGGTGTCTGCGTTAAAAGACGAAGCGCCGCGCTTTGAATCATTTCTAGTGCTTGGGAGCGGCCTTGTAATGGCGCCTCCACCAACAAGGACGGAGTATTTGGAAGTGGGCGAAAGGCGGGAATAGTCCAAGCTGGAGCGGTCTGTGAAAAATTGGGCCACGCGCAATCTGGCTCCGTTGGTGTGGAATGTTCTATTGTGGAAAGATCCAACGTGAGCGCGCCGAAAGACATTCCCTCTGACATGTGCTGCGTCAGATTGCCTTGCACCGTGGACTGTTCCCACGGCGCCATTAGAACTTTTGATTTCTCACCCATGGACTCCGTCCACTGATAAAAAGTATCGCGCTCCGTGCGCCACATGGAGCGTCGATCATTCGCGCGCGCTTCTTCAAGGGCATCGCATTTCATTTTATTTTCAAGAGCTCTTTTTTTCTCAAGCGCTTCTGCGGAACTTGCCGTACTGGCCACCTGTTGGCGAGTGGCTTGCGCCACTTCAAGAGCGCGCTGCAATAATTTTGCTTTTTGATTTTCAATCTCAATTTTTTTTTGGTTTCGCGCCTGCTTGACTTCCTCAAGAATCACGCGACTTTTGGCTAGTAAATCATCTAAAATAGGCGCCCATTTTGCCTTTGCCACTTTGACTTCGTGATCGCGTGTGGCAATAGCCGCGGCGGTTGTGGCTCGCCGATGTTCGACAGCGGCTTGCATTGCAATCTCACCCGCAAGAAGACCAATTTGGTGCGCTTTGGAAATTGGAATCCATGCGTGGTGCACTTGCTTGCGGGCAAGAAGCCACAACACCATGATTCCAACCATGCTCAAAAGAATTCCCGCGCCCACTGCGGCGACAAGCGCAGCGCCTCGAATGCCCGCAAGCGCGGCAACCCCCGTCAGTGTTCCTGTGACCATGATGGAAGGAACAAGCAAAATGGGCCCGCGAAATAAACCCGCCAATTTTAATTTACGAAATCGCGCCAATGAATCCATGGCTACGGCCGCCTGCATTGACAAGATTCCTTCACAAGACTTTGGAGACAAATTGCGATCAATGGTTTGCGGAGCCGGTTGCGCCTGGCGATATCGTTTCAATTGGAAGCAAGCCGCTTCAAAGGATTCATTGAGCGTGATTTGCATTTGCGCAATCCGAGTTCGCGCCTCCTCAAATTCAACCCGCGGAGCGGATTCGCCAGTTTCCAACACGCTGTCAGCCATCCAAATCGCCTCCTCCAAATGCTGCTTGGCGGATTGGGAGTTGTCCTTGAATTTATTTTGAATTTCCTCCTGCTGAACTCGCGATTGATCCTCAATATTGCGAAGCTCAAATTCCGCCATCGTCACTGCTTGATCTTGCGCATGTTTGAGAATGTGCTCGCATTGAGTTGAGGATTTTTCCCGCTCACTTTCAATCCGATTCATTTCCATTTGATGGCGGGATAATTCCGCTTGACGCATGGCGTGAATTTCTGTTTGGGAAAGAGCGAGCGCTTGAGCGTGGGCTTGGCAGGCGTTGCGCAACGATTTCCACCGGGCGCCACACTCCTCAAGCGGGTCTGTAATTTCAGAGTCCATGTTGGAGTTGCTCACTACTTTCTATCGTACAAGTGGAATGAAATGAAATCATGCACGCCTATTGAATTGAATTTGGATCATTGCATTCGCTGCGGATGCGCGCGATTAAATCCCGCATGACTTCCATGGCTTGCAGAGCTGATTTTCCACCATCTTCAAGTGGCTGCACATATTTCTTTTGCAACATCTGTGACGCTTGATCATTCCATTGACTTTGCGATTCCGCCCACTTTGTGCGGAATTCTTTCAGCGCGCCATACAAACGTTGTCGCCCACCTTCAACGCTCATGTTGGTCGCTCCCAGGATTGCTGTTGCGAAGAGTCGTCCGCGTTGCCAGACTTCTGTTCTTCATCAACGGCGCGCTTCATGTTGGCCGTCTTGTCGCTTTGCGCCAGTTCCACTTCCAGCATTTTAGAAAGGTCCGGTGGCTCGTCGCGAACATAGCGCTCGATTGCAACCACCATTCTTCCCAAAGCCAAAATGGCCGCCGGCAATTCGCGCTCATGCATGGAAGCGGTCAAGGCGGTCGCGCCTTTGAACAACGCTTGCTCGCGTGGAAAATTCAGCGCCCACGTTTTGGTTCGCGCGGCTCGACGCTCCGCGTCTTCAAGCATGTCCTTCACTTTGGCAAGCGCCTTGCGTTCATCCACCGTGCTGGGCTTAGAATCCTTGCTGCTGGTCACGGTTTCCTTGCGAAACAAAGCGCTGCGCGCGTTGTTCATGTCTTCACGCAGACGATTCACGCGGCCACGCCAATACATCACTCGATCATTTTGAAGCCAAGTCACCAAGCGATCCACTTCGCTGTCCGCCTCCGCGATGGCAAGCCCAACATCCTCGCGGCAACGAATGAACGCGGCGCGAGTGTTCTCCAGAACATGAATGGATTGAAGATTGGCTTGCTGCGGATCCATAGTGTGCTTCAATTACCTATGCGGTCAACGCTGATTGAGATATTCCTCTATGCGCTCCGCCTTGCGGACAAGAAACGGAATATGCGTGTCGCAGGCTTTGACAAATTTTTGAAGAGCCCGCATGGTTTGCTCAAACTCCTCGGAGAATTTCACTTGCTCTTGATCACGCCACGTCTGTTGCAGGCCGCCAAGCGAGGCGCCAACGCGCGTCATTTGTGTTTGCACATCGTTGTTAAATTTCTTCAAGTCGCCAGCGAAACGGCGGAGTTCATTGGGATCAACAATTGCTTTGGCCATAGGGTTACCTCTTTCATAAGTGTACGCTTTGGGGACAATGGAAACACGTAATTTGATCGCAGGTCGATGGACAGATATTTCTTCAAGTGGATCGATTGAAGTGGTTGATCCCGCAAGCGACATGGTGATCGCGCGCGTGCCCATGTGCGGCGCAAGCGAGGCTTTGAGCGCGCTCAACAGCGCTTATGAATTTCAGCCCCAGTGGGAAGCCACGCCACCCGCTCAACGCGCCGCGGTATTGCACGCCACAGCCAAGCTTTTGGTTGCAAGAAAAGATGCATTGGCGCGCATCATCACGCAAGAGTGCGGCAAACCACTCGCCGAGGCCGCGGGCGAAGTTCAGTACTCCGCGGATTATTTTTCATGCGCCGCCAATGAAATCCACGCGCTGAATGAAATGGAAATCGCCCTTGATCGACCAGGCGTGCGCGGGGTTGTGCGCCATAGAGCGATTGGCGTGTGCGCGGCTATCACGCCCTGGAATTTTCCGTTGGCCATGTTGGCGCGCAAGGTTGCGCCTGCCCTTGCCGCGGGTTGCGTGCAACTGGCTAAACCCGCTGAGGAAACACCGCTTTCTGCTTTCGCGCTTGCCGAAATTCTTTTGGAGTGCGGACTGCCCCCGCAATGCTTGCATGTGTTGACAGGCGACGCCAAATCCATCGCCACAACTTGGCTGATGGATGGCCGCGTGCGCAAACTCAGCTTCACAGGAAGCACGGAAACTGGACGTTTACTTTTGCGCCAATGCGCGCAGGAAATTGTCCGCTGTTCCATGGAACTTGGCGGACATGCGGCATTCATTGTTCTTGCGGACGCGGATCTTGAATTGGCGGTGCAAGGCGCCATGCAAGCCAAGTTTCGCAATACGGGTCAAACGTGCATTTGTCCAAATCGATTTCTTGTGCATGAAGATATTGCCAGCGAATTCACGGCGCGCGTGGCCGTTGCGGCGGCGCAATTGAAGATTGCGCCTGGCATGGAAGCGGATTCAAAAATTGGTCCGCTGATTCATGATGCGGCCGTTGACAAAGTCCGATCGCATGTGACGGATGCGTTAGCTCGTGGCGGAAAATTAGTGTGTGGCGGACGGACGAAGGAAATCCCCGACCACCCCGACCGCTTCTATGAACCCACCGTAATTGCTAATTGCAATCCCAGCATGTTGTGTTTTGAGGAGGAGACGTTTGGTCCGGTGATTCCAATTATGAGCGTGTCAAGCGAACGCGAAGCAATTGAAGTTGCCAATTCAAGTCCGTTTGGATTAGCTGGCTATGTGTTTGGCGGCAATGACAAGACCACTCTTGCCGTGGCGCAACAATTGCAGTGCGGCGTGATTGGTGTAAATG
>SESA01000320.1_pt1 | contig 33719 bp, 24 predicted proteins | sample 3171451 | NCBI WGS metagenome assembly SESA01 (sample SAMN06051862, study PRJNA518727) | freshwater metagenome | biome: subpolar coniferous forest; feature: holomictic lake; material: water; isolation source: holomictic Lake 227, 8 m depth | place: Canada: near Kenora, Ontario | collected...
TGTATTGGCTGGCGGCACGGCAATCACAATCACCGGAACAAATTTGACTGGAGCCAGCAGCGTGACAGTTGGCGGTGTGCCGGCCACAAGCGTTGTGGTTGTAAGCGCAACTTCAATTACTGCGGTGACACCTGTGGGAACGGCCGGCGCGAAAACTGTTGCGGTGACAACGGCTGGCGGAACTGGTACTTCGGTTGGCGCATTCACATACACAGATGTTGCTCTTCCAACAATTTCGTCTGTGGCGCCTTCAAGTGGTCCAACCACGGGTAGCACAGCGATCACGATCACCGGAACAAATTTGACTGGCGCTAGCAGCGTGACCGTGGGCGGCACGGCGGCCACAAGCGTTGTGGTTGTAAGCGCAACTTCCATTACAGCAGTAACACCAGTGGGAACTGCCGGCGCGAAAACTGTGAGCGTGACTACGGGTTTAGGCACGGCGAATTCCACGAACGCCTTCACCTATGTTGCGGCGCCAACCATTGCCAGCGTCAGTCCATCTTCAGGACCGTTGGCCGCGGGCACGGCGATCACCATCACGGGAACAAATTTAACTGGCGCCACTGTGACTGTTGATGGCGCGGCCGCGACCAGCGTTGTGGTTGCAAGCGCAACTTCAATTACAGCCGTGACGCCTTCGGGAACAGCGGGCGCGAAAGATGTTGTGGTCACAACGATTGGTGGTGTGGCGACATCCACGGGCGCGTTCACATATGTCGCGGCGCCGACAGTTTCTAGCGTGACTCCAACAAGTGGACCGCTTGCAGGTGGCACTGTAATGACCGTGGTTGGAACAGGATTCGTGAACGGCTCAACCACCGTGTTGATTGATTCAACATTTGAATGCACCAGTGTCAATGTGCTTGCTCCAACATTGCTTCAAGCCACAACCCCTTCGGGAACAGTTGGAAGCAAATCTGTCAAAGTTCGCACAGCCGGTGGAACGGTTACTGCGGTCAGCACATTCACGTATGCGGCTGCGCCAACTATTGCCAGCGTGAGTCCATCATCTGGACCGTTGGCCGCAGGCACGGCGATCACCATTACGGGAACAAATTTGACTAATGCCAGCAGCGTGACTGTTGGCGGCGTAGCTGCGACCAGCGTTGTTGTTGCAAGCGCAACTTCAATCACGGCGGTGACGCCAACTGGAACCGCGGGCGCGAAGACGATCGTGGTCACCACCGCGGGTGGATCAACATCGCAAGCAATCACATTCACGTATGTCGCGGCGCCGACAATCGCAAGCGTCAGTCCATCATCAGGACCGTTGGCCGCGGGCACGGCGATCACGATCACGGGAACAAATTTGAGCGGCGCCACTGTGACTGTCGGCGGCGCCGCCGCGACAAGCGTGGTTGTGAATGGTTCTGGCACATCGTTGACCGCGGCCACACCAGTCGGCACGGCGGGCGCGAAAGATGTTGTTGTGACAACAGTTGGTGGTGCGGCGACATCCACTGGCGCATTTACCTATGTCTCGGCGCCAACCATCGCAAGCGTCAGCCCATCATCCGGACCGTTGACCGCGGGCACGGCGATCACCATCACAGGAACAAATTTAACGGGCGCAACAAGTGTCACTGTTGGCGGCGTTGCCGCAACCAGCGTGGTTGTTGCTAGCGCGACTTCCATTACGGCGGTCACTCCAACTGGAACCGCTGGCGCAAAGACGATTGTTGTCACCACTGTTGGTGGATCAACATCGCAAGCAATCACATTTACGTATGTCGCGGCGCCAACCATTGCAAGCGTGAGTCCATCATCTGGACCGTTGACTGCGGGCACGGCGATCACCATTACAGGAACAAATTTGACGGGCGCAACAGTGACTGTCGGCGGCGCGGCGGCAACAAGCGTGGTTGTGAATGGGTCTGGAACATCGTTGACAGCGGCCACACCTGCGGGAACGTCGGGCGCACAAAATGTTGTTGTGACCACAGTTGGCGGTGCGGTCACATCCACGGGCGCGTTCACCTATGTCGCGGCGCCAACTATTGCAAGCGTGTCGCCTACAACTGGTTCCGCTTTGGGCGCAACACCTATCACAATCACAGGAACAAATTTGACTGGCGTCACTGTGACTGTTGGTGGCGCGGCAGCGACAAGCGTTGCAGTGAATGGCGCGGGAACATCCCTCACCGCGGTGACACCTGCGGGAACGGTTGGCGCGCAAAATGTGGTGGTTACAAACGTTGGTGGAACGGCGACTTTGACAGGGGGCTTCACTTACTTTGTTCCAGCGCCAACCATCGCAAGTCTGTCCCCAAATTCAGGAACAACATTGGGTGGCACACCAATCACGATAAGTGGAACAAATTTCACTGGCGCAAGCAGCGTGACTTTTGGCGGCGCAGCAGCGACAAGCGTTGTTGTTGTCAGCGCCACTTCAATCACTGCTGTCACTCCATCAGGCGCGGAAGGCGCACAGAATGTTTCGGTCACCACCGCGGGCGGAACTGCGACAGCGACTGCGGCCTTCACCTATCTCACCAACGCTCCAACAATCACCGGCGTGGTTCCAAATTCAGGACCATTTAGTGGTGGCACCACGATCACGTTGACGGGAACAAATTTCACCGATGCAAGCCGCGTGACGATTGGCGGCATTGCGGCGACAAGTTTCGCAGTGGTCAATGCCACAACGATTACGGCCGTAACAGCAAGTGGAACTGATGGTCTGCAAAGCGTCGCGGTGACGACGCCAATTTCAACCGTGACCAAAACCAACGCGTTCACCTATGTCGTTCCAGCGCCAGTGGGCGTTGCCGCAAGCGATGGAGCATCAACGTCGCAAGTCACGGTGACGTGGTCCGCCGTTGCAGGCGCGGTGACGGGCTACGACATCTTCCGCAATGGCGGCGCGACAAAGATTGGTTCTTCTGTTGGCGTGGCGACCACGTACGCGGATACCACGGCTGTTGCTGGAACTTTGTACAGCTACACGGTGAAGACCACGTCAGCAACGGGCATCAGTGTTGCCAGCGCTTCGGACAATGGATGGGTGAAGTTGAGCGCGCCAACTGGTGTTGCTTGCGCAACACCTGCTGTGGCTGATGGTGTTCACATTTCTTGGAATGCAAGCGTGGGCGCAACCAGTTACGACATATTCCGCGATGGCGGAGCCACCAAGATTGGTTCTTCACTTGGAACGGCCACAACCTACGTGGATACAACTGCTACGGTTGGCGTAAATTTCACATACACCGTGCGTGCCGTTTGCACGCTTGGTTCAAGCGATCTCAGCGCTGGCGCAATCGGTTGGATGGCTCCTTCGGCGCCAACGGGCGTTGCCGCAAGCGATGGAACTTCCAGCACCCAAGTCACAGTGATCTGGGTCGCGGCGACTGGCGCAACGAGCTACGACATCTTCCGTGATGGCGGTCCGACAAAGATTGGCTCCTCTGTTGGAACGGCAACCACGTACACGGATACCACGGTACCCGCAGCAACCACGCATACTTACACCGTCAAGGCCGTCACAGCGCTCGGTTCCAGCGTGGCAAGCGCCGGTGATACGGGTTATACCGTGTTGGAATCTCCGCTCAACGTTGCCGCGACCGATGGAACTTCATTCGCTCAAGTTGGATTGTCTTGGAGCAGCGTGCCTGGCGCGACGGGATATCAAATCATTCGCAGTGATTCTGTGACTGCACTCACGACAACAACTGGCAATGCCGCGACATCTTTCAATGACACCACTGCGACCATCGGTCAGATATTTACTTACAGCGTGAAAGCCACAGCGACCGACCCGAAGTACATCAGTGCCGCCACTGTTGACAGCGGTCATCGCGCCATTGAGTCGCCAACCAGTGTTGCGGCAACCGATAGTGTGTGGACCAACAAAATCTTTGTGTCTTGGAGCGCAGTCAACGGCGCGGTTGCATATCAAGTGTTCCGTGATGGCGCGGCCACTCCAATCGCAACTCTTGCGGGAAATTCCAACACAAGCTTTGGCGACTCTTCCACAACAGTTGGAACCGTTTACACATACACGGTCAAAGCCCAAGGACCCGATGTGTTCAGCCTGGCGAGTTTGGCTGACACGGGCGTCCGCGCCGTCGCCGCCACGATGGTTGAAGGCGTGTCCGCGACCGATGGCGCGTACACGGACAAGGTCATTGTGACTTGGAAAGCTTCGCCTGGCGCAATTGGTTACCAAGTTTATCGCAACGGAATTGCGGCTCCAATTGGAACGGTCAGCGCTTCTTCCTTGTCCTACAACGACACGGGTGCTGGCATCGGCGTCAGCTACACCTACTGCGTGAAAGCATTCACAATTGGAGTGGCTCAACTCTCAAATGATTCCGCGGGCTTAAGCGTGGTCAGCGCCAGTGACGCTGGATATCGTGCGCCTTCAGCGCCATTGAATGTCCAAGCCACGGATGGAACTTTGTCAGACCAAGTTCGTGTGACTTGGGATCAGTTGACCACGGTGTTGGGTTATAAAATTTATCGTGATGGTGTGGAGGTTGGTTCAACTCCGCTTGACAGCATTACGACCTTCAGCGATTCCTCCGCAACGGTCGAGCAGAAATACACCTACACCGTGAAGGCCGTCACGGCCACTGGCTTAAGCGCAGTGAGCGCGGGCGACTCTGGTTTCCGCGGACTTCCACCAGGACCAATCGGCGTTGCGGCAAGCGATGGAGTATTTAGCGACAAGGTGCAAGTGACGTGGACAAAACTTGTTGGTTGCACCGCGTATCAAATCTTCCGTGATGGCGCGCTTGTGGGAACGACAACGGGTTATTCATCCGTGGCCTACAACGACACCACCGCGGCTGTTACCGTGGTCTACACCTACACCGTCAAGGGCGTGGTGTATGGCGGACTCACTCAAGCAAGCGCGGGCAATACCGGCTTCCGCAGCGCCAGTCTGACAAGTGGCCAAGGTGGTCCGGAGACTGTTGGTTCAATTGGAAACACATCCAGTGTCAAGAGCGGTTCTGAATCGGTGAATGCTTCCGCAGGAAATGCAGGCAATGATTTGGGAACCACTTCCACAACCACCGTCGCGCAAGCTGATGACGCGGCTGGCTCCTCCAATGACAGCGCTGACTTGCGAACCACTGCGCAAATGAAATGCGATGCGTTGTTCTTGGATGTGTCGCAACGAATGCAACTCAGCGACAGTTTCGCGCGCGAGATTACGCCGTTGCTTGGCGTTGATGATGACCTTGATGGCGTGATGGATATGTGCCAACGCAACCAAGGCGATTTCAACTTGGATGGCGCGGTGAATGACTCCGATCTGGTCGACCTTATGCGCGCCTTCCAGTCGCACGACGCGATCGCCGACCTGAATCTTGACGGCGAGTTTGACGGTAGCGACATTGCGCTGTTCCTGATGGCGCTTGATGATCATGCGGAGCAAGCCGCATTCAATGGCGAGTCCGCTATCAAGGTTCTCCCTGGCGAGATGGATCAACTGAACGCCAGCCAAGTCAATGGCGCGATCGTTGGTGGGTCAAACATTTCGGATCATTAATGCTGAATATTCGTGAGGTGATTGCGCCAGCGTGCTGGGTTGTGCTGCTTGCAATTTGGTTGGTCGCGTTTCAAGAATGGCCCACGCTTCCAGCCAAATTTCCAATGCACTTTGACTTGGCGGGGCGGCCAGATTCATTTGTGGACAAGAGCGTGGCGGCGTGGTTTCTTCTGCCCGTGTTCGCCACCGTGCTGAACGTGGGACTTTCATTTTTAGCTCCAATGATTCGCTGGATGACGCTGAAACATCCAGAGTTTGTGAATATGCCGCGCAAGGAGCAGTGGTTGAAATTGGATTCGTCCGCGCGCCTGCGAACGGTGGAGCCAGTGTTTGGCGCCATGCGGGTTTTGCAACTGCTGGTCATGTTGTTGTTTTTATTCATCGTGATCAGCAGCGCCAAAGTGGCCAGCGGTCAATGGACTGTGCTTCCAGTGTGGCCCACATTTGTATTCATGGCGGCAATGGGCATCAGTGTCGCTTGGTTGATTTTTAGGTCGGTCACGGCGGTCAAAAAAGAAGTGAAAGTTTTTTCGGATCCGTTGTGAAAACCTATTGCGGGATGCGGCGGGGCAGGTCACTATGAGTCCATGAAGAACGCATCAACCACAATTCGCGTCGCACTACTTGTCAGTGGTTTGGCCATGGTGTTCAGTGGTTGCGCTGGCGACTCGGCGCAATCCACGCCAACAGTTTCGCCAACAACCAAGACCGCGCCAACTTCCACCACGGCGGACAAATCCAAATCAACAACGCAAACTTCGGTGGCAACGCCTTCCACAACCGCATCGGCCGACGGTTGGATCACGCTCTTTGACGGCGGAGATCCCGCGAAATATTTTCGCGGCTTCAAGAAAGATTCTTTCCCAACGGGTTGGACCGTGCGTGACGGGTGCTTGGTGCGCACTGGTCCGGGCGGCGACTTGATCACGCGCCAGGAATTTCAGAATTTTGATTTGACCCTTGATTGGAAAATTGTCAAAGGCGGCAACTCCGGCATCATGTACCACGTGAGCGAGGACGCTAACAACACCTACGACACCGGACCAGAGATGCAAATTTTGGACGACGACGCGCACAATGACGGCAAGGATCGCCTGACGTGCGCGGGCGCGAATTACGCTTTGTATCCCGCGCCAAAAGGCATTGTGAAACCCGTCGGTCAGTGGAACTCCATTCGTATTTTGTGCAATGGAAATCATGTCGAGCAATACATGAACGGCGTTCAGATTTGCTCATTTGATGCCGGCAGCGCGGATTGGAAAGCGCGCTTGCTTGCCAGCAAATTCTCCAAGTTTCCCTTGTACGCCACCAAATCCACGGGGCATATCGCGCTGCAAGATCACGGCGATGAAGTTGCGTTTCGCAACATCCGCATCAAGCCGTTGCCGTAATTGCTTCCATGCATGATCGCCACGAACAAGATGCGCGCGCTGATTTCGTGCCTGGGTTTCCAAGCGAGCGTTTGGAAAGGTATTTGCATCGTGCGTTGACATTGCCTGTTCGCGACACGTTGTTGAGCGCGCTTGGTCATTTTTCAAAGTCGGGCGTGGCCAGCGATCTTGGTTGTGGTCCTGGAAAAGAAGTCGCGGAGTTGTTGCGGCGCGGTTGGCGCGTGGAAGCGGTGGACGCGTACGCGCACATGTTGGAAGCCACTCAGGCAGCCGCGATTGAAGCGGTGGGTGCGCAAGAAACATCCGCTCGCTTGTGTTGCGTGCATGCGTTGATTGCGAATTGGTCCGCGCCGCCGAACAGTTTGGACTTGGTTCACGCTGGTTTCTCTTTGCCGTTTGTGGCCGCGGCGGATTTCGCCAAGGTGTGGGGAACAATGTGCGCCGCATTGAAGCCTGGCGGCATTTTCGCGGGTCAATTGTTTGGGTTGAACGATTCATTTCTTGCTGAAAGTCCCGCGGGCTCAATGAACGCGCATACGCATGATGAAGTTGTGCGACTTCTGCGCGGTTTCCAAGTGATTTCAATGACTGAAGAGGAACGCGACGGGGTTGTTGGAGTGCCGCCCAATGAACATGCCAAACATTGGCATGTTTTTCACATTGTGGCTCGGCGCAATCAAGGGTGACTGGAACGTGCTTGTCACGCGTGGCGATTTGAATTCACGTCAATCACTTCCACGCGCAACAAGTTCAATTCACGGCCGCAACTTCAACGCGCTCAATGTTGCGCGGTGCGCCATTTGATGTTGCAACCAATGCTTGGCCGTTGATCGGCGCTTGGCGTGGAGCCGCGAAGCACGGCGTCGATCGCTGCGCGCAAATCTTTGCCATCAACAGGCAAGCTGTTGCGAGGGCGACTTGAGTCAAGTTGACCGCGGTAGGCAAGCTTGTGCGCAGCATTGAACAAGAAAAAATCTGGAGTGCACGCCGCGTGAAAGTCGCGCGCGACGGATTGCGTTTCATCGAAGCAATATGGAAAGAGATAGCCGGCATCGATTGCCGACTGCTTCATGTGCTCTGGACCATCTTGCGGATACGTCAGCGTGTCATTGCTGGAAATGGCGACCATGGCCAGCGTGCTGGATTGATAGTCCTTGCCTAACTTGGAAAGTTCGCCGCGCACATGCACCACAAATGGACAGTGGTTGCAGATAAACATGACAAGGACCGGACGGTTGGTGAAATCATCGCTGAGAATGCGGCGCCCCGACATGGTGTCAGGTAAATCAAAGCGGGGCATGGGCGTATCAAGCGCGATCATTTGGCTTTCAAGTGCCGCCATATGTGTGTCTCCTTAAAAAAACTGTGCGAAGTAAGGAATTCAATCGTAGACTTTTTTGCATGTCCAAGTATCGCGATGAAGGACCAAGCGCCGATGATTTGCGCCGCTACGGAGTGAATGCCCCCGATGCCGAGGACGCGGTGGTGTATTGCCCCGATTGCGCGGCGGAGATGCACCCCAGCGCCGACATTTGTCCAAAGTGTTTTTGCTTTGTCAGCGGCGCGCGATTGCACAAGCATCCATGGAAGGAGCGCGCGAAAAAAGGTCGTGCAACATTTATCATCGCGCTACTTTTATTCGCATTGCTCTTGCCATTCATCGCATGGCTGCGATGGTGGTGACTCCGAAATTTCGGAGCAAGAGTGCAATGCCCCGTGCAGGATTCGAACCTGCGACCCGCTGATTAAGAGTCAGCTGCTCTACCAACTGAGCTAACGAGGCGAAGGAAGAAGCGTAACCAAGCATGAACAACTCGGCAAGGTGATTACGGTTGAGATTGTTCCAGAGATGCGGCGGCTCCTTTGGCTCCGTGGCAATGTTTGAATTTTTTTCCGCTTCCGCATGGGCACATTTCATTGCGTCCAACCACAGCGGACGCGGCTTGACCGGCGCTTGCCGCTCGTTTGGAAGCGACTTGCGTGACAACAACCGGCGCTTGATTGGCGGCTTGATCGTTGGCGGCTGTCGCTTCTTGCGGCGCTGCGGCTTGCGTGGCAGGGGCTTGTTGTTGCTGCACTTGCGGCACAAGTTCGCCCTTGAGCAGAATTTCGCTCAGGCGATTTTGCACGCCTTCAAGCATCTCGGTGTACAGCCGTGACGACTCTTTCTTGAATTCAATTCGTGGATCTTTTTGGCTGAAGGCGCGGAAACCAATGGCGTCTCGGATTTGATCCATGCTGCGCAAATGCTCCTTCCAGGCGTTGTCGATGGTCTGCAACATCACCCAGCGCTCAAACTGCGAAAGTTCCGCGCGCATGGCTTCGCGAATCCGAGCGGCGATCGCTCCGCGCGGATTGCTTGTGAACAATGCGCGATCGTGTTTGGCGAATGTGACTTGATATTCCTTTTCAAACCACGCGTTGACAGCGTCCGCGTCCGCGCCCGCGGCCAAACATTCTTCCACGCGCGCGTCCAAGCGCGACTGGTCGAAATTTTTTGAGGCATTGAAAAGAAGCTCGCGCAATTCCACTGGATTGGAACTTGGCAACGACTGCGGATTCCAGCCCACTTGGTAGCGCATGTTGGCCCAAGACGAAAACGAAGTGAGCGCCGCTTGTGGATCGGCCTGCAGGCGAGACGTGGTGTACTTGATCGCGTAATCAATTGGATACATTCGTTCGCGCTCCGCGTAGGCCTCGAGCGCGCGGCGCACCAAATGATCCGCTGCGGCTTGGTCGTCTTCGGCGCCAATGAACTCGCTGGGAGCAATCTTGACCGCCAAATAGCGCTCGGACCACAGGCACAATTCCTTGGCGCTGTAATCCTCCACCAAAAGCGAATCAAGCGGAGTCAAGTCAATGGATTCAATATGTTTGTGCGATGCGGCCTCCAGAAATTGCCGCACAGCGGAGCGATCGCCCGACTTGATCAAGTCTGTTTCAATGTTCGCGCTGAAAGTTTCAGCCGCCCATTTTTGCAGGCCAGCAATGTCGAACTCGCCGCTCTCCATTCCTTCAGGCATGATTTCCGCAACGACCAATTCAATTTTGTGTTGCGCATCTTCAAGTGCGTCCACCACCAACATCTTGTGAATTTGATCACGCTCCTTGCCACGCAAGCGAGACGGCTCGATTTGCAAGTTCATTTTTTCGCGCGCCCATTCGCTGACGCAATTTGGAACGTGCAGTGGTCCAAGGTAAAGCGCGGCCGCTTCACGGATGGCTGGCTCCAAAAAGCGCCATGAAGCGCCGCGGATATCCACGCCTTCCAAGATGGGTTGGCGCAAGCCGTAGAAATTCTGGCGTTGATATTCCATGGGCTCGTCGTATTCCAAGATTTGCTTACGCGCTTGGAAATTTCGCTCTTCCACTTTGCGCTGCGCCTTTTCAACGGCGCGGTTGAGCATTGGCGCCTCAATGGAATCTCCCTCTTTCATGCCCAGCCGTGAAAGAAGTCCAAGCGTGGCCTTGCCCGCGAAAATCTTCATGAGATCATCTTCAAGGCTCAGGAAGAAGCGACTGCTTCCGCGATCACCTTGACGACCAGAACGACCGCGCAATTGATTGTCAATGCGGCGGCTTTCATGGCGCTCGGTTCCAATGATGTGCAAGCCGCCCATGGCTTCAACGCTGGTCCACAATTGCAAACGATGCAGTTGGAAACTTCCAAGCTCATCGAGTTCCTTCAGAAGTTCCGCCTCGGTTCCCGCTTGCGCGCGCTTCTCGCTGACGCCGCGAAGTTCAACCACCCAGTGGCGCAGCAACGTCAGACGCGCGGTGGAATCATCCATGGCCGCGACGGTGGCGCGATCAAATTTGGCGCGGCGCACCAGCAAATGTTTATCAATCGCCGCCAGAATTTTGGCGTCGGTCCATGTCGCGTCGACATCGCGTGGAGCCATGTCTCGCTTTTTCCAATGCTCAATCAGCGCGGCGCGATCAATCTTGCCCAACTTAATGTCGGTTCCGCGGCCCGCCATGTTGGTGGCCACCATGACCGCCGCAAGTTGACCCGCGTTGCTGACAATGTCGGCTTCGCGCTCGTGTTGCTTGGCGTTGAGCACCTCATGCTTGATGCCCGGACCCTTGCTCAGCATGGCGCTCAGTTTCTCGCTCTTGTCAACGCTGGTGGTTCCCACAAGAACCGGCCGGCCAATGTCATGCAAGCGCGCGATCTCATCAATGATCGCCTTCCATTTATCTTTCTCGCCCAGGAAAACCAAATCGTGGCGATCGGTTCTGCATGCGGGCACATTGGTGGGAATGCTCACCACATCCAGCCGGTAAATCTCGTGGAACTCGGTGGCCTCGGTGTCGGCGGTTCCAGTCATGCCGGCAAGTCGCTTGTACAACTTGAAATAATTCTGAATGGTCACGGTCGCCATGGTTTGCGTTTCGTCTTTCACCTTCACGCCTTCTTTGGCTTCAACGGCTTGATGCAAGCCATCGGACCATTGTCGACCCACCATTTTGCGTCCAGTGTTTTGATCGACAATCACCACGCCCATGTCGCCGTCGGCGTCTTGCGCCACCACATAGTCGCGGTCAAGTTGATAGACCACGTGCGCGCGGATGGATTGCTCAAGCAAGTGCGGCATGTCCATATTTTCGCCCACATAAAAACTTCCAATGTTGGCGATGCGCTGCGCCTCGCCAATGCCGTCATGCGTGAGCACGGCTTTTTTCTTGTCCAATTCCACTTCAAAGAATTGCTTGAATTGATCGCGCTTGGCTTCCAGTTGCGGCAGACGAGCGCGCGCTTCTTGCATGGCCTTGCGCATTTGTGGAATGCTGGCCTTGTCGCGGGCGTTTCGAATGTCGCCTTCGAGCGAGCTGATTTCAACGCGGCAGGCTTGCACTTGCTCATCGGCGGCGGTCCACGGTTTCTGAGCTTCGGCCAATTTGATGGCGATGGCGTTCGCCATTTCGTAGCGGGGGCGTTGTCGTTCCGCCAAGCCACTAATAATCAGCGGAGTCCGCGCTTCATCAATCAGAATGCTGTCCACTTCGTCAACGATCGCGAAGTCGCGCGAGCGTTGCACTTGATCCTCGGCGCGCAACTTCATGTTGTCGCGCAGATAATCAAAACCAAATTCAGCGGTGGTTCCATAGAGGACATCGCAGCGGTACGCGGCGCCTTTTTCCTCCTGGGTTTGCATGTGCTGCGGATGGATGGCTCCAACAGTCAGGCCAAGCGCGCGGAAGAACGGAAAGGTCCAGTCGCGATCGCGCTGCACCAAGTAATCATTCACGGTCACCACGTGCACCTGCTTGCTCTCGCAAGAATTTAAATAGCACGCAAGCGGACCCACAATGGTCTTGCCTTCGCCGGTTTTCATTTCGGCGATTTGCCCTTCGCTTAACACCACGCCGCCAATGATTTGCACATCAAATGGACGCGCGCGAAATGGCGGCTTGCTTTGTGAATACACCACGCGCACCGCGTCATAGATCTCGTTTGGAATGTCGATAAATATCCAACTTGGAATGGGTTCCGTGCCGCCCAAGAACGCGCCGTCTGGATTCGCGGCGGGCGTTGCGTCCATGATGGCCTTGGTGTCGTGGAATAATTTCTGCACGTTGGCGGGCAAGCATGATGGATCGAACCGAGTGGCTGGATTAAAAATATTTCGAATGCCGACAGCGCGGTCCATGGCCTCGCGCGCAGTCGCAAGCATGTCGGGCATCAGGGCAATGGGTTGCTCGCCGCCACTAATGCGCTTGCGGAACTCTGTGGTGCGTGCCAACAATTGCGCGTCGGTGAGGACCCGAATGGAAGGCTCAAGTTTATTGACCGCGCTAACCACCCGCAGATAGCGGTTGACCATGCGTTGATTGCGAGTGCCAAAGACTTTGCGAGCAAGAGTTCCGAAAATTGGTACGCCCATTGGGGTGCCTCCTAGAAAAAGTGCGCTTCACAAAGTGTGATGCGCCAAAAGTGCGGGATAAGAATAAAAAGAATAAATGTAGAAACAACTTCAACGCTTGCCAAGGGAACCAGGCTGGCTTCAAGCCAATCCAGTTCAACGCGTGGGCGGAGGAAGATCAAGAACTTTCCACGCGGCGGCGGCGCACGGAATTTCTACAAGAGTCGCATCACAAGAAGCGACTTGTGTTGGAGTCGCGTCGCTGTGTCCCTGCGGGGAACACGCGCTCTTGGCGCTGGCGGGAGTTTTTTCAAAGCATGTGAATGAACACATGGTGCAATTGGTGTGCACCGCGCCCATGCCGGAACTGGCAAGCACGGTCACGGCCATGGCGCTTAAAAACATCACCGCGATAATGGCGGCGGGTCGCAAATGAACTGTTGAGCGCTTGGCAAGCATGTCACAACAGTATGCGTGCGAAACGCGCATAGAGCAAGTCAATTTTAAAATTACTTCTATGATTTGCCCGTGCAGACCAACATTACCGACCCCAAATCGACGGCTTCGACGCAATGGGAAACCCATGTGCTGCGCATCGAAGGCATGCATTGCGCGGGTTGTAGCGCGGCGATCACCCAAGAATTGCAAGCGCAACCTGGTGTGCGCAACGCCATCGTGGACCATCTTTCTGGAATGGCCACTGTTGAAACCGAAGCGTTTGTCACGGATCAAAAACTAGTCGACGTTGTTGTTGGCAGCGGTTACCAAGCGCAACGCATGGAGGCAATTGTTGATCCAGTGCTCATGCAAGCAGAGGCTGAGCGCGCGCAATCACGCTCGGAATTTTTGTGGCGCCGCAGAAGTCAAATTGGTTTCGCGCTGTGGATTCCAATGGAGTCGCTCCACTGGATCACCATGGCTCAGCACAGGCATAACAGCGCCGTGGATATTGCGTTGTTGATTGGTAGCACATTGTCCATGGTGTTGGTTGGCAGCGGTTTTTGGCGCAGCGCATGGAGCGTGCTTCGCGTCTGGCGCACCAACATGGATGTGCTGATCGCGCTTGGCGCGACCACGGCGTATGTGGCCAGTCTTGTGATTTTTATCGCGCAGCACATGGGGCAGTTGCAAGGTCAGTCGACGTGGTTCAGCGAGGCCGCGGCGCTGCTTGCGATCATTTCGTTGGGTCATTGGTTTGAAGCCAAGGCCACCAAGAGCGCGGGCGCGGCGGTGCGCGAATTGTTGGAATTGCAGCCGGAAAAAGCCGAGCGCATTGGCGCGGCGGGTGAGAGCGAGTTCATTCAATCGCAAGATATTCGCGCCGCGGACTTAATCATGGTGCGTCCAGGCGGACGCGTTCCAATCGATGGCATGATTGAAGTTGGCGAGGCGGATCTGGATGAGTCCGTGATGACGGGCGAGCCACTTCCGGTGCGCCGAACTTTGGGAGAGCGCGTGAGCGCGGGCACCATGTGCTTTAGCGGAATGTTGCATGTGCGCGCCGCGACAACTGGGCGCGACACTTCGCTCAGTCGCATTGCGCGCTTGGTGCAACACGCGCAGACAAGTCGTCCGCCCATTCAGCGCATGGCCGATCGCGTGGCGGCGGTGTTTGTTCCGCTTGTGCTTGTGATCGCGGCGGCCACCGCGATTGGTTGGGGCGTGGCGGGTTCGTGGCCAACTGGAATTATGGCGGCAACAGCCGTGTTGATTATTTCGTGTCCATGCGCGCTTGGATTGGCTGGACCAATGGCGGTCATGGTGGGCACTGGCGAGGCCAGTTTGCGCGGCATTTTGATCAAAGACGCCGCAGCACTGGAGCGAGCCGGGCGTATTGCCACAATTCTTTTTGATAAGACGGGAACGCTCACCAAGGGTGAACCTGTGGTGACCAACATTGAGTTGTTGGCCTTTGATGCGCAAAGTGATTCATCAGGAAAAAATCCGAATTCTCAATCAAGTGATTTACAAACTGATGCGCAAAAAAAGAACGCGACTTCGCAATCAAGTGATTTTCAGAATGATGCGCAAATTAAAAACGCAATGTCGCAACAAATGAATGCGCAAGCCACAGGGCAGGCGAATTCAACTTCGCAGCATGCGCTTTCTTTGCAACACGTGCTGGCACTTTCGGCGGCGGTTGAAAGCGGCAGCGAACATCCCATCGCGCGCGCCATTACGCGGCGAGCCGCACAAGAAAATGTCGTGGTTCCATTGGCCACGCAATTTGAATCAACGCCAGGACTGGGCGTGCGCGCGCAAGTGAATGGACAAAGTGTTGAGATGCGCCGCGACGCGAGCGCCTCGTGTGTGTTGTTGATCAATGGCGCTTCGGTGGCGCGCTTCACATTGGCCGATTCGTTGCGCGCCGAAGCGCCCAAAGTGATCAAGGCGTTGCACACAATTGGAATGAAGACAGGTTTAATCACTGGCGATCGCTTGGTAGAGGCGCTACGCATTGCGCGCGAATCTGGCATTGATCAAGACATGGTCACCGCGGACGCCACGCCGGAAAGCAAACTTGCAGTCATTCGTGGTCACGGCGAAAGCGCCATGATGGTGGGGGATGGCGTGAACGATTCAGCGGCGCTGGCGGCGGCGGGATTGGGCGTGGCCATGGGTGGCGGAACAAGCATCGCCAGTGAAAGCGCGTCGATTGTCTTGGTGGGCGGCACGCTTTCCTCACTTCCTGCGTTGATTGATATTTCCAAAGCCACGTTGCGCTGCATGCGGCAAAATTTATTCTTGGCGTTCATGTACAACGTGGTCGCCATTCCGCTTGCGGCATTCGCGTTGCTTGGCGCGTATGGACCGGCTATTGCCGCGGCAGCGATGGCGTGCAGCGACATCAGCGTTGTTGGCAATGCGGTGCGTTTGAAATGGGCGCTCAAGCGTGCGCGTAATCGCTCAGTGTGAATCACGGCATGAATGTGCGGCGCCTTTCAAATCGGCGTTCAAGCGCGCAATCCCTCGGCGTGAATTGCAGGATGAATGTGCCTAGCGCATTGAAATACAACTTGAATGTGCGGCGCGCGCATGAAAATAAATTCATACGCAGTGTGCTTTATTTAGTAACCGGAGTCTTTGTGTTGACAAATTCCTTGGCGTCCGTGGCGGTGCCATCGACACGAGTGCGCTTGTATATGGCGTATGCCTGCGGCATTTGTTGTTGCAACAATTCAATGCGCGTGTCCTCGCTTGGATGTGTGGACAGAAATTCAATCTTCGCGCCGCCTTGCGATTGCATACGACGCCACAGCGGAATGGCCGAACGCGGGTCGTAGCCCGCTTGCGCGGCGATAAACAAGCCAAGCTCATCGGCTTCGCTCTCTTGCTTGCGGCTGTACGGAAGAAGAATTCCTGCTTGCAGACCCATGGCCGCGCCTTGCGCAATGGCCTCGCTATCAGTTGCTGCACCCGCGGCGGCGGCGCCAAGTTGCGCGGCCGCGCCTTGCGTCATTCGTTCGCCACCATGGCGCGCAATAGCGTGCGCGGCTTCATGACCCATCACCACCGCAAGCTCATCATCAGACTGGATAAAATTCACAAGCCCGGTGTACACGGCGCCGTAACCGCCTGGGAGCATCCAAGCGTTGATCATTTTCGGATCATCAATCACGGTCCATTTCCACACCATGGTGTTGGCGATTTCTGGATGACGCTGTTTCGCGGCCATGGCAATGCGCGCGCCAACTTTTTGCACACGGTCAAACACCGGACCACTACTGATGATCTTGGCGTTCTTCATTTCATCTTGGTACGCCTGCGCGCCCATGGCATTTTCTTGGCTCGGTGAATACACATTGAATTGCTTGCGGCCCGTGCCCGAAACCGTTGTGCACGCTGTCACGGCGGCGCATAGAGCGATCATGGCGCCGGCATACAACGTTTTTGGGCGCGCATTTATTTGGCGTGTTGTTCGAGCGATCATTGCCTTAAGAATATCCGACTCAAATATCTTCTGTGTGCGCGCTTGTAGCGCATGTGTGGCAATTCAAAGCCAAACATTGCGCCAACTCAACGCACGGATGCAAGCCAAGCGCGACGAGCCGCGATCAGCATCAGTCCAAATGGAATCCACCAAATCAAATCGTTGGTGAGAATGTTGGCGCCAAACTTCCACGCAATTGTTCCTTGCCACGCGGTCCATACAAAGCCAATTGGACCCATGACTTTCCCAAACAGTCCCACGAACACAATTGGCCAGTGACGAAGTGGCGCGCGCGCCGCCGCGAGATATCCAAGCCCATACGCCGCCAACACCATTCCCAAGCATTGCCAAATTGCGCGGCCCGGTTCCGCAAGCGGTGGCATGTTGGCCAGCGCAAATGGAAAGTCTGGCGCGATCACCACCACGCTTCCCCAGACAATGTTGTATATGCCGGCGGCGATCAGCCACCTGCGCATCCATGGACGCGTGAAATCGCTTTGGGTGGTGTCGCTCACAAAAATAGCCTAGCTCGGATTCGAACCGAGGTCTTTCCGATTATGAGTCAGGAGCTCTGGGCCACTGAGCTACTAGGCCGAACGAGAAAGGTAGCATCCAAAGTGTGAATCGTATCGACACCATCTTCGCGGATCTTCGTGCTGGTCATCGCAAGGCGCTTATGCCCTTTGTTGTGGCGGGCTTTCCCACGCCCAATACGCTGGCAGAAACGCTGCAAAGTCTGCAAAAAGCGGGCAGTTCGATTGTGGAAATTGGCATTCCATTTTCCGATCCCATAGCGGATGGTCCAGTTATTTCACAGGCTATGCACCAGGCGCTTGAGCAGGGCGCCACGCCCGCCGCCATTTTGAAAGAGGTTGCCGCCATTCGAGCCAAACTCACTATTGGAATTGTCGCCATGGTGAGTGTTTCCATAGTGCAGCGCCTTGGCAACGAGAAATTTGTACACGCGCTGGCCGACTCTGGCTTTGACGGAATTATTATTCCCGATCTTGATCTTGATTGCGCCGCGCCTTTATTCGCCGCCGCCAAAGAGCGCGGCATGTCCATGTCCATGTTGATTTCTCCGCTGACTCCGCCCGAGCGCATTACAAAAATCATCGCGCTGTGCCGCGGCTTTGTCTATTTGCTTTCAAGGGCTGGCATTACTGGTGAGCAGACTGGCGCGCCTGAAGTCGCTGACTTTGTGAAACGTGTTCGCGCGCAAACTGACTTGCCGCTTGCGGTTGGGTTTGGCATTTCAACCCCCGAACATGTCCGCGCCGTTGTGCGCCACGCCGACGCGGCCATTGTTGGAAGCGCGCTTGTGAAATTAATGGCAAGTGGCGACGCCAAGCAATTTGTTGCGCGCGCTGAAAAACTTACGCAAGAGCTTGTTGCAGCTTTGTAAATTCATTTGCTGTAGTTCACTTGATAAGTAATTCAACAGCCAACGCAAAATTGTGGTGGGCAAAAAGTGGATTTTTTAATTGCGCTGATAGCGCCGAAGCACGCCCACAACAACGCCCTGAATCACGCACTCTTTCACAATGATCGGCTCAAACTCCGGGTTTGCTGGCTGCAAGCGAAATGTTCCATCGCGCTCCTTGAAAAATGTTTTCAAAGTGGTTTCGCCGCCAGGCAGCAACGCCACCACGCGCTCACCGTTGCGCGCCACATTGCGCTGCTCAACAATCACATAGTCGCCATCTAAAATTCCCTCGTCGCGCATGCTCATGCCGTCCACTTGCAAGGCGAATAAATTTCCGCGCTGGCCAAGGCGTGTTCCAAAAATAGTGTCCAAGCGCAGGGTTTCTGATTGCTCGTATTTCTCAACGGGATGTCCCGCGGCAATACGGCCAATGAGCGGCAACTCATGTTCATTCGCGCGCTCGTCAGGCAGTTCCGCGTCAGTCGCAATCTCCAAAGAGCGAGCCTTGTTGGGCTTGCGCACCAGCGCACCCTTCTCGATCAGCGCCTCGACGTGCTCGAAGACCGTGACTTTGCTGACGCCGAGTTCGTTTGCGATCTCCTGCATCGTCGGGGAAAAGCCCTTGCTGTTGCGGCAGTCGCGCACAAAGCGGAATATGCGAATTTGTTGTGGTGTGAGGCTCATTGACATGTTGCAAAGTCCTTGCGAGAGTGTTTGAAAGGGAGAGTTGGGCAGACCAGCGACCATGCCGCCAAGGCGATGGACCAGCGTTGCCAGACGATGTGAAATTGGGTGAATTGAAATTGATAGAAGGTGAAGTGGCGGGAGCGATTTCCGGAACAGGTTCTTGCACCGTGTGATTGATGTGCGATGCACTTGTCGCGCCGCGTTCCTGCCAACGCCATCGACGGATTCCAAGCAGACGTTCCATCCAATCGGACACTTCGCGAACTAACGACTTTTGTCCAGCAGGGGCTTGGCCCGCCACCACCATGAGTCCGCCGCGAAATGGGTGGTAATCCGTCACGAATGATCCGCCAGGACCAAAGCGCAGCAGGGGTTCTTCGGTCACTGTTGCGCGCGCCTGTGAAGCCGTTTGACGGCTTGATGTTCTTGAGAAGGCAAACGTCCTGTTGATGGAGTCGACGCTTTGAAAGAGGCGTGCGAGCCCGCCAAATGCTGCAAGGCGTGCGACTGAAATTGTTGTTGCGTGTGATTGAGTCATTGTGGTTCTCCAAAGTGTTTGACTGAACAGTTGGAGATGCATCGGCAGGTTCGGTATTTGTTCTGTACATTTGTTAGGCACATGTTAGCCAAACAAAACACGATCGGGCAAAACAGGCCAAATTTCTGTCAGAAAGTCTGTTAAAGTTCAAAAATGTCCATTTCAATCCAGCCGCCCAAGCCATTTGGACCTGAAATTCGGGCCCAGTTTGCCTTGGACCCCAATTTAACCTTCTTAAATCACGGTTCATTTGGGTCGCTTCCGCGTGTTGTTCGTGACGCCCAAGAAGCCTGGCGGATGCGGATTGAATCCAATCCAATCGAGTGGATTGGCCGGCGCAATATTGAATCCTTGGCGGCGGTGAAAAAACCGTTGTCCCGCTTTGTGGGTTGCCAACCGAATGATCTTGGATTTGTCACCAACGCCACCGAGGGCGTGAACGCGGTTTTGCGCTCGCTGCATTTTGAAGCGGGCGACGAGTTGCTCACGTGCGATCATGTGTACAACGCGGTGCGTCAAGCCATGAAATTTCGCGCGCAAGAAACTGGCGCGCGCGTGGTGGAAGTTCCAATCGCGTTGCCCGTGCGTGATCAAGACCACGCCATGAATTGCATCTTGAACGCAATCACGCCGCGCACGCGCTTGATTGTGATTGATCACATTACAAGTCCGACCGCGTTGCGCTTTGATGTGCGCAAAATTATTGAAGCCGTCAAGGGAACGCGCGCGCACGTGTTGGTGGATGGAGCGCACGCGCCTGGCGCGCTCACACTTTCGCTTGACACGTTGGGCGCGCATTTTTACGCCGCCAATTTGCACAAGTGGACCATGGCTCCGCGTGGCAGCGCGTTCGTGTGGGTCGCGCCTCAGTTTCAAAAAGATATTCATCCATGCATCATCAGCCATGAATTTGCAAATGGGTTCGCCGCCGAATTTGATTGGCAAGGAACGCGCGATCTGAGCGCGTGGAATTCAATTTCCGCCGCGCTGGCCTGGTTTGAAGAGCTTGGTTCGGAGCGCGTGTTGCATCACAATCATCAGTTGGCGTCGTGGGCGCATCAATTGTTGTGCGCTGAATTTTCTTTCGAGCCGATTTCCCCGCTGGATGGATCCATGCTCAGTTGCATGGCCAGTGTGCGCCTTCCAAAGTCCTTGCAAAGTAAGTTTGAAAATCCAGAGGCGTTTCAGAAGCAGCTTTTGAATGTTGACCATATTGAAATTCCAATCTTTGAATGGAACAAGCATTGGTTGTTGCGTGTCAGCGCGGCTATTCATAATGAACCGGCTCACTATGAGCGTCTTGTGGCGGCGCTGAAAAAATATTTGGCGTAATGGAGAGCTGACCCGTCTAGGATTGCCCTCATGCCAGATTCAACTTCAGAACCTACAACCCCAAACGATGTTTCGCTGCCAATTGCAGCGGTAGACGCAACGGCCGACCGTGCCGCGGAACAAAGCATTTACCAGCAACTTGGCGCGGAGAAATTTTGGGATATTGCCCGCGCTTTCTATGGGCGCGTGGACAAGCATGAACGCATGCGCCCAATTTTTCCAGCAGATTTACAAGAGCCCATCCGCAATCAAGCGGAGTTTCTCATTCAATATTTTGGCGGCCCGCAAACATACAGCGATCGCAAGGGGCATCCGCGTTTGCGTATGCGCCACGCGCCGTTTCCAATTGACGTGACCATGCGCAATGACTGGGTGGATTGCATGCGCGGCGCGTTGCTTGACGCGGAAATTCCGGCGTTCATTGCCGCGCCCATGATGGCGTACTTCGAACGCACGGCGACATTCATGATGAACAAGCCTTGATCCGCATGCGGTCTCAATGCGAACAGGGAATTCAATTTCATGCACTTGCGCAGCGTGACGCCCGCGTATTCAACTCGCGTTGTGTGTGAATGCGCTCCGCATTGTTGTCAATTCTTCAGCGTGCACAACATTAATTCGGATTCTCAACCACAATGAGATCTTTGCGCCCCAATTTCTTGATGGCTTTTTCAGCGTCCGCGCGCGTTTCGAATTCGCCCACATACACGATCCAAATCTTTTGTCCGCTCTTTGATTTTGACGCCACAACTTTGGGCGCTTGAAGTCCGTTTCGAGACGCGGCTTTTGAAATTTCTTTGGCGCGATTCTTGGCGCTGGTTTCAAGAATAAAACTTCCAGCTTGAATCACGAACGCGGCGGAATCAACATTCTTTCCCGCGCTTTTACTGGCAGTCTTCGCGGAGGCGGCGGCAGGTTTTGCGGGTTTGTCATCCGCAACTTTGGCCGGCTTCGCTGGTTTCGCGGGCTTGTCATCCGCGGCCTTGGCTGGTTTCTTGGGCTTTGCCGTGGGTGGCGGACTGGAATCTTTTTCAAACCCGCTCGACGGATCAGCGGCTTTTGCAGCAATGGTCACGCTATTTGTCGATGCCGAACTGCTTGACGTGGCCAGCGCGTTCCCATTCATGCTGATAGCAGGCTCAGCCATTGACAACACTTTTCCAGCACGCGCCGGATCTCTGGATGCCGCGGCCAAATCCTTGGCGCGATTGCTGGCTTCGCCAGTCAGTTTGTTCGCGGCCGCGTCATAATAATTCGCGGCGTCGCCGTAACGTTTTTGGTGCACCATTAAATCGCCAAGCATGACTTTGCTTTCACCAGCGGTTTCCGCGTCCATGCTTTGCTCTGAAATTTGAAAACGTGATTGCGCGTCCGCAAAATTTCCAAGTTGATACGCCGAGAGGCCGGCGAGCAGGGCGGCTTGGTCGCGCATTGTGCCTGACGAATCATTTTGCACGGCGCTGGCTTGCTCCAATGATTGCTTCCAATTTTTGGATTCGTAATTGGAGATGGCGCCATCAAGTCGGTCGGGCTGCGCGCTTTGACACGCCGTGGCGCTTACGACCGCTAGCAACGCCGCACATCGAAGCAAAGTTCCAAGTGCGGCCCGCAAACGCCTTGCACTTGAAAGCTTTGATTGCGCAATTTCCAAACTCACATTGTCGAATCCAGCAGCCTGGTCTTTTTTCGCGGCAACAACTATGCGCGCGCGCCAAATCAATGCAAAGAGCGAGTTGTTCAATTGAATTCCTTTCAAACAAGTTGAGGCAAGTTCTGTTCAAGCAATCTCAGTCAAATCAGTGGCACCGCGCATGCAACCCGCCCAGTTTGAGAAGCGGTTTCTCTTGGCGTACTGTATCGCCACAAATGAAACTCCTGCTTGATATTCAGCGCCAACTTCTGCGGCATCCAGCGCATGTCTTTGTGCAAGATGACCAACGCCAGTGGAAAGGTTTCACATTGCTTGTGGCCGCGTGGCACATTGCGCGCGCCATTGAGCGAACCACTCAGCGTGAGCGGGTTGGAATCATGCTTCCCACAAGCGGTTTATTTCCTGCGGCGTTGTTGGCCACATGGATGCTTGGCAAGACCGCCGTACCGCTGAATTATTTATTGTCGCGCGACGATTTGGAATATGTCTGCCGCGACGCGGGCATTGATTGCGTGGTGACGGTGAAACCCATGCTTGAATTCATTGGTGGTCCGACCGCGTCCATGAAGCCGCTCTTCATGGAGGACATGTCTTTCAAAGGGCTTCCGCCTGTGCGCCGCGCCAAGCGCCGTGGCGACGATGCGCTTGCGGTGTTGTTGTACACCAGCGGAACCAGCGGCAAACCCAAGGGCGTGATGTTGAGTTGCGGAAATCTTGCCGCCAACATTGACCAAGTTGTGAACTGGGCCAGTTTTACGCGCAAAGATATTTTGCTTGGTGTGTTGCCGCAATTTCATTCTTTTGGTTTGACCATTCTTACGTTGTTGCCATTGGCAATCGCCGCCAAAGCCATCTACACCGCCAAGTTTGTGCCGCGCAAAATTCTGGAATTGGGCAAGCAACATCAAGCCACGGTCTTTGTTGCAATTCCATCCATGTATCACGCGCTGGCCGCGCAAAAGAGCGGTGGCAAGGAGCATTTGGGAATGTTGCGCTACGCCGTTAGTGGTGGCGAACCGTTGCCAGCGAGCGTGGCCAACGAGTTCTTTGAAAAGTTTGGCGTGAGAATTTCCGAGGGCTACGGTCTGACCGAAACCAGTCCCGTGACCAACTGGTGCTTGCCCGCGGAATATCGCGCGCGCAGTGTTGGCCGCGCGTTGCCTCGAGTGGAGCAATGGATTGTGGATCCGCAGGGCAACAGGCTTCCCGCCAATCAAGATGGCGAAATTCGCATGCGTGGCCCCAACATTATGCAGGGCTATTGGAATTTGCCGCAGGAAACCGCGCAGGCCTTTGACGAGAAAGGTTTTTTTCGCTCCGGCGACATGGGTCGATTTGATGACGACGGGCACTTGTACATCACGGGCCGCATCAAAGAAATGTTGATCATTGCTGGCGAAAATGTTTTTCCGCGCGAGATAGAAGAGGCGCTCAATCGACATCCCAGCGTGAAAGCCAGCGCGGTGATTGGCGCCGCCGATGAAAGCCGCGGTGAAACCGCGCTTGCGTTTGTGGAATTAAACGAGGGCTTCACATTTGACGAAGCCGCGCTGCGCGCCCATTGCCGCGAGCATTTGGCTCAGTTCAAAGTGCCTCGTGCCATTCGGGCGCGCAAGGAATTGCCGCGCAACGCCACGGGGAAAATCATGCGACGTTTATTGACAAGTGAAACCCCCGGCGATTTATAAATCTCGCGCGGTCTCAACGATCACGCAACAAAAGTTCATGTTGTGATTTGAAAGTTGATTGAAGCGCGCATCAATTGCATGCGCCCCAACCCAGCAGCAGCATTGAAAGATCTCCGGCGTCCACTTGCCCAGAAGAATCAAGATCGGTTTGGCACAAGAAACAGACGCCGTAGTCAAGCAGAATGGACGAGACATCTCCGCTGTCAATTTGCCCGTTTTGATCGAAATCACCAACGCAGCAACCACGAATGTCGCTGAGTGCCGTGATGCGCAATGTGGCAAACCCGGTGGAATTCACAAGCGATGCCAAGCGGATCAGATAGGTGGTGTCGCATTGTGTTTCAAACCGCATGTTGCTGCCACGATTTGGCTCGCAAAAAATACTGTCGTCAGAGCATTGCTCTAGCACAAGATTGTTGCATGAGCCAGAAAATAAATCCATGCGCGTGTCAAAATTCACGCCGCAGACATCAATTTGATAGTTGCTATGCGTGCCAGCAGGTGGCGTCCAACGCAACCAAATATCGCCGCCCGTGGGCGTTGGATTGCTTGGGCAAGAAAATGCCGGCAAACCCGCGGTTGATCCCAACAATGAAAGCGAAGTTGACCCCACGGAAACATTCATGGGTGTCGCGCAAGAATCATTGCTTGGGCGAGGCGCTCCGCATGATTGCGCGGCCCAGATGGCGCAATCTTCATCCCAAGTTGTTTCACAGCAGGAAGGAATCGAATCGCACACAACAGCGCAACACGCGGGATCCACGCAGCTTGGCGTTGTGTGCGTGGCAAAACAATTTCCCGTGGCGTTGGTGCAGGGCAGGACGCATTTTGCGGAGGTTTCCATTTGAAACCAATAGGCGCCGTCATCACAATTAAAGGACTGGCTTGAAATAATTCCGTTTTTGCCAGGAGCGACCACCACCCAATATTTGGCGGGCGCCACGCAGTTCCATTCGCGGCCAGGGGCGCAACCGGCTGCGTTCACCAACACTTGAGCGCCTGGAAGCGAAGTCTCCGTCGCGTTGACGGCGGTCAAGGCGGCGAACACGGGGCGAATGGAAGAAAGTGTGATCGCCACTTTCACATAGCCATCTTTGTCCGTATCGGCGTTGCGCAGATCAACGTAGTACACATCGACATCCGTAATAGTGGTCCCGTCAATTGTGGTGAACAGCGACCCACACATTGTGGTTTGCGCGCCAATGGTTTGCGGAGTATTTGGAAGCACCAAATCGGGTCGAATACTTGGATCATTCGAGCGAGTTCCGCATGCCTCAAGTTCATGGCTTGCATTCAGCGGGCACACCAATGTGCAAGATGTATTGCACAAATCAGCGGCTAAGTACACGCAAAAATCATCCCAGATCACATTGCAACATGTGGGTAAGCCCGCGCAAACGGATTCACAACACACTGGATCGGCGCAACTGGAATTGCCGTGCGGCACCAGGCAATCACCGGCGGTTGGATCGCCACAACTTTTGGGCGGCGGCAACACGCACAGGTCTTGGGCGGACAAAGCGCAGGTGAAGTCCCAAACGGCTTCGCAACAAAATGGATCAATGGCGCACACAATTCCACAGCAGGTCGCGTCCGCGCAAGACGCTTTGCCCCGTGAAATGAAACAGGAGCCAAGCCCTGGAATGCCGCAGATTTCACATAATTGGTTGGCCATGTCCAAGCAGTCGTCGTCCCAGTTGGTCTCGCAGCAGTGCGGGGTGTAGCTGCACACATCGCTGCAGCATTTGATGTCAACGCATCCGTTGCCAACATGCACCGCGCCGCAATTACCAAAGCCGCAGCCATTTTCATCCGCCATTAATTGTGGGGCGAACACAGACGAAATGAACGCAAGCGCAAGAAAGCCAACTCGCGCTTTGTGTGTTGCCAGCGTGGCGAAGCGAGAAAAGTTGAGAATGGATATTGCGTTTTTCAAAAGATGAATCGTGCGGGAGAAAAAAATGCAGCCACGAGCATTGCAATGATTGGCAACAAGAACATCGTGGCTCATTGGAACACTATAAGTCCGAATGAGTTTGAATCAAAGTTCCATAATTGATCGATTCAAGACTAAGAATCGCACCGGCCGGTCGAAAGCAGAATGATGGAAAGGTCGCCGGTCGATACTTCTCCGTCTTGGTCAATGTCAGTGGGACCGCCAATATTGCCCATATCCAGCAGGCAAAGCGCAACATCGGAGGTGTCGACTTCGCCAGAATTGTCCAGATCGGCGGGGCAACTGCATGAGACGGTGAAGATAGGGTCGATGGACAGAGTTATTGGTCCACCAGTACCCCAGCCGCCAACGCGGATCAGCGCCGTTGCGCCGCAATACATGTGAAATTCCGCGCGAGATCCAACTCCGTCACAAGCGTCATCGCTGCAGGCGAGCAAGTCGCCGCCACAATCCGAATACACCGCAAGACGCGAATCAAATGTTGGCGCGACGCATGTGCTTGCTTGAAAAATTCCAGAAGCATTGGCGGTGAAACTGAACCACGCATCGTGGGTGAACGCCAAGCCCGCGCCCTCATCGCAACTGCTCGGAAGCCATGTTGGTTCCGTTATGGCGTTGGTTGTGTCGGTGAAAATTTGACCAACGCCAATGGGCAGCGCCATGTCGCAGCGATCATTCACCAAGCGCGTGAGCGTGCATGGGGCAAGCGTGGCTTGAATGGTGTAGCGCGCGCGATCATCTTCGCAAGAAATATTTTCAAATAGCAAAGACCGCACCGTGATGCGAGTCACGCCAGCGGGTACGCATGTTTGCGTGATGGAAGAACATCCATCCACGCCCTCGGCCAAAGTGGTGGGAGGACATTGATCATCCACAATGGCCACGCCAATTGAACCTTGCGTCCATAATTCAATGCGCAGCATTTGCGGCTCATCCAGCGAGATTTCAAACCAATCCACATCGCGCGATGTTTCACTGGACCACGCGCGACCACCCAATTTCAATCCGGGAATCAGTGGGCGAATATTCTGGATTGTGGTGCAATCCTGCGGAAGGCCAAAATCACACGGCGTAAGTTCCTCAATATCGGCAATGGGCACCTCGCACGCACTGGTGGCGCGGCAGGCTTGACACAACACGCTTGCTTCCAAGGCGCATCGTTCATCCCATGACATTGAGCAACAAAATGGATCGAGTTGGCACACCGTGTCGTTGCAATCTTGGCTCATGCAGCCTTTGCCATCATGGGCGCTGCAACATGGACCGTCTTGCGCCTGCGCGGTTGAAAGTGCAACGCACAACGCCGCGGTCAGAGCGAGTAGCACGTTGCAATATGTCAACCGCGTCGTATTGAGGTGGCGCATGGGCACGCCGCGTGGCACATTGCCCTTGCAAGAAATTGTGTGACCATGCAAAAATTCGGACAGCTTTACGGTGTGTTTCAGTAAGCATGCGATGTGGCGATTCATCGGCGGCTCCATTTCTCCGCAAATTGCGGTGAACGCATCATGGGCATGCGCCAAGGTCACTTTGGAAATTGCCGCCTTTTTTCTGCATGATTTTCAAAAAAATAATTTGGAAGTCAAACCCGCTTCAAAGTGCTCTAGACGCCATTTTTGTGTGGGTAAGTGGTGCATGGATGCGCATCGTGCTACCGTTGCAACTTCAGCGCCAGCAATTGTTGCACGCTTCGCACCATTTGGAGTTAACTCAATGCTTATTTCTGTTGGATCTAAAGCGCCCGCCTTCGCTCTGCCCTGCCAACCTGGTCAAGTGGTGGACTTGGCTTCAGTCATTGGCCACGAAAAAGTAGTCTTGTTATTTTTCCCATTGGCTTTCAGTCCAGTGTGCACGGAAGAATTGTGCCACTTCCGCGACGCATGGAGCAAACTCAGCGCCATGAATTGCAAAGTCTTTGGCGTGAGCGTGGACTCGCCATTTGTCACGGCCAAGTTTCGCGAAATGGAGAAACTTCCATTTCCGTTGCTGAGTGATTTCAACAAGGATGTGTCGCGCGCATACGGCGCGTTGCATGAAGATTTAATGGGTCTCAAGGGCGTTTCAAAGCGATCGGCGTTCGTGATCGACGCAACTGGACATGTGAAGTATGTGTCGATCAGCGAAGACCCGCGCGTTCAAGTTGATTTTGTTTCCATTGAAAAAGCCGTCCAATCATGCTGAAATTGTTTCTTGCAGTGTTGATCTTGCTTGGAGTCGCCATGCCACTGGATGGATGCAGTGGAGGTGGACCATCGCCCGTCATGGCAATTCGCCGATTGTCGACACTTGGAAAAAAAACCGATGCTGAAAATTCCTCAATCGACCAAGGCCAGGTTTTAGATTTGGAAAATTCACTCGATCGATCCATTGCGGTTGGCGAGGAATTTAAAGTTGCCCTTGAATCAAACGCAGGCACGGGCTACGAGTGGCAATGTCTACTGGCAACAGATCCATTTATTGCGGTTGATATTCCACCAGAGACCGCGCCAGTGGACACGGGCGTTGTTGGCGGACGAGTGCGCACTATTTTTGTGTTGCATGGCAAAAGTGTGGGAACTGTGAAGGTGCCTTTTGTGCTTGTGCGTTCTTGGGAAAAAAATGTTGCGCCCTCCAAGACTTTAACATTGACATTGACCGTGCAAGAAGCGACCGTCGCGCCCAAGTAATGGTTGATCCACATGAGCAACTCATTCCATGCCTCGCTTAGGAATTGCGCGAAGTCATTGAATTTGCTTGTATTGGGCTTCTCAATGATTGCAATTTGTCTGGTGGGGGGTGTCGTTCAAGAAACGATTCCCGTTGCAAAGTCTCAAGAACTAAAGACGGTGGACAAAGTGGTGCCGTCGAATGCAAACGTTCCTGCTACTACGCCTGCGCCCGTGAACTTCCAGGTGATGACCATGGATCTTGGCTGCGGTTGTGATCGAAATAAGTTGACCGATCAAGAGCGCCTGGCGCGCTCGAAAAAAATGATCGAAGATTTTCCAGCCGACATAATTTTTATCGCGCGTGGTGAATGCGTTGCGCCGGCGCTTGCTGCAGCGACTCATCGAACTTGGATCGCGCTTCCCGCTGTGGCGGCGGGAGCTGGAGTAATCACAACTTGGTCGCAATCGCCTGCTGTAGAAGGTGAAATGTGGAAAGGACTTGGCGTGCGGTTGGCCGCGTCGAATGGGCGTGAAGTGGTTGCGTTTGCGATTGCATTTCCATTTTCCCCTTATCAGCCTTATCAACTTTCTGGCGTGCCCCATGATGAGCAACCTTTTTTAAATTCCGCCGAGGCCGCGGCAAGCAGCGCGAATACCACCCGCGGCTTGCAATGTGAACAACTGACCGTGGCCGCGCGTGCCGCAACCGCCGCTGGATTTGCCGTGATCGCAGCGGGAATGGTGAACGAGCCCAGCGCTGGCGATTGGTGCGACCAAGCCGTTGCCGCCGAATTATGTCCAATGCGAGTGGCGTGGCCGTGTGTTGTCACTTTGGAGCGCTCAGGCCTGCGCGACGCCTTTCGCGCCGCGAAACCAAATGTTGTTCTTTCGCCTGGCGCAACGTGGCCCACGATCATGTTGAAGCGCGATCGATCCGACCGCGTTGATTTTATTTTCGCCAACGCGCGGCTTCATTGCGATTCAATTGACATTCTTGGCGAGAGTGGCGCCGTGAGTCCGCGCAATCCCAAGCCGCTCGCGGATGGTTTGCCAGGCGAGCATCGCGCGCTACTTGGCCAGTTTCAATGGAGCGAAACTCCATCAGTGAAGTGATGGGGGACTATTAAAATATTTTCGCGCTCACGCCACGCGCAACGCATTCACACGCGCCACCATTTCCTGCGCAGGACAAACCGACAAAAGCGGGAGACGAGACTTGAACTCGCGACTTGCAGCTTGGAAGGCTGCCGCTCTACCACTGAGCTACTCCCGCAGTGAGAGTCAAAGTGTACGGTCTTGTCAGAATTATGGCGCGTCACCTTTTTCCGCCACGCATTGACGCAATTTTACATTTGGGCTTAACCCAAAACGCTGGGCAAGATGGGGTATAGCCAGCGAATCAATGTGTTGAGAAATTGCGCCAACACCAAATTCAACACGACAATGGCCATGAAACTTGCAACAAAGCTGGATGTCGCCGCTTGTCCCACGCCAGCGGCGCCAGGGCGGCAATTGAAGCCTTTGTAGCAAGAAACCAACCCTATCGCGGCGCCAAAGAACACGCTCTTGAACAAGCCGCCGAAAGGCTCCCTCCAAGAAACAAATTGCGCCGTCCAGTACCAATAGTCAGAACCGCTGACGCCAAAAACTTTCACAGTGATAAGCCACGCGCCCAAACTTCCAAGCATGTTGGAATACATGGTCAGAATTGGCGTCATGATGGTGCACGCCAACACCCGCGGCACAACTAGTTGCTGCATTGGGTCGGTGCCCATGGCGCGCATGGCGTCTAGTTGTTCGGTGACGCGCATCGTTCCCAATTCCGCCGCAAGCGCGCAACCAACGCGGCCTGCCACCATGACCGCCGCAAGCACGGGGCCAATTTGTTTCACCACGCTCATATTGATAATTCCGCCCAAGCGATCCTCTTGACCCAGAGCCGCGAATTGGTTGAATCCTTCAAGCGCAAGAATCATGCCGATGAACGCGCCCGTGATCGCCACCACGGGAATGCTGAGCACGCCAACCGCGAATAGTTGCGGAGCAAGCAAGCGCCAACGAAAACTTTTGACCGGGCGCATGACAATGCGGTGCGCCGTGATGGCCACAAAATCCGCGAAGTGGCCGAATCCGCAAATTGCTTGCACAACTTGCGAGCCAAAGAATGTGATTGCGTTGACGCTGTTCAACGGGGCGAGCATAGCCGCCACAGTATGGTTGACGGTGGGGGTGTTCGCTGTGACCCGCTCTTTAAAATAGTGCAATGCAATTTCTAGGTGCAATATCTAGGCAAAGAAAAACCCCTCGGCCGAATGGCCGAGGGGTTTGTATTCACCAAACTTATTTTGCGGTTTTCAAAGCCGCGTCAAACTTATTGGCATTTACCAGTGCTCAAGAGCACCAGAGATACGTCGCCTGCATCAACTTCGCCTGACTGATCCAAGTCGGTTGGGCAGCCTCCGCATACACCAGTGTCAAGCAGAACCAATGACACGTCGCCTGCATCAACTTCACCTGATTGGTCAAGATCTCCGTAGCAACCATTTCCACTGCCTGGGCAGCTAATGTTGGTTTGACCAACACGATCGGTAATAGTGTCAGGATTGGTGATGTCACGCACGCCCGCCCACCACAAATTGGCAGGGAAGCAACGGTAAATGTGCATTGCAATTCCATCCTTGAGTGGTGGAATGCGTGGCGCGTACCACCATTCTTCACTGGTGCTTGTTGGGGCAGGATGAACCGTCTTCACAATTGAAATGGAATCGTTAACGCTGGTCCATGGAGTTGTATCCAAGGTGCCGTTGTCATCAGTGTCCAAGTCAGAGTTCAATAGTCCACTAAATCCATTAACAAGCATCACTGTCAGGTTGTCATCATTCTCCATGTTCAAAGTTGCAACCTGCAGATCGCCTGGGTAACCCAAGGCGATACCGTCTTGCGGATCAGTTCCAGTTGTGGTCTTCAGTGTGATGACAAAGAAACCAGTTGGACCCACGACTTGACCTGTCAACGGAACCACGCACTCAATGACGCCAGATTTCAAGTTGGTGGTCACTCCACCAGCAGTGGCTGAGCCATCACCAAGAATGATCACGGTCAGGGCATCCAAACTTGCGCCTGGAGTTCCAGCGATTTCAATGTATTCGTTGGCATCAGTTGCGCCAGCGGTTACTTCGTCAAAGCGGGCTTCATTCAGGTACGCATTTGGCAAATTTCCACCGCAGGCGGTGAGCGTGCCAGTGGCCGTAACGCAGGTTTGATCCCAAATTACGCTGCAGCAACTTGGGGCAACTGCGCACACTGCTTCACAACAAGGCATGTTGTTGCAGTGCGCGTTGTCATGCGGAGTCAGGCAGTCGCCCGCGCCGTTATCACCACAACTAAAGATTTGTGGCAACGAGCATGAAGCGTTGGTCGCACGTGGCGTGTCATAGCCAACCGTGTACGCGCTTTGACCCATGGTCCAAGTTCCAGTTGTCTCACAGCGATAAACATGTTCTGGAAGGCGATCAATACCAATGTTGTTGTGCGGACCAACGACAGTGGAGGAGTACGCCGCACCAGCTGTAGCGCCGGTCGTTACGCCATCAGTCAAACTGATGGAGTCAATCAGTTTGATCCATGGAGTTGAATTCAAAACTCCATCATTATCTGTGTCAAGATCTGAGGCGGTGGAACCATAGAAGTTCCAAGCCAACATGATCGTGATGGTTCCAGTCTTGTCAAAGACCAGACCGCCACCAGAATTAAAGTTGGTGGTGACTCCAGGAATGTTGAAATTATTTTCGGTGATCAAGAACTTGCCCGATGAGTCAAGTTGCAGACCATCCAATTTCACAGCTGAGTCAACAAAGCCACGGTAATCGTAGGTAGCTGAACCACCCGCTCCAATGATGACCAGACTGACGCCATTGAGCGACGCGTTGGCAGGACCAGAAATTTCCAGATACTGGTTCAGCGGCAAGTTGTCATTGCGAGTTGGCTCATCAAAGGTGCGAATTTCGCTCAGCTGAATGGCTGGGGGGTTTCCGCCTTGCAAGCAGTACCCAAACGATGTGTCAGAGCAGGCCGTGTCCCAAGCTGTGCTGCAGCATGCAGGAAGCAATGAGCAGACGGTTGCGCAGCAATTTGCGTTGTTGCAACCAGGATCAGGGTGGGTGGTGAAGCAGCTGCTTGCACCTGAACCACAGTTGGAGCATTCAGGATTTACAGCGCCTGGAGTATCCAAGTTGGCTGAACCAGCTGCAACGGGATCAAAGAAGCCCATTTTCCAAGAGCCTTGCGGTGAGCAGCGATAGAAATGAGTTCCTACATAGATCGTGTCTGGAAGTGTCCTTGGAACCAGTTTGCCAGATTCCATGACAGGTGTGTACCACCACTCGCTTGTCACAGGTGCTGCGGCAGTTGTGTTGCAGACAGCCAAGCCTTCAACAACACTGCTCCATGGGGATACGTCAAGAACACCGTCGTCATTTGTGTCCAAGTCTTGCAACAATGTGCCTGTGAAATTGCGCACAATTAAGTGGGTCACATTGTCGCTATTTTCAAAGACCATAGTAGTGCTTTGCAAGTCGCCAGCTTTGCCGAAGGCAATACCGTCTTGGCCAGTGCCTTTGTTTGTAATCAAGAAGAGACCATTGGCGGGCATGGTCTTACCAGTGAGCGGCATAATGCATTCAATCACACCTGATTTTTGTGCGGTGGTTCCGTCACCAATAACAATGTACGTAAGGGAACTGAGATCAGCTCCAGGCTGACCAGAAAGCTCCGCGTATTCATCGTTGTCGGTGCCTTGTTGATCGATACGAAGTTCATTGAGTTGAACGACCACGTTGCTTGTGCTGCAAACTGGATTGGCAGCGCCTGGGGTATCGCTTGTGGCGGAAACATCGGCGAAACCAATGGTCCATGCGCCAGTGTCTTCACAGCGCTGAGCCTTGCTTGGAAAGAAACCGCCGTCTGGACCAACTTTGGTTGTGCTGTACACATAGTCGCTCGCTAAAGAACCAGTTTGTGTGGCGCTTGCTACAAACGCAACGGATGAAGAAATGCTTGACCAGAAAGTTGTGTCAAGCACGCCGTCAAAATTGGTGTCAACAATTG